>Ga0308417_1001984_pt1 | contig 13731 bp, 7 predicted proteins | sample HotsprSampleOS65_FD_203528 | JGI IMG/M metagenome (GOLD analysis project Ga0308417, IMG submission 203528) | Hot spring phototrophic mat microbial communities from Octopus Spring, Yellowstone National Park, Wyoming, United States - 20090730_OS65 ... | reverse complement strand
GACCGCGTGCAGCGGGGCGAGGGCGGCCAGGGCGTGCTCACCCAGGACCCGCGCCTCCGAAAGCTCCAGCAGGCCATCGGGGTTCTTCAGGGCCCCGGCCCCAACCGCGCCGAGCAGGTGCTGATGATCTTCAGCGACACCTCGCCGCCCCCGGCCAGATGACCGCGTGCCGGCACCGGTCGCCGCAGTGCGCCCGATCGAGAATCTGAAATAAAAACTGCAGATCTCAGATCTTGCATTTCAGATCGAAAATCGAAAATACAAAATCGAAAATGCGCTACATCGACCCCCACATCCACTGCATCAGCCGCACCACCGATGACTACCTGTTCATGGCCCGGGCCGGCGTGGTGGCCGTCTCGGAGCCGGCTTTCTGGGCCGGCTTTGACCGTTCCTCGGCGGACAGCTTCTACGACTACTTTCGCCATCTGGTGGACTACGAGCCGCTGCGCGCCGCACGCTATGGCATCCAGCATTACTCCTGGCTGTGCATCAACGCGAAGGAGGCCGAAAACCTCGAGCTTTCGCGCGAGGTGATCGACATCATCCCGCAGTTTCTCGACCGCCCCACCGTCCTGGGCATTGGCGAGATCGGGCTGAACAAGAACACGCGCAACGAAATCCGCACGCTGGAGGCGCAGGTCGATCTGGCCTCCCGGCACAATCAGCTCATCCTCGTCCACACGCCGCACCTCGAGGACAAGCACAAGGGCACGCGCATCACCATCGACATCCTGAAAAACGACCGCCGCATCAACCCCGACCGCGTCATCATCGACCACTGCGAAGAGCACACCATCCGCATGGCCCGCGACGCGGGCTTCTGGTGCGGGCTGACCGTCTATTCGGTGAGCAAGTGTACCCCGCAGCGGGCGGCCGATATCCTCGAAACATTCGGCTCGCAGCGCATCATGGTCAACAGCGCCGCCGACTGGGGCGAGTCGACGCCTGCCAGCATGATCGACACGTGCCTGGAGTATCGCCGCCGCGGCCACAGCGAGGCTGAGGCCATGGAAATCTTCTACAACAACCCGTGCCGGTTTTTCGGGCAGTGTCCCAAGTGGAAGCTGAAGCCGGTGGAGGCGTAGGGCGACCGCGGCCCACGCCGCGCGCCTGCTACTCCAGCAGACCGTCAGCGCCCGCGCTTAGCCAGTCGAGCACCTCCTGTTGTTCCAGGAGCTTGGCGAAGTCGGCCGACAGCAGCGTTTCCAGGAACCCATCGCCCATCCTCAGCGGATCGCCCACGCCCTTCTGCCAGTTCGTGGAGAGGATGCCCATGTCCACGATGTCGACAAACCCGCTGTAGTTGAAGTCGGCGCGGGTCCAGCCGCCATACTGCTGCCAGTTGGTCGAGAGAATGCCCAGGTCGACGACATCGACCATCCCGTCCAGATTCGCATCGCCGGCGTAGGTGTACTTGACCAGGACCGCGCTGGAGCCAAAGCTCTCCCCGCCGAAGCTGCCTCCCATCCAGTTGATGGCCGCGTCGTTGCCGGCCGAGTAGGCCAGGGCGTGCGTGCCGGGCGTGATCCAGGTGCTGGTGATGCCGTACCCCTGCCACGTCCCTCCGTCGTAGGCGGACACGATCCAGCCGCGCACGTCGGCGACGTCGGCCGAGCCCACCAGCAGGTCGTTGTCCTTGAGATCGAGCAGGCCATACTGGCCGACGGTGAGGCCGCCGGCGACGATCAACTTGTCCCCGCCGGCCGCCACGATCGCCTCGCCGCCGTCATTGACGTTGAGCGCGGCCAGGTGCTGGGTGGTGGTGAAGATGACGGAGCCTTCGTCGTTGACGTTGATGGTGAGCGTCTCGTTGCTGCCATCGCCGGCATCGGCGTCCAGTTGGACGACGCCGCCGTCGATGTGCAGCGCCGAGCCCTCGCCCCACGGGCCTGTGCCCGTGATGTTGAGGGTGCCGCCCCAGACGCTGACGTCATCGGCCCCGTCGCTGATCACCAGCGTCCAGTCCTCCACGTCCTCGGCCGTGATGACGCCGTAGTCGTCGTCGTGCGAGTGGACGGCCTCATCGTCGCCGTAGGTGATCACGTCATCGGCGCTGGTTCCGTGGAGTTCGACACGGTCGGTGCCATCGCCTCCGCGGAAGAAGATGCCGGCCTCCGGCAGCAGGTCGGGCGGAAGATGGTTGATCAGTTCATCGTCACCGTCGAGGGCGTTGATGATGATCTGCTCGGGCTGGGTGAGCACCTGACGGCTGCCATTGCCGGTGATGGTGATGCGGATGATTCCCGTGTGGAACGGGTCCTCCTCCAGGAGGAACGTCTCGCCGTCGTTGGTGCCCGTGATCACGAAGAACGGCGGGAAGCCGCCGCTCCACGCGTTGCCCGTGGCATCCACGACGTACTGCTCGGGCATGATGCTCAACTGATACTCCCCCTCGAGGTCCGTGTAGCCGGAGAGGTTGGGAACGATCCAGTGGACATTGTCCTCGGTCCACGGCGTCTGCTCGGAGCCCAGCAGGTATGAATCGTAGGGGGTGCTGAGGATCAGTTGGACTTCGTCCAGCCCGTAGACCGGCTCGCTGAAGCCCAGCTCGATGGAGTCGACCACCGGATCGTCCGGGTCCGGGACGGCCATGTGGTAGAGGAGAGTGGACGCGACATCGTCGTAGATGATGCGAAACCGCGCTGAAACGTCATCGACCGCCACATACGGATCCTCATACGTCCCGCTGCCAGTGACCGGCTGGACGATGAAGTCATGGGCGACCTCGCGTTCAAGCGAGCTGGGCGAATAAGAAATCCGCCAGATTCGGTCCGCTCCCACATCCACCGGATCGCCCCACGTGCCGCCGACTTGCTTGAGCCGCACGCGCGTGCCGGCGATGCCCATGCCCTCGAAGGTCCATGTACCCAGGCGCGTCGCCTGGCCGGACTGGACGTACTGCGTGTCACCGAGACCCTCGGCCTTCACGTTGCCGATCATCGGGAAGTACACCTCCGAATCATCGATCGTGATGACGAAGGGCTCGTCGGCGGCGATGACCGTTCCGTCGAGGTCCTCCGCCGACGCCGTGAACGTGTACTGCCCATTCGACAGTGACGTGCCCGAGTAGTTGAAGACCCACCGGCCGTCCGAGTTCGCCTCTGTGGTGCCCAATTCGCCGACGCCCTCGAGGCTGATCGAAACCGTGTATCGCGGTGGGGCAAAGCCGTGCAACACCAGCGTTGAGTCGTCAGTCGTCCCGCCGCTGCCCTTCGCCGCGAACATGTCACCGATCCCGCTGAAGGCCACCGAGTGGGCCGTCGCGCCCCGATCCTTCTTGCCCGGTGGATATTGCACGAGGCCGGTGACCTTGCTCACGTTGCCGGCGGCGTCGGTTGCCCGTGCCTTGTAGGTCACGGGCCCCGAGCGGTACTTCGTATCATCGAAGGACCACTTGCCCTTGGCGTTGGCGGCGACGGCGCTGGTGAGACGAGTCTTGCCGCGCCAGATTTCTATGCGGCTTCGCGGCTCGGCGGTTCCGTAGATGCGTGGCTTGTTCTGGTAGGTCTTGACGTACAGGACGGGAGTCTGGGCCTTCGTGTCGATGGTCAGAGTCAACGGCGCGGAATTGGCGCTGATGCGTCCCTGGCTGTTGGCCGCTCGCGAGTACACCGTGTACACTCCGTCGGCCAACTGCGGAACCGTGATGTCGTAGTCGCTCTGCTGTGCCATCACGTCGACGTCGGCAACGGCGACGTCCCATTCGCCCCATGTGGTCATCCGCCGCACCAGGACGAACAGCTCCGCGGTCTGGGCCCCCTGCCCGACACTGACGCGGAAAGTCGGCGTCTTGACTTTGGTGATGTTGTCGGTGGTCGTCCCGGGCAAGCCGTTTCCGGAATCGCTGCCGTCGAGCAGATCCGGCGCTGTCGGGACGGGCACCACGGCCGCGTCAATGTGGAACGTGTCGCTGTAGTCCTGTCCGCCGCCCAGCGCATTGCCGGCCTGATCGGCGAACGTGTCCGCACCCAGCCACTACGAGTACGTCCCCGACTCGGTGAGGGTCGGCAAGTGCATCACCAACTTCTTGGTGCCCCAGCCCGAGCGCCACTGGGGCGTGATCTCGACATCGGTGGGCGAGGTGATCCTGATGTCCTGGGGCGTCCAGACGGTGCGTTCGGAGAAGGTGCAGGTGATGACGACACGCTGGTCGCCCGGGTTGATGTCTCCTCCGTGCCATGTGATGTCCACGCTCGTCACCGTCGGTCCCGTTGTATCGGCGGTGATGGCCCCGAGCGCCGCCTCCGCGTTGACGCGCCCATAGCCGTATTCCTGATGGAAGCCCGTGATGGGATCGTAGGTGACGCGGCCCACCTTGTCGGCAGTGCTGATGAGGGCGTCGCGGACCTCGGCCGCGGTCAGCTCCGGGTTGCGCGAGAGCAACAACGCCGCCACGCCCGCCGCCAGGGGCGCGGCGAACGAAGTTCCCCAGATAAACGCGTAGTCGCCCGGGCTCAAGCCGTAGAATCCGATCAGATCGGTCGTCAGCACCGGTGCCTCCGGCGTCCCACCCGGTGCAACCAGATCGAGCTGGGAGCCGTACTGACTATACGCTGCTCGCTGGTCGTTATGATCCGTGGCGCCAACGGCAATGACGCTATCAAGGCGCGCCGGGTAGGCGACCTGGCCGGCGCTGGCGCCACTGTTGCCGGCTGCCGCGAAGATCGGCATGCCCAGACCGGACCTGCCGTTTGTGGCCGCCCACTCAACAGCGTCGCTCAGATACCCGCTACCCGCTGGGGGCGTGTTGTGGCCCCAGCTCATGACCATGACGTCTGCGCCGCGCCAAGTCTCCTCGTGGTCACCACTCTGCCCGGCGGCATACAACACCGCATTCGCGATCTCCGCTGCCGGCAGAAAACCAGGATTCTCGGCGCTCCATGCGCCGCTGATTCGGATCGGCAGCATCCGCACCTGGGGCGCAGCTCCGGTGATGCCAAGCCCGTTGTTGCCCACCGCCGCCGCGATGCCGGCAACGGCGGTACCATGCGTGTCCCATGTGGTTCCTGGATACGGATTGTTGTGCGCACCAATAAAGTTCCAGCCGATCACGTCGTCGACAAAGCCATTGCTGTCATTGTCCAAGCCATCCTCCGCCCCTGCCGCCACCTCGCCCCAGTTGATGAACACGTTGCCTTCGAGGTCCGGATGGTCCCACTGGAGCCCGCTGTCCAAAACCGCGACGACTATCTCGTTGCTTCCCATGGTGATGTCCCATGCGCCTTCCAGAGCAGCGTCCGCCCCGACCGCCCCCCCGCTCTGACCCGTGTTGCTCAGGTTCCACTGGTAATCAAACAGGGGATCATTGGGGACTGCGTAGAACTCGAGGCGAAAATAGCTGCTAGGCTCGGCCCACCTGACCTCTGGAAGAGGGTGCAATTCGTTTGCCAAGCGCATCGCCTGTAAACCGCCTCGGTCGCTCAGCGTGACAGAGTATTGGTTCTGAGGGCCTATGCGCTTGTATGAGGACAGCGCATGCGTTGCGAAGAGGCCTTCGACATCGACGTCGGCCTCCAATCGTATGTTGATCCGGTTGGTGATAAGGATCTTGCTCCCGTCGACAAGGAACGCCGGCGAGGTCCAGGCGACGCCCGGGACGCGGGCGACGGCGCGGCGCAGCTCGTTGAATCGCTTCTCTCCGAGACCGCCCTTCCTGATGAACCGGATGGCGCCGTCGAAGTCCTGTGCGTACTTGCGGAAGCTATCCAGCGGCCCGCCCGGGCCCGTCAGACGCGAGACCAGCCGCCCGGGGCTGGCCCCCTGCTTGATCCCGACGATCATCTCGTTGGTGACGCGGAGCATCGGAATCTTCTCATCGAAATAGTAGTAGAAGTCTCCCTTGTCCACGTACCCCTTCTTGCGCTGATACTCCGTCAGCGTCGGGGCCTGCGCCGGCCCCGCCGCGTCCAGCGTCGTCGGGGCCGCCACCGGCGTGAGTTCGAGTGGCAGCCCTATGATCTGCGTGCCCGTGCCCCACGCGTTGCCCGCCTGATCGTGGAACCCGGCTCGATTCAACTCCAGGTCGTAGGTGCCCGATTCCGTCAACGTGGGCAGCACGATGCGAAGAAGACGCGTGCCCGAGCCGTAGATGGCGTCCGGCACGATGGTCACGTCGGTGGGGGACTTGACTGCAATGTCCTCCGACGACCAGATGGTGCGCTCCGAGAACGGGACATAGAGCACGAATCGCTGACCCGTCTGAAGCTGCTCGTGGTCGGCCGGGTTGTAGTAGGCCCACGGATTGCCGCTTATGTACGGCCCGGTGGTATCCGGCGAGACGCTGGCCACGGCAGCCCCGGCGTTCACGCGCCCGTAACCGTACTGCTCGTGAAACCCGGTGACCGGATCGTAGCCCACTCCGCCAACCTTGTCGGCGGTACCGATCAGAATCGTACGCACCTGGTCCGCGGTAAGCTCCGGGTTGAGCGAGAGCATCAGCGCCGCCACGCCGGCCGCCAGGGGCGCGGCGAAGGACGTGCCGACGACGCTGGAGGCGCCTGTCAGCGTCGTGTAATTCCCGGCGGCCTTTCGGGCGCGGTTGTAGCCATCCGTCGCCTTTCGATCCACGGTGACGATGCCGGTCGATGCGTCTCCGCCGGGGGCCACCAGGTCCAGCTCCGCGCCGTATTGGCTGTAGCTTGCCCGCTGATCGCGGTTGGTCGTCGCCCCGACGGCGATCACGCTGTCCAGCTTGGCGGGATAGGTTACTGACCCCGAACCGTCATTGCCCGAAGAAGCGAAGACGGGCACGCCCAAGCCGCCACGGCCGCTTGTGCTCGCGTACGCATAGGCCTCGTTGAGTTCTTCAAAGGGTGGGTCCAACTGCCAGCTATTGACAATGACATCCGCGCCTCGCCACTCCTCGATCACAGTCCCGTCTTCTTGGCTGCCTAGGCCCGCGGCGTAGTAGATGGCGCGCAGCAGGTGCAGGTCAGCGGCCTTGCGGGTCCTTGTGCTGCTCAGTTGTTTGTATACCCTGACCGGCATGATCTTCACGTGCTGCGCCGCCCCCGTGACCCCAATCGCATTGCCACCAACCGCAGCCGCAACGCCGGACACTGCGGTCCCGTGATCGTCCCAGTTTGTCGCCGGCTCGGCTTGAGGATCGTGATCAACGAAGTCCCAGCCATGCACGTCATCAACCAGACCGTTGCGATCATCATCGAGCCCATTGCCGGGCACTTCATTTGTGTTCGTGAACAAGTTGGCGGCGAGGTCCGGATGCCCTGTCTGCACTCCGCTGTCAATGATCGCGATGACGATGTCTTGGCTCCCCAACGTGTAGTCCCATGCCGGCTCGAGATTGGCGTCCGCGCCGACCGTCCCGCCATTCTGCCCCGTGTTATGGAAGTTCCAGAGCTGGCTGTAAAGGGGGTCGTTGGGGGCAGCCAACGGGCGAATGACACGAACAAAACTTGGCGATGCCCGGACAACATCGTCTCGCTCCCGAAGCCGTCTCACCTGCTTGATGGCCGCAAGCCCGCCAGTGCGGAACGTCGCCGCATAGAGGTGATTCGGGCCTATTCCCTGATAATCGGCAAACTCGTGTTGGAAGAACGTCTTGGCATCGACGCCATCTGCAAGCGCCACGAAGAGGACATCGGTTGGCCAGAGACGCGCGCCCTCGGACGTGATGAGGGCCGGCGAAGTCCACCTGACGCCCGGAACCGCCTCAACCGCCGCCTGGATCTGCTTGAAGGCCTTGAGGCTCATTCCGCCCTTCTTGGAGAACAGCCAGGTGCGATCGTCCAGATCGCCCCTGGATTTGAACCGCGCCAGCGGCCCGTCCGGCGCTGTCAGCCGCCGTGCGATCCGCTCGCCGCTGACGCCCGGCTTCAGGCCGACAACCATTTCATTGGTGGCCCGCAGCAGTGGGACCTTCTGCGCTCCCCAATAGAAGTCCCCTCGGTCGACGTACCCCTTCTTGCGCTGATACTCCGTCAGCGTCGAGGGCTGCATTGGCCCCGCCGCGTCCAGCGGCGCCGGGGCCAGCGCCTCGGCACTGAGCAGCACCCGCCCCTCAAGGGCCTCGACCATACCGCACCCGCGGACTTGCCGCTGATGCCTTCGACCGACCGCCGACTCCACACCAGTTGCGCGTGACATAGGACCACCTTATGGAAGGTGACCGAGGACCGGGCTGTCCCGTTCCAGCGCCAAGCGGCGCTGGCCAGTCGCTCGGATGCCGCGACCTCGGTCGGGTTTCGTCTTGGACCGTTCCCCGGCCTGGGTTTCCGCCCCGCGGGCCTCGAGGGCGGCGTCTGCCGAGAACGAACGCTCCTGCGATCGTTATCAACACCGTGCCGGGCTCGGGTATCGAGCCCGGTCGCATTTCTGGCGTAGAGGCGAGCAGCCCGTGTCCGAAAATCACCCCGGGACTCTTCGCGTCCTCCAGGAGCATGTTGGGTGCAAACCCAAAGGCGTCGTCGTGTTGCTTCGTGGGGAAAACAAGCGTCCCCGGTGGTTGGATGGTCGCCGAAACGTCGGGAACCCCTGTCAGCGCGCTCGAAAGCAGAGTTACTCTCTTGTCCACACGCACCGACGAGCCAGGGACTTGGTAGAATGGGTATAGGTCGAACCGCCTCAGTGGCGGATCGCCGCCCTGGACATCCAATATGATCGTGTTCTCGGGCGCCGTGGCACCCAGTATGTAAGTCCGCCCGGCCGGCAGCAGGAGCGGCTTTGTCGGCACGTATCGGTACTGTCGCCACAACATCGCATCCTCACCGGCCGGGACGACGGCCGATGCAAGGAGTTTTCCATTGGAGTTCCAGATGCCAACACGGTGAGACACCATCAGCCCGTCCCGCCCCATGTCGAAGTAGCCCAGGTGTGTCAGACACAGGCGGCTGTTGGTTCGGAACGACCAACCGATCGTGGCCCGATAGTCGGCGGCAACCACGTGTGTCGCCGGATCCGGGTGAAACTCAAACCGCCGCACCGCCGGCCCCAGGCGCTGGGGCGTGGCCGCGGGCAGGAGCGCGGCGAACATCAGAACCGCGCCCGCGCACGTGACCGCCTGCGCGAATCCGCGATTGAATACAAGGCCCATGGGCCACCTCCCCGGCCGGCAATGCCCAAAGTCACAGATTCCCTGTTCGGTGTGCCGCCCCAACCGCCAAAGCCCGGGCCGCTGAACAGACAGTCCCACAATTGCCAACCGTTTCGCCGGTCAGTATAGCCGCGCGCTCCAGACGATGCAAGAGGAAAATCGAAAATCTGTCGTAAAGAAGTAGAAATGTCACCCTGTTCGCTCAAGTAGAAACGTCACCCTGCCTTCTTCCTTCTCTCCGCGTGTAAGTCCCGCTCCGGCGGCGCGGGCGTGTGACCCTTTCTGCAGGCGCTGGGCCGGGATCGCGTCGGTGCGCAATGTGGCACGGGCGGCTCGCGCGCAATGTCCGTGCTATCAGAGGCCCGGTGTCGCGCGGTGCGCGACCTACGGGGTGCACTTGATTGTGGCACGGGCGGCGCGCAGTTGCTTCCACAACCTCGGCGTCGTGAACACCAGCATCAACAGAATGACCAGGCCCTGGATCGCCTGACTCGTCACCGCCGGCAGCCGCAGCTCGATCTCCAGCACCGGAAACGCGCTGTTCAAAAAGCCGAAAAACATGGCCGCGCCCACCACGCCCGCCGGGGAGAGCCGCCCCAGCAGCGCCACGGCGATGCCGGTGAAACCGAAGGGGTTGGCGGCGTCGCTCAGGAACAACTGGTGCGTGACGCCGCTGACCTCCACTCCGCCGGCCAGCCCCGCCAGCGCGCCGCTGAACGCCAGCGTGGCCAGGCCCACGCGTGGGACGTGGATTCCCGCCGCGCGCGCTGCGATGGGGTTCTCTCCCACGATCCTCAGGCGAAACCCGAAAGCGCTGCGGTGGAGCATGAACCACACCGCGGCGGCCGCGAGCAGCGCCGCCGCAAACCCCCAGTGCAGCGAGGTGCCGCCAACCATGCCCAGCGTGGCCGCCTCGCGCAGCGGCGGGCTGTGGCGCAGCCCCGCGTGGTCCATGGGGCCCTGGAGCAGATAGCGCAGGAACTGCTGAGCCACGAAGTTCAGCAGCAGCGTACTGAGCACGACGCTCACGCCGCGCCACCATTCCAGCAACGACGCCAGCGCCGCCAGCGCAGCGCCGGCCAACATGGAGCCGGCCAGCAACGCCGGCACCGCCAGCGCCGCCGGAAGAGGCAGGTAGACGCCCACAGCAGTGGCCGCGATCGCGCCCATAAGGTACTGGCCCTGGGCGCCGATGTTCCAGACGGAGGCGCGGAAGGCGACCGTGATCGCCAGTCCGCACAGCAGCAGCGGCGTGGAGCGGCGGAGGATGTCGGCCCAGTTGTTCAGCCGCCGCTGCGGATCGTCCGCCCACAGCGAGCGGCTCCACACCGTCGCCAGCACGTCGCCCGGCGCGAATCCCATCGCCGCCAACGCCGCCAGCGCTACCAGCAGGCACACCGCCGCCGCCAGCAGCGGCGGCCCAGCCGCCCACGCCGCCTTCCGCCAGGCGCCAGCGTCCGTCAATCGGTTCCATGCGCCCGCGAAGTTCATGCCTCATCCCCCGGCAGTCCGGCCATGAGGCGCCCGATGGCATCCCGGCCGGCGCGCGGGAAGTTGCTGATAGTCAGCCGCCCGCGATAGAGCACGCCCATCCGGTCGCTCAGCCGCAGCAGCTCATCCAGCTCGCTGCTGATGAGGATGATGGCACATCCGGCGTCGCGGTGCTCCAGCAGGCGCTCGTAGACGAAGTTGGTGGCCGCGATGTCCAGTCCGCGCGTGGGGTTCATCGCCACGATCAGTCGGGGGGTCACGACCGCCAGCTCCCGCGCCAGCACCAGCTTCTGCTGGTTGCCACCGCTGAGCGAGGCGGCCGGCGCATCCACCGATGCCATCCTCACGTCAAACCGCTGCGCCAACTGCCGCGCCGTCCGCCGCACCGCCGCCCACGACATCACGCCAAAACGCGAAAACGGCGCCCGCCGGTGATGCTTGAGCGCGATGTTCTCGGCCACGCTCATCGATAGCACCAGCCCCTCGCGCTTGCGGTCGTTGGGGATGCTGGCCACGCCCAGCTCGGCGCGGCCGCGAAGATCCATCGCCGTGATGTCGCGCCCGGCCAGGAGAATACGCCCTGTGCGAGGCGGGCGCAGTCCCACCAGCAGCTCGGCCAGTTCCTGTTGTCCGTTGCCGTCCACGCCGGCCACGCCGAAGATTTCCGCGCCCACGCGCATCGAGATGCGCGAGACGCCCACTGCCTCCACATCCTCCAGCGCCAACACTGTGCCGGCCGCCGCCGGCTCGCCTCGTGGCGTCGGTGGCGCGGCCGTCGGCGCATCCATTCCCGTCGCCAGCTCCAGCAGCCGGCTGCGCACCTCGACCACGTCGCGGCCCACCATGTGCCGCGCCAGGTCGGCGGCGCTGGCATGGGCGGCCGGCCCCTCCCACACCACGCGCCCCCGGCGCAGCACCGACACATCATCGCAGATGTGCTTCACTTCGCCGAGCTTGTGGCTGATGAAGACGATGGTGCATCCGCCGCGGCGCAACTCGTCGATGGCCGCCAGGAGCTGGTCGGTCTCCTGGGGCGTGAGCACCGCCGTCGGTTCGTCGAGAATGAGCAGCCGGGCATCCCGATACAGCGCCTTGAGGATTTCCACGCGCTGCTGCTGCCCCACCGACAGTTCCTCGACGCGCGCCATCGGCTCCACCTCCAGGTGCAGCCGCTGCGACAGCTCGCGCAGGCGTTCCGCGGCCTCGGCGGTGCGCAGCAGCAGGCCGCCGCGCTGGCCCAGAAGCACGTTTTCCACCACGCGCAGCGCCGGCGCCAGCATGAAATGCTGATGCACCATGCCGATTCCCCTCGCCATCGCGTCGCGCGGCGAGCGGATGTCGGCCGCCCGGCCGTCGATCTCGATGGTTCCCGAGTCGGGGCGGACCAGGCCGTAGAGCACGTTCATGGCCGTGCTCTTGCCGGCCCCGTTCTCGCCGAGCAGCCCGTGGACGCGCCCGCCGCGGAACGTCAGCGATACGTCGTCCAGCGCGACAACGTCGTCGAATCGCTTGCGGATGTGCTCAAGGCGCACGGTGTTCATGGGAGCGATCGTTCGGCGGCGCGGCGAATCGCCCATGTGAGCTGATGAGTCAGGTAAGCATCCGCGTATGGCGAGCGGATCAGGCTGCCATCGCCGCTGCGCACCGCCTGCATGAACGCAGCATCCTCGGAGAGATACGGATCATCGTCGGCATACTCGCCGACAACCTCCGTCACCTCGCTGTGAGGCCGGCGCACCAGCAGACGGCAGGCGCCGTAAGGATCCTGAAGCACCATGCGCAGGCCGTCGCCCCAGACCTCCACCTCCGACTCGTACTTCGCCTCGTGCAGCAGCGTACCGTGGGTGAGCGACCCGACGCCGCCGTCGGCGAAGCGCCACACGGCGGCCGTCACACGCGGCACCTGACGCCCCGGCGGGACGCCGTCGTCCAGCGGGCGCCCCCCGACGCGGGGGATGTCCGCCAGTTGCGCCCTGGCCGAGGACGGATCGATGCAGACGGCCCGCACCGAGCCGGGATCGACTTCACCGGCAAGGTATCGCGCAAGGTCGCAGAAGTGCGTCGCCTGCTCGACGATGGGCCCGCCGCTGAAGCGGGTGTCCCACCATTCCTTCTTGGTGATCCGGCTGTAGGCACAGTTGTAGCGCAACACGACCGCGCGCACGCCTCCGGGCGTGTCCTCGATGATCCGGCGCATGGCCTCGATCGCCCTGCTGTAGCGGAACATGTAACCGACGCAGACGATCAGACCACCCGCCGCCGCCCGTGTCATGGCATCCGCCACCGGCCGCAGCGCCTCGGGATCGTCGGCCGACAGCGGCTTCTCGATGAACAGATGCACTCCCGCGGCCGCGCAGGCCAGCTCCATGTCGCGCGGGGGCGCGGTGCCGGCGTGGGCGGCCGGGGGGACCGCGAGAAACACGGCGTCGGGGCGCGTGCGCTGCAACATCTGGCGGAAGTCGGCGAAGACCTCCGTCTGTGCATACATGGCCGGCGCCCCCCCGCCCCGCCGTTGGGCCAGGACGCGCCGCGCTCGCTGTTCGTCCGGGTCGGCGATGCCCACCACCTCGATGTTTCCGAGCTTCTCCAGGCGCGTGGCATGGTCCCAGGGGCCCTCGCCTCCGCCGAAGTTGGCCGCTCCGGCCCCGATAAACGCGATCCGCGCTGTACGTGTGCCGATGGGTGGCATAGCTGGCGTCTCCGAATCAGCGCCGCGGCGAATCGCTCGCGCACGCGCCAGCGCGCATTATGACCCGGCCAGGCCTCAGCGGCCAGAGCTTGTCGCGAAATGCCGGGTTTCTTGTCATTGACCCAACAAGCAGACCATCGCATTGAACAGGAAGCCGGGCAACGGCCCGAGGTGCGCCAGACTGCTTACAGACCCGGTTGAGAGTGGCGGGCGGCAGATCCTGAAAGCGGCTGCCTGAGAGTCTATGGGGGCCGCCCTCGCCGCCGCCGGTCGCGTTCGGTCATGCTTGCCGTCCTGCTGGTGTGCCGAGGGGCGTGACACCTTCTGCGGCCGGCGTCCGGAATCGCGCCGGCGCACAACGTAGCAGGGGCGTCTCGCCGGCGAGACGCCCAATGCCATCAACTTAGCGTGCCGGGTCATATGATACCTTGGTGGCGTGGACGACTCAGTTGGTCCCTCGGTCCGTTGAGTTGCGGATACCGGTGTCGGCCTCGTT
>Ga0308417_1001980_pt1 | contig 13748 bp, 16 predicted proteins | sample HotsprSampleOS65_FD_203528 | JGI IMG/M metagenome (GOLD analysis project Ga0308417, IMG submission 203528) | Hot spring phototrophic mat microbial communities from Octopus Spring, Yellowstone National Park, Wyoming, United States - 20090730_OS65 ... | reverse complement strand
TCAGCAATTTCGGCTCGTTGAAGAGCACTGAAACCTGCGCAGCGTTCATCATCACTTGCTCCAGCCAGCGATTTCAGCAATTTCGGCTCGTTGAAGAGCACTGAAACTCGGTCGGGATGAGGACGAGCGGCATTACCAGCGTATATTTCAGCAATTTCGGCTCGTTGAAGAGCACTGAAACTCCCCGGCGCGGCGTTGACGGTAATGCCGCCGACGATTTCAGCAATTTCGGCTCGTTGAAGAGCACTGAAACGGGACGCACCGGGTCGTTGGTGTAGTCGCCAGACCGGAGATTTCAGCAATTTCGGCTCGTTGAAGAGCACTGAAACGACTGCGCGCGCTGCGCAGCACGCGGCGGAACGTCGATTTCAGCAATTTCGGCTCGTTGAAGAGCACTGAAACCGTCGCGGCGCGCGTCTGCGGTCGTCTTGCTGCCGTATTTCAGCAATTTCGGCTCGTTGAAGAGCACTGAAACACATCCTCGCATTCGCACAACGAACGTGGAACGGGATTATTTCAGCAATTTCGGCTCGTTGAAGAGCACTGAAACCGAACAGTCCGCGCAGTACGCTCAGTGTGGTTTCGGATTTCAGCAATTTCGGCTCGTTGAAGAGCACTGAAACTCGATTAGCGCCGCGCCGAGCGACGCTGCACCGAAAATTTCAGCAATTTCGGCTCGTTGAAGAGCACTGAAACCAACGAGCCGCGCGGATGAGGGGCGCGTCTGGCGCGATTTCAGCAATTTCGGCTCGTTGAAGAGCACTGAAACTCGATCTAGGCACGCCTTATTAGCAACCTTTACCAGGTGAATTTCAGCAATTTCGGCTCGTTGAAGAGCACTGAAACCGACCAGCGCCTCAATCGCGGCTTGAACGAACCGCGATTTCAGCAATTTCGGCTCGTTGAAGAGCACTGAAACCATACACCGTTTCGTTCAATCCCGACGACTTTGTGAATTTCAGCAATTTCGGCTCGTTGAAGAGCACTGAAACCGTCGATCTGCTGGACGCAGAATCGCCCGTAACGCGATTTCAGCAATTTCGGCTCGTTGAAGAGCACTGAAACCGCGGACGAGGTTGAGCGTCTGGAGCGCAAACTGAATTTCAGCAATTTCGGCTCGTTGAAGAGCACTGAAACCGTATACGACATCTACATCAAGCGCGCGTCGCAAAAAAGATTTCAGCAATTTCGGCTCGTTGAAGAGCACTGAAACCGTTGCACCAGCACGGGGGTCACTGTTCGTCACGAATTTCAGCAATTTCGGCTCGTTGAAGAGCACTGAAACACGGGATGTGGGTGAAGAAGTGGCGCGGGCGTTGCGATTTCAGCAATTTCGGCTCGTTGAAGAGCACTGAAACGGCCGCAAGCCGCCATGCTTTAGCCGAGCGGTTAGGCATTTCAGCAATTTCGGCTCGTTGAAGAGCACTGAAACGTGCGCACGTTCTTGATAGCAGATTCTATGATGAGTCAATTTCAGCAATTTCGGCTCGTTGAAGAGCACTGAAACGCCCTCGCTGCGACGCTGCAGGCGCTGTACGGCGAAATTTCAGCAATTTCGGCTCGTTGAAGAGCACTGAAACCGAAGCGCCGTCCGGTCGCGGCGCGGGATCGGGTGTATTTCAGCAATTTCGGCTCGTTGAAGAGCACTGAAACCGAACTTCGAGAGCGCGCTCTTCAAGTTCCAGGCGATTTCAGCAATTTCGGCTCGTTGAAGAGCACTGAAACTCGGTCGGGACGAGGATGAGCGGCATTACCAGTGTAATTTCAGCAATTTCGGCTCGTTGAAGAGCACTGAAACGCGCGCTGGAGCGCCGCCAGCGCAGCCAGCAGCGCAATTTCAGCAATTTCGGCTCGTTGAAGAGCACTGAAACTCGTTCAGCAGCGCCGCAGATGCCGGTACGTCGCTCAAATTTCAGCAATTTCGGCTCGTTGAAGAGCACTGAAACTCGAGGATCGCCCACCGCACCGCCGACTCGTTCAGATTTCAGCAATTTCGGCTCGTTGAAGAGCACTGAAACTTTACGTCCGCAACGGTGCGCTTGTTCTTGAGGGACATTTCAGCAATTTCGGCTCGTTGAAGAGCACTGAAACGCTGCGGGCGTTGAAGGCGGTGTACGAGCGGGTGCTATTTCAGCAATTTCGGCTCGTTGAAGAGCACTGAAACACCGGGCGGCGCTTCGCGGCGACGGCGGCGCGGAATTTCAGCAATTTCGGCTCGTTGAAGAGCACTGAAACACCAAATACGAGATCGTCAACGATCTCGACGGCTACATTTCAGCAATTTCGGCTCGTTGAAGAGCACTGAAACCGCTTTCCGAGCGGCTGCGCAGCGTTCAGGTGTTCTATTTCAGCAATTTCGGCTCGTTGAAGAGCACTGAAACGCGTCGGTCTGCCAAACTTCAACATCGACGACGGCAAAATTTCAGCAATTTCGGCTCGTTGAAGAGCACTGAAACGTTTTGGCGGCACGCTGGGCGTATATGATGGCGTATAATTTCAGCAATTTCGGCTCGTTGAAGAGCACTGAAACCGCGCTCCTTTCTCTTCCAACGAGGTTCAGGTTTAATTTCAGCAATTTCGGCTCGTTGAAGAGCACTGAAACCCCTAGTGTACAGCAGTAGCAGCAGCCGTCACAACATTTCAGCAATTTCGGCTCGTTGAAGAGCACTGAAACGCGGCGTGTTGGAGCGCGTCGCCCACAACGTGCGCGATTTCAGCAATTTCGGCTCGTTGAAGAGCACTGAAACCAAGCGACCGCCTCGGCGATGTACCCCTCCAGCGCCAGATTTCAGCAATTTCGGCTCGTTGAAGAGCACTGAAACCTTGACACGCGGGGGATTGTGTGGTAGAGTAACACTATTTCAGCAATTTCGGCTCGTTGAAGAGCACTGAAACCGGCGAAGATGCGCGGGGTGAACATCGATTCGCTCGATTTCAGCAATTTCGGCTCGTTGAAGAGCACTGAAACACCGTAATCTGCAACGTCTCCACCGCCGCGTTGAACATTTCAGCAATTTCGGCTCGTTGAAGAGCACTGAAACACCGCTGGTGCACGACCGACCAGAGCGCATCTTCATTTCAGCAATTTCGGCTCGTTGAAGAGCACTGAAACACGTTGACGGTTGACGTTGACGCCGGCGGCGCGGTATTTCAGCAATTTCGGCTCGTTGAAGAGCACTGAAACCTGCGCAGAAGAACGACTTCTTCAACAATTTCGTCGGATTTCAGCAATTTCGGCTCGTTGAAGAGCACTGAAACGTCACCCGCACCCGCGCGATCACGCCGGCTGCGGTCGATTTCAGCAATTTCGGCTCGTTGAAGAGCACTGAAACACGCGGGCTGACCGAGGGGTTGACGCCGCTGCCGCTATTTCAGCAATTTCGGCTCGTTGAAGAGCACTGAAACTTCGCGTCGAAAAATTTCGACTTCCCGTCTTCCGTATTTCAGCAATTTCGGCTCGTTGAAGAGCACTGAAACCGCTGGTCGAAGCGCAGACGGGCGTGGTGCTGTTGGATTTCAGCAATTTCGGCTCGTTGAAGAGCACTGAAACGTTCGCGTTTACCGACCGTCACCGTCGCGTAGTCGATTTCAGCAATTTCGGCTCGTTGAAGAGCACTGAAACCATCCCAAACGAGAACCGCGCCGCGCAGCGCGGCCAGATTTCAGCAATTTCGGCTCGTTGAAGAGCACTGAAACATCGCGGAAATAACGGACATACTCCCGCGTCGCGGGATTTCAGCAATTTCGGCTCGTTGAAGAGCACTGAAACTCATCAACATAGAGCCGAACCATCGGGCGACCAGAGCATTTCAGCAATTTCGGCTCGTTGAAGAGCACTGAAACCGTCGCGCGTCAGCAGCGGCAGCGGCGTCAACCCCTATTTCAGCAATTTCGGCTCGTTGAAGAGCACTGAAACGACGGCGTTGCGAACTGGACGAGAAAAATACGGGAAGATTTCAGCAATTTCGGCTCGTTGAAGAGCACTGAAACCGCGTCGGGGCGAGGGCGCGCTGGACGCCCAGCGCGCATTTCAGCAATTTCGGCTCGTTGAAGAGCACTGAAACCGCGTCGCGTGGGATGTGGTGGTTGCCGACCGCGTCATATTTCAGCAATTTCGGCTCGTTGAAGAGCACTGAAACGCAGGCGGCGGAAGGCGGTGAAGCGGCGGTACAACCTATAATTTCAGCAATTTCGGCTCGTTGAAGAGCACTGAAACACGCGCAGACCGGCGTGGTGCTGTTGGTCAATAGAGATTTCAGCAATTTCGGCTCGTTGAAGAGCACTGAAACTCTACCCGCTGCTGCTTCCCTTCAATCCCAACGCCGATTTCAGCAATTTCGGCTCGTTGAAGAGCACTGAAACGTTCGCGTTGTTCGCGATCTGGTTCAACGCGCTTATCATTTCAGCAATTTCGGCTCGTTGAAGAGCACTGAAACTTCTTCCGGCGATCCGCTCGCGGCGCTTGCGGCGCAGATTTCAGCAATTTCGGCTCGTTGAAGAGCACTGAAACAGTTGGCGGATGCGTTGATGTGGTCGTTGTAATTTAAATTTCAGCAATTTCGGCTCGTTGAAGAGCACTGAAACGACAGCTTCAGCCGCCGCCCGTCCACCTTGAAGCCGAATTTCAGCAATTTCGGCTCGTTGAAGAGCACTGAAACACGGTCGCATCGAATGCATACGCCACCACTGACGAATTTCAGCAATTTCGGCTCGTTGAAGAGCACTGAAACTGGTTTGGCGCATATTTGGGTGGGAAAGAACGCAGCATTTCAGCAATTTCGGCTCGTTGAAGAGCACTGAAACTCGAATACCAATCGTGCATCGTTCTGATTCGTGACATTTCAGCAATTTCGGCTCGTTGAAGAGCACTGAAACATACTGTCGGGCGAGGTTGACGAGAACGCCGATCCCATTTCAGCAATTTCGGCTCGTTGAAGAGCACTGAAACGGGCGCGAGCAGCGGGTTACGCGCGAACCGGGCGAAGATTTCAGCAATTTCGGCTCGTTGAAGAGCACTGAAACGGTCAGCGGGTGGATGTGCGCCAGAAACCCGCGCCCGATTTCAGCAATTTCGGCTCGTTGAAGAGCACTGAAACGGGGCTACGGTGACGAGGGGCAACGGCGCATCTTAGATTTCAGCAATTTCGGCTCGTTGAAGAGCACTGAAACCTGGGTTTTGCCGGTTCCTTTTGCGGATCGGATGACCATTTCAGCAATTTCGGCTCGTTGAAGAGCACTGAAACTTCTTTGATGTCGTACTCTCGATGCTTCCGCAACAATTTCAGCAATTTCGGCTCGTTGAAGAGCACTGAAACAACATACGCACCGTTCAACTCCGGGCGCTCTTCCTCAATTTCAGCAATTTCGGCTCGTTGAAGAGCACTGAAACATCGGGGACGACGGGACGGGATCATCAACCGTCACAATTTCAGCAATTTCGGCTCGTTGAAGAGCACTGAAACCTCCAGCGCCAGCGACTGAAGCCGCAGCGCCTTATACAATTTCAGCAATTTCGGCTCGTTGAAGAGCACTGAAACGAAGGCATCGAGAGCGGGATCGGCGTTCTCGTCAACATTTCAGCAATTTCGGCTCGTTGAAGAGCACTGAAACGCCTTTTGACTTCAACCGGTCGCGTCGGTCACTTGACGATTTCAGCAATTTCGGCTCGTTGAAGAGCACTGAAACGCCTCCTATACCGACGGCGCGCGGATGAGGTGCGCAATTTCAGCAATTTCGGCTCGTTGAAGAGCACTGAAACACCTCGAACAGACCGCGCAGCACTGCGATTGCGGTTTATTTCAGCAATTTCGGCTCGTTGAAGAGCACTGAAACTCCTCCTCGTACCACGCGGTCATTACGTCGGGTTGTATTTCAGCAATTTCGGCTCGTTGAAGAGCACTGAAACGCTGGAAGAGCGCGCCGATAAACGACATCGGCTTCGATTTCAGCAATTTCGGCTCGTTGAAGAGCACTGAAACGCGCAGAATGCCTTCGGCGAGCGGTACGCCGACCTCGATTTCAGCAATTTCGGCTCGTTGAAGAGCACTGAAACCGCAACGATCCGGCTGGCGGCGTGGATGTACCGACAGATTTCAGCAATTTCGGCTCGTTGAAGAGCACTGAAACGCGCAGTCGCAAACTGCACTGCTTGCTGCACCGCCGATTTCAGCAATTTCGGCTCGTTGAAGAGCACTGAAACGCCGCCATCTGCTTCGTAAAATGCAGTCATTTTATATTTCAGCAATTTCGGCTCGTTGAAGAGCACTGAAACGATGCCGGGCGCGTCTTGATTAGTTGCGTCAACGATGATTTCAGCAATTTCGGCTCGTTGAAGAGCACTGAAACTGAAGAAGTGCCGTTCTGAACCTCGCTGGAAAAGAAATTTCAGCAATTTCGGCTCGTTGAAGAGCACTGAAACTTTTCGGCACACTTCGCCTCAATCAGCGCCCGACAATATTTCAGCAATTTCGGCTCGTTGAAGAGCACTGAAACGGGCGCCGGAGATTGACAATCAGCAGTAACGACGAATTTCAGCAATTTCGGCTCGTTGAAGAGCACTGAAACTATCTTCTGATTGACCGATAAAAACCTTGTTTTCGATTTCAGCAATTTCGGCTCGTTGAAGAGCACTGAAACTTTTGATAACGTCACGAACATCGACCTGGTCCGGCGCCATTTCAGCAATTTCGGCTCGTTGAAGAGCACTGAAACTCCCCAACAGCCGCGCACGTATCACCGTCGCCTCACAGTATTTCAGCAATTTCGGCTCGTTGAAGAGCACTGAAACCAAACAGACCGCGCAGCGCCGCAAGTACGGTTTCGATTTCAGCAATTTCGGCTCGTTGAAGAGCACTGAAACCGCAAAAATCCTCCTGCTCCACCGACGCATCCATTCATTTCAGCAATTTCGGCTCGTTGAAGAGCACTGAAACCGTCCGCCAGTTCGTTCCAGCGGGCGGCGTCGATGCATTTCAGCAATTTCGGCTCGTTGAAGAGCACTGAAACGTAATCAGTACGCAGACAAGGCATTTGTTGCATTCCATTTCAGCAATTTCGGCTCGTTGAAGAGCACTGAAACGCGCGCTGTACGGGTTACAAGCCCTAACGGCTTAGGATTTCAGCAATTTCGGCTCGTTGAAGAGCACTGAAACTGTTGCTTATTTTTTTGCGCGTTTTTTTGCAATTGAAATTTCAGCAATTTCGGCTCGTTGAAGAGCACTGAAACTTCGCGTGCGACGTATCGCTGTGTTAGGTCATACCGATTTCAGCAATTTCGGCTCGTTGAAGAGCACTGAAACGTCGTCTGCGATTGCCTCGTATTGCTCGATCCGTTCATTATTTCAGCAATTTCGGCTCGTTGAAGAGCACTGAAACAACGAGGGTGAATACGTGCGCGTTGAATTGCAACTATTTCAGCAATTTCGGCTCGTTGAAGAGCACTGAAACACCGCGCCGAACTGTTCTACCGCCGGGCTTTGCCGGACGATTTCAGCAATTTCGGCTCGTTGAAGAGCACTGAAACGTAACGACTGGGTTGGTGCTGCGTGGCCTGGTTGCCATTTCAGCAATTTCGGCTCGTTGAAGAGCACTGAAACCCTAGTGTACAGCAGTAGCAGCCGTCACAACGCCGATTTCAGCAATTTCGGCTCGTTGAAGAGCACTGAAACATGCGCCGGCCGGCGGTCGTCTTCCCGCGCGTCTTCACGATTTCAGCAATTTCGGCTCGTTGAAGAGCACTGAAACATACGTTCGGCTAGGTCTCTATTAGCCGATAGTGCAATTTCAGCAATTTCGGCTCGTTGAAGAGCACTGAAACGATATTCGATCCGTCGGCGCGCTTCGCGGACTGCTCGATTTCAGCAATTTCGGCTCGTTGAAGAGCACTGAAACGCCTGAACTGCTCCAGCGCGCGGCGGAACTGATGCTGACATTTCAGCAATTTCGGCTCGTTGAAGAGCACTGAAACCATACGGCTCGTTGAGAATGTCTTCGCCGTATGCTTTATTTCAGCAATTTCGGCTCGTTGAAGAGCACTGAAACGGCAAAATCGTAGTTGCCCCACCAGCGGCACAAAACATTTCAGCAATTTCGGCTCGTTGAAGAGCACTGAAACTCCGCAATCGCTTTACTGCCGTATTCTCCAACGCTTATTTCAGCAATTTCGGCTCGTTGAAGAGCACTGAAACTCAACAAGACCGCCCGAAGTGCGAGGAACTGAACCGATTTCAGCAATTTCGGCTCGTTGAAGAGCACTGAAACTGCTGCATTATCGCCGCCGCTGCCGCCGCGCCCCCGATTTCAGCAATTTCGGCTCGTTGAAGAGCACTGAAACTTTCGATAGGTGATTGTCACACCAACAGTATACCGCGATTTCAGCAATTTCGGCTCGTTGAAGAGCACTGAAACTACTCAACAGCGTATCTATCGATTTCGCGGCAATGCATTTCAGCAATTTCGGCTCGTTGAAGAGCACTGAAACGTGCACGGATCACAGTCCGGCGCGCGGCGCTGGGCTGATTTCAGCAATTTCGGCTCGTTGAAGAGCACTGAAACAGACTCATCAACGCACACAAAAACGGGCGGTAGTCGATTTCAGCAATTTCGGCTCGTTGAAGAGCACTGAAACTGCCAGTGCGCTTGCAAGGCGGAAAACGTCCTCGAATTTCAGCAATTTCGGCTCGTTGAAGAGCACTGAAACTCAGTTTCGGCAAGAACTAAGCGGCGAGTTCGGGTTATTTCAGCAATTTCGGCTCGTTGAAGAGCACTGAAACGATGTATATGCGCGATGCACTAGAACAGGTCGTCACATTTCAGCAATTTCGGCTCGTTGAAGAGCACTGAAACGCCGGCATCAGGCGTAAACGTCGGAGTCGGCGTCGGGATTTCAGCAATTTCGGCTCGTTGAAGAGCACTGAAACCCGACGAGTCGCGCATGCGGTGATACTCGTCGACAGATTTCAGCAATTTCGGCTCGTTGAAGAGCACTGAAACAGGACATATCGTCGCCACCAGGGGGAGGAGTAACGGGCATTTCAGCAATTTCGGCTCGTTGAAGAGCACTGAAACTCGCGCTTTTGGTGGTCGGGATCAGGCGCTGCAAAAATTTCAGCAATTTCGGCTCGTTGAAGAGCACTGAAACGCATCCTTCATCGCCTGTCCCATCTCGTTATAACCCATTTCAGCAATTTCGGCTCGTTGAAGAGCACTGAAACGGACTTGGACGCACACGCAGTAACCCAGACGCATCATTTCAGCAATTTCGGCTCGTTGAAGAGCACTGAAACCTACGACTATGGTCGGTTTCGCTCGTCGGTGGATGATTTCAGCAATTTCGGCTCGTTGAAGAGCACTGAAACGTTGACGAACACGCGCAGCGCCGCCGTCCCCGTCACATTTCAGCAATTTCGGCTCGTTGAAGAGCACTGAAACTTCTGCTCTTCAAGTTACGGTCGTTGACGATTGCTATTTCAGCAATTTCGGCTCGTTGAAGAGCACTGAAACTACACCGTGCTGGCGCGGCGCGACCGGCGCTGGTGCATTTCAGCAATTTCGGCTCGTTGAAGAGCACTGAAACGGCAGCCAAGTCCGAGTTCCTTCCCACACGCGATAGATTTCAGCAATTTCGGCTCGTTGAAGAGCACTGAAACCGGAAATTGCGGCAGCGGCGCGGATCGCGTCGGTTATTTCAGCAATTTCGGCTCGTTGAAGAGCACTGAAACCTGAAGAGAGGAGTAGTAGGAGAGGATCACGTGAACATTTCAGCAATTTCGGCTCGTTGAAGAGCACTGAAACTTGTGGATCGACGCCGAAAGTTCGTCAACCCACGAATTTCAGCAATTTCGGCTCGTTGAAGAGCACTGAAACGGGACGTACTGGCTCGAGGTGCAGTCCGGCCGGTTGTGGATTTCAGCAATTTCGGCTCGTTGAAGAGCACTGAAACGCGCTGGTGCAGCGCGTCGCAGCAGACGACGATCAATTTCAGCAATTTCGGCTCGTTGAAGAGCACTGAAACGTTGCCGGTATGGACAACGAGCGTCGGCTCCGGCAGTCATTTCAGCAATTTCGGCTCGTTGAAGAGCACTGAAACCTAGGCGCGCATACGGCCAGCGCCAAACGGTAGTAATTTCAGCAATTTCGGCTCGTTGAAGAGCACTGAAACGCGCGTGGCGCAGCATCTTGCGGCGCTGCGCGCAGAATTTCAGCAATTTCGGCTCGTTGAAGAGCACTGAAACGCGACGGCGCACCTACTACGGTAACGCTCGAAGTCCAATTTCAGCAATTTCGGCTCGTTGAAGAGCACTGAAACTTGACCGTATACAGCAGCGTTTCCGCAAGTCGAGTCGATTTCAGCAATTTCGGCTCGTTGAAGAGCACTGAAACTTCCCGTTACGGACAGATTCTTTTTCCGTCCGGTCAAATTTCAGCAATTTCGGCTCGTTGAAGAGCACTGAAACGCGCTGGCGCCGGCGTTGCGTGTCGAGCACAAGATCGATTTCAGCAATTTCGGCTCGTTGAAGAGCACTGAAACTGGCTACGGCGTGGGTGAACGACGTTCTGCCGTTTCTATTTCAGCAATTTCGGCTCGTTGAAGAGCACTGAAACTCGTGGGCGCGCTCAACTCGATTCGGTCTCTCATGGATTTCAGCAATTTCGGCTCGTTGAAGAGCACTGAAACTTCTGCTCTTCAAGTTACGGTCGTTGACGATTGCTATTTCAGCAATTTCGGCTCGTTGAAGAGCACTGAAACCCGATACTTCACCGCGTCGTGCGTCAACCCTGATGTTGATTTCAGCAATTTCGGCTCGTTGAAGAGCACTGAAACTCCGCGAACGCGCGCTATCTCGTAAGTTGGTACGACCAATTTCAGCAATTTCGGCTCGTTGAAGAGCACTGAAACGTTATCGGTCCTCGGCGGATGCCGCGCTCGTCTACGATTTCAGCAATTTCGGCTCGTTGAAGAGCACTGAAACGACGGCAGCAACAAATAATCCCGCTTCAGTTGCGCATTTCAGCAATTTCGGCTCGTTGAAGAGCACTGAAACCCGACGCGCTTGGGCGCGAGGAGCGGGCGACGGGCGAAATTTCAGCAATTTCGGCTCGTTGAAGAGCACTGAAACATTACGGTAACGCTCGAAGTCCAGAACGTACCGAACATTTCAGCAATTTCGGCTCGTTGAAGAGCACTGAAACCCCGCATTCCGCCGACGCCTACGTTGCGGCGGCGACGATTTCAGCAATTTCGGCTCGTTGAAGAGCACTGAAACAGGAGAGATCATCACCATCAGGCGGCGGCGTCAGGATTTCAGCAATTTCGGCTCGTTGAAGAGCACTGAAACGCAGGCGGCCACCGCCATCTTCAACCCGTTCGTTGGATTTCAGCAATTTCGGCTCGTTGAAGAGCACTGAAACGCGTGCAACAGACGGTTGCCGGCGCAGCGGCTGCTATATTTCAGCAATTTCGGCTCGTTGAAGAGCACTGAAACTTGGCGACCGCCCAACGCGCTGCGCGATACCAAATGATTTCAGCAATTTCGGCTCGTTGAAGAGCACTGAAACTACGGAACTATTTACGGCGCGCCGGGATTTGTTTCGAGATTTCAGCAATTTCGGCTCGTTGAAGAGCACTGAAACTTCTTTGATGTCGTACTCCCGATGCTTCCGCAGCGCATTTCAGCAATTTCGGCTCGTTGAAGAGCACTGAAACGGGTCCGCGTCCGGCGCGCTCCATATCTGGGTGCGCAATTTCAGCAATTTCGGCTCGTTGAAGAGCACTGAAACGCGCGTCGTTGGCGTCGTGCTGCCTGCGGTGTTTGCATTTCAGCAATTTCGGCTCGTTGAAGAGCACTGAAACGGCGCGTCGCCGGCGTCGGTGAGTACAGCAACAGATTTCAGCAATTTCGGCTCGTTGAAGAGCACTGAAACTCGTCGTCGTAATGTTCGCGTCGAAGAACCGCAAGATTTCAGCAATTTCGGCTCGTTGAAGAGCACTGAAACCCAGTTCGACCTTCCGTTCCGCGTCGCGCTTTTGCTATTTCAGCAATTTCGGCTCGTTGAAGAGCACTGAAACCGATCGGTTGACCGCCGTCGAGCAGCAGAAAATCCAGATTTCAGCAATTTCGGCTCGTTGAAGAGCACTGAAACTTCGCGGCGGAGATCGCGTTCCGGCGCGCGACACGATTTCAGCAATTTCGGCTCGTTGAAGAGCACTGAAACGCTGTTGGGCATAAACCCGGAGCCGACCGGCTTCCATTTCAGCAATTTCGGCTCGTTGAAGAGCACTGAAACTGACGCTCGGAGCACTCACCGGCATTAATAACTTCATTTCAGCAATTTCGGCTCGTTGAAGAGCACTGAAACCCTCACGCGAACGCGGCGGGTTCGATCCGGTACGAGCATTTCAGCAATTTCGGCTCGTTGAAGAGCACTGAAACGCGAACTGGACGCGCGTGCTGTGAGGTGACGGATGATTTCAGCAATTTCGGCTCGTTGAAGAGCACTGAAACTCGTCGTCGTAACGTTCGCGTCGAAGAACCGCAAGATTTCAGCAATTTCGGCTCGTTGAAGAGCACTGAAACCTCCGTCCCAACGCATCAGAAAGCGCCGGGACGATTTCAGCAATTTCGGCTCGTTGAAGAGCACTGAAACTCAAGCGCAAGCGACTGCAACCGCAGCGCTTTGTAATTTCAGCAATTTCGGCTCGTTGAAGAGCACTGAAACCGACAACTGTTTCCCTACGTTGGCGGAAAATACACATTTCAGCAATTTCGGCTCGTTGAAGAGCACTGAAACTCGTTGACGCGGCGTGTCGCTTGACAATCCCGACGTATTTCAGCAATTTCGGCTCGTTGAAGAGCACTGAAACCGTTCGTCGAAACAGAAACGCTGTTGGCGGCGCTTGATTTCAGCAATTTCGGCTCGTTGAAGAGCACTGAAACGGAACCAGATCAAGACGCTGACCGAAACGACGCTTGATTTCAGCAATTTCGGCTCGTTGAAGAGCACTGAAACTTCGGAATACTCTTTGAACCTCTCGATCTTGACCATTTCAGCAATTTCGGCTCGTTGAAGAGCACTGAAACGCGGAGGGAGCGGGTCGGGAAGATCGTCGGGGTCGATTTCAGCAATTTCGGCTCGTTGAAGAGCACTGAAACTCACGCGATTGCGGGCGCGGCGTCGCTCGGGATGGATTTCAGCAATTTCGGCTCGTTGAAGAGCACTGAAACACGCCGACGTGGGCGAGGCGACGTTGACTTTTATTATTTCAGCAATTTCGGCTCGTTGAAGAGCACTGAAACTTGTGGATACGATATGATAACGTTCATTTTGCAACATTTCAGCAATTTCGGCTCGTTGAAGAGCACTGAAACGCGACATAAACGCGGCCACCCATAGACCTAAGCCGGATTTCAGCAATTTCGGCTCGTTGAAGAGCACTGAAACAGCGCGAAACGGACGAAACACGGCGGGGGAGTCGTCATATTTCAGCAATTTCGGCTCGTTGAAGAGCACTGAAACGGTCACCGCCTGATTGTTGTAGTCGTAGGGCGACCAATTTCAGCAATTTCGGCTCGTTGAAGAGCACTGAAACTCAGCAACCACGCCAGAATCACCATAGATAGCGGGATTTCAGCAATTTCGGCTCGTTGAAGAGCACTGAAACCATCGTGTGCGATTGCTCCTGTCGCTTGCACCAGGTAATTTCAGCAATTTCGGCTCGTTGAAGAGCACTGAAACTTTGTGGGGGCGAA
>Ga0308417_1001978_pt1 | contig 13757 bp, 10 predicted proteins | sample HotsprSampleOS65_FD_203528 | JGI IMG/M metagenome (GOLD analysis project Ga0308417, IMG submission 203528) | Hot spring phototrophic mat microbial communities from Octopus Spring, Yellowstone National Park, Wyoming, United States - 20090730_OS65 ... | reverse complement strand
CACCGGACCTGCGGGAGACGGTGTCTCGCTACGGCCGTGTCCGGCTCGAACGGGCCGACGCCAACACCCTCCGGCTGGTCTGTGCCGACCGGCCCCTGCTCGCCGAACTGTCTCGACAGAAGAAGCTGCGGGACTACCTGGGAGAGAAGCTCGACGACGTCAGCTTCGCCGTCAACCCGGCCCACCGCGGTCTGGTCAAGCAAGCCCTCATCGGCATCGGCTACCCGGCGGAGGACTTGGCCGGTTACGCCGAGGGGGCCGCCCTGCCCATGGCCCTGCGGCCGGTCACCGCCGCCGGCCGACCGTTCACCGTCCGCGACTACCAGCGGCAAGCGGCCGACATCTTCTACGCCGGGGGTGATGCCCGGGGCGGTAGCGGTGTCATCGTCCTGCCCTGTGGGGCCGGCAAGACGATCGTCGGCATCGCCGTCCTGTCCTTGCTCCAGAGGAACGCCCTCATCCTCACGACCAGCATCACCGCGGTCAAACAGTGGCGACGGGAGATCCTCGACAAGACGACCCTGACCGACGAGCAGGTCAAGGAGTACACCGGCGAGACCAAGGACATCGGCCCGGTGACGATCGCGACCTATCAGATCCTGACCTATCGGCCCGACCGCAGCGAAGACTTCCCGCACTTCGGTCTGTTCGAGCGACGCGACTGGGGGTTGATCATCTACGACGAGGTCCACCTGCTGCCCGCCCCGGTGTTCCGGGTGACGGCCACGATCCAGGCCCGCCGCCGGCTCGGCCTGACCGCCACCCTCGTCCGCGAGGACGGACGGGAAGGGGACGTCTTCTCGCTCATCGGGCCGAAGAAGTACGACGTGCCCTGGCGGGAACTGGAAGCGAAGGGCTGGATCGCTTCAGCGAGTTGTACCGAGGTGCGTGTCGCCCTACCCGACGACAAGACCCGCATGGACTATGCCGTCGCCGACCACCGGGCCAAGTACCGCATCGCCAGCGAGAACGTGGCCAAGGACGAAGTAGTGGCCCGGCTGTTGGCCCGCCACCGCGACCAGCGCGTCCTCATCATCGGCCAGTATCTGACGCAACTGCGACGGCTCGCCGAGCGGTTCGACCTGCCGATCATCACCGGCTCGACCCCGAGCGGCGAGCGTGAAGAGCTTTACCACAAGTTCCGCAGCGGCGAAGTCCCGCACCTGGTGCTGAGCAAGGTCGGTAACTTCGCCATCGACTTGCCGGACGCCAACGTCCTCATCCAGGTGTCGGGCACCTTCGGCAGCCGGCAGGAGGAGGCCCAGAGGCTCGGCCGGATCCTGCGGCCCAAGAGCCAGGGCGAGGGCAACGCCCACTTCTATACCCTCGTCACCCGTGACACGCGCGAACTCGACTTCGCCCACCACCGGCAGATGTTCCTGACCGAGCAGGGCTATACCTACGAGATACTGGACGAGAAGGAGTTGGTCCCGTTGCGGTGGGCCGCCGGTTGATCGGTCTCCGGGGGCCCGCAGCCTCAGCCATGCCCGGCCGGCCGGCGGCGGTCAGCGGGCGTCGTCACGGGTGGTGTAGCCAGGTGCGATCCTGCCGCCGTCGTTCCCGCCCCGGTGGCGGTCAGCGGGCGTCGTCACCGGCAGCAGACGCGGCGTCCGACGCCGCAACCCGCGTGGCGTCGCCGTCCGGCAGCGTCCCGTCGCGGTCCTTCTGGGCCCGGTACTCTTCCCACTTCTTGTGCAGCGTGTTCCGGTTGATACCGAGTCGCAGCGCCGCCGTCACCTTCGTTCCGCCGCACTCCCGCATCACCGCCTCGATGAGTTCCCGCTCCAACCCGTTGACGAGATACTCGTACAACTCGACCCCCGCCGGTCGGGGTGCCCGGAGCCCGGCCCGGACCAGCGCCTGGATGAGCGACGGTACGTCGTCGGGTGTCGCCGACCGCCCGAGGCTTGAGCGCGGGGCCAGCCGAGGCCGGGTGAAGCGGAGCAGGTCCGGGGTGATCGTCCCGCCGTCGGCCAAGACGATCAACCGCTCCAGGGTGTTCTCCAGTTCGCGGACGTTACCCGGCCAGTCGTGGGACTGAAGGGCTTGCACCACGGCCGGGGTCAACTCCGGCACCGGGCACTTGTGCTGCTCGGCATAGCGGTGCAGGAAGTGGTCGATCAAAAGCGGGATGTCCTCGCGGCGTTCCCGCAGCGGCGGCAAGACGATCGGGATCACGTTCAGCCGGTAATACAGGTCCTCCCGGAATTCCCCCCGCGCCACCAGGTCTTCGAGCGAGGCGTTGGTGGCCGCGATGATCCGCACATCGACCCGGATGGTCCGGCTCTCGCCCACCCGTTCGAATTCCCGCTCCTGCAGGACGCGCAGCAGCTTCAGTTGCAACTTCGGGGTGGTGCTGTTGATCTCGTCCAAAAAAATCGTCCCGCCGTGGGCCGCCTCGAACCGCCCGGTCTTGTTCTCGACCGCCCCGGTGAACGCCCCCTTGACGTGCCCGAACAGTTCGCTTTCCAACAGATTCTCGTGCAGCGCCCCGCAGTTGACGCGGATGTACGGCCCGTCGGAGCGACGGCTGAGCTTGTGGATGGCCCGGGCGATCAGCTCCTTACCGGTGCCGGTCTCGCCGACCAGCAGGACGTTGGCCGACCGGGGAGCGGAAAGTCGCACCAGGCGGTAGACTTCCTGCATGCCCGGTGCATTGCCCACGATCTCGGGCAGCGGCGGCTCGACATGCTCAGTCTTCGGCATCGACGGGATCGCTTCCGGGAGAGGAAGCCAGAACTTGCGCCCATTCCAACGTCGGACAGAGAGATGATAGCAGGCCGTGCCCGGGTTTACCACACCGATCGCCCGTGAACCGGGCAGAACCAACCCAGACGCCCGCATGATTGCTCCCCTAACCGTACCGATCCCGGTCTCCTCCCGTCGTGCCGGCGTCGTGCTCTGCGGCGGTCGCTCCTCCCGCATGGGCCGACCGAAGCCTTGGCTTCCCTTCGCGGGAGAGACACTGCTCGGCCGGGTCGTTCGCGTCCTGCGTGAGGTCCTGGAGCCGGTCGTCGTCGTCGCCGCCCCCGGTCAGGAAGTTCCGCCGCTGCCGTCCGGAGTCGAGGTCGTCCGGGACGAGGTCGAGGGCCAGGGACCGCTCGCCGGCCTGGCCGTGGGCCTGGCCGCCGTCCTGTCCTCCACCCCGGACCCGGCTCCGGTCGCTTACGTTTCGTCCTGTGATGTGCCGTTCTTGAAGCCCGCCTTTGCCGTCCGGGTGGTGGAACTCCTGCTCGAGGCCCCGGTCCGGGCCGCCGTGCCGCGGGTCGGCGGGTACTTGCACCCCTTGGCGGCCGCCTACCACGCTTCGATCCTTCCGGTCGTTCGTGCCCGGCTCGCCGCCGGCGATCGGCGATTGACCGACCTCGTGGCCCGCCTGCCGACCCGTCTCCTCGATCCGGCCGACCTGGCCACGGTCGATCCCGATCTGGTGTCGCTGCGGAATCTGAACACCCCGGAGGAATACGCGACCGCGCTCGAGTCCCTATCCTGAAGCGGAGGATCGCGCCGCCAGGCTCCCGGAGACGACGCCTTGCACCCGCACAAACCGCACTACCACCGCCACGCCGGCACGGCCAAGAACAAGAAGTTCCTGAAGAAGATCAGCCGCGAACGGATCGCGCCGGAGCCGGTCCAGGCCGGGGTCACGGCCGCCGACCTGATCGACTCGGTGTTCCTCTCCTACAACGGGGGTCGCCTCCGGGAGGGGTGCCAACTGTTCGTCCGCAAGATGCTGGCCGACAACGGTACCGTCGGACTGGCCCTCAGCGGGGCACTCACGCCGGCCGGCCTCGGCATGTCCTGCCTCGTGCCGCTCATCGAGGGCGGCTACATCGACTGGATCGTCTCGACCGGGGCGAACCTCTACCACGACACGCATTATGCCCTCGGCATGGACCTCTACCAGGCCGGGCCGAACCTGCCGGACTTGCTCCTCCGCGAGAACCAGGTCATCCGCATCTATGACATCGTCTTCGACTATGAGAACCTGCTCGGGACCGACGCCTTTTTCCGCAAGCTCTGTCGCGGGGAAGCGTTCCAGAAGGAGATGGGCACCGCCGAGTTCCACAACCTGGTCGGCAGGTACCTGGCCGAGGCCGAACAGAAGGCCGGGCGGGTCGGCAAGAGCGTGTTGGCGGCCGCCTTCCGCTGCGGCGTGCCGGTCTTTACCAGCTCCCCCGGGGACAGCAGCATCGGCATGAACCTCGCCGCCCTCATGCTCGAAGGATCGAAGTTGCGAATCGACCCGTTACGCGACGTGAACCAGAGTGCGGCCATCGTCTGGGACGCCAAGTCCAAGAAAGGTCGCAAGGCGGGTACCAGTTCGGTCTTCATCCTCGGGGGCGGGTCGCCCAAGAACTTCATGCTGCAGACCGAGCCGCAGATTCAGGAGGTCCTCGGGCTGACCGAGGCCGGCCACGACTACTTCCTGCAATTCACCGACGCCCGGCCGGACACCGGGGGGCTGAGCGGCGCGACCCCGAGCGAGGCCATGACCTGGGGCAAAGTCGATCCCGACAAGCTCCCCGATTCCGTGACCTGCTACGTCGATTCGACCGTCGCCTTGCCGCTGCTGACGGCTTACACCCTGACGCGGTGCCCGAAGCGGCCGCTCAAACGTCTCTTCGACCGCTTCCCCGAGTTGGTCCGCCGACTCGAAGCCGGTTACGCCCAGACGCGGGCCCGCCGGGCCGACTGACGGGACGAGTGACTGACGATTGACCGATGACCGACGGGGCACCAGGGCATCCGGGACACTGGCCTTCGCCCGGCGAACCGCTAAGATGACGGTCTTCGTTCGCGCACCGCATCCAGAACGCTTACAGGATCTGAGACCGCAGTCATGTACGCCATCTTTGAGGACGGCAGCCGACAGTACCGCGTCGAGGTCGGTTCTTCCGTGGTCCTCGACTACCGGGACACCGCCCCGGGCCAGACACTGGAACTGAACAAGGTACTGCTTCTCAAGAGCGGCTCCGAGACGCTCATCGGCCGACCGCTGGTCGAGGGGGCGAGGGTCGTGGCCGAGGTCGTGGAACTGCCCCGCGTCAAGACGATCACGGGGAAGTTCCGTCGCCGCAAGAATTACCGCCGGCTTAAGGGCCACACGCAGCCCTACGTGCGGGTCCGGGTCAAGCACATCCTCAAGGCAGGTGAACCGCTCCCGGTCGAGGCCCCGAAACCGGTCGAGACCTCCGCCCCCGCGGCGGTCGAGACGGCTTCCGCGGCTGAGGCCTCCCCGGCAGCCCCGACTGCGGCAGCCCCGACTGCGGCAGCCCCGACTGCGGCAGCCCCGACTTCGGAGGCACCCCCTGCGTCTCCGCCGCCCGCCTGACCGCGAGCACCTTCGGATTGCCTGTCACCTGGCTCTTCGGATAGCATGCCGCCCTCTCGGTCTGACCACGGAGGGCGACAGATGCGACGCCTATTTATCACTACGGTCCCGGTGATCCTGCTCGTCGGTGCGGTCGTGGTCGCGGTCGGCCAAGCCCCGACACCGCCCGCGGAATCAGCGGCCCCGTCGTCGCCGCAGTCGTTGCCGCAGTCGTTGCCGCAATCGTCGCCGGTCGGTTTGCCGTCGTCGCCGCCGAAGGTCCTGCCGGGCATGGCCACGACGCCGCTGCCGCCGTCCGTGCCGCCTACCCCGGGCGATCCGCCGCTGAGCCGCTTCGAGCCGCTCGCCTCCTTCCCGGTCCACACTCAGAACGCGGTCCGTGGCGTGGTCCTGGGTGCGGCCTGGATGACGCGGATGCACCAGCCGCACGGCCGCTTCCTCTACGGGTACAATCCGGCACTGCGACAGCCGCTCGCCGGGGACCACGACCTCAAGCAGGCCCGCGGGGCCTTGGCCCTGGCACAGGCCGCGAAGTTCACCGGCGACGAGAAGCAGGCCACCCTGGCCGCCCAGAGCGTCCTGGCCCTCCTGGCCGCCACCCGAGCCGACCCCGCCGACCCGAACGTCCGGGTCCCCGTGCACTCGTACCTGACGTGCAACCGCGTCGGCTTCGCCGCGCTCGTGGCCCTGGCGATCTACGAACTGCCCGGGGCCGACGAGAAACTGCTCGCCGAGGCGGAACGGCTCTGCGCCTTGCTTCGCAAGAACTGTCGGCCGGACGGCTCGGTCCACTACACCGACGGGGCGAGCGAGGATCCGGTGAAGGTCGAGCCGGCCGGGAGGAATGCGTACCCCGGACTGGCCCTGCACGCCTTGGCTGTCGGGAACCGGCTCAGACCGGCCGCCTGGAAGGTCGACTGCGTCCGCAAGGGGCTGGGACATTACCGGGCGGTCTTCCGCGACCAGCCGCACCCGCTGCTGGCCGCGACTCTCACCCCGGCTTTTGCCGAGTTGTACCAGCAGACACCGACCCCCGAGGCGGCCGCCGCCGTGTTCGAGATGAACGACTGGCTCTGCGGACTGCAGATTGCCGGCAACGACCCGCGGACCCCGCACTGGGCCGGAGCCTTCCGCTCGGTCGTGGACGGTCGCCCGGGCGACACGCCGCCCGGTCCCGAAACGGGCTTGTATGTGGCCAGTCTGGCCGCCGCCTGTCAGCTCACGCGGCTGGTGCCGGACCTGGACCGACACACGAAGTACAAGTCAGCCCTGGCCGACGCCATTCACTTCCTCTCCGGTCTGCAGTACCTCGAGACCACCACCCGGCACTTCGAGGCGACCTTCCGGGCCAGCATGCTCGTGGGCGGCTTCCACCTCACGCCGGAAGACGGCAACCTGCGGATCGACGGGACGGCAAACGCGGTCAGCGGCCTGGTGAGGTTCCTGGGCTGTGGGGCCGAACGCTGAGCCGGCCGGGCGGATGCCCCCCTAACCCCGACACAGACGACCGCTATAATCACCCCGCGTGGCCGCCCAATCGCGGTCGCCTGACCCCCGTGCGGATGTCGTCTGATGAGTACAGAGCGACCGTCTCTGCGACCCAAATGCCGGTCACTGCTCGGTATCCGCGTCTTCGGAACGGGGAAGTATGTGCCGGACATGGTGGTCGATAACAACCACCTCCACGCCCGGCTCGGGTTCGACTCCGATTGGATCGTGAAGCGGACCGGCATCCTGGAGCGTCGTCATGCCGCCCCGCACCAGGCCACGTCCGACCTGTGCGTCGAAGCCGCCCTCGACCTGTTCGCCAAGACCGGTAAGACCGCCAAGGACTGCGACCTGCTCGTCCTCGGGACATTCACGCCGGACATGTCATTCCCCAGCACGGCCTGTCTGGTGCAGGACCGCCTGGGGCTGGTCGGCCCGGCTATCGAGGTCGAGGCCGCCTGTGCCGGGTTCATGTACGCCCTGATCACGGCCGCGGCCTACGTCAAGGCCGGCCTGAGCGAGCGGGCGCTGGTCATCGGCGGGGACACCAACAGCCGCGTGTTGAACCCCGATGACATCAAGACCTACCCGCTTTTCGGGGACGGGGCCGGGGCGGTGTTCGTCGAACCCGGGCGGCCTGACCAGGGCATCCTGGCCTATAGCATGGGTGCCGACGGGCAGGGCGGCCCGCTGCTGCGGCGGGAGAGCGGCGGTAGCCGGCGGCCCCCGACCGCCGCCGACCTCGCCGAGGGCAAGCACTACATGTACATGGACGGCCGCGCCGTCTTCCGTTGGGCCGTCGACATCCTCTGTGACACGATCCAGGACGTACTCGAGGCCGCCGGTCTCACCACGCACGACGTCCACCTCTACGTCGCCCACCAGGCCAACATCCGCATCATCAACGCCGCCATCGACGTCTTGAACATCCCGCGGAGCAAGGTCTTCAACAACCTGGAGAAGTACGGGAACACCTCGGCCGGGAGTATTCCGATCGCCCTCGACGAGGCCGCCAGCGAGGGCCGCTTCAAGGAAGGCGACCTGGTCTTGCTCAGCGGCTTCGGGGCCGGTCTGGCCTGGGGCACGGCCGTATTGCGCTGGTGAGCGAGCCGTCAGCCGCGATCCTCCCTCGGCTCAGCCGCTCGGTTCAGTCCTTCAGTTCAGTCCCTCGGCTTCGACCGGCAGCGTCACCGTGCCGCCTTCGAGGTCCGTGCGGACCCGCAGCGCGCGGCTGACCACGCCGACCGTCTTCGGCTCGAATTTGATCGTCAGGAACTGAACGGGCACGGCGGCGGTCGTGGCCGGCAGGTCGACCGTCAGGCCGTCACCGGTCCCGTCGATCCCGACGATGCGGAACGGTCGGGCCGCTCGCACGATCACCCGCTGGCTGGCCGACTCCCCCACCCGCACCCCGTCGAAGCGTACCTTGTTCGGGGCGACCTCCAGCGGCGCCGCGACCGTTCCGGCCACGGCGATCTGGACGGTCGGCTGCGTCGGGTCCGTGGTCTTGATCACGACCTGTTCCGCGATCGGACCGGGGGGGGCGTCGGCCCGCAGCACGAAGTTGACCTGGTACTCCACACCGCCCCGGAACGGCCCGCCCCGACTGACCTCGGTGACGGTCACGTCGAGCGGTGCTTGCACGGGAACCACCTCGGTCAACTTCCAATCCCGAGAACGACCCGAGTACTTGACCGTGACCGTCTGCATCGCCCGCGTTCCTTGCGGGACGGTGCCGAACGTGACCGCGCCGGGGTTCAGCGTGACGTCGGTGCGGCTGGTGGCCTGGAGGCGGATGACCGCCTCGGAGACGTACTTCGGCCCGAAGGTGACGTAAAGCGTCTGGGTGTTTTGCCCGACGAACTTGCCGGTGTTCATGGTGACCGTGAACTCGGCCGTGTCGTTCGGCTGCAGGATCCGGTCCATCGGCACGTAGTCAAGACAGCTACAACTCTTCCGCACGTTGGTGATCTGCATCGGCACGTCGTAGATGTTCGTGATCGTGAACTTGTGGACGCACAGGGTGCCGTGCGGTACCTCCCCGAAGTTGTGCGTGATGACGGGGGGGGGAGGCTGCTCGCGGTTTTTGGCGATGTCCGGGAGGAAGAACTTGTTCGCCCAGGGTGCGGGCTGTGCCGCCGGCTGAGTCATGGGCTGTGCCGCCGGCCGTGCCGACGACACCGGTGGTGCGGCTGGCGCGGGCGGCTGGGCTCGCGTCCCGACCGACAGACCCAGGCCACTGACCAGCGCGAACCAGAACTTACCACTCATTCGGTGCCTCCTGCAGTGAACGGTCTGAGGCTCGACCCCCGAAGTTCTCAGTTCTCACGGCATCGTAGATCGGACGACCAGGCTGGCTCGGTTGGCGTGGAATGCCCGAGTCGCCGCCCCGGACCGGGATCAGCCCGTGGGAATCCGTTCCCACCCCTACCACTGGCACGGCGGGAGGAACCGGATCAGTCCCCCCGTCATCCGCTGGCACGACGAGCCGTCAAAACGGGCCGTCACTTCCGGCCGTCAAAACGGGCCGTCATTTCGAACCGTCACTTCTGCAGGATGAGTTTGCCCCGCCGGGTGATCCGCAGCCGGTAACGAACCCCGTCGAGTTCAATCACGATCTCCCGGAGTTCGCCGAAGAGTTCCTCCGCCCGAACGACTTTGCCCGGTTCTTGGGGTTTGGTTCGATCTTGCCCGGGGGGTGGTTTCTCGCTCATGGGGAAAGGGACGGTTGGTATTGAGATGCGGTGTCAATAGTGAGCGGTCGCAGCGAGCGGGGAGCGGGACCGTTCACCCAGTCCAAGGACTTCCGGGGATTTTCACGGGCCACAGGCTTGACAGTATCCTAAAGGGGCGTAAAGTAAAGTCGACTTGTTGAGATTTTGTCTCAGTAAGTTGCCGGGGCCGGGCCGACCGTCGACCCGACCCCGGTGAGCCAGCTCCGCCACCGCTCGGGACGCGACCGCCGCCACCGGCCTCACCTAGGGTGTCTGCCCCTGGTCAGCCGCCCACCCGCCCACCTGCCGGCGCGGTCCGCTCACCTTCCGTCGCCACGCGGCTCACTCCCATTCCCGCTTTTCCTCCCGGATTCGGAGCCTGCCCATGCGCTACCGGTGCCGCCGCCTGGCCACACCCTCGCCTCGTTTCGCCTTCACGCTCATCGAATTACTGGTGGTCATCGCCATCATCGCCGTTCTGGTCGGACTGTTGCTGCCCGCGGTGCAGAAGGCCCGCGAGGCGGCCGCCCGCCTGAGGTGTCAGAACAACCTGAAGCAGATCGGCCTGGCCTTGCACGGTCACCACGACGCCGTGGGCCGCTTCCCGGTCGCCAACACGCCGACCTTCAATTCGGCCTTCACGCAGATCCTGGCCTATCTTGAGCAGGAGAACATCGGCCGGCGGTACAACACGGCTGCCACCCCGACCGACGCGAGCGACCCCGACGGCGACGGGTTCAGCAACCTCTCGCTGGGGTCGCTGCCGATCGGCACCTTCCGCTGTCCCGGCATGGTCCCGCCGCCGGTCCCGGCCGCCTTCCCCGGTTGGTCGAGTTACGCCGTCTGCATCGGTAACCAGCCCAACCCGTTCTTCGCCCCCGGTGCGGCCGGCAACCCGCCCTACGACAACGGCGTGATCGTCCGGCTGATCGGCGGCGGTTCCGGTAGTGTCACGAGCCAGGCGGCGACGCGCATGACGGACGTGAGCGACGGCACCTCGAATACCGTCCTCGCCGGGGAGATGGGCTTCCAACTGCGGGACTATCACTTCTCGTCCGGTCCGTATGCCGGTCAGCGGCGGGGCGGCAACACGCAGTGGGTCTGGGGCTATGCCAGTTACAGCTTCGGTAGCACCGGCGTGATGTTCAACACCACGGTGGGGAACCCCGCGAACCTGACCGCCCGCCTGGGGGCATTTCGCAGCGATCACACGAACGGTGCCAACTTCCTGTTTGCCGACGGTGCGGTCCGCTTCCTGGTGAACGGACGGATCGACTTGCCGATCTACCAGGCACTCGGTACCCGCGACGGCGGCGAGGTCGTGAGCGGCAACGCCTTCTGAGCGATACTCGGAACACCCGGAAGCACGAACATGACTAGGCCCACGCGAGCCGTGAGGTTGACCCGGTTGTCGGTCATGGTGTTGACCCTGTTGCTGGCGGTCGGCCCCACGGGCTGCGGGGGTGTTCCCTCGGCCCCGGTTTCGGATACTAAGCCGGGGAAGGGCCACGGTCCTCTTCCCCCCGAGGTGCAGTACGACCCGGCCACCGCGGCAGGGCTTCAGTCCCCGAGCCGTCCGACTCACCTGACCCCGACAAGGAAGCGTTAATCCCCCCGGATCAGACAGGGAATCACCCATGAGTGCTGAACTACCTCGGTCTTTGCCGGATCGGTTTCTTCGGTCTCTGCTGAATGTGCTGAATGTGCTGTCGGTGCTGTGTCTGGTCGGGTCGGCGACGGCGGTGTCGTCCGCGGCCCCGCCGGGCCAGTTCCCGCCGTTGCCGCGGGCGGTCTCGAGCCTGGGGGCCGTGGAGGCCGACGGCTACCTGTACGTTTACGGCGGTCATGCCGGTAAGACGCACAGTTACGACACGGCCACCGTCCTCGGCACCTTCCACCGTCTGAAGTTGGCCGGGGGGACGAAGTGGGAGGAGTTGCCCGGCGGCCCGATCGCTCAGGGTCTGAACCTGGCGGCCCACGGCGGGAAGGTCTACCGCGTCGGCGGCATGCAGCCCCGCAACAAGCCGGGCGAACCGGCCGATACCCATTCCCTGGCGGAGTGTGCCTGCTTCGATCCGAAGGTCGGCAAGTGGGAGCCGCTGCCGCCGCTGCCGGTCCCGCGGTCGTCGCACGAGGTGGTGGTGGCGGGTGACAAGTTGGTGGTGGTCGGGGGCTGGAACTTGCAAGGCCGGGACCGCGCGCCCGTCTGGCACGACACCGCCCTGATCCTCGACCTGGCCGGCCGTGAACCGAAGTGGCAGTCGATCCCGCAGCCGTTCCGGCGACGGGCACTCACCGGGGCGGCCGTGGGCGGGCGGGTGTATGTGATCGCCGGCTTGGGCCCGGAGGGCGGCGATCGCCGGGTCGATGTCCTGGACGTGACAAGCGGGAAGTGGTCGCGGGGGCCGGACCTGCCCGGTGCCGATCGCGTCGCCTTCTCGCCCGCCGCCGGTGTGGTGAACGGCCGCGTCGTCGTCAGCACCTCGGCCGGGTCAGTCTACCGCCTCACCGAGAAGGGGGACGCCTGGGAGAAGGTCGGCGAGTCGGCGAGCAAACGGGTCGTCGCCCGGCTCATCCCGCTCGGCAACCGGGCGCTGCTCGTGGGGGGGGCGTCTGCCGGCTCGAACGTCGCCGAACTCGAAGTCGTCGAACTGGCCGAGAAGGGCCAACCGGTAAGCGACACCCCCTGACCCGACTCGACAAGCCCGGTCGGCGGCGACTCGGCCCGGAACCGGTCTGCCCGGATCGGACGTGATCCGGGGGGCGGCGGCCCGACGGGCTAGTACAATCAGTGCGAGTCGAGCGCACCTCCTGAGGGGAACTTGCGATGCCCGAGCCTATCGACCGTCGCGGATTCGCGGCCAGTTTCGCCGCCAGCGTGGTACTCGGTACCGACGTGTGGGCCGGCCCGGAACCGGCCCCCCCGCCGCGCGCCGTGCCGACCGAGGCCCCGTTCACCCGTGACTACCCCAAGCCGGGGTTCGAGCCGAGTTGGAAGAACCCGCAGATCAACCGCCGTCTCGTGCAGGACTTCGTCATCTTCGCCCACATGGACCTACCGATGGTGAAGAAGCTCCTGGAGCGCGAGCCGGGGCTTCTCAACGCCACCATCGACTGGGGGGCCGGCGACTGGGAGAGCGCGCTGAACGGGGCGGCCCACATGGGCCGGCACGACATCGTCGAGTACCTGCTGGAGAAGGGGGCCCGCATCGACATCTTCTGTGCCGCCATGATGGGCCAACTCGATGTCGTGAGGGCATTCCTGACCCTGCAGCCGAAGCTCATCGACGCCCGCGGCCCGCACGGCTTCTTCAACCTGCACGTCCACGCCCAGTTGGCCAAGGACGGGGGCAAAACACTCGAGTACCTGCAGTCGATCAAGAAGGTCGAACTGAAGCCGTTGCCGTTCCTGAAGAAGTCCGCCGACCCGGGCCAAACGCCTAAAACGCCGGCAAAGCCGGGCTGATTGAGCCGGGCTGATCGATTCCCCGCCCGGCACCCGGTCGGCGTGATTGCCGAATCTCCCCGGCGAGATGCCCTGTTATGCCTCGCGTGTTCGGACCGGTGTCGCGGCCGGCTGTGCTGTCCTGTAGGAGTAACGCGCGAAGTAACGCGCGGCCCAGGATCATCGTTCGGCAAAGAGGTAGCCGGCGCAGGGACACGCGGCGGAAAACCGGGTGGTCGTGGTGCCGCTCATGCCGGTCGCCCGGGTCGGACCAGTCGCAACCAGATCACCTGCGGGTTGCAGCGAAAGCGGATCGGTTCCTTGCCGCTCAGCCCGCGTCCCACGACCATCGTCGTTTCGCCCTTCTCGAAGACTCCCTGATCGAAGCGGCGGCCGTATAGGCTGGGCACGAAGATCGAGCCGACCAACGGAGCGCGGATCGCCCCGCCGTGGACGTGGCCGCTGAGCATCAACTGTACTCGGTTGGCGACCGCCCAGTAGAAGTTGTCCGGGGTGTGACTCAAGCACAGCCGGAACAGGCCCGTCGGCGCGGCCGCCAGGTCCGGTGCCGGCGTGAACCACGGGCCTTCATGACCGATCACGACACAGGGCACGCCGCGAACCGTCGCCACCGTCCAGTTGTTCCCTAGGACCGTATAGCCGGCCGCGCGTAACTCGGCCCGGACCCGGTCGGGCTGGTGGTGCTCGTCGTGGTTTCCGAGTACGGCGAACTTCCCGTGGGTCGCGGTCAGCCGACCAAAGACGGGGCCGATCC
>Ga0308417_1001974_pt1 | contig 13769 bp, 11 predicted proteins | sample HotsprSampleOS65_FD_203528 | JGI IMG/M metagenome (GOLD analysis project Ga0308417, IMG submission 203528) | Hot spring phototrophic mat microbial communities from Octopus Spring, Yellowstone National Park, Wyoming, United States - 20090730_OS65 ... | reverse complement strand
CACTCGACCAGCACAAAGGCAAATTCGAGCAGGCGCTGCAACGCGCGACGCGCTTTGGCGCAGGCGCGGAGTGGAATCCCAAACAAGATGACGAGATCATGGACGACCCGGACTGGGAGGCCACAGGGCTGCTGCGCAGCCTGAAGGACAAGGCGCACAGGCAGCTCGGCACTTCCGGCTCCGGCAATCACTTTGTTGAGTTTGGGGCGCTGGAGATTCTGGCGGAGGACGACGCGCTGGGGCTGGGGCAGGGGCAGTATCTGGCGCTGCTGTCGCATAGCGGATCACGCGGCACAGGCTATCAAATCGCGGACCATTACAGCAAACTGGCCCGGCAGTTGCATCCTGAATTGAAAGAGGTCGGCGGCGGCGATTTATTGAACCTGGGTTGGCTGGAGATAGACTCCGAGGCGGGACAGGAATACTGGATCGCCATGAACCTGGCCGGGCGGTACGCCAGCGCCAACCATCGCGTGATCCATCGCAATGTGGCGAAGGCGGTCGGGCTGAAGCCGGCGGCGGTGGTGGAGAACCACCACAATTTTGCGTGGATCGAGACGCTGCCCGATGGCCGGCAGGTCTATGTGCATCGCAAGGGCGCCACGCCGGCGGCAAAAGGCGTGTTGGGCGTCATTCCCGGCACCATGGGCGACCCCGGCTATGTCGTGCGCGGCCTGGGCAACCCGGCTTCGCTCAACAGCGCGTCGCATGGCGCAGGCCGGCAAATGAGCCGCAACGAAGCTATCAGGTCGATCACCAGAACCATGCGCGACCAGTACCTGCGCGACAAGGGTGTGACGCTGCTGGGCGGCGGCTTGGACGAAGCGCCGCAAGCCTACAAGAACATCAACGAAGTCATGTCGGCGCAGAGCGACCTGGTGGAGATCATCGGTCGCTTCAAACCGCGCGTCGTCATGATGACCGACGACCCGCGCGACATCTAGCGCGCGCTTTCCGGGGCGCGCTTTCCAGTGCGCGGGTTCGAGCGCACATTCACACCACCCACAGCGGATTGGGCATGAAAACCAGCGCCAGCACAAGCGCGGCGATGACAGCCAGGATGTAGTGGCGCGGCTCCAGGCGGGCAGCCTGATTCAATGCCGGCGGGTGGTTGCGACCAAAGAAGAACAAGAGGATTGTCCACAGCAGCCAGCTTTCCGACACCAGCACGGTCAGCCCCAAAAACAGCGCCAGCATGACAAAGTACAGGTAGCGGGCCGCCTGGCCCAGCACCGCATAGGCCACGTGTCCGCCGTCCAACTGCCCGGCGGGAATCAGGTTGATGCCCGTGATGAGCAACCCAAGCCACGCGCCAAGATAAAGCGGGTGCTCGATCATGCCTGCGCTCGGCACATACCGGCCATAGATGGCAATCTTCATCAGGCCGGTGAGCAGCGAGTCGCCAAAGTAGATCGCGCCGGCCATGGCCGGCGTCTCGATCGGTTTGACCGTGGAGACGGCCAACCCCAGCATGAGGATTGGAATGGCGACGAGGAAACCGGCCAGGGGGCCGGCGATGCCAACTTCGAGGAGTGTTCGCCGGTCCTCGAATGGCTCGCGCTGCACAATGACGGCACCGAGCGTGCCGAAGCCGAACATGCCGAACAGAATGGTGGGCAGAGGAATGAAATAGGGCAATGACACCGGCGCGCCGCGCAGCCGGCCCACCACATAGTGGCCCATTTCATGCGTCACCAGCACCCCCAGCAGCGCGCCGGCGAAGGCCAGTCCGGCGCCCAGGTCCAGCTGGCCGGTTTGTGAAAAGACCGAGCCGCTGAGAATAACCGACCCGACAGTGGCAATGAACAGAATCACATTCAGGGCGGGGTTCAGCCTGGGGCGCGGAATCACGCCGGGCACAGCCAGCACTTCGTGATCGCCAGCGCCCAGAGCGGCATTGTCGCGGCTGCGCAAATAGGGCGTGTATCCGACCTGCTCAACGCGCGGGCGCAGTGTCCGATAGGCCTGATCGGGCGGAACCAGCAGGACGCCGCGCAGACGAATCAAGCCATTGTCCTCGAACTCGTAACTGGTGACCGTCATCACGGGCGAGAGCGCCGCACGCAGATTGGCCACAATCTCGAGCCGGTCAGCCGGGGCAGAGTTGGATGCGTTAAACATAGGACTACACGCGCAAACAGCCCAGACGCGCCAGGCGTCTTATGCAGACTGGCCGGCGTGTCGCTGGGCCAGAGCCTTGACCACCGCAGCGATGCTCAACAACCCCTGCCCCTTGCCCATCGAAATGTTGGGGCCGAACAGGGTGGGCACCAGATCGTCGATCGGCATGCGGGCAATCTCTTCGGCGGGCAGACCGTTGATGGTGGATGCAAGGACGGCGCACAATGCGCGCGCTGAGACACCGAATGGGTTTTCTACAGCGAAATGAAACCTGAGGCGATTGTCGTCCAGCGGTTCGACGAAGACGTAGGAGTCAGACTCGCAGTGCGGCACCTGATTTTCCGGCGGATAGGGGCGCCGGGCAATCGACTCTGGCACGCCTTCAAACTGGTCGGAATACTCGATCAACATGGCGTTGCGATCCGAAGGGTTCTCGGCAAAGATCTCCAGAACCTCTCGCAACTTATCGGGATATCGTTCAAAACTGGACATAGCCACATCACATGACAGTCAATTCTGTGGGAGTCAGGTCGCACCGGCTTTCGACGCACGACAGATCAGTGAGCGCCTCAGTGAAGCGATCAGCCGGCTGTTGTCGGCGTATTTCCAGCGTTTGCCGGTCTACCTCGTCGGCTCTGGACTCAAGGCCGGCGAGGTGATCGAGGAAAATATCGACTGACGGCGCAGTCACCAGCGCATGCCGCAACTCGGCCGCCCCAGGCACACCGATGATATAGCGGGCGGCGTATTTGCGGAACAGGATCAGCCCATAGTCGCCATAGTGCCGCAAATTCATGTCCAGGTGACGCCGCATCAGCCGCGTCACGTCGCGCAGCAGGACCTGCTCGCGATTCTTGCCGGAGAAAATCCACGGGTTGCCGATGGCCGCGCGCGCGATCATCACGCCATCGCAGCCCGTATGGGCCTTCATCCGCGCAATGTCTTCCACCCGGCGCACATCCCCATTGCCGATGACGGGAATCCTGACTGCCTGCTTGACCTCGGCGATGGCGTCCCAGTTGGCGCAGCCAGTGTACTTCTGCTCTTTGGTGCGGCCATGCACAGCGATCAGCGACGCGCCGTTGTCTTGCATGATGCGGGCAACCTCGACATGGTTGAGGGATCGGGCGTCCCAACCGATGCGAATTTTGCCGGTGACGGGAATGCTCAACGCTTTGGACAGGGCGTTGAAGATACGGCCAATCTTGCGCGGATCGCGCAAGAGGCCGGCGCCGGCGCCGCGACCGCTCACATTCGGCACTGAACACCCCATGTTGAGATCGACGATGCCCGCGCCCATCTGCTCGCAGCGTTTGGCGGCTTCGACGATGACATCTTCGTCCGGCCCGAAAATCTGAAACGACATCTGCGGCTGTTCGGCCGGGTCAAAATCCAGCATTTTCAGCGCCTTTTTGGCGCCGTGGCATATCGCTTCGACGGCCACGAACTCGGTGTAGCTCATGGCCGAGCCGTACTCGCGGCAGAGCTTGCGAAAGGGCAGATCGGAGTAGCCATCCATGGGCGCAAGGATAGTGGGCACTGCGCCCGGCACGCCGCGGCTGCCGTAGACCGGGATATCCCGAACAAAAAACGCTGGCAGATTCACCCGGCTATTCTAACCATTCTTGAATTGGGGCCGGCCTCGCGCGCAGACTGCGGTGGTGGCGACGGCTGAGCTTGTCGAAGCCGTCGAAACCGTCGAAGCCACCGCCATTGCCTTCGACAGGCTCAGGCAACGGCGACACGCTCAGGCAACAGAGCGCGCCATGCTCAACAAGGATCAGCGGGTGGCGTTGGCAGCCGCAGGGTGACCGTAGCGCCCCGGCCGGGCGCAGATTCAACGGTGACTTCGCCGCCAAACAGCCGGGCGCGTTCCTGCATGCTGACCACGCTGAACCGATCATCGCGCAGCATATCCTTCGAATCGAGCGTCTGGAAGCCAGGCCCGTCGTCTTGCACAATGGCCCGGATCTCGCGTTCTTCGAAGATCAACGTCACATCGACGCGGGTGGCAGCCGGCGCGCGGTGGCGGATGTTGGCCAGCGCGGCCTGAATAATGCGGAATGCCGTGACTTCCAGGTCGGCGGGCATGCGCCGTTCGCGTCCGACGATTTCGCAACGCACCGCGCAATCGGGCATATGGCGCGCCAGGTCATCGCAGATGAAAGTCATGGCTGCGGACAGGCCGAGATCCTCCAGCACCAGCGGGCGCAGGTCGTTGCTGATGCGCCGGAGCTTGACCACCATGTCTTTCGAGAGCGCCTGGAGTTCGTCAAGCCGGCGGCGCGCAACAGCCGGGTCGCGGTCGATCGCGCTGCGGCAAAGCTCGACGCGCTGAACGAGCGCAACCAGCTCCTGCATGGTTTCATCATGCAACGCGCGCGACAGACGCCGGCGTTCTTCTTCCTGCCCCTTGATCACCTGACTGGCGTAGTGTTCCAGCATCTTCTGCTGCTCGCGCAGGCGGCGGTCCAGCGCCTTGCGCTCGCTGATATCGAGCGCAATCATGGAAATGCCTGTAATTGCGCCGGCAGAATCGCGGATGGGCGAAGCAGTGATCGCCACATCCAGGACGGCGCCGTTCTTGCGCAGGGCCTCCGTCTCCAATCGCCGGATAGGCTGGCCGCTCTGCAATCGCATCAGATTCTGCCGGACTTCCGCTTCTCGATAGGCCGGCGAGAGTATGTAGATCGAACGCCCCTCGATTTCCGCAGCCGAATAGCCATAAACCATTTCCGCGCCAGGATTCCAACTGCGGATGAGGCCGTCTGGCGAGAGGGCGATGATGGCGTTGCCGGATGCGTTGACCACATCCGCGAACTGCTGCAACTTTTGCTCAGCGGCTTTTTGCTCCGAAATGTCCTCGGCGAAACTCTCGATGTACAACAGTTGCCCGTCAGCGCCGCGCGCCGCGCGCATGTTGAGGCGCACGTCGATCCACTGGTCATTCCTGCGACGATAGCGCCGTTCGCAGCGAATGGAATCCGCCCCGGCCTGAAGCAGCGGACGAATCGCCTGCCGCAACTCGGCTGCTTCGTGGCTGTCAGGCGCATTCAGGTCACTCAGCAAATCGGCGGCTGAAGCATATCCAAGCATCGACGCAAAAGCCGGGTTTGCATCCAGGTACTGCCCGTCTGCCGTCGCCTGGAAGATGCCGATCGGCGCGCTGGTGAACATGCTGCGAAATCTGCGCTCGGCTTGTTGAAGCGCTGCGCCCGCGCGGACAGAGCTTCGCTCTGAGGAAAGCCGCTCAGCAGAAAGGATCACAGCCATGACCAGCACAAAGGCCAGCCCCTTGACAGACTGGAGACTGGTCAGCGCGCCTGAGTCAGTGACCACGAGAGCCAGAAGACGATCTGAAAAGACGATCCACAAGCCGGCAATGATGGTGTAGAGCGCAGCGACGCGAACTGCTGGATGCAGAACAAGCCTTTTCATCTGTGATCACTTTTCCAGGGCGATCCATCCGTGGCGAATCGCGTAAGCCACAGCTTCAGTGCGGTCTCCGACCCCCAGCTTGCCAAAAATATTGCGCAGGTGCACCTGGACGGTGTTGGTGGAAATGCCCAGCGCCTCGCCGATTTCCTTGTTGCTCTTGCCGCGAGCCACAGCGCGGAGCACATCGAGTTCGCGCTCGGTCAGCCCCTCCGGCAGGACGCCAGCGCGGTATGCGCGCAGGTGAGCCAGCCGGCCGATCACCTTGCCGCTGATCTGCGGATCGAGAACCATTTCGCCCTTGTAAGCCGAGCGGATCGCGTCGGCCAGATTTGCGCCGCTGGTCGTTTTGAGCAGATATCCATTCGCGCCGGCATCCAAAAGGGGAAACACGTAGCGATCATCATCGTATGCCGACAGCACCACAACCCGAACCGAGGGGTACTTCGAACGAATCAGTTTGGTAGCCTCGATGCCGTTGATTCCGGGGAGGTGAACATCCATGACCACTACATCCGGGCGCAGCTCCTCGCATAACTGCACAGCCGCTTCTCCGGTGGCAGCTTCTGCCACAACAACCAGATCGTCTGATTGTTCCAGCAGTTGGCGCGTGCCTTCGCGGACAATCTTGTGATCGTCCGCCAGCAAAATGCGAATGGCCATGACAGAGCTCTGCAACACTATTTTAACCCAATGGCGATTTCGTCGCAGCGAATACCTGATTTCAGGTATCACAGAATACCTGAACCGGGTGATGTGTAGCCGGCGTCACCCGTGTATCCTGACAGCGCGGCAGGCACACACTGTAACACTACGAACAACATCGAGCCACCGTCGAGCACATCGCTGACTCATCGAGCACATTGCCGTCCCATTGGGCACGTCGCAGGATCGTCGAGCGCGCTGCACTCACATCATGTCCGCTGAAGCGTCGTCGAACACGTTGCCGTTGCATTGTCATCCAAGTGCCGGAGAACTCATAGGTTGATCGTAATAGCCGCAGCAGGCGCCTCCTCTTTGCCGCTTCAAGATGCCCGAGGAGGCGCTTGTGTTTCCTGATACAGGCTGATGGCTGCATGAGTACCGATGCCGATCTGTACCATAGGGTTGCAGAGGAATTCAACTGGAACCCCATGGCTCGGAATGCTTCGATTCGTGTCGATATTCAGGGCGGGGTCATGACCCTCACAGGATGGGCGGCAAGCTATGCCCAGAAGCAAGCCATCGGGGAGATTGCAGAGAAGATGAGCGGCGTCAAGTGCGTCATCAATCAGACGCAGGTCTCCCTGGCTGACTCATCCAGCATACCCGACGAGACACTGGCCCAGGTGGTGCGGTTTGCGCTCGATCACACTGCGCTGCTTGCGCCCGGCAGCCTGGATGTGTCGGTCGAAGACGGCGTGGTTACCCTGTCTGGCGAGTTGACCTGGGACTATCAACGCCGGGAGGCCTTGCGGGCTGCCGGGGCGCAACGAGGCGTGCGCGAGATCCTGGATCGAATCTCGCTGGCGACGCCCGCCGCCGGCTTCGTTGATTCCGAAGGCATCGTCAACGCCCTGCGCCGAAACGCCATGTTCGACGCCGAGTGGATCACTGTGGAAGCCTACAAAGGATGCGTCATTTTGCGCGGCAGTGTGCGTTCGTGTTTCGAACGCGCATGGGCTGAGCGAATCGCCTGGTGCGCGCAAGGCGCGTCCGAAGTCATCAACCAACTATCTGTCGCCGGCTGACTGCGGAGAGATTTCATGAACAAATCTGTGCGCGTCGATATCGATCACTATCAGCAATGGTTCCAGAACGCCGTCTTGAGCCGGCAGCGCAACCTGGCAATATCGGGCAACATCGAGGATCGCCTGAATGCGCTGCGCCAGCGCATGAAAGCGCAAATACGAGACTGGCGCGCCGAGCTTGAGGCATTGCAGGCGCTGGTTGCCGCCCAATCGCCCGACGCCTATCAACGATTGAACCGGCTGCGCATGGACACGCACGGCCGGCTGTTGAGTTGGAAACTTGAGGCAGAGATCTTGCAGAGCCACGCTGCCCGGTTGACCGGGGATGACAGCGCGGCGCTCAAGACAAAGATTCTGTCTGTGTGCGCCTCAATCGAGGCCCAGATCCAGCATTGGGAAACTGAAATCGTTCGCGTGAAGCGCGACACCGAGCGGGTGGAGACCGAAGCCGTCCGGGAATCCTATCTTGCAGCCATGCGGGTTGCCGCAAATGCGGCAGCCGCTTCTCTGGATAATCTGTACCGGGATTGGGATGCCGTTGCCGAACGCTGGTAGCAGCGCATGCAGCGCGCTGGCAGCGGCGCGCTTCATCGACGCGAATGCAGCCCGCCACGAGCGGGCTGTTTGCTTTTCCGTTTGCCGCGCTGATGGCGACGGCCGGCCAGATTGACAGAACCTCCCCACAGTCCTACAACTGGCGGCATGTCCACTTCATCCGTTCCCGCTGGCGCAACGTCCCGGCCGCGTCTGCGCGACCTGCCGCGCAACGTGTGGGCCGTCAGCCTCACCAGTTTCTTCATGGATGTGTCCACTGAGATGGTCATCAATGTTCTGCCCTTGTTTCTGGCCAATGTGCTGGGCGTGCGCGCCAATGTCATTGGTCTGATCGAGGGCGTCGCCGAATCAACAGCCAGCCTGTTGAAGGTGTTCTCCGGCTGGCTGAGCGATCGGCTGCGGGCGCGCAAATGGCTGGCCGTCACCGGCTACGCGCTGTCGGCGCTGGCCAAGCCGTTTTTCTACGTGGCTGCAAGCTGGGAGGCCATAGCCGCAGTGCGCTGGGTCGATCGATTCGGCAAAGGCATTCGCACTGCGCCGCGCGACGCCCTGGTGGCCGACTCGGTGGACGAGCAACGGCACGGGTTTGCTTTCGGCTTCCAGCGCGCCGCCGACACCGCCGGCGCCTTCCTGGGCATGTTGATTGCGCTGGGCGTGGTGTGGTTCCTGCAACAGGCCGGCGCGACGCTGGGCGCAGACACCTTCCGCACTTTGGTTCTGGTCAGCCTGATTCCGGCGGTTCTGGCGGTGCTGTCGCTGGCGCTGGGCGCGCGCGACACGCCGGTGCTGAAACAGCGCCCCGCGCCGAAGTTCGCCTTCCGCGCGCTCGGCAAGCCGTTCATGACCTTCATGGTCATCACCGCCATCTTCGACCTGGGCAACTCATCGGACGCCTTTCTGGCGCTGCGCGCGCAGGAGCGCGGCGTCAGCGTGGCCGGCATCCTGGCCATGCTGGTGATGTTCAACCTGGTGTACACGCTGGTGTCCATCCCGGCCGGCTCGCTCTCGGATCGGATTGGCCGGCGCAAACTCATCATCGGCGGCTGGCTGGTCTATGCCGCCATCTACGCCGGCTTTGGACTGGCCCAGGAAGGATGGCACATCTGGGCACTGTATGCGGTCTATGGGCTGTATTACGGGCTGGCATTCGGAACCGGCAAAGCCATGATTGCAGACCTGGTGCCCGAGGCTTCGCGCGGCACAGCTTACGGCACGCACAATGCCGTGCTGGGCATTTTGGATTTTCCGGCTTCTCTGATTGCCGGCATTTTGTGGCACGGACTCGGCGGATGGGAAGGCTTCGGCCCTTCCGCGCCGTTTCTGTTTGGCAGCGCCATGGCGCTGATGGCAGCCCTGTTGATGTGGCGCTGGCGGCCGGCCGGTTTGCCATCGCCAGCCCGATTGTGAAGTGAAGACTTGCGCTCCAGTCCCGCGTCCTCATGGCCGGGCAGCAAGTCGAATGCAATGGTGAAGCTCATGTCGTTTCCTCAACCTCAACCGTTCAACACCGCCGAAGCGATTCTGGAGCCGTTCTGGGACCCGCAGTTGAGCCAGCTCGATCAATGGAAGATCGAGCCGGGCGCGGCGCACGGGCTGCAAGTGCGGCAGAACTGGTGTTGGGCTGCCTTTGAGTGGGCGCGCCGGCCCGCCGATCCTGACCAGCCGGCGCTGCGCATGACACGCCGCTATGACACATATAGCGCCGGGATTGACTGCGCCGGGTATGACGCGCTGATCGTGTCGATCATGGCGCCCGAGCAATCCATCTTTGTCATGCGCGCCGAGACTGACGCGGGCGAACGCGCCTTCACCTCACCGCCCGGGCCGCAACTCAAGAAGGAGCATCGCCTGGATTTGCGCGGCGCAAGCCGGCTGCGCGCGCTCACACTCGAGGTGTTCGCCGCTGGCGATGGCGTGGCATCGGGCTGGCTGAACTGGATCGGCCTGCAAAACACCGCGCTGGTCGCGCGACAGGCCGCGCAGTGGAATCGCTTCGACGCGCGCTGGGAGGGCTACCTGAAACCAGAGGATTTTGAACCGTCGTTTCAACCTGCATACGGCCTGCTGGTTGGCGCCGACGAGTTGGCGCGCTTGCGCGCCGCGCATGACAACTTTCTCGCGCGTCACGGCGAGTCGCCCTTTACGCAAGCGGGGCAGGCGGCGACGCAGCTTGTCCCGGAGCGATTCATCAGCGATTTCGTCAACTTCTGGGGAGACACACGCTACAACCGCGAGCGCGATCACGGCAGGCATTTGCTCACGCATGGGCCAAACGCGGCCATCGCCGGCCTGTTGCTGCGCGACAAGCGCCTGCACCGGCTGGGCGCGCGCTACGCCATGTCGCTGGCGATGTGCCAGCACTGGGACGACGGGATGATCTGCGATTTCCCCGGCAGCAATTTCGAGCATCGCTGCTTTGTCCAGTCCTTGTGCGCCCACGAGACCGCCCTGCTGCTTGACCTGTGCGGGGAGTGGTTCACCGACGTGGGCCGTGACTATGCGCTGCGGCGCATCATGCAGGAAGGACTCGGCGCCATCAACTTCAACACGTGGAAGCACGAGTACATCTTCCACTGCAATCAGTTGGCGTGGTTCAGCCCAGGGCGCATGCTGGCTTATGCGCTGGTCGAGCGATTCACGCCGCGCGCCCGGCCCTACACAGAAATCGCGTATCACGAGTTGGTCGAAAGCCTGGGCTACACCATCCTGCCCGACGGCGGCTATGTGGAAGGTCCGAGTTACTTCCGCTGTGTGGGGCGCGACGCCGGCCTGTCGTTGTACTACTACGCGCGCGCGCGCAGCCGGCCCTTCGCCTCGGTCATTCCCGATGCCATGTTGCGCACTGCCGATTTTGGCGCTGCCGTGGCTTCCACCGATGAGAGCGCCGACGTGATCCCCATCTGCGATGCCCGGTCCACAGTGGAGCGCGAAATGGCTGCTGTCATGGCGGCCGTTCTGCCCGACAGCCAGTGGGTCTCCATCTACCACAAGGCCGTTGGGCGCGCCGGCGGTCTGCCTGATACCCTGCTGGCACTGAAACTGTACGCCGACATTCCGGCCCGGGCAGCGCCGCCGCCGGCATTTGTGTCGCTGCCGGCGATGGGCGTCATGGCTTCCACCCGCCGGTTGAACGGCGAATGGGTCAAATTGCTCATCATGGGCAATCAGGCCGGCGCCGGCCACACTCACGAGGACAAAGGCAGCTTTGTGCTCGAATTCGCCGGCGAGACGTTTGGCATGGACCCCGGCACATGCGACTATTCGCATCCGTTGGCGGATGAGCTGAAGCATTGCGAACGGCACAACATGCTGATCCCGGTCGGGATGCCCGAACGCCCCCATCCCGAATGCCCGCTCATGGCCGATGTGAAGCCGGAAGGCGCCGGCGACGGGACGTCTTTCCATGCGCGCATCGACGCCAGCGCCGGCTGGGGGCCCTACTATCGCGCATGGATTCGTGAATGGGACTCGCCCGCGCCGCACACGCTGATCATCCGCGACGAGTACGAATTGAAGCCGGACAGCGGCGCAAGCGGCGTTGCGTTTTACTGGAACACGCAGCGCGAGGTCGCCATTGAAGGCAATGTCATCATATTGCGCGGCAAACGCGGCGCGGCGCGCATCGAGGCGCCCGCCGATTGCGCCATTCGCGTGGATGAACTGCCGTTGCTGGAGGGGGCGGCGCAGCGCCGCATCGCCATTCAAAAAGCGGGCCTTGCCGGCGCGCTTCAGGTGCGCGTCACACTGGAAATCATCTCGCAGGGAGAAACGTCATGACACCGATCAGGACCGCCATCGCCGGCATCGGGCGCGCCGGCTGGGGCATGCACTGCCCTGAACTGGACAAGCGCCCGCATCTTTTCACTATCGTCGCCGCATGCGACATCGAGCCGGACCGCGCAGACAAAATGCGCGAAAGATATGGTTGCCGCAGTTACGCCGACTTTGCCGAGATGCTGGCCGATCCAGCAATTGAACTGGTGTCCATCGCCACACCTTCGCTGCTGCATGTGCCACAAGCCGTTCAGGCGCTGCAAGCCGGCAAACACGTGTTCCTGGAAAAGCCGATCGCCCTGACTCTGGCCGGCGTTGAACAACTGCGTCGGGCCGCCGGCCAGGCGACCGGCCAGCTCTTCTTTCGCCACAACCGGCGCTTTGAGCCGGCCTTCACCCACATCCGCGAGATCATCGCCTCTGGCATTCTGGGTTGGGTGTACGAGATCAAACTGCGCCGCAACCGCTACCAGCGCCGCAGCGACTGGCAGACGTTGCTGACCTGCGGGGGCGGGCAATTGAACAACTGGGGGCCGCACCTGATCGACCACGCGCTGCGGCTGCTGGAATCGCCGGTGGCCGGCCTGTGGCGCGACCTCAAGCGCACAGCGACTGTGGGCGACGCAGAAGACCACATCAAAATCGTGCTCACCGGCGAGAATGGCCGGGTGATTGACCTGGAGATCAGCGATGGCGCGGCGCTGTCCGAGCCGGAGTACATCGTGCTGGGGGATCGCGGGGCGCTGATCTGCCAGGGTGACACGATCACGCTCCGGCATTTGCCGGCGGACTATGCCCTGCCCGACGAACGCGCTTCCGCAGACACGCCCGGCATGGACTACAGTTTTGGCAAAGGCGGGCCGCTGCCGTGGGTGTCGCGCGCCATGCCGGTGGCGCCTTCAACGCCGTGCGACCTGGACAGCATCTGGGATCATCTGTACGCGGCCATTCGGCAGGGCGCGCCGTTTCCCATCACGCATGAAGAGGCGTTTGGCGTCGTGGCAGTGATCGAGCAAATCAGGCGCGGCAGCGCGTTTGAAAGGACGTTCGACCAGGCGGTGTAAATGCGGGCCACACCTGGCGCATTGGCCGCAGGAACAACGGCTGCCTTCAGAGGCCAAATATCTCACGCGCCAGCTTTGGCCCCCCGCGCAGCGACAGACCCAGCCGGATCATCCAGTCGAGCAGGAAGAACGTGCCGCGCTGATAGTGCTTGCGATAGAACAACCACATGGCGCGGTCGAACTCGAACTGCGCCTTTGGGCTGCGCCGGCTGGCCGCGCGCTTGACATGTTGCACGGTGACGCGCGGGTAGTACACCACGCGGTAGGGCCGGCCATTCGCCGCCCGGCAGCGCTTCACGCGCAGGCACCAGTCCAAATCCTCGCCGTACATGAAGAATTGCTCGTCGAGCAGGCCGGCCTGCTTCACAGCATCGGCGCGCAGCATCATGCACGCCCCCACAACCGAATCGACATCGGCCTGTTCGTCGATGCTGAGGTAGGTCAGGTTGTAGCGCCCGAAGCGCCGGCTGCGGGGAAACAGTTTGCTCAGGCCGGTCAGCCGGTAGAACGACACTTCGGGCGTGGGGAAGCTGCGCCGGCAGGCCAGGTCGAGCGTCCCATCCATCAACAGCAGCCTGGGACCAACAATGCCCACATCGGGATGGGCGTCGGCGAAGTCGATCAGGCCGCGCAACGCGCCGGGGGGCACGATGGTGTCGGGGTTGAGCAGCATCACATAGCGCGCGATCCCATCCTCAGGGTAACCATAGTGGCGCAGGCCCAGATTGTTGCCGGCGGCGTAGCCATTGTTTTCGGCGTTGCGAATCAGATCGACCCAGGCATGTTTTTGCGCCACCCTGTCGGCGCTGCCGTCCGACGAGGCGTTGTCCACCACGCACACAGCGAAATCGACATCTCGCTGCTCACACAACGACGTGAGGCAGGCGTCCAGCAAATCCCTGGTGTTGTAATTCAGAATGACGATGGCCAGGCCGCGCATGGGGCTATTGTAAAGTGCTGAGCGTTTCGTATTGCCGCGCCTCGCCATACGGCGCGAACCACTGCCGGCTCAGTCCCCGCCATTACAATCGCGGCATGTTCCATGCCGCGCCCATCGTCCTTTCGCATGTCCAGATCCGGCCGGCGCTGG
>Ga0308417_1001972_pt1 | contig 13779 bp, 10 predicted proteins | sample HotsprSampleOS65_FD_203528 | JGI IMG/M metagenome (GOLD analysis project Ga0308417, IMG submission 203528) | Hot spring phototrophic mat microbial communities from Octopus Spring, Yellowstone National Park, Wyoming, United States - 20090730_OS65 ... | reverse complement strand
CGGGCAGGCGGCCGCGGGCAGAGGGGCCGCCGGCGCCGCTCGTAGAACGTCGACCGCGGCAGGCCCCACGCCTTCAGCACCCGAGAGGCGCCCGTACGTCCGACCTGTGGAGGCCGAGCGGGCGCGGCTCATTTCCTCGACCTCCACCGCAGAAAAGGCTTCTCGTTCTCCATGCGCCGGATGCGCTCGCGCAGGAGCTCATTCTCCATGGCCATCTCGGCGATGACTCCCTTCTGCCGCCGGCCCTGCTCGTCGACCAGGTCTTCCTGCCGGACTTTAAGCGCCTCAGCGCCAGCGGCAAGAAAGGCGTCGCGCCACTCGGTGAGAGTGGCGGCGGTGACGCCATACCTGCGGCTCGCAGACTCCAGATCGGCGCCACGAAGCAGCTCCAAAACGACGCTTGTTTTGCGTTTGGCTGACCATCGGCCCTTGCCGCCGCGGCCGGTTTCCGCCTCGCGCGCCGGTCGCCCTCCCGGTCGCTGAGGCGGGCCCGGAAACCGAAACATTCACGTTGGACAGATTTCACTCCTTGTATCGCAAATCCGTGTCCAACGAAATCGTGCTGCGGGAGAGTCGGGGTTCTGGTTGTGTTGACCGACTTCGTCCTCGGCAAGATGTTCCCGTCTGAATATGTGGCGGGCAAGACCCCGCCGGACAGGCTTTCGGCGTTGAGCCTGGCCACCTCCACACTCTATTCGGTGTTGGGCGGATGGATCACCGTGAAGCTGGCTCGTGCCCGCCCCTGGCGCCACGCGCTGTATCTGATCCTGTGGGGCGAGCTGATGGGCGTGCTTTCCGCCGTGATGACGTGGGGACTGATGCAATGGTGGTATCAGATCGGGCTGCTGGCGGCATGGCCCCTCGCCATCGCCGCCGGGTGCCGGCTGGCGGCCGGCAAACGTGCGCCGGGCGGGCCCCAACCCCGGTGAGCCGTATCCGGGCCTGTGCTGCGGCGGGCTGTTGTTTTGTTGCGATATCGCGGGCGTGATGTGACGCAGTTTGCTGGCGGTGCTCGCCGGGCGGGCGAAATATCCCCAAATGAGGACAGAAAATTCCTGCCAGAGTCACGTTCATTTTGTGTTGAATTTTGGCAGATTCCGTGATAATTTTCGAACGCGACGGAGGCGATGATGATTCACTGCCCATCTTGCAATCGACAGGCAACGGGCGACGAGAGGTTCTGCCGCTGGTGCGGCGCCGCCCTTCCGCACGCCTGGGGCAGCGGGGCGCCGGCGCATTGGGGCGAACCCGCAGCCGGCGGGGGCGGGCCGGCTGCCCCGGTGGCGCAGACCTGGCCTGGCCATGGCCCCGGGACGGCCGCTCCCGCGGCTGGCTTTATGCTGCCACCGTCGTTGCGGCACCCGAAAGAGTCGGCCTATTTCGCGCTGGCGGCGCTGGCCGCCGGGGTGGCGTGGCTCTTTCTGATCTGGATCGTGCTGCTGGTGGGCTGGCTGTTGATTATCCCGCTGGCCATCAGCTGGTGGCTGGCCGAGCAGTTTTTCCGCGCGCAATTGCTTGGCAACGCCGTAAAAGTCAGTGAGGCGCAGTTTCCGGAAATTCACACAATGGTTACGGACTATTGCCGCCGCCTCGGGCTCTCGCGGGCGCCGGAGGTCTATATTGTGAATTCGGATGGGCTGGTGAACGCCCTGGCCGTCCGGCGGCTCCGGGGCAAATATATCCTGCTGATGTCCGGTCTTGTGGATCTTCTGCTTTCCACCGGGTCGCTCGATGAGCTCGGTTCGGTGCTCGGGCATGAGCTGGGGCACCATGCGATGGGCCACACGAGTCCCTGGAGAGGCCTGTTCCTTGCGCCGGGCCTGGTCGTGCCGTTTCTCGGCGCCGCCTACTCGCGCGCCTGCGAGCTGACAGCAGACCGGGTAGGGATGTGGCTGGCCGGAAGCAAGGACGCAGCCATCCGGGGGCTGGCGGCACTGGCCTGCGGCAGCCGCGCACTGGCGCCGAGCCTGAACCTTGCGTCGTTCCTTGCCCAGGAGCGGGAGGTGGAAGGGTTCTTCGCGTTCCTGAACGATCTCTTCTCGACGCACCCGCGCATCACGAAGCGCGTGGAGGAGCTACAGGCCGGCGAGGCGGAAGTTCTCGCGATGCGGCGGGCCTGAGGCCGGCGCCGGGCGCGAGAACGGGCTGGCCCTGGACCTTGCGATCCATGGACAGGAAGGTGCGGCGCGCCTTGAGGAGCATCCAGCGGCCGGCGGGCGAGGGCACTGGTGGCTTGCCCCCTCGAGGAACATGTCGCAGACCAATGCCCATGGAGCTGTCCGAATCCCGCATGCCGCTCGGTTAGACTTGTTTTGATGTGGCGCAGTCTGCTGGCGGTGCTCGCCGGGTGGGCGGCGATCCAGGCGCTGGTGTTGGCGACCGACGCGGTGCTGGTTCGGCTCTTCCCGCGGCAATACGGGGCGGGCGTGATCCCGCCGGACTGGCTGACAGCGCTGACGCTGGCCGCCGGATTGGCGTGGTCGGCCGCGGGCGGCTGGCTGACGGCGCGCCTTGCGCCGGAACGGCCGTGGCGGCACGCGCTGTATCTGATCGTCTGGGGGGAGACGCTGGGGGCCGTTTACACGGTGACAACGCTCGGCCAGATTCAATGGTGGTATCCGGCGGGGCTGTTGGCGCTGTTTCCTGCCGCAGTGGCGGCGGGAGCCTGGCTTCGCGTGGGGCGGCTCTCTGACAAAGCCGGCGGCGCGAGCTGAGGCAGAGCTGCGGCGCTCCGCTATGCTGGAGATCGGACGGGCACGAGGAGGGTTGCGCCATGAAGCGGACGCTGCGGGAGCATCTGGCATACCAGCCGGTGGAGCTGCGGTTCGGCACCTCGGGCCGGCGCGGGCGCGTCGTCGATCTGACGCAGCTTGAGATCTGGATCAACGTGCGCGGCGAGCTCGAGTGGCTGAAGACCGTGCCGAAGCAGCAGGGCGGGATCGAGCCCGGCGAAGATGTGTTCGTCGCCGCCGACCTGCGCCCCTCCTCGGTCCGGTTCGTGGAGGAGCAGGGCGGCCGCGGCGAAATCGTGCAGGCAGTCTGCGCGGCTATTCGCGACGCCGGTTTCACGCCGGTCTTCCAGGGATTCATCCCGACGCCGGCGCTGGCCTATTACGGCTTCGGCCGGCGGCGCGCCAGCATCATGGTGACCGGCAGCCACATCCCGTTCGACCGCAACGGCTACAAGCTGAACACGAGCGCAGGCGAGCTGCTGAAGGAGCATGAGGCGCCGGTCAACGAGCACGTGGCGCGCATCCGCGCCGCCGTCTATAACGAGCCGTTCGAGCGCTCGCGCTTCGACGAGCGGGGCATGCTCCGCAGCGGCCATGAGCCGCTGCCGGAGGTTTCGCCCGAGGCGGCCGGGGCGTACAAGCGGCGCTACCTCGATTTCTTCCGCGGGCAGCCGCTGCGCGGGCAGCGCGTGATCGTTTACCAGCATTCGGCGGTGGGGCGCGACATGCTGGTGGAGGTGGTGGAGGCATTGGGCGCGGAGGCGATCCCCGCCGGCCGGAGCGAGACATTCATCCCGGTGGACACGGAAAACATCGGCGCGGATCTGCTCGAAGAGCTGCAACGGCTGGTTTCGGAAATCGAGGCGGCCCGGGGCCCTGTGGCCGCGGTGGTTTCCACCGACGGCGACAGCGACCGCCCGCTGTTTGTGAGCGTGATGGCGGGGCGCGTGCGCTTCCATCCCGGCGACCTGCTCGGCATGGTGGTGGCGCAGGAGCTGGGCGCGGACGCCGTGGTGGTGCCGGTCAGCTGCAATGATGCGATCGACCGTTCGGCGCTGGCGGCGGTGCTCGAGCCGAAGACGAGGATCGGCTCGCCCTATGTGATCGCCGGCATGCAGCGGGCGCTTGCGAAAGGGCGGAAGCGGGTGGTGGGCTGGGAGGCCAACGGCGGCTTTCTCACGGCCAGCGCGATCGAACGCAACGGGGCGCTGCTCGACGCCCTGCCCACGCGCGACGCCTTCCTGCCGCTGCTCGCGGTGCTGGAGGCGGCGGCGCGGGCAGGCGCGCCTCCGGCGGCGCTGTTCGACCGGCTGCCGCGGCGGTTCGGCCGCTCGGCTCTGCTCAGGGACTTTCCGCGGGAGCGGGCGATGCGGATCCTTGAGCGGTTGACGCCGCAGGCCAGCGACGGCAGCGACCTGCCGGGAATCCTCGAGACGCTCGGGCGCTTCTTCCGCGCCGAAGACGGCTTTGGCGCGGTGGAGCGGCTCGATTCCACCGACGGGCTTCGCATCTGGTTCTCCAACGGAGACATCGCGCACCTGCGCCCGTCGGGCAACGCCGACGAGTTCCGCATTTACGCGGTGGCGGACACGCAGGAGCGCGCCGACGCCATCGCCGCGCTGGGCGTGCGCGAACCCGACGGAATCCTGCGGCGGCTGGAGAGGGAGCTGGATGTCTGAGCTGCGCGTGGTGAAGATCCGCCCCGCCGCGCAGCACTACGAGTGGGGCGGAACGGAGCTTCTGCCGGCGCTGCTGGGGGTGGCGAATCCCGAAGGGCGGCCGTGGGCGGAACTCTGGTACGGCGCGCATCCCAAGGCTCCGGCCGTGGCCGCGACGCCGCACGGCGAGGTGGCGCTGAACCGGCTGATCGCCTCGGAGCCTTTGCACTGGCTGGGGGCGCGGGTGGCCGAGCGGTTCGGCGCGGCCCTGCCATTCCTGCTCAAGGTGCTCGACGCGCGCAAGATGCTTTCCATCCAGGTGCACCCTTCGGCGGAGCAGGCGCGCGAGGGCTTCGAGCGGGAAAACGCCCTGGGCATTCCCGTGCACGCTCCGCACCGCAATTACCGGGACCGGAACCCGAAGCCGGAGATCCATGCGGCGCTGGGCGAGTTCTGGATGCTGCACGGCTTCCGGCCGCTGGAACAGATCGCGGCATGGCTCGAGTCTGTTTCCGAAATGCAGGCGGTCGCGCCCGGCTTCGGCTTGCGGCTGCGCGAGGCCGGCGCGGACGCGGCCGCGCGCCGGGCGCTGCTGCGCGAGCTGTACACGCACATCATGCATTTGCCCCAGGAGCGCGTGGACGAGCTTCTGGATGCGCTGATCGAAAGACTCGAACGCGGCCCGGCGCCATCGAAAGACACGCCGGAATACTGGGCCTTGCGCGCGGCGCGGGAGTTCCCGCTGCCCGGCGGGCGCCGCGACCGCGGCATCTTTTCCATCTTCCTGCTGAATCTCGTGCGGCTGCGCCGCGGGCAGGGCACGTTTCAGCCTGCGGGCGTCCTGCACGCGTATCTGGAAGGCGCCACCGTGGAGCTGATGGCCAACTCGGACAACGTGCTGCGGGGCGGGCTGACGCCGAAGCATGTGGATGTCGCCGAGCTGTTGCGCATTGTCCGCTTCGAGGACGGCCCCTGCGAGCCTCTCGAAGGGGCGCCGTGCGGGGACGGCGAGGCGGCCTACCCGGCGCCGGCCGAGGAGTTCCGGCTGAGCCGGATCGACATGCGCGAGGGCGCCGAGATCCGGCGCGCCGCGGCGGGGCCGGAGATCCTGCTTGCGCTGGAAGGCAGCGTGGCGTTGCGGGCGGATGGCTGCGAGCTGGCGCTCGCGTCCGGACAGGCGGCCTTCGTGGCGGACGGGACGGCCTACCGGCTGGCGTCGGCCGGGACGGCGGCGGTGTGGCGGGCGAGGGCGGGAATCTCCGGATAAGGTTCCGGGCGATGGCGCCGGGCGCGCGAGAATCGGCGAGAATCTTCCCGCGCACAGGGCACTATCTCGACAGGAATGCGCATGTCGCGGCCTATCCTTCCCCGCGGCTTGCGATTCCGCCGCGGGCTCCGGCTTTGGGTCATCGGGTTGCTCGCCCTTGGCCCCGCCGCCTGCATGGCGCAGGACACGACGCCGCCGGTCCTGACAAGCTACACGTATGCCCCTTCCTCCTTCAACGTATCTTCGGGCGATACGACGTTAACAGGAAGCATTCATGCGACGGACAACTCGTCCGGCTTGCAGTCGGCTTTTCTGGCCTTCTACAGCCCCTCCGGCAACCGCCGCGTGGACTGTCACAGCAGCGCCGGGTCCTATAGCGGGACGCTGACCTCGGGGACGTTTGTTTGCGCGGGGGTCTTCCCGCGGTACACGGAAACGGGACAGTGGCTGCTCCAGTTCCTCTCGATTTCCGACAAGGCGGGCAACACGGCTGTCTACACGAGAGCCCAACTTTCGGCGATGGGTTACCCGACGACGCTCAATCTGACCGGCACGAGCGACACGGCCGCTCCCGTGCTGGCCAGCTACAGTTTCTCGCCAACGTCGATTGTGATCAGCGGGTCGCAGGCGACGCTCACCGGCTCGATCACCGCGACAGACGATCTCTCGGGTCTTTATCTCGCCTACATTGCGTTTTACAGTCCTTCCGGCCAGCAGCGGGTGGATTGTTACGGCACGCCCGGGGATCCTTCCTCCGGCACGCCGCTCAACGGAACGTACAATTGCAGCGCAGCGTTCGCGCCAGGCGCGGAATCGGGCCAGTGGCGGGTGCAATTCGTGGAATTGCGAGACCGCGTGGACAATATGCGCCTTTATTCCACCGCCGAGCTGACGGCGCTCGGCCTTCCGACCGCGCTGCAAGTGACATCGGTCTCCGATGCCTCGCCTCCGGCTCTCACCGGACTCAGCCTGTCCCCGCTTTCGGTGAACACCGCTACGGGCGCAGCGCCGATCAACGGCGTGGTGCAGGCGTCGGACACGGGGACGGGCGTCAAGCAGGCGGTGGTGGCGATGTTCAGCCCGAGCGGCGCGCAGCGGGTGGACTGCGCAACGGGGGTGCTTTCGCCCGGCACTCTCAACGCATCGATGACATGCAGCGGCCTGTTTCCGCAAAACTCGGAAGGCGGCGTCTGGGAAGTGCGGTTCGTGACCGTGACCGACCATGCAGGCAACACGGCCACGATTCAAAAGGCCTCGCTCCAACAAATGGGCTTCCCCGTGTCCGTAACGGTGACCGGCGGGGGAGCCTCCCAGCCCCCGCCGGGTTTGTCTTTCTCGTGGGTGAGCGGGAGCTCTGCCCCGGCGGGAAAGCAGTTTCAGATTCTCGGCTCGGCCGTGCCCTGGATTCTCGAAAAGGAAACAGGCGCTGCGTGGCTGCAACTGTCCGTCACGACAGGATCGGCGCCGGCCCTGGTGACCGCCAGTGTCACTCCAACCGGCCTCTCTGTCGGCACGCACCAGGAGACGGTTCTGATCCGGGAGGTGATCCAGAACCGGGTGGTGGCGCGGCTGCCAGTGCAGCTGGTCGTGCTGGCGGCAGCGCCTCTGACTGCGGCCTGGTTTGATCCGCCCCTGTTCGAAACAATTCTCGCCGAAGACCGGCAGGCGGGAGAGACGGTGGCGGCGTTCGTGCACCTGTACTGGCCCTCGCCGCCGTGACAGAGCGGCCATCCGTTGGGGCATGACGTGGCGCCGCATTGAAGTCCGAGCCGGGCGCAACCCCACGCCAACGGACTGGAAGTGCGCACTGTCGGCAGCCCGAAACGGAGCAGCATGGCATCATGCCGGCGTGGCAGCCCCCGGGAGCAGGAAAATGGGCCAGATGCAGCGGGTTCAGGGAGCCGGCTGTTTTCCGGGAGAGAGCCTGGTTTGCCGTCCGGAAAGGATCGGATGTCGGACCACGAGACGCACTCGAACCCGCCTGAGCAGCGATTTTCAAGAGAGGCACGGTATTGTCTGGGAAATGCCTGTAGGCGAAGTCTCGCCCCCCTGACCGGCGATTTTCAAGAGAGGCGGCAACCCGGCCTGCCTCGTCCGTTTCGCGCTGCACGCGCCGGCCGGCGCCGGCCTGTCGCCAATCGCGGGCTGCGGAGCTGACAGCCCGGAGGGCCGGCTGGCTGGCCGGGCAAGATTCGACTGGCGCGCCGGTTTTTCGCGCGGTGGTCCGGAGTACCCGCCAAAGGATGGGGCGAGCTGCCCCATCGGTCCCGCTGCCCGCTCACGCGGCGGCCGGCGCCGGACGCCGGCGCGCGGCCTCGCTTCGATCGCGCCACACAAGGGTCCGGCGCGGCATCATCCGGCCGCCGCGCCGGCGGTCACTCGTGGAGGCGCCTGTTGCCAGCCGCCGCCAGAGGCGACCGTGTCAGAAGTTGACGATCGCGGCGAAATCCTCGGGCTTGAGCGATGCGCCGCCGACGAGCGCGCCGTCAAGGTCCGGCTGCGCCATCAGGCCGCGAATGTTGTCCGGCTTCACGCTGCCGCCGTAAAGGATGCGCAGCGCATCGGCGGCCGCCTTGCCATACTTCGCCTCCGCCAGGCTGCGCAGGAACCGGTGCGCGTCCTCGGCCGTCTCCGGCGTGGCCACCTTTCCGGTGCCAATGGCCCAGACGGGTTCGTAGGCGATGACGATGCGGGCGAATTCCTCAGCGGAAAGGCCGGCAATGCCGCCCTCGAATTGCCGGCGGAGGACGTCGTTGGTGCGGCCGGCCTCCCGCTCCTCCAGCAGTTCGCCGACGCAGACAATCGGCGTCAGCCCGGCCTCGAGAGCCGCGCGCGTGCGCTTGAGAACGGTCTCATCCGTCTCGCCGAAGTATTGCCTGCGCTCGCTGTGCCCGATGATGACGTACTGGCAGCCCGCGGCCTTGAGCATGGCCGCGGTCACCTCGCCCGTGAACGCCCCTTCCTTGTTCTGCCAGAAGCAATTCTGCCCGCCGATGCCGACGCGGCTCCCCGCGGCCGCTTCCACGGCGGCCGGGATGTCGATGAATGGCGGGCAAATGGCGATGTCGGCGTGAGTCGACTTCTCCACCAGCGGCAGGAAACGAGCGAAGAATTCCTTTGTCTCGGCCGGCGTCTTGTACATTTTCCAGTTGCCGGCAATCAGCGGTGTGCGCATAGTCCGATTCTAGCGAGTTGGCGACCTGTGCGTCCGAATCCTGCTTCGCGCGCCGGATTTCGGGCCTGGCAGGGCTGTGGCCCGCAGACTCAGGAGTTGCTGTGTTCGGCCGCCAGGCGCGCGGCCTCGTCCACAGCCCGCAGCAGCTTCTCCGCTTCGAACGGCTTCGCGATGTAGCCGTCCATGCCGGCGTTCAGGCAAACCTCCTGGTCGCCGCGCATCGCGTTGGCGGTGAGGGCGAGAATCGGCCGGCGTGCGCCGCCGAGCGCCTGCTCAAGCTGCCGGATCTGCCGTGTTGCCTCCAATCCGTCCATCTCCGGCATCTGCACGTCCATCAGGATGACGTCGAAATGCTCGCGTTGCGCCAGCTCGACGGCCTTCTTGCCGTCCTCGACACTGACGACCTCGTGGCCTTGCCGGTTCATCAGCAACTCCACCAGCCGCCTGTTCACCAGGTTGTCTTCAGCCAGCAGGATGCGCAGTTTCCTGCCGGACGGACGGGCCGGCGCGCTCTGCCCGGATGGCGCCGCCGGCGTCGGAACGGAGGCCGCCGCGGCCACGGGGTTCGGCTCGAGCCCGGTCTCGGCGCAGGCGCCGACCAGAATTTCCAGAGTGAACGTCGATCCCTGCCCGGGCTCGCTTTCCACCCGGATGCCTCCACCCATCAGCTTCGCCAGCCGGGAAGAAATGGCAAGCCCGAGACCGGTTCCCCCGAAGCGCCGCGTAATGGATCCGTCCGCCTGCCGGAAGGCATCAAAGATGGCTTGTTGATGCTCCCTGGGGATCCCGATGCCGGTGTCGCGGACTTCGAAGCGCAGCCGAAACCGGCCGTTGTCGGCCGGCTCGGCCTCTACCTTGACAGACACCCCGCCGCGCTCTGTGAATTTCACCGCGTTGTTCAAGAGGTTGAGCAGGACCTGAAAAACCCTCTGTTCATCGCCTGCCACCACAGGCGGGACGCTCGCGTCCACCTGCGCAGACAGCTGCAACCCTTTCTCCCGCGCCCTGGAAGACACAGCCGCCAAGGCGTGCTCCACGACCGTCCTGGGGGAGAACGGCTCCTCGTGAACCTCCATGTATCCGGCCTCGATCTTCGACAGATCGAGAATGTCGTTCAGCAAGTGCAGCAGCCTGTCGGCGGAGAGCTTGACCGTCTCCAGATACTCGCGCTGTTCGGCAGACAGTTCGGTGGTCAGAGCCAGCTCGGTCATGCCGACGATGCCATTCATCGGAGTGCGGATCTCGTGGGAGATGTTGGCCAGGAATTCGTCCTTCAAACGGTTGGCTCTCTCGCTGCGCTCTTTTTCGATCCGCAACTGCCGGGTTCTTTCTTCCACGGCCCGCTCCAGCCGCGCCTTTTCGCGTTCATGCCGGATCCGGGATTGCCGCAGATAGAGCCCCGTGCCGGAGAGAACGAGAACGATCATGGCCAGGCGGAACAGCGGATGCGCCCACCAGGGAGGATGGATCCGGAACTCGAACACCGCCGGGCTGTCGCTCCAATAGCGCGAGCCGTCGAAGCCTCGCACTTCGAGCCGATACCGTCCGGGGGGCAGATCCGGAAACTGGATCTCGGGCAAACGGGTCTCTTTCCAGGCATCCGAGAGCCCCGCCAGGCGGTAAAGATAGCGCTGCGCGGAGGGCTTGGCAAAGCGCAACACGGCGAACCGTACGGTGAGCGTGTTGTCCGTGTGGCGCACCTCGGCCCGTTCTCCGGGCGAGAACCACTGCCGGCCGAGCCGGATCGAAGTGATCACCGTCCGCGGCGTGCCGGGCGAAGGCTTGGCCGTGGCTTCCTTGTAGCGGGAAAGCCCGCCGCTGGTTCCGATCCACACCGTGCCGTCCGGCTCCGCGGCAAACGCATCCGTGTTGCAGTCGTCCCAGATCAGGCCGTCCCCCCGCCTGTAGGGCACCCATGCCTTCCCGTCATAGACCGCAACGCCCCGGTCGGTGCCGGCCCACAGATTGCCCAAGGCGTCAAACCGGGCGAAGTAGATCAGTTGCGAAGGCAGCCCGTCGGCGATGGTGAAGTGCTGAAACCGGAGCTTCCCTCCCTGGTCAGGAACCCCTCGCGTCAACCCGGCGGGCAAGTTGTATACGATCCATACCTCTCCGGAGGGGCCGAAGCTGATGCCGTGCACCGAGTCGTTGAGGAGTCCGTCGGCTTTGGTGTAGCGGATCCATCTGCCGCCCGTGAACCGGAACAGCCCCTCCTCCGCCCCGTACCAAAGGTCGCCATTGGGAGCCTCGGCGACCATGAGTCCATGCAAGAGCTGGTCTGATGGCAATGGGACTTCGGACCACCTGCCCTTGTCATCCAACGCCACCAGGCTGGGCCGCCCGCTGATGGCGGCGTAAATCCGGCCGTCGCGGCCCGCGCAAAGACGCATGATCAGGGCCCCCGGCTCCAAACCCGGCACTTGCCAGGACCGCAGCGTGCCGGACCGGGCATCGCGGCGAAAGATTCTCCCTCCCGCGGCCGCCCGCAGAGCGCCGTCTTTGCCCAAAGCCATGGCAACGACGGCGCCTTTCGGAAACTCCGGCGCGCGCCGGAAACGGTAAATGTTCCCCTGGCGTTCGGCCCGAAAGACCCCTTCCCCGGTTCCGGCCCAGACCCTGTGAAGGGGATCCACCACGATTTGCCAGACCGTTTCGTTGGCCAGCCCTTCCGCGCTGGTGTAGCTTTCCCATTCGCCGTAGCCAACCCATCGCGCCAACCCGCGCCCGTTCATGCCCAGCCACACCGAGCCCTCGCGATCCAGGTAAACGCTTGAGACGGAGTCGCCCGGCAGACCGTTTGCCTTCCCCACGAGCTGCCACTTGCCCTCATCCAGAATGGCGAGCCCCCCGAACACCGGGATCAGGATCCTGCCGGCATAATCTCCGCCCATCTGCGGCACCCACGGGCTCTGCAAATCCACCGGCGCCTTCAGCGGTTCGAATCTCGCCGTTCCCGGGCGCAGCACTTCCACGCGCCTGGCGCTGCGGGCGTACAGGTTCCCTTTGGGATCTTCGAAAAGGAAACTCCACGGGCCCTGTCCGGCCGAAGGCTGAGCGGCATAAAGGCGGACCTGGTCCTTGTCGTCCAGTTCGCACAAATCCATGGCGCAGCCGAAAATGACACGGCCGCTGCGCCTGACGGCAACGCCCGCCACTGCCTTCGCTCGCGGCCCCGAGCCATCATGGCGGGCCACGATTTTGAAGACCCATTCTCCCGCCGCGCCTTTCTTCTCGCCAATGGCCAGACCTTCCCGCGTGGCCACATACAGCCTGCCCGCTGCGTCGGAAGCGAGGCCGCTCTTGCCATTCACCCGTTGATCCCCGGCGCCCAGCAAGGGTACCGCAACAAAACCGCCGCCGGCGGAGCGATAGAGGCCTTTCGATGTCCCGAGCCACAGGATCCCGTCCGGCGTCTGATGGATGGACATGATGAATGCGCCCGGGGCCAGGTCCTTCCGGCCAAACTCGACGAAGCTGCGCCCGTCGTATCGAAACAGGCCGTTCTGCGTGCCCACCCACAAGAACCCTTCGTGGTCCTGGAAAATGCTTTCCACCGCCAGATTGTTCAGGCCGCTGTCGAAGTCGAACAGCTGGAATGGATACTGTTGCGCGGCCAGCGGGAGGCACGCGGCAATCCCCAAAACAAACCAGCCTGGACACCGGACGCGGCGGTGCATCAAGCCATTCATCGGCGGAGCAGGCCGTTTTGTTCAGATCCCCAAGGCTGAAAATCTGAGGCATTCGCCTTACCGCCGCGCCCGCTACCATGGGGGAAGGATGAGCCCTCCGCCGGAAGAACTGATCGACCACATCATCACGCACCTGAGCGAGGAACAGCCGGAGCTGATTGCCGAGCTGGGCGACGAAGAGGTGCGGCGCCGCGTGATTGCCGGCATCGCCCGGGCCCATGCGCAAAGGTTCGTGCAGCCGGAATCGGTGACGGCGTTTGTCACGTTGATGTTCCTCGTGGCGCCTGACTTCGACCGGCACCCGGCGATCGCCCGCGCGTTGCGGCTGCATGGCGCGGAACCCGAACGGCTCCGGCTGCTGTTCGAGCGCACGCGGGAGGAGGACTGGGAGCAGGCCGCCGCTGCCACGAAAGGCTGGGAGGAGGTCCTTGCGGCCTCATGAGCCGGGGCCGCAAGCGGGTCGTCATCTCCTGGTCGACGGGCAAAGACTGTGCGTGGGCGCTGCACCGCGTGCGGACTCTGGCTCAAGTGGAGATAGCCGGGCTTCTCACCACGATCAACGGCCAGTTTCAGCGGGTCTCCATGCACGGCGTGCGGCGGGAGCTGGCCGAGTTGCAGGCGCAAGCCGCGGGCCTGCCTCTGTTCGCCGTGGAATTGCCGTGGCCGTGCCCGAACGAGGAGTACGACCGCCGCATGGCCGCTGCTTGCGGCCGCCTGCGCGATTGCGGCGTCGAGGCGATCGTGTTTGGCGACATCCATCTGGCCGATGTGCGCGCCTACCGTGAGAGCCGCCTGGCGGAAGCGGGAATGGAAGCGTGGTTCCCGCTTTGGGGCGAGAATCCGGCAGGGCTGATCCGCGACATGCTGGCGGCGGGTCTTCGCGCCGTCATTACATGCCTCGATGCGGCGAGGCTCGATCCCGCCCTGGCGGGCGCGGAACTGGGCGCGGCCCTGGTTGAGAGTCTGCCGCAGCAGGTGGATCCCTGCGGGGAGAACGGGGAATTCCACACGTTTGCCTTTGACGGTCCGATGTTTCGCCAACCGGTTCCCGTGGCCAGAGGAGCAGTTGTCGAGCGCGAAGGCTACGTATATGCGGACTTGCTCCCGGCCCGGCCGAAGCAGCGCAGATTGATAGAATGAGGGCGAAGCGGGCCCGTAGCTCAGCCGGATAGAGCGTCTGGCTTCGAACCAGCAGGTCGGGGGTTCGAGTCCCTCCGGGCCCGCCATTCTTTTTCAATCACTTACAAAGATTCAGCTA
>Ga0308417_1001971_pt1 | contig 13781 bp, 6 predicted proteins | sample HotsprSampleOS65_FD_203528 | JGI IMG/M metagenome (GOLD analysis project Ga0308417, IMG submission 203528) | Hot spring phototrophic mat microbial communities from Octopus Spring, Yellowstone National Park, Wyoming, United States - 20090730_OS65 ... | reverse complement strand
ACCGCCACGGCTTCCGCCTGGTCAATAGCAGTTTGGCCAGTCCCGCCGCTTTCCGTGTAGGTGGCCAGCGCGGCCTTCAGCTCGTGGGCAAGGCCCAGGTAATCCACCACCAGCCCGCCGGGCTTGTCGCGGAAAACCCGGTTCACCCGCGCAATCGCCTGCATCAGGCCGTGGCCGCGCATCGGCTTATCCACATACATCGTGTGGAGGCTGGGCGCGTCGAAACCGGTCAGCCACATGTCGCGCACGATGACGAGGCGGAACGGGTCGCGCGGGTCGCGGAAACGGTTGGCCAGCGCCTCGCGCCGCGGCTTGTTGCGGATGTGAGGCTGCCAGTTCGTGGGATCGGAGGCGGATCCGGTCATCACGACCTTGATCGCGCCCTTGTCATCGTCGTCGTGCGCCCAGTCGGGACGGAGCTGGACCAGCTCGTGGTAGAGCTCGACGCAGATGCGCCGGCTCATGCAGACGATCATCGCCTTGCCGTCCATCGCATCACACCGCTTCTCGAAGTGCTCCACGATGTCCCGCGCGATCAACTTGAGCCGCTTTTCCGCGCCGACGATGGCCTCGAGCTGCGCCCACTTGGTCTTGAGCTTCTCCTTGCGCTCGACCTCCTCGCCTTCGGTCGCCTCCTCGAAGTCCGGGTCGATCTTCGGGCGCTCCGCTTCGTCGAGCGCCAGCTTGGCGAGCCGGCTCTCGTAGTAGATGGGCACGGTCGCGCCATCCTGCACCGCGCGCTGGATGTCGTAGATGCTGATGTAGTCGCCGAAGACAGCGCGTGTGTTGCGGTCGTCCAATTCAAGAGGCGTCCCCGTAAACCCGATGAAGCACGCATGGGGCAGGGCGTCCCGCATGTGGCGGGCAAAACCGTCAATGAAGTCGTACTGACTGCGATGGAACTCGTCGTCGATCAGATGGACGATGCTGTATTCCCCTGCAAGCACTTTTCCAGCAGCTTCTTGATGTAGGTGGCCTTGTCCTCCCGCTGGGAAAGAACGTTCCGTGCCTCAAAATCTTCTTTGGCCATACCCCCATTCCACCATTTGACCTGGCTCAGAGGGGTGCTAGAAATGATGAATGAATTCAGGATAACTGCCGGATCACCCAGTTGACGCTCCAAGTCTTTGATCGTTTGGTGGAACTGGATCTTCGGATCTTCCTGGCCTTCCAGATTCCGTAGCCCCTTGGGATCGATGAAGCTCACGTACTGGCGGTCACCGACCAGCAACCAGAGGATGAAATCGGGGTAGAAATTGCCCGCCTCGAAGAAGCCAATGCCTCGACCGCGACTCATATTGCGGAGCAGGTATAGCTCCTTGCTCTTGAGGAAATCTTTACCGCTCTCTGACTCGCAGAACTTTCGAAGATCGAGAACGAAATCGCGTTCGCCCTCGTTCTCCAGCACCACGGGTTTGACTTCAATGAGGTTGTCACCAACATAGATGAGCGGTTCGTAGAGGTGGCGGTCGAAGGCGATAGCGTGGAGCGACTGGAACTCCACGTTTCGTAGCTTACCCGTGCTGATCAGCCCCTTGATCTCCTCCAGCTTCTGGACGATGTCCTTGCGTGACTGCTCGATGAGCAGGCGGTACTCGTGAATGAAGTTGGGATCGTCCTCGGAGAGCTCCCCGTACTCCAAGTGGCCTGCCTCGAATTCCTGCTTCCTGTATGTGTAGTAGCGGTCTAGGTATTTCTTGAAGAGGGCCACCGCGATCTCCTGCCAGCGTAGAACCTGCTGGAACGACCGGAAGTGCATCTCCTCATTGGGAATGAGCAGCACGTACCAATCCTTCCGTCCCAGGAGAGTCGCCAGGTTGCCGCGCGACAGGTTGAGGTTATGCCAAGCGCGCTCGTTCTTGAACTGCTGAAGCTCGAAGTAGATGGCGTCCAAATCGAGAAAGGCCAGATGCGACTCCTCGAAGTAGCACCGATCCCGCTCCGCAGCCTGGCCGTTCGTCCGCCCCGCGCCGCTGGCCATGGCCTGTAATTTCGGATACCAATCCAACACAACGGGATGGCGGACGAGATACTCGGGCGGATCGTCCAGGGTTGGCTTCGGCCCGTCCTTCTTGAAGTCGATGCCTTCCCGAAGGCGGACCATCTTCAGCTTCTTGCTTCCCAGGTTCTTGATCACAGGGAGCACGAACTCGATCCGGTCCTCGTTCGCCGGCAGGCCTTCGTCCTCGAGGTACTCCTTGAATTGGCGCATGTAGTCGGCGCGGATGCCGAAGATGTTGAGCGTCTCGAGGGTCTCGATGTTCTTGGGCGCGGACAGTCCCTCCAGCCTCCGACTGCGCTTGAGCGAGAAGTCTTTCCCCTTGAGTCGGACCCCGCGACCGAAGAGCTGAATGATCTGCGGGCCCTCGTTGCGCCCGATGTTCATCAGGCCCATGGTGCTGACCCGCCAGCTCGACCATCCCTCGGTGAACTTCTTGGACCCGATCAGGATGTTGATCGTGGACGCCTCGTCGTTGAGGGCGCGGAAAAGGGAGCCCAAGAACTCCTTCTCCGTGACGACCAGCTCTTCTTGCTCGTCGCAGAGCTTGCAGAGGGCAGAGGCGTCGCCCACGTTGATCACGCCGAACGCGTCGTTGTCACCCAGCCGGAGCGCGACCTCGCCATCGGTGCCCTTCAGATTCTCGATGTGCAGTGCGGCGGTGGTGGGGGCATTGAAGAGCACACGCAGGATGTCGTCAAAGACCTGGTCGGGCGAGAGGCGAAGCGTATTCAGATACCGGTATGTCCCCTGGAAAAGATCCCGCCCTTTGACGTCGAGAAGGCCCGAGTGCCCTGCGAGCAGTCGTTCGATAGCCGTGACGCTTTCGTCGCGCTCCCGAACGAAAATCGCCAGGAACAGAAGGATGTCCACGACGTCGGAGACTTTGCGTTTGTTTTCGGATCGGACCGCGTTGACGCTGCCGCCTACGAAGATCCAGAGCGGCCGCTCGATCAAAAACGGCCGGAACGCTCCGGTCTGCTCCCGGTAGAGCTTGAGCTGCTGGTAGAACGAGAGGAGGCAGGCGGTGAGATACCGGCGGCGGACATTCTCGTCCGAGTCGTCCGCGAGGTTCAGGATGCGATAGTCCTTGCCGTAGCCGTCTCCGTAGAAATACTTGTACGAGTAGTCGAACAGGATACACTTGGCGTAGAGCTGCTCCAGGCCGCGGTTGCCGCTGGCTTTCATCGCCTGACCGAAGGTCGCAGAATACTCGAACGAGAAACCGTTCTCGCAGAGCTGGTTTCGCTTCTGCATCCAGGCGCCGATCTCCGCGCCGCTCGTGCCGCGGTGCCCCTCGTCCACCAGGACCAGGTTGTTTCCCTCGAAGGCGTCCACGGCCACGGTCTTCTCGCCCATCTCCTCCCCCAGCTTGTGGATGTCGAGGATCTCGACGGCGCGGCCCGTGAAGAGGCCCCGACCCTCCTTCGAGAAGAGTTCGGCCTCGATACCCGAGAGCTGGAACTCCTCCAGATGCTGGTGCGAGAGTCCCTCGTTCGGCGTGAGCAGGATGACCCGGTTCACCTGCCGGCCGCCGTGGAGGTTCAGGTGGTGCTGGTACTGGAGGATGTTGATGTGCATGAGGAGCGTCTTGCCGCTTCCGGTCGCCATCCAGAAGGCCACCTTGTTGAGGTCCTGCCTGGTGTACGGCTCTACGCGGCTTGGGGCGGGTGCGGAGGCGTTGAAGGCATCCACGTGGGCGTTCAGTTGCGCGAGCAGCCTCTCCGGGTCCCGGAAGTACCGGTCGAGATAGATCTCGGTGAAAAGCAGCGCCAGGTACTGGAAGTACTTCGGATAGAGGAACGGCCCCGCGTGATTCCGCCGCTCCGTGATCCGCTTCCAGTGGCGCACGATGTTCTGGTCGTAGGCCAAAAGCAGGTCGTGGGGCAGTTCGGGCCGGTTGAAGAGCAGCCGCAGTTGATGATGGAAACGGGTGACGTTGTTTTCGTCGAAGCCCTCCAACTCCGGCGCCTTCAGATTGGCGGCAAGATGCTCAAAGCTCGACAAGCCGAAGAGGCCTAGCAGCCACTGGTGGAGTACCAGCCGCTGCTCGAAGCGCAGGGATTGTGCCGCGGGCGTTGTTTCTCGATTCTGTCTATTCGTTCGCGGGGGCATGTCTACATCTACTCCACGTGGGGTTTCTCGGTTTAGTACTGAAAGAGTCCGGCCTTATTACAAGCGCATCTGCCTCTTGAGGACTGAATCCGTCAAGGCTTGCTTCAAAGGGAACGCGCGTTCGATAAGGCGACGTCTATCGCCCATCGCAACCTCAGCTACCCAACGCCCGCAGTGATGCCGGCGCAATATCGTTGTACCACTTGCAGCACGGTGCCGTTGCCCTTTCCGCCCAGCGCGTCGCCTTCGGTAGCATCCGGCTCTCGAGGATTCTGGAGCATTCGTCGATCAGAGACTTCTCGCCTTCCCAAAGCTCGGGATACCCGTATTCGTGAAGCTCAGCGTAGCGCCGCAGGATCAGGGCGTACATGTCTGCCACTTGGACAAGTCCTGCGTGATGGGACTTGACCGCAAATGAGCTGTCGATCAGCTGATCCAGACGTGCCTGGTTCTTGCGACGTCCATAATAGGGGTCAGTCCACTCAGGGGGTTTAAAGAGCAGTTCGCTCAATTTGTCGGCTCCCTGCTTATTCTCGTCGATGAAGAGGAACGTGCGACCCTTGTTCTTTTTCTTGCCTTGGTGATATTTTTGAATCTGTAGGGCAATGTGGAGACTACACGCCAACCACGGATCATCATCCACCTCCGGGAACCGGCTCCTATCGGACTGCTTGAACCGCTCCCGATCAATTGCTGCGAGAACAATGTGATGCTTGCGTTTTACTACCCAGTTACAGAGAAATCTGGTGATGCGCTGGCGGGTCTCGGGGTCAACCTTACGCCACCTGTCGCGGCCAAAGATCATCTTCGCCCCTTTGAGCTCCTTCAAATTGTCCTGGAACAGACGTTGTATCGTATCGAAGATCTCCCCGAATTCCTCTCGGGTCCGATTGAGTCGGTAGGCGTCTACGACGATCCCAACCATCACCAGGCATGGGTCATTTTTTTCATTGTTCCCACTTTCGTCCACGTAACATACCTTCATAACCGTCTCCTTATACTATTGGTGCGATCGCATCTGCCACGACCATAAGCAATCCGGCGGCCCATATTAATCCCTGCCGTTAACATGGACACTACGCCCGTCCATATGAATACCAGCCGTTAACATGGGCACAGTCCGCTGTCTTGTAAATGCCAGCCGATTGCATGGAACCGTCTCCTATACGTCCTGCACGTCGAACATGCGTCGCAGGAATTCTTCCTCGATGAGCCGGACCTTCCATGTCTGATCAGGCTTCTTGAGGTTCTCCAGGTTGTTGTCGCCGTTCACGTAGATGACGTCGTACTCCTGGTCCTTGGTGTTGTACCCCTGCTTGCGGAACCACGCATCGAGGGTGTCGTTGTATGAGGAAGGGTGGTCTTGCCCATCACATGGCCCCTTGTGGTTTGGCGGCGCTGGCCACGGCGACGATGTCATCGAGCACCTTGCGAATCTCGCTGTCAATCGCCCCTTTCGGCACAAAAGCCGCGAGCTCATGGTAATTCGTCTTGCGCATCAGATCGGGCAAGTTCAAATTCTTGTAGAAGCTCTTGAACAACGGAACGAGGAATTCGTCGCTCGCCTTGATGTCCGCGCTCCATGGGTCCTTGCCCAGAATCCGCAACGCGCTTTCAACCTGCTGAATCGCCTTATTCATGGCCTCACGCCATGCCGCGCCGAAAAGCTCCCCTTTCTCTTTGCGGCCTTGAAACTCCGCAAAATCGAGCAGCGCATCCCGCTGACACAGATAGTTCTCTAATTCACGCCGCGTCCACATCCGTTGCACCAGCTTGGGATCTTCCGGCAGCTTCGCGTCCAGCCGGTCGTAGATGGCCATGCCAGCAAGGTCGGGTTTTGCCTCGCACAAGGCGTGGAAATGATCCTGCGCCTTGCGCGGCTGGTTGGCGACGTAGTGCACAAACGGGCGTTCGAGATGCTCGCGCGCCGGATGTTCCAATGCTATGGCAAAGGCGCGCAGCATGGCGAGATCCGTCGAGCCTTCGAGATACAGCACCCAGCCTGTCTCTTCGGCGAGGTAGTAGTGCTCGAAGCCGATGTCACGCAGTGCCTTGAGTACCTGGCTGCCGCGGTCGTCGATGCGGTGCGGTTGACCCACGAAGGCGATCACCATGTCGCGGTCGGCCGCCTCGTTAAGGATGACCTCCGAATGGCTGGCAGCAATGATCTGGCTGCCTGTCTCTCGCGCCTGATCGGTAAGCACCTGGTAAATCTGCCGCTGCCGCAGGATCTCCAGGTGCGCATCGGGCTCGTCAAGAAGCAGCACCGAGCCCGGATTCACGGCCATGTGCGCGAGCAAGAGCAGCGTCTGCTGCTGGCCGCGCCCGCTCGCCGACAGATCGAGCGTGATGCCGTCACGCGTGCGGTAGTCCATGACGACCTCGCCCCGCTCCTTGATATAGCGAGGCTTGTTGAGCTTAGAGCCGAACAGCGCTTCGATGCGCTCGGCGATGTGCTCCCATTTTTTTTGTCCGTTTTCAGACTCCAGCACCTGCCAGCACACGTTGCGCAGCACCTCTGCCGTGCGTCCCTCGCCGAGCCGTACCTTGATCGTGCCCATTTCCAACCGATCTTCGCGTAACGAAAGGCCCGACATGGGCGGCAGGTAGGCCAGGCGAAGCTCGTTAAGATACGGCGGTACTTCTAGTTTCTGGCCATCCGTCGCGCGCAGCGGCCGGCAGTAGAAGGATTCTTCGTTGGCGTAATCGAACTCCAGTCCCCATGTCCAGGTCTTGCCGTGGTCCACGCCTTCAACAGCGATCTCGATAAGCACGTTCTGTGTGCGGATCTTGCCGTCTACGCGGCTGCTTTCGCGGACGTGCAGATCGCGCCAAAGAAGATTGGCCACAGGAACCGGCACGGCGATGAGCTCACGCCGGTTGATGGTTACGCCCGGCCGTTTCTTGGGCACTGCGCCGCCGCCGCGCTTTTCTAACCAGCGCTTGGTGCCGACATCCCACAAGGCGAGTGCCTGCAGGGCCGAGGTTTTGCCAGCGTTGTTCGGACCGATGAACACGACACGCTCGCCGAGTTCGATTTCGACCTTCTCGAACAGCTTGAAATTACGGATCGTGAACTTAGTCAGCATGGCATCGCTCCAGTTCTGGCGATCAACAATGGGTTTCGCCTGCTCGACTTCGGCAGCCTGCGGTTGCTTCTCATTAACTCCTGCCTGCAACATGGGCAATCCGGCCGCCCATGCTAATCTCTGCCGTTAACATGGACCGGCTGCGTGCCCATATGAATGCCAGCCGTTAACATTGGGCCTCCCTGCCCCCTTGTGAATGGCTGCCGTTTGCATAGCGCCTCCTACACGTCCTGCACGTCAAACATCCGACGCAGGAATTCCTCCTCGATAAGCCGGACCTTCCATGTCTGATCAGGCTTCTTGAGGTTCTCCAGGTTGTTGTCGCCGTTCACGTAGATGACGTCGTACTCCTGGTCCTTGGTGTTGTACCCCTGCTTGCGGAACCACGCATCGAGGGCGTCGTTGTCCAGCTCCTTCGTCTTTCGCCAGAGGATGAGCACCCGTTCGCCCTGCGGATTCGTGCCCGTCACGACGCGCAGGCCGCCGATGTGGTCGATCGTCTTCACGCGGAGGCCGATCAGGTAGTTGAAGGTCTCGACGAGGTCCACGACCGTGGGCTTCGTCTCCCCGGCGGTGCCCGTGGCGATGTCGAGCGTGTAGCGGAAGGGGTCCTCGAAGCGGTCGATGTTCAGAAGCGACGCGCTCCCCCGGCTCTCCACGTCCAGCATGTAGCGGAGCATGTAGTCCTCGCGGAACCCGGGCTGCTCCTCGATGAGCCGCTGCTGGGCCTCGGTACGTTTGAGTTCCAGGTTATTGAGCGTGTCCTCATAGGATTCGAGGCGTATGTATTTGAACATGTGGCTGATGCCTTCGCGGGAGACGGGCTTGCCGTCCTTCCAGTCTTTGGAATACACCACCTTCTTGATGCGGGGCAGCATGACCGTATCGAAGTACTCGCCCATCTCCACCAGGATGTACTTGCGCCTGCCGCCGTCCTCGCGGTTGAGATTAATGACGGCGTGGGCCGTGGTGCCGGAGCCGGCGAAGAAGTCGAGAATCCACGCGTCGTTGTCGGCGGATGCCTCGACGAGCTTGCCAAGGATGTATGGGTCCTTCGGGTTGGCAAATCCGTCATCGCCAAGGATGTCCCGAAGCTCCTTGAAGGCAGCACGCCTATCCTTGTAGAAAACCGCAGGCAAGACTTGCCCTTCCGTCTCGTGCAGGTAGCGTTTGAGATTGGGAACCGATGTCTCATCCGGTCCGAAATGGACACGCCCTTCTTGGATTGCCTGCTTCATGGTTTCAGGCTTGGCAAAAACCCATCCTCGCTGTGGAATGGCAACAGCTTTGCCAGTAGTTGGGTGCAGAACCTCATACGTTGGGCCGCCCCCGCCGGGCCAGGAAATATCGCCCGGAAAGTAAACGCCCTTTTCGTCCACCCATCTGTAATGCTTATGCGCATACGCTGGATGACCCTTGGGTAGGTGCTGAAACCACTCTTTCAACGAAGAAGATATGGCGGCCCAATCCGAGCCGTGCTGTTTTTTTAGACTCTTTACTTCCCTATAGATGTGATCGATTCCCTCTTTCCGTGTGCGCCACCTACGATCGGCACTTGCGAGCTGTTCTCGATCGAGAACGTAGTTCACGATGTAGTCTTGAGAAACAGAGGTAAAGCGGGAGTCATTCTTCAGCCCGCCTTCCCACACCATCGAGGTAATCAGGTTGTTCTTGCCGTATAGTTCATCCATCAGCAGCCGAAGGTGCGCCTGCTCGTTGTCATCAACGGAAACAAAGATCGCTCCGAACCGGTTTAGAAATGCCTTCGCAACCGCCAACCGATGATCCATCATCGCGATCCAGCTTGAGTGCTGATACCGGTCGCGATAGATAAACTCATCGGTACCCGTGTTATACGGTGGGTCGATGTAAATGCACTTCACCTGCCCCCTGTACCGTTCCATGAGAAGGTTCAGCGCCTGGAAGTTCTCGCTGTGGATGAGCAGCCCGTCACACTGCTCGTCGAGGTCATCGAAGAAGGCCCGCAGCCGCCGCTTGAAGTCCTCGTCGAAGTGGCGGGTGTCGAGCACCAGGTAGGGGTTGGCCTTGAGGAACTCCACCGTGAGCGGCTTGGAGTATCCTGGCGTCGTCAGGTCGCCCGTGATCTCGTCGATGGCGAAAAGCCGGACCCATTCCTCCCGTTGCGCGTCGTTGGCCGCGATCTCGGGGTAAAGTTCCTCCGGCACACGGTCGAGCGTCACGCAGTACTGCGTCTCTACCACGAACTTCTTCTTGAGCCAGAGCTTTTTATGGAAGTTTTCCAGTTGCTCCAGAAAGTCAATGATCTTGTGGGCAATCCGGCGGATGGCCTTGATCTTGGAGAGGTACTGCTCCACACGCGGGGCGGTCTCGCTCTCCACGTCGTCGAGGTGCATCACTTCGTTCTTGATATAGAAGTCGAGCTCTCTCCGCAAAAAGCCCCCCAGGTCCTTGTGGATGAAGTAATCGAAGGTGTTGCGCGCGGTGTAGTCCGTGAGGTGCTTTTCCAGGAGCGTTCGGTTGGCGTTCCTCTCGGTGGGCCGCAATGAGGCAAGCTCGCGCCGCCACTCGTCGAATCCGGTGGTCTGATTCAGGATGCGGTCCACTGCTGCCGCGTTGAGGTCGGCCTGCTTGGCCTTGTCGCGATGCGGCCGGTACTCGAAGCGGATGACCAGCTCCCCGTTCTCCTCGCCGAGCGGCTGCTCGGCCGACAATATGAAGCGCCGCTCGTTGCCGCTCAGGGCGCGGTTATTGTCCTTCTCTGTGTCCGCCTCGACCAGTTTGAAGTGGACCCGCTTGCCCGAGGGAAGCTTGAAGGTGTAGTTGCGCAGGTATTCGCTGGTTTTGATGTAGTACTGGTCGTGGTTCGCCCAGTGGAGCTTGACCTCCTCGCCCTCGTAGGGGATGGCGTAGACGCCCTCCTTGTAGCGGCGCAGCGAGATGAAGTCGCCCTCCTGATAGTACCGGCGGAAAAAGTTGTAGAGATGGGAGTAGACCTCGTTCTCGAGGGCGGTGACGTCCACTGCCTGGGCGAGCCTCGCGCGGAGATCCTTGACGCGAGGCAGGGTCTCGGGGTCTGCGCCGAGCTCCCTGGCCTTCTCGATGGCCTCGGCGAGCTCGGCCTCGACCGCGCCCCGGTTCTCGGCCTCGTAGGCGTGGAATGCCTCGCGGACCTGGGGCAGAAGATCGCGGTCGAGGAAGCGGACGATCTCCTCGCGCTTCGTGTTCATGATGCGGTAGATGCCGAAGTCCAGCTCGGCCTGGTCGAGCTGGAAGAGTTCAGCGAGCAGGGACTTGAGTTTTTCTAGATTCTGGGACATAGGCTTCTCCGTCATACTACGCTCCAGCGAATGGTGAACAGGGTCTCGGTGGTCGTGCGCTGGACGAGCCGCTGCTCAAGCTGATCGATGAGCTGGTCGCGCTTCTCCATGATCTCATCCTCGACCTTGAAAATCTCCTGCCGCTGGCGCCGCTGCTGGCGCTCAAGCTTCTGGAGTTTTTCCTGGATCTGGTGCTGCTCATCGAGCGTCACCGCCTGCCGGGCCTGCCGCCGCAGCGCCTTGATCTGCTCCTTGGTGTCCGCGAGCGCCTTCTCGGCCGAGAGCACCATGTCGTCGGCCCACTTCTCCAGCTTCTCGCGCGCTTCGTGAAAGTGCTTGCTGTTCTGTTCGAGCGATCGGCTGACGGTGGCCTTGGCGTGGCGCTCCGCTTCAGCGGCCAGGCGCCCGGCCTCGCGTTCGGGAATCGCTGTCTGCTCGACGACGCGGCCGCTGCATAGGAACAGCTTCTCCATCGTCTCCTGATCGAGCACCGCTCCGGCGTCGGTGAAGCCAGAGAAGAGCAGGTACTCCTCCCGGTCGTACGACTCGATGGTCAGGCGGCTCAGCGTGAGGTAGCCGCGCTGTCCGCGCAGGGCCTCGACGACCGCGAGGCGGGTCGGGTGGTGGGTCACGTCGAAGGCGATCTCGGCGGCCGGGGTCGCCAGGGTCTTGGCCTGTTCGATGACATGCTCGCCGAGGGGATGGGACAGTCGGTAGAGGAAGCGACTTGACTCCTCGCCGCCTCCATTGGCCTCACGCGGCTGTGCCTTGGAGATGAGGTGGTAGCGGCCGCGCGGAATGTCTGCCCGCGGCGGGCGGTCGAGGTCGAAGGCCAGCGCCGCCTCGTCGAATTGCGCCCGGCCGGCCAGCATGAAGCGCGTCAGTGACCAGAAACGCCGGCCCACACGGTCGAGCTGGGCCTGTGTCTCGCTCAGGCGCAGGCGCAGCCGCTGGTGCACGTCCTCGTCAAAGTGCTCGAACAGGGCACGTCGCGTCTCGTCGAGACGCGAGCGGATCTGTTCGTCCATCTCGGCCTGCAGCGCGCGGAAGGCCGCGTCGATGGCGTCCGGAGTCCGGCATTCCTGGTAGATGGCGAGGATGCGCTTTTCGAAATCCACCCCCGACTCGATGCTGCCGAGCACCTCGTCGGAGGCGCCGAAGACGCCGTTGAAGAGGCTGAACTTCTCGGTCAACAGCTCGAGCACGCGGCGGTCCGCTTCGTTGCGCTCGTTCAGGAAGTTGATGACCACCACGTCGTGCTTCTGGCCGTAGCGATGGCAACGGCCGATGCGCTGCTCGATCCGCTGCGGGTTCCACGGCAGGTCGTAGTTCACCACCAGCGAGCAGAACTGCAGGTTTACGCCTTCGGCCGCCGCCTCGGTGGCGAGCAGGATCGTGGCATGGTCGCGGAAGTGCTCGATCAGCGCCGTGCGCACATCCACCGCGCGCGAGCCCGAGACGCGCCCGGTGTCGCGATTGCGCTCGACCCATTGCTCGTAGATCGCTGTGGCCTCGGGATCGTTGTTGGTGCCGTTGAACAGCACCACCTGCCCCGTGTAGCCGTGGGCCTCCAGGAAGCCCTTCAGGTAGTCCTGCGTCCGGCGCGATTCCGTGAAGATCAGCGCCTTGCGCGCTGCGCCCGTGCGGCCCATCTCGTCGAAGCCGATCTCGAGCGCCTTGAGCAGCGTCTGCGACTTCGTGTCGACGCCGATACGCCGTGCCTCGGCAGCCAGCTTCTGGAGCGCATCGATCTCCTCGCGCAATTTTCGGCGATCAATGGGCGCGGGCGGCTCGTCCTCGGCCTGCGCAGCGTTGTCGTCCCCGAGGATCTCGTCGAGCAGGTCGCCTTCGATCTCCTCGCCTTCGACGAGTCGCTCGGCCAGCTCCGGGTCGCTCTGCAGTCGCTCGTCGCGCAGGTTCTCGAGCCGCTGGCGCAGGATGTCGAGCGTCGAGGCGATGGCAGATGAGGACGAAGCCAGGAGCTTGCGCAGGATGAGCGCCGTCAGGTGCCGCTGCCGGCGCGGCAGCGCATAACTGTCTTCCCGCTGCAGAAAGGCAGAGATGGCTTCGTACAGCGCATGCTCGTCGTCGGTCGGGCGGAACGGCCGGGTGATGGCCCGGCGCTCGGTGTAGCGGATGTACTCCGTGACCTGATTCCGGAGTGTCCGTTTGCAGAACGACGCCAGGCGTGCGCGCAACGCGCCCATGTCGCTGCCGGCGCTGGCATACTGGGCACGGAAGGCGTTGACGTCGCCAAAGAGGCGTTCGTCGATGAGCGTCGACAGCCCATACAGCTCGAGCAGCGAGTTCTGCAGCGGTGTCGCGGTCAACAGCAGCTTGCGGCAGTCCTCCGTAGCCCAGCGAATGCCTTGTCCGACCTTGTTGCTCGGCCGGTAGGCGTTGCGCAGCTTGTGCGCCTCATCGATCACGACCAGGTCCCACCTGATCGATCTCAGCTCTTCACGAAGGACGTTGGCGTAGTGGAGCGAGACGATGACAATGGCGCCGGGATGCAGGGGATCCCGCCCCTCGCGTCGCGCCTCGCGGAATGCCTTGGCGTCGAGGACCAACGCCGGCAGACTGAACTTCTCCTCCAACTCGAGTGCCCACTGCTTGCGAATCGATGCGGGGCAGATCACGAGCAGGCGGCGCCGTCGCTCCGCCCAGTACTGGCAGAGGACGATGCCGGCCTCGATCGTCTTGCCGAGGCCGACTTCGTCCGCCAGCACCACGCCTTTCGACAGGGGCGACTGCAGGGCAAAGAGCGCGGCCTCGATCTGGTGGGGGTTCAGGTCGACGGCAGCATCGAACAGCGACATGGACAGGCGGTCGAGCCCGCCAGTGGTGCGGCGCGTCAGGTCGTGCGCGAAGTACTTCGCGTGGTAGGGGGTGAGACTCAGTTGCATGACTCCAACCACGCGAAGTTGGCGTTGCCGGCGGGCGGCACGCCGTATTTCCAGCGTTTGTCGTCGCGCAGGCGGTCGCCGCCCCAATCGCTCACGTTGAACGGCGGGTTGGCGAGAATGAAGTCGGCTTTGAGGTCGGGGAAGCGGTCGTTGTGGAATGTATCGCCGTGGGCGATCTGGCCCTCGATGCCGCGGATGGCGAGGTTCATTTTGGCCAGCCGCCAGGTGGTGTAGTTGGATTCCTGACCGTAGATGGAGATGTCGGCGCGGGCGCGGCCGCCGTTGCCGTTGCCGGTGGCGTGGGCGCAGATGAACTCGACGGACTGCACGAACATGCCCGAGGAGCCGCAGCAGGGGTCGTACACGCGGCCGC
>Ga0308417_1001966_pt1 | contig 13799 bp, 7 predicted proteins | sample HotsprSampleOS65_FD_203528 | JGI IMG/M metagenome (GOLD analysis project Ga0308417, IMG submission 203528) | Hot spring phototrophic mat microbial communities from Octopus Spring, Yellowstone National Park, Wyoming, United States - 20090730_OS65 ... | reverse complement strand
GAGGTGTTCGACACAAGCCGGGGGTCGATGCCGGCTCGAAGCTGGAAGCTCGTCCTGGCGCTGGGCAGAGAGGCGGTGGCCGCCGCCCTTACCGTAAGGCCCGCCTGTGCCATCGTCTCGGCTATGACGAGCGCCGCCTTCGCCGCCGAGTCGGCGCCTCGGCGTGGCACCCCGGCCGCCGTGGCGCTGGGTTCGCCGGCGGCGGAATTCGTCGCCGAGCTGAAGGCGGTCCTGCCGGGCCGCAGCCGGATCGGCGTAGTGCTGAATCCGGCGCACCCGACCGGCCTGGGAGACGGCCTCATCCTGTTGGCCGGCAGGCAAAGCAATGCATTTCACTTGGTCGAGTGTCCGGGGCCGGAGCAGTTGCTTCGGGCTTTCCTGTCGCTGAAGGGCAAGGCGGAGGTGGTGGTGGCCGTTCCTGACGGAACGCTGTTCAACGGCACCACGATCAAGCCGCTGATTCTAGCCTCGCTCGAGAACCGCCTGCCGATCGCCGGCTTTTCGCCGAGCTTCGTCCGGGCCGGCGCGGCGGTCGGCATCTACCCGGATTTTCGCAAGCTGGGGAGGCAGGCGGCCGAGCTCGCCGCACGCCTCCTGCGCGGCGAGAACCCGGCGACCGTGGAGGCTCCTCGCAAGCTGACCGTGGCAGTCAACCACAGGGTGGGTCGCCTGATGGGAATCGAGTTCGGCCGTCCGCGCCATGGGGAGGGGGTGGTGTTCCGATGAAGGGCAGCTCGGGCCTGTTGCGCTGGTGGAACCGGTCGCTGCTCGCGCGGACGCTGGCGGCGAACTTCCTCCTGCTGCTCGTCGCCGTCCTCGTGCTGACCTCCCTGTTTCTCGCTATTCAGCGTGCCGCCCCCAACCGCCAGTTGCAGCTCCGCGCCGAGATGCTGGCCTCGTTTCTAGCCTCTCAGAGTCAATTTGCCTTCCTGGTCGGGGATCACCAGGAGCTCGAGCGGCTGGGCGCGGCGGCCCTCACGGCCGAAGACGTCGCCTGGGTCGAGTTTGACGACGGCCGCCGGCGCATTTTCAAAGCCAGCCCGAAGCGGGCCGAGGAGCCGGCCCTGGAGGTCGACCATGAGGTGCCGGCGCCGCCTTCCAGCCGGCTGCTCGACTGGGAGGCGCCTACGGGTGAGCCGCTTGCGCTGGGCCGTGTCCGGCTAGGCTTGTCCACGCGAAGCCAGCGAGCCCTGTTCGCCCAAAGCGTCCGGCGGGCGACCGGGCTTGCGGGGGCTCTGCTGGCGCTGATCCTCTGCGCCCAGTACGAGCAACTGCGCAGGATCCTGCGCCCGCTGGCGCGGCTGACCCGGTCCACGCAGGAGATCGGGCGCGGCAATCTCGATCACCGGGCCGAGGTGGGCCGCATGGACGAGGTCGGCCAGCTTGCCCAAGCCTTCAACGACATCGTCGAGAAGCTGGCAGCCACGACCGTTTCGCGCGACTTCGTCGACAACATCATCCGGTCGATGGATGAGGGCGTGCTGGTGCTGGCGCCGGACGGCCGGATCGAGACCGCCAATGCCGCCGCCGGCCAGTTGCTCGGCCTGGAGCCAGAGATGCTGGTCGGGAGAGCTTTCCGGGCGGTGGCCGGCTCGGCCGAGCTGCGGGAAGGCGCCGGCCGCGAGTACGTGTTTCGCCGGCAGGACGGCGGCGAGTTTCCCGTGCTCGCTTCGGTGGCCGCGCTGCGAGGCCGGCGCGCCGACGAGGGCAAGCGCGTGCTGGTCTTCCTGGATTTGACGGAGCGCAAGCGGGCGGAGCGGGCGTTGATAGCGGCCGAGAAGGCCGAGGCGGCCAGCCGCGCCAAGAGCGCCTTCGTGGCCAGCATAACCCATGAGCTGCGCGCGCCACTCAACTCCATCATCGGCTTCAGCGAGATGCTCATCGAGGAGTGCGAGGACCGAGGCCGGCAAGAAATGATCCCCGATCTTGAAAAGATCGCGCGCGCCGGCCGTCATCTGTTGGCTCCGGTCAACGACGTGCTCGACGCCGCCAAGCTCGAGGCCGGACGCATCGAGCTGAAACCGGCGCCCTTTTGGTTAGGCGAGGTGCTGCGCGAGGTCGTGCAGACGGTCGAGCCTCTGGCGCGCGCCAACGGCAACCGGCTGATAGTCGACCAGCCGGCCGAGTCGATCCGGCTGGATACCGATGCCATGATGCTCCGCCAGAGCCTTCTCAATCTGGTGAGCAACGCCTGCAAATTCACCAAGGAAGGAGAGGTGCGCATCAGCGTGGAGGGGGTGGGAGGACCGGTACCGGAGAGGGTAAGCGTCCGCGTAGCCGACACCGGCATCGGCATTCCCCCGGAGAAGCTCGACCGGGTGTTCGAGCTGTTCGACCAGGTGGACTCGGCCGGAGGCCGGCGTTTCGGCGGCTCGGGTCTCGGCCTGGCGATCAGCCGGAAATTCTGCCGCCTCATGGGTGGCGATATCAGTGTGGAGAGCGTCCCGGGGCAGGGATCGGTCTTCACCATGACCGTGCCGGCCAGACCGCCCGCCTCAGCCGCCTCGGAGAACCAGTCGTGATTTCACCAGTGGAGAAAGAACGCATCGCAGCAGAGGCGAAAGCGCGCCTGCTGCTAGTGGACGACGATCCCGATTGCCGGGAGATGATCTCGCGCCGGCTCGGGCGGCGCGGCTTCGAGGTAGAAACCGCCGCCAGCGGCGAGGAGGGCCTGGAGCGGATCCACGGGGGAAACTACGATCTAATCCTGCTCGACCACAATATGCCGGGCATGACCGGGATGGAGCTGCTGCGCCTGCTTCGGGCCACGCACTCCTCGATGGAGCTCCCGGTGGTGATGTTGACCGCGCAGAGCGACTCGGCCCATGTGGTCCGGGCCCTGGAGCTGGGCGCCGACGACTATCTCGTGAAGCCGGTGGATCTCGACGTCGCCGTGGCGCGCATCCGCACGCAACTCTCCCGCCGGAGAGCCGAGGCGGCGCTGAAGGAGAGTCAGGAGCGCTATGCCCTGGCCGCGCGCGGCACCAACGACGGCCTCTGGGACTGGGATATTCGGGGCGGCCGCCTCTATCTGTCCCAGCGCTGGAAGGAGATGCTGGGCTACGGCCCTTCGGAGCTGTCGGAGGATCCCGAGGAGTGGCTGGGGCGGATTCACCCGGAAGAGCAGGCCGGAGTGCGGCAGGCGCTGGAGGCACACTGGCGCGGCGAGGCCGCTGAGTTCGAAGTGGAACACCGTTTGGCTCATGCCGATGGGACCTGGCGTTGGATGCTCTGCCGGGGCCTCGCCGTGCGGGACGCGCGGGGCGAGCCGGTGCGGATGGCCGGCTCGCTTACGGACATCACCGAAAGCAAGTGCACCGACCCGCTCACCGGGCTGCCCAACCGCCTCAGTTTCGTCGTACAGCTCGAGCGGTGCATCGAGCGCTTTCGCCAGGATCCCTCTAAACTCTATGCCGTGCTTTTCATCGATCTTGACCGCTTCAAATTGATTAACGACAGCCTCGGACACCTGGCGGGCGACGAGCTGCTGCGGCAGGTGGCGAAGCGGCTCGTGAACTCGGTGCGACAGGCGACTGTGGCGCGGCTGGGCGGCGACGAATTCGCGGTGGTGCTGGAAGAGATCCGGCAGGCCGAGGACGCTGCGGCGGTCGCCCAACGAATCGTGGAGCGCCTGTCCGGTCCCTATCATCTGGAAGGGCGGGAGATCTTCTCCTCGGCGAGCGTCGGCGTCGCGGTCGGCGAGGCCGGCACAGCCACGGCCGGCGACATCCTCCGCGACGCCGACACCGCGCTCTACCACGCCAAGAGCCGCGGCCGGCGGTGTTTCGAGATCTTCGACGGCAGGATGCGTCTGGAAGTGATCCGGCGGCTGGAGCTGGAATCCGCTCTGCGATTCGCCGTCGAGCGGGGCGAACTCGAGCTTTATTACCAGCCCATGGTGGCGCTCGAGTCCGGGAGACTGCTCGGCTTCGAAGCGCTGGTCCGCTGGCGGCATCCCGAGAGGGGCCTCGTCCCCCCGGCGGAGTTCATCGACATCGCCGAGGAAAGCGGCCTGATGATTCCCATCGGGCTTTGGGTCATCGAGGAGGCCTGCCGCCGCCTGGCGGACTGGCTGGCAGGCTTGCTATCCGGAGGCCGCCGGTCTCGTGATGAGCGTCAACATCTCCGCCAAGCAGTTGTTCCAGCCTTCCTTCATCGAAAGCGTGGACCAGATTCTGAAGAGGACCGGTGTGAATCCGCACGACGTCTGCTTCGAACTCACGGAGACGGTGCTACTGGAAAGCCCGGACGCCGTCAAAGTGCTCGAGCAGTTGAGGGCGCTCGGGCTGACGCTCAGCGTGGACGACTTCGGCACCGGCTACTCCTCGCTCGGCTATCTGTCGCGACTGCCGGTGAGCCGTCTGAAGATCGACCGGTCGTTCGTAGCTAAGATGCTCGAAGAGACGAAGGAGTCGCAGATTGTCCGCAGCATCATGACGCTGGCGGCGGCCATCGGGGCCGACGTGGTGGCGGAGGGCATCGAGTGCCAAGGGCAGCTCTCGGCCCTGCGGTCGCTCGGTTGCCGCATCGGGCAGGGTTACTATTTCGCGCCGCCCATGCCCCTCTCCCGCGCCGAAGCGCTGCTCAAGGACGGAAAAGCCGGTCGTTGAGGTTTCGCCCGGCCGGCGCCGCTCACCACCGCAGCCGCAGCGTCATACCGATCTCACGCGCGGTGGTGCCGTCGATGGGCCGGTCGGCTCCATAGAGCACGCTGATGATCCGTCCGGCGCCCGCCACCGAGATGTCGCTGCGCGGGGGCGCAAAGTGCGGATGATTGAACACATTGGCCATCGAGGCGACGTACTCGAGCCTGAAGCGCTCCGTGAGCGCAAAATCCTTGGCCACGCTCATGTGGTGCAAGTTGTAGCCAGGCCGCTTGAGCACGTTCACGCCGCTATTGCCAAACCGGCCGGCCGGCGGCGCGACGAAACAGGCCGGGTTGAACCATCGCTCGACGGTGCGCTCGCCTCGGGGGAGATTTCCGTCGCAAATTCGATCCGGCAGCCCGCCCACCGTGTTCGTGTTCGAGGGATCGGAGCCGGAGAAGACGGGGCTGAAAAACTGACCAGAGCTGAAGTGGCTGATCGTGGTCAGGTTCCAGCCGCCCACCAGGTGGTCCAGCGCGGCGGGCGCGCCCGCCAGATAGCGCCGGCCGCGGCCGACGGGAATCTCGATCATCGTGGTGATGACGGCCCGGTGCCGCGCGCTGAAGGCCTCCCGGTTCCAGAACTTGTGGTCGTACGGATTCTCCAGGTTTAGAAAGTCCGACAGATGCGATTGCAGCGTATAGTGCCCGTTGAAGGTGATGATCTCGCCCATCTTCCGCTGCACTTCCACCTGGAAGGAGTTGTAGTTGGTCCGGCCGTCGTTTTGCCCCATCGTGACGCCGATGAACTGCGGGTAGGGCCGGCGGGACTGCGCAAACGGGATCAGGCTCGGCCGCGGCTTGTTGATGGCCAGGTTGTAATTCAGACCCCGGCTGCGGGAGCCGATGTAGGAGAGCCGGATGCCGACATCGCCCACCTGTTGTTCGACGGTGAGGTTGAACTGGTGAATCATGCCGTTTCGAACTTCCATCGGGAAGCCGACGACGCTCTGCGAGGGAATCTGCGCCGACGCCAGGCTGGTCGGAAAAGGATTGGGAAAGGAAAACAGCGGCGCGCCGCCCTCGATCCGGTTGATATAGGTTTCGGCGATCTGGAACGGGCCGCCGCCCTGTAGATGGGTGAAGTAGCCGATCTGCTCGGTGAAGATGCCGTAGCCGCCGCGGACGACGGTCTTGTCGCGCAGCCGGTAGGCGGCCCCGAACCGGGGAGCGAAGTTCTTCCGGTCCGGCTTGGGCAACACGTTGCCCTCGACCACGGTGATGTTCTTGGGGTAAAGCGGACTCACCGAGCGCATCGCCCCGCCGGGCACGATCACGTTGCCGGTAGCCGGATCCCAGGCGTACTGAAGCCCGTCATCGAAACGCGGCGCAGTGAAATAATCCCAGCGCAGGCCGTAATCGAGACTCAGCCGAGCGCTCACCTTGAAGGTGTCCATGACGAACAGCCCGAGTTCCTTGGCCCGCCGGTCGCGGTTCACCAGCGGGCTCAGGCGCTGGCTCGTGAAAGGCAGTCCGAGCAGGAAATCGGCGTAGGAGGCGCCGGTGAGGCTGCCGTTGAAGTTGAACGCTCCGAAGGTCGGATCGGGAATGCTGCCAAGGAAGGTCTGCACCGTCTTGAGCTCCATGCCGAACTTGAAGACGTGCCGGCCCCGCGACCAGGTGAGCGAGTCGGCAAAGGAATACTGGTGATCGTCGCCGACGATGCCCCCGCCCGGCATGCTGATGCCGTCGTAGCCCGTGATGGCGATGTTGGGCGAGCCTTGCACATCCTTGAAACCCGGCTGGTTGACTCCCTGGAGTCCGATGCGCTCGATCAGACGGTCGGCCTTGAGCGGCGCCACCCCGGCGATCACTTTGCCGTCCTCGATGAAATCCGTCTTCAAGCCGAACCGGAACGAGTTCACCAGCGTCGGCGAGAACACGTGCGTGTCGTTGATCACCGAGTGCGTGTGCGAGCGAAAGCGCGTCCAGGTCAGCCCGGGAAAACTCCGCGCCAGCACATAGGGTGTCCGGCGCCGAATCCAGCGGAAGAAGATCGTGTTCTTCTCCGAGAAGTTGTGATCGAAGCGAATCTGCGGGTAGCGCGCTTCGAACAGATCGTTCGGGTAGGGATGAACGAAGCCGTAGTTGTTGACCTGCTCGTCCGGTCCGCCCATGTTCGGCGCCGGAATCAGCTCGCGCTGGATGTTGAGCGACGTCGGGTTGTGCCGGCTCGCCGGAATCAGGTTCTGAGGAAAGGGCTGCCCGGAAAGCGGGTCGCGCACGACGCGTGCCAGTTGTGAAAAGTCGCCCTCACGCATCCTCTGCGTCGGCACCGTTCGCCGGTAAAAGTAACTCGCGGGAATTCTCAGGTACCAGTACGAGACATAGAAGAAGGTCTTGTTGCGCCAGATCGGTCCGGAGACGGCCAATTGGCCGCTGTGTTCCTTGAACGGCGTCTTGACGGGATCGAAAAAGTTGCGGGCGTTCAACGCGGAGTTGAAGTGCGTGAAGTAAAGCTCGCCGTGAAAGTTGTTGTCGCCGCGCTTGGAGACCATGTTGTAGTTGGCCACGCGTGCCTGGTCGGCCGTGTTGTTCACCCCCGTCACTGTGATCTCGCTGAAATCCATCCGGTTGACGAGGTTCACCGTCCCGTCCATGGTCGCCCCGTCCATGCCCAGGGCCACCTGGCTCGGCGGCTGGCCGTTGATGTTGAGCCCCCAGCCGCCCGCCTGGCTCTCGACGCCGGCAAGCGTCACCAGCAGGGGGTGAGGATAAGAGGTGCGCATCAGCGGGCTGACGTCATAAAGCTGGCGTTTGAAGCCGGTGGTGATTTGGGCGCTGTCGGTCGTAATCGGAGTGACGCCGGCCTCCACCGTCACCTGTTCGGCGATCTGGCCGAGCTCGAGCCGAATGTCCACGCGGCGGATCTGCGAGCCCTCGACGACGATCTTGTCGGCGATAAACGTCTTGAAACCGGCCGATTCGACCGTGAGCCGGTAGACGCCGGTCACCACGTCGGGCACCTCGTAGTTTCCGGCCGCATCCGACGCCACGCTGCGCAACACCACGTTGGTCTTCACATCGGTGACGGTGATGCGCGCCCCGGCGACGACCGCGCCGGTCGGGTCGGTAACCGTTCCGCGAATGGTGGATAGAAGCGACTGGCCAGGCAGCGCCAAGGCGCCGACAAGGGCCGCGACGACCAGCTTGTAGCTCCGGCTGATGGCCGTGCCGCACCTTTGTGCTGGGACGGCGGTTTGCAATGATGAACGGATGTGGCTCATGTTAACCCCTCTCGATGAGCTGCCAGCGCTGTTACGTCGATTGCTCGACTCCTCATACCGTATCACGCCGCGTTGAAGATGTCAATCGATTTTTTCCTATTGAATCTTGCCTCCCGCGCCCGGCGACCCCGCAAGGCCTCCTCCGGGATGGATCCATGAAACCGAGCCAGCCCTGAGGGCGTCCCCGCAGGTTGTTATACTGAAATTTCTGCCTCGTACCGGCTTCGCCTCATGAGGTTTCTCGTTTTCTTGCTCCTGGCGGCATCTTCCTATGCCGATGTGCGGTTCGTCACCGCCCAGGGGGCGCGCCTCGTGATCGGGCAGAGCACCTTCACGGCCCAGGAGGCCGGCGTGAGTGACCGCATTCTCGGCGGCGTCTCCGGCTTGGCTTACGCCAACGACATGCTTTTCGTCGCCGACGCCAACCGGCTCAACGCCGAACCGATCAATCACCGGGTGCTGATCTTCAAGAACCTTTCGCGCCAGCTTCCCGCGCCCGAGGCCGACATCCCCTTCACGGGCGAGCGCTGCCTGGTCTGTGTCGGCGCCGCCGACGTCGTGCTCGGCCAGAAGAGCATGGACAAGGGCGAGCTGCAACCGCCCCGCGCCGACACCTTGCGGTTGCCCATCGGCGTGGCGAGCGACGGCGTACGCCTGGCTGTGGCCGACACCGACAACAACCGCGTGCTGATCTGGAACTCGATACCGACTTATAACGGCCAGCCCGCCGACGTAGTCGTCGGCCAGCCCGATTTCAACCGGGCAACCTCGACCGGCTTCAATCCCAACGAGAGGAGTCTCAAGGGCCCTCAGGGCGTCTGGCTCCAGGACGGCAAGCTGTTCGTCGCCGACACCGGCAACAACCGCGTGCTGATTTGGAACTCGATCCCCACCACGAATCACGCTCCGGCGGACGTCGTGCTGGGAGCGCCGGACTTTAAGACCTTCGTCCAGCCGGATCTGACCAAGGCGCAGCTTGAGCCGAAGGCCACGACGCTGCTGACGCCGGTCTCGGTCACGAGCGACGGCCGCCGCCTCTACGTGGCCGATCTCGGCCACAACCGGGTTCTGATTTGGAACTCGATTCCGACCACCAACCAAGCGCCGGCAGACGTCGTCATCGGGCAGCCGAACTTCGAGACGGCGATCGCCAACAACGCCCGTGCCCTGTGCGAGCCCAGTGGCCAGGACGAGCAGGGCAACAAGTTGTATCCGCCGCGATGCGCCGCTACGCTGGAGTTTCCGCGCTTTGCCCTTTCCGACGGTACGCGGCTGTTCATCGCCGACGGCGGCAACGACCGCATCCTCGTCTTCGACAGCGTGCCGACCACGAACGGCAAGGCGGCCGACGCGGTGATCGGCCAGGTGAACGAGTTCGTTAACAACGTCTCCGACAGCGCCTTCCCGGACGACGTCGCCAGCGCCGGCGTCATCCGCACCCCGATGTCGCTCGCTTGGGATGGCTTGAACCTCTACGCCAGCGATCCGTTCAATCGGCGCGTCCTGGTGTTTACTTTGGCTGAGCAGCGTGTTGCCTTCACCGGCGTGCGCAATGCGGCGAGTCTGGACGTGTTCGCCGTCGGCCGCGTGGAAATCGACGGCAAGCCCGCCAAGGGGGATGAGATCACCATTACGATCCAAGGCGAGCGCTCTTACACCTATAAAGTCGAAGTCGCCGACGAAAAGCTCGAGAACATCGTCAACGGCCTGGCGGCGTTGATCAACGAAGGCGACGGCGATCCGGACGTCTTCGCCACGCCCAACCCGGAGTTCCGTTCCGTGATCCTGACGGCGCGCATGGGCGGCGCCCCGGGCAACAACATCAAGTATGAGGTGAAGACTTCCGAGGAAGCCAAGATCGTCGTCCAGACCGACGGCGCCACGCTCCGCGGCGGCGGTGAGGCGACCAAGATCGCCCCGGGCACCATCGTCAGCATCATCGGGGAGAACCTATCCGACTTCGAGGCGTCGGCGCCGCCCGATGCCCGCATTCTTCCCCGCGAGCTGGCCGGCGTCCGCGTTTATGTCGACGGCATCCAAGCGCCCCTCTACTATGTCTCGCCGAGACAGATCAACGCGCAGATGCCGCTCAATGTCTTTGATTCGCAAGGAGTGAGCGTCTACGTACGCACGGTTCATGCCGATGGCCGCGTCGTGGCCAGCAACGCCGTGGCCGTGCCGATCGTGCAGTACAACCCGGGCATCTTCGCCGAAGGCGACGCCGAGCCGCGTATGGCCGTGGCGACGCATTCGAGCTCCTATGCCATGGGCGTCGTCTCCGTGGACGGACAGGCCAAGGCCGGCGATACGGCCACGGTCATCATCGGCGATCCCAATAGCGACACGGCGCGCCGGTATACCTACACCGTCAAGGCCGAGGACGTACCCCCGCAGGGCCAGCCGGCGCGGCTCGGCCTCGAGAAGATTCGCGACGGCCTGGTCGAGCTTATCAACCAGGATCCGGAAGTGCGCGCTTCGGCGGCCGGCATCTTCGCCACGCGGATTCGCCTCGAGGCGCGCGTCCCGGGGCCGGCGGGCAACGGGATCAAATACTCGGCCGAATCCAAGGGCGGCACCGGCGACGCCGGCGTCATTCTCACGGCGACCACTTCCGAGTTGTGCTGCGCCAACGAGGCCGGCGCGCGCGTCACCCCGGACAACCCCGCCATCCCAGGCGAGATCATCACCGTCTACGCCACCGGATTAGGAATCATCCAACCGGAAGCGGCCCGGCAAAAGCAGTTCACCGGAGAGGTCTACGAAGGGCCTGAGCTCAACGAGCCGGTCGAGTTTGTTTCCTCCCTCTGCGGAGGGCGGACGGCCAACGTGCTGGCCTCAGGGCTGATGCCCGGCACCATCGGCATCTATCGGGTGGACCTCCAACTCAACGCCGGCCTGCCCACCAACCCGAAGACGCAGTGCACGATCGCCCAGGGCTTCAACGTGAGCAACGTTGTGGCGGTCCCCGTTTTCAACCCGAATCCGGAGCAATAGTCGGCTCACAACTGGTAGGGCCGGTAACCGCTTCGGGTCATGGCGGCGTGGGCGCGCTCCAGGTCGCGCCGGGCCACGTAGAAAAAGGCGCCCACACGCACCCGGCGGAAGATCACACCGCCCGTGTACTCGTCGGCCTCCACCAGATAATCGACTGCCTGCTCGCTCAAGACCCGCTCCAGGGCCTGGGCTTCACTGAGGCGCCGGGCGATGTAGACGAGCTCCAGCTCTTCCTCCTGGAAAAATTCGGCGTCCCGGCGCACCAGCAACCTCCTTGCCCCGAAGCCGAGGGGCAAATTGGGAATTGAGTATACTGTCCCCTATTTTAATGGCGCGAGGATCAGCGTCCACAGCCGCACACGTTCCCACAGGCTCGACGTATCCCTGATGCGAACCCAGCGCAGCAGGGCCTCCTCTCCCGGGTCGGTGAAGAAGCCGACGCCGCCCCGCGCGTGCCGGGCGTCACGCCACCGGTCCACCACCTGACCGTCCACCAGCGTGACGAACTGGTCCGCCCGCACCCGAACCGACACTTGAAACGGCTCGTGCGGTCTGAGCCGGACGGGCAGCGGGAGCCGCACCAGCTCGGATCTTTCACCGCGACTCACCACCCAGCGTTCGATGGCGGCGCCCCCGGCCTCCCTTTCCTCAGCTCGGATCTTGACCGCATAATAGTTGCCGGCGTCGCTGGCCCGGAAAACCCACGCCACCGCTTTCCGCTCGATCTCGCCCTGGAAGGCGAATTCGTAGTTACGCAGAGCGAGCGTCGGCTTCCACAACAGGAGCCGGCCCGGCCGAATGCCGCCGCGCTCGACGAGCCAGTCGGGTTTGCCGCCTGCCGGGTTCACCCAGGCGCTCAGCCCGCTATGGAAATCTTCGCGCAGCTTCAAGGGCGGCGTGGCCGGAAGAGCTCGCTCGAACCGCTCTGGCAATCCGAAGGGCGCCGGCCACGGCAAGCCGCGCGGCGCCGGTTCCGAACCTGGCCCAACCACGAGTAAAAGAACGACCAGACAGGCAAGAAGCAGGATCCCCACCGCCGCCAGCGTCCCGTTGGGCCTCTTCGGTTCGGCGAAGACGACTTCCGAGATCAGCCAGGGCTCCTCGAGCTCCTCCCGATCTGCCAGGTCACGCAGCAGGCGGGCCGATTTGCGGGGCAGTGACCGGTGCTCGTCTGAGCAATACCGCCGGTCCACCAGGCGGCGGAGTATGCCGATCCGTTTGCCGCAAGCCAGACAGCGCATAGCCGCGACCCATTCTCGCCCTCAATACTACCAAGCCCCAGCCGCCTTTCCTAGCAGATAGGGCATTAAAGTCTGCCGATTCAGGCATTTGCCCCAAATTCGCCCCGGCCGCTACCCAATCGGCTAATCTGGAAGTTTCAGCCTTCCACCTGAGAGGCCTATGATCGATCTGCCCGCACGGACGACCAACCCGATTGCGAACGCCGAAATCGAGCGCCTGCTTTATCAGACAAGCGTGGTCAAGCTGGATGCCCAAGGCCTGACCGCAACTCTGGATGAGGAGCAGTTCCACTGGAAGCCTACCCCGAAGGTCTGGTCCGTCGGCGAGTGCTTCGAGCACCTGAATGCCGTCAACCGGCTGTGGATCGCCCGGCTCGAGGAGGCGGTCGAGCAGGGCCGGGCGCAGCATCTGCTCGCCCACGGGCCGTTTGTCTACGGCTGTTTCTCGCGCTGGCTGCTCGCCAAAATCGAGCCGCCGCCGAAGCGCCGCCTCCGTGCCCCTTCACGCTTCAGGCCGGCGGCGGGCCGACCTCCCGCCGAAGTCATGGGGGAATTCCTCCAGCTGCACGAGCGGCTCGAGCAGACGCTTCGGGCCGCCGACGGACTCGATCTGGCGCGCATTCGCGTCCCCTCACCGGCCTTCCGCGGCTTGCGTTTCAGCCTGGGTATCAGCTTCTGGATGCTGCTGGCGCACGACCGCCGCCACATCTACCAGGTACGCGAGTTGCGCAAGATGCCGGCTTTCCCCAAAACTGCCCTGGAAAGAAGCGCCTGAGCTGGCTTACGTGTACGCACGGAAGGGGAAGACCAAGTCCCGCAGGGGCTCGCCTGCGAGCTCGATGCGATTCAGGTCGCGCGTTCCGAGCCCGTGCCGTTCGGCGAGCTCGAGCGTGCTGTCGCACGTCTCAAACGGCGGCGTGCCGCGTTCGGCCATGGGGTCGAAGCCCATCACCGCGGCGGCGACGGCGTCAGTAGCGACCGGGTCCGTGCCGACGATCAGAACCCCCGGGCGTACGTGATGAATCTTTCGACTGCGCCCCTCTGCGATCCAAGGCCCCTCGCCCGTGGTCATCGTCTCGACGCCTTCGATGATCGACAGGTGGATCGGCCGGGCGGCGGCTAGATCGGCGACGATGCGCGGCACGCGGTAGCCCTCCTCTCGCGGCGAGTTGAAGTCATTCTCCTGGGGCGCGCTGCGCGAGGGCTGGCGATAACCGGTGTGGAACATCAGCCGGCCTCCGTGCGGTACCGGCGCGGGCTCGTCGACGCCGGCGGCCATGCCGTAGATCGTACAGGGAGCGATGCCGAACAGGTTTTTCAAAACGCCGGTGATGCCCGTCGTGACGTGCTCCTTGAGTTTGGCGATCGAGACGAACACGTCACATTCCTCGTAGGAGTGGTTCAGGTCGAAGCCGGGATAGATGTAACCGCCGTTAGGCACCATCAGTCGGTGGTAGCGCTTGCCGTAGCCCAAAAAGCCGGTATTCTCCATCTCCACTCGCGGCGCGGCGTTCAGCAAATCGGCCGGATCCCAGCCGGCGACGAGCATCTCCTCCTCGAGCGGCTTGGTGCCCTCGGCGAAGCTCTCCACGATACGGATGCGCCGGGCGCCGGCGCGCCCCATCCAATACACGGCAGCCCCGATGACGTCCGGGTGCGTCCAATAGGTGGTCTCTGCGGGCTCATGCCACA
>Ga0308417_1001962_pt1 | contig 13814 bp, 9 predicted proteins | sample HotsprSampleOS65_FD_203528 | JGI IMG/M metagenome (GOLD analysis project Ga0308417, IMG submission 203528) | Hot spring phototrophic mat microbial communities from Octopus Spring, Yellowstone National Park, Wyoming, United States - 20090730_OS65 ... | reverse complement strand
GCCAACCAGCGCCGCAACGGCCTCCGGGCCACCTACATCCTCAACCGCTACATCAACTACTCAAACTACTGCATCCTGAGCTGCCAGTTCTGCGCCTTCGCCCGCAAGAAACGCGACGCCGACGGATTCGAGCTGAGCGTGGACCAGATCGTCGCGAGGGCCCGCGAGGCCATGAGCCGGGGCATCACGGAGCTGCACATCGTGGGCGGGCTGCACCCCTCGCTGCCCTTCGAGTACTACCTCGAGATGTTGCGGGCGCTGCGCGCCGCCGGCCCGCACCTGCACCTGAAGTGTTTCACCGCCATCGAAATCCTCCACCTCGCCTGGCTGGCCCGCCGGTCCGTGCGCGACACCCTCGTGGCATTGCGCGACGCCGGCCTCGACTCGCTCACCGGCGGCGGCGCGGAAATTTTCGCCCCCGCCGTGCGCGCCCAAATCGCCCGCGGCACGGAGAGCGCCGAGGAATGGCTGGACGTGCACCGAACCTGGCACCGGCTCGGCGGCCGCAGCACCTGCACCATGCTCTACGGGCACGTCGAGTCGGCGGCCGACCGCGTGGACCACCTGCGCCGCCTGCGCGCGTTACAGGACCAAACCCGCGGCTTCTGCGCCTTCATCCCCCTGCCCTACCAGCCGGAAAACAACCAATTGCCGGTCGCGCACCCGCCCACCGGATGCGACACCCTGCGCACCATCGCGGTGAGCCGGCTCTACCTCGACAACTTCGACCACCTCACCGCGTACTGGGTAGGCCTGGGGCTCAAACTCGCCCAAGTGGCGCTGAGCTTCGGCGCGGACGACCTCCACGGCACCATCCTCGAAGAACACATCTTCCGCATGGCCGGCGCGCCGGCGGGCCAGCTCCAGACCGAGGCCGCCATGATCCGCGCCATCCGCGAGGCCGGCCGCGTGCCGGTCCAGCGCAACAGCTTCTACGAACCGCTGCGCGTCTGGGAAGGCGACGTGCCGCCCGGCCCGCCCGGCCTGTCCACCCGCCCCGCTCTGCTCGAGGCCAACTTGGCGACGGCGTGAGGCGCCGCTTCCCGGATGAATCCGCCTGCGGCCGCTTCGTCTTCGCCCCGCCAACCGGGGTTGCCCGCTGACGGCGGGTTTCGCCTCGGTTCGGTAGATTCGCTCAACGCCGCCCCGCTCACCCGCGGCCTCGAAGACCGGGTGCTCTTCACCGCGCCGGCCCGCCTGGCCGAACTGCTCCGCGCCGGCCGGCTCGACGCGGCCCTGCTGAGCGTGACCGAGTGGCTGAGCAACCCCGCCTACACCGCGCTGGACGGCATCGCCATCGCCTCCCGTGGTCCGGTCCGCAGTGTCCTGTTGGCGCACCGCCGGCCGCTGGAGGAACTGCGCGCGGTGCACTGCGACCCGGCTTCGCTCGCCAGCGTGAGCCTGCTGCGGGTGCTGTTGGCCGCGCGCGGATTGCGCCCGGCCTTTACGCCGTTGCCCGACCACGCGGCGGCGCCGGCCTGCGAAGCCGTGCTGCTCATCGGCGACCGCGCGCTGGACTTCGCCCGGGCCGGGCACCCGCATCAACTCTGGGACCTGGGCGCGGCCTGGCAGGCCTTGACCGGCCTGCCGTTTGTGTACGCGCTCTGGACCCTGCGGCCGGGCGCGGACGCGGCGGGTCTGGCCGCGCTGCTGCGGGCCGCCCGCGACCGCGGCCTGGCCGCACTGGAGGCAATCATCGCCGCCCGGCGCGACTACCCGGCGGCGTTCTGCCGCGAATACCTCACCCGGCACATGCGGTTCGACCTGGGCGCGGAGGAAAAGCGCGGCATCGAAGAATTCGCCGCGCGCCTGCGCCGCCTGGGCAACGGCCCACTGTACCCGCCGCGCTACGTCCCGCTCCCAACCCGGTAGTCCGCAGTTTTCCGCAACGGCCGCGGGCCGGTCGGGAGCAGGTTTCCGGCACCTGCGGCATTCCCCGGGCCGGCCGGCGGGCTGCGGTGGAAAAGCACCCGGGCGGAGGAGCATTTCGGCGCCCGGGGTATCGCCCGGCGTCATTCGGGCCGGGCCGCGTCGGGCGTGGCGGCCTGCCTGGCGCTGGCTTCCGCCTGCCGTTCCGCCGCTTCGGCGCCCGGCGCTGAGTTGCCTCCCGCTCCTGCGCCGTTGAGGCCTCGTTGCGCGCCCGAGTGGCGCGCACGGCCTGCCAGGAGGCGACCATCGCCCCGATCCCCAAGGCTGCTGCCACCGGGGCCCCGGCGGCAAACGCCAGCCTGTTGCGGCGAAAGGCCTTCTGGAAACGGTATGCGTTCGAGGGCGGCCGGGCGACCACCGGCTCGTGGTTCAAGTTCCGCTTGAGGTCGGCTGCCAGCCCATTGGCCGTCTCGTAGCGGCGGGCGCGGTCCTTCTCCAAGCACTTCATTCACGATCCAGTCCAGGTCGCCCCTCAACTGGTGGATCGTTTCCTGCAGTCGCAGCCGCCGACGTGAGTCGGCGACGGCTCACCCTCTCCCGGAGTCCGCCACCTTACTGCGGCGGCTACGAGCGCCTGCGTCAGCTTGGTGCCCGGGCGCGGCGGTTCCTTCTCCCGGATCGTCTTGCGCATCCCGGCAATGCCCGAGGCCATCAACCCCTTCACATCGAACGGCGTGCTCCCGGTCAGCAACTCGTAAAGCAGCGCGCCCAGGCTGTAGATGCCGCTGCGCGTATCCATGTCCGGCCCGCTCATCTCCGCCTGCTCCGGCGACATGTAGGCCGGGGTGCCGATGAACTGATGCAACTGCGTGTACACTGTCGCGTCCGTCAGCCGCCCCTCGGTCGCCTTGGCGATGCCAAAGTCAATCACCCTGGCACTGGCCCGCCATGGCAGATGGAAAGGATTCATGGCGCGGCGAGGGGTTCGTCGCCCGGATCGAGCGTCACCCGAATTCCCGGGACGGGTTGGCCGTCGCGGTCGGTGAAGCGAATGGACCCCTGCCAACCCCCCGTTTCGTTGACGACCTTGAACACCACGACATGAAGGCCCGCCTTCAAGTCCAGGCCCGCTATCGCATCTTGATCGGGCCTGTATGACCGTGCCACCGTCTGGCGGTAGGCTTCCTTGCCATCGAGGTAAACTTTGGCTTGATCATCGCTGCCCACCTTCATCACCAGCCCGGTCTGGTCCGCCGTCAGCCGGACATAACAGACCGCATAGGCCACGCTCCACGAAGTCTCGGCTCCCACGACCTGGTTGAAATCGAACACGTAATCCTGCTGTTCGACGGCTATCCAGGTCCGCTCCGTGTCCCCCATTCGGATTCGTTGGCCCGCGGCGGGACGAAGGCCGGCTTCGTGGGGAACCTGTTCCTGGTCCAACGCAGCGGCGCCGTTGTCTCCGTCAAAGCGGATGGGGGCCAGCACCAGCCAGCGCTGGATGGCCCCGGGGTCTTGGGCGCGCACGGCCCGCTCGCGTTCGAGGGCCGCGGCGCGCTCCTGGCGTAAAACTGCCAAGCGCTCCATGGCCGCGCGTTCCTCCTGCTCCCAGGCCGCCACCTGCTCGGGGGTGGCCGCCTCCCAAACTATGGCAGTGTGATCCCAACTGCCGGTGAGAATCCGTTGGCCATCCGGGGAGAAGGCCACGGACCAGATCGCATCGCCATGACCTTTGAGGGTGAGGCGTTCCTGGTCGCTCGAGGCGTCCCAAACCTTGGCCGTCTGATCAAAACTGCCGGTGAGAATCCGTTGGCCATCCGGAGAGAAGGCCACGGACGTGACCGAATCGCTATGGCCTTTGAGGGTGAGGCGTTCCTGGCCAGTGGAGGCGTCCCAGACCTTGGCCGTCCCATCGTCACTGCCGGTGAGGATCCGCCGGCCATCCGGGGAAAAGGCCACGGAGACGATCCCAGCGCCATGACCTTTGAGGGTGAGGCGTTCCTGGCCAGTGGAGGCGTCCCAGACCTTGGCCGTCCCATCGCCACTGCCGGTGAGAATCCATTGGCCATCCGGGGAGAAGGCTACCGAAGTGACCCCACCAATATGTCCGCGCAGGGTCTTGAGTTCGAGGTGCGTCTGGCGCTGCCAATAATACCATTCAAAGCCGCGGTCCGGATAATTGGCGGTTTCCTCGAGCAACTGGCGCACCCGCCCCACATTGTTTTGTTCCCAGGCTTGCTGCGCCAGGTTCAGGTTGGCCGTGTAGAGCGAGCGTTGCGCCAGTTGCTCGCTGGCCTCGGCCCGGGCGCGTTCTTCGTCGGCCCGTTGGCGCGCCTCCTCCGCGAGCTTCCGTGTCTCGATGGCCTTGTTCCGCTCCGCCAGCGCCGCCGCCCGCTCGTGCGTGGCCACTGTGGTCTGCCAAAGACTCGTTCCCAAACCCAGCACCAACGCCATCACCACGGCGGCGGCCGCCGTGAAGACGACCTTGTTCCGGCGAAACGCCTTCTGGAGCCGATAGGCGGTCGAAGGCGGCCGGGCGACCACCGGCTCGTGGTTCAAGAAGCGTTTGAGGTCCGCCGCCAGCCCGTTGGCCGTCTCGTAGCGGCGGGCGCGGTCCTTCTCCAGGCACTTCATCACGATCCAGTCCAGGTCGCCCTTGATCTGGTGGATGAGTTTGGGCGCCTCCGCCGAGCGGCGCTTCGAGGTGGTGGTGAGCTGGTCCGCGCCGAGCGTTGCCAGCCGGGTGCTCGGACGCAGCGGCTCCTTCTCGCGGATCGTCTTGCGCATGCCCTCGAGGCCCTGCGACACCAGTTCCTTGGGATCGAACGGCGTGCAGCCGGTCAGCAGCTCGTAAAGCAGCACGCCCAGGCTGTAGATGTCGCTGCGCGTATCAATGTCCAGCCCGCTCAACTCCGCCTGCTCCGGCGAAATGTACGCCGGCGTGCCGATGAACTGGTGCAACTGCGTATAGACCGTGGCGTCCGTCAGCCGCCCTTCCGTGGCCTTGGCGATGCCGAAATCAATCACCTTGGGCACCGGCACGCCGTCGTGCAGCGTCACCAGAATGTTCGACGGCTTGATGTCCCGATGGATGATCCCCTTCTGGTGCGCGTGCTGGATGGCCTGGCAGACCTTGATGAACAGATCAAGCCGTTCCTTGGTGGTGAGCTGGGCCTGGTCGCAGTAGTCGGTGATCTTGATGCCGCGCACCAGTTCCATGACGAAGTAGGGCCGACCGACACCGATCGCTCCCTCGTAGCGCAGACTTCCAGTCTGCCGTATCGCAGGCCTTCCAGCCTGCGGAGCGTCGGCACTGGCGGGCGCGTTGTAGTTTTGAGCGTTACTCACGCTTCCTGGCGCCTGCCGACTGGAAGTCGGCGATACAGCAGGTTGGAAACCTGCGCTACTTTCCGGATCGCCCGTCGTCCCCGCATCCAGCACTTTGGCGATGTTGGGATGGTCCATCAGCGCCAGCGCTTGGCGCTCGGCCTCGAAGCGGGCGACGACCTGTTTGGTGTCCATGCCCAGCTTGATGACCTTCAGGGCCACGCGCCGCCGCAAGGGCTCGGTCTGCTCGGCCACGTACACCACGCCGTAGCCGCCCTCGCCGATCTTTTCCAGGAGCTTGTAGCGGCCCAGGGTCTGGCCCACCGCTTCGTCGGCAGCCTCAGCGAACCGGATGCCGGGCGCGGGCCGGGGCGCGTCGGCCGGCACGTCCAGGAGCGCTGCAGGGTGCTCATGCGCCGCCAGCAGGGCGTCGAGGCGGGCGCGCAGGGCGGGGTCGCCGTGGCAGGCGCCGTCCAGAAAGGCGGCGCGCTCGGCGGGCGGCCGCTCCAGGGCGGCGGCAAACAGGGCGGCTTCCCGCTGCGCGTCCGCGGCGGAAGCCGGGGCTTTCTGGCCCATACGCTCGAACATGCGTCAGCGGCGGGTGAAAAGTATGTCGCCGGCTAGAAAAACCCGGTCTTTCCGGACAACTCGACGGTGAGCCAGGCCCGCGCGTAGGCCCACCATTGCTTGGCCGTGGGCACGGCGATGCCCAGGGCCTCCGCCGCTTCTTCGTAGGTCATGCCGACGAAGTAGCGCAGTTTCACCAGCTCGGCCTTGCGCGGGTCGAGCGCGGCGAATTTCTCCAGCGCCTCGTGGACGGCGAGCAACCGCGTGTCGTCGGCAGCCGGCGCCGGGATTTCGATCTCCTCCAGTTCCGCGGGTTGGGCACCGCCGCCGCGCTTGGCCGCCAGCCGGCGCCGGGCGCGCTCAACGAGGATGTGCCGCATGGCCTCGGCGGCGGCCGCGAAGAAGTGGGTGCGACTCTCGAAACGAGCGCCTTCCTGGCCGGCCAGGCGCAGCCAGGCCTCGTGGACCAGGGCCGTGGGTTGGAGGGTGTGTCCGGGCGGCTCGGCGGCGAGTTTCTGCGCGGCCAGACGGCGCAGTTCATCATAGACCACCGGCAGCAGTTCGCGCGCGGCCAGGGCGTCGCCGGCCTGGGCGCGTTCGAGGAGGCGGGCGGTGTCGGGCATGGTGATCCGGGTTTGTCTGGAAAGTAGCACCATGCGGTGGTCTGGCAAATCGCGGAGGCGCGTTTTGCGAGGCTGTGCGCGGCCAGGCCTGGCGGCCGGCGAAGCCCCGCCGGTCCGGGAAGAAAGTTCCGGACGCAAACGGCCGGGGCCGTCCAACCCGAAAAACTGAATTGAATGGGGACCGCACGCGCCTGCCTGTCGGCCAGCCGGCAGGCGCCGCGTGCAGTTTGGCGCGCCCGCGCGCAAAACGTCCCTGATCCCCGTTCTCTTCCCCGCTCGAACCGCACGCCGCGACACCCCGGGCTGGACGCGAGGCGCGTCCAGCGACAGCCGGGGGCGGGTGTGCTCCCCCATCCAGTGTCCCATCCAGTGTTCCGCGTTCAACCGCCGTAAGACGCGCACACCCCCATGAAGCCGGGCAGGGGGTGCTCGCCCCGCAGGGGCCGCGCCAGCACCGCCGCCCGGGCCGCGGCAGCCGCCGGTCTTGCCGCCGGAGCGGCGGCGGGAGTCGAAAATCCCACCGACCGCCATCCCAGCCGCTCCGCGCATCGGCGCGCTGGCCCCGGGGCTTTTGTGGGTCCCTTGCATCGCGGGTGTGGCCTTTCGCCAACGGACTCTTGCCCGGTCCATCGCACCCCTTACTCCACCTGCCGGCTGCGGAAGAACCCCGCCGCGCCGGTGGCGGGAACGCGGACAGTGCCGGTGGTCTCATAGCCATCCAGCCGCACGTGGGCCACCGGCTCCCAGCGTGTCAGGTCCGCGCTGGCCTCGACCGCATAGGCGCCGCCCGGCAACCCTTGCACCAAGACAATCATCTGTCCCTCAGCCAGGCGCGGCGCGGCCAGGCGCGGCGCCAGCTCGCCCAAGCGCAGCCGGGCCACATTGGCGGCCGGCAGGCCGTTGAACTCCTGGAATGGCCCGACCAGATACACCGAGCCATCCGCGAAGACGGATGTTCCCCCAGCCCCCGGGATCCATGGAAAGCCAGCCGGGCCCGTGCCGAAGTCCACCGTCGGGTCCAGCGTTCCGTCGGCCTGCAGCAGGGCCAGAAGCGCCGATTTTGACCGGCGATGGTGGTGAACAAGCCGTTGACCAGCAGACGGCCGTCGGGGAGCATGGCAATGTTGAAGACTTCGGCGTTGGGCTGAGGCGGGCGAAAGCCGGGGTCGGGCGTGCCGTCGGCCAGGAGGCGCGCCAGCCGCCGGGAGCCGCGGCCGCCGATGGTGTCGAAATAGCCGCTGACGACAATCCGGCCATCGGGCTGCTGCCAGATGCGCCCGACCGGACCGGACGCGCCGTGGCGCAGTTTGAACGTGCGGTCGAAGGTGCCGTCCGGATTCAGCCGGGCGAGGTTGAGCATGGGCTGGCCGTCCACCTTCTCGAAGTAGCCGCCCATTAGGATGCGCCCGTCGGGCTGGAGGTCGAGCGCCAGGATGATCACTGTCCAGCCGCTGGTCGGGCCGCCGTTGGGCTGGAAACTGTCGTCCGGCGTGCCATCGGGCAGCAACCGGGCGATGAACGGGCGACGCCGGCCGTTGATGTGCTCGAAAGCACCGCCCACCACGATCCGGCCATCGGGCTGAATCACCAGGTCCCGCACGAGACCGTCGAAGCGCAGTTCGCGGCCGAAGCTCTCATCCACCGAGCCGTCGGGGTGCAGCCGCAGCAGGCTGTAGCGCGGCTGGCCGTTGACCCGCGAGAAGGCGCCGGCCAGCACCAGCTTGCCGTCGGGCTGTAGCTTCACCCTGAAGACGCCGGCGTTGGGCCAATAGCGCCCCAGTTCCTCGAATTGGCGGTGACCGAGCCACAGTTCCGGTGGGCGGAAGGCCGGGTCCACCGCGCCGTCGCGGGTCAGCAGGGCCAGTCCATGACGGGCTTCGGCGCTGAGGCGGGAAAAGTTGCCCCACACCAACAGCCGGCCATCGCCCCGTGCCAGCGCGTTGAGTACTCCGAAGCCGTCCGGATCCAAGTTTTCGCCGGGCGTTCCCACCAGGGCGCCGGGTCGCTGCGCGTCCACGATCCGCACGGTGTTGGTGCGCGTGCCTACGATCAGCGTGAAACTCCGGTCCGGCCCCGGCTCCGGCCGGGGCAGCAGCGGAATGGAGAGGTTCCACTCGGTCGCTGCGTCGGCGTGGGCCAGAACCAGCGTGCCCGCAACCGCCTGATAGTCCTGACCGGCCACGGCCGTGCCGTCCGCGGTCCGATAGGGCACCGCCAACGGCGGCTGAAGGTCCGGGGGCGGATAGGGGTATGGATACCGCACCCGCACCCGCGCCTCGCCCGCCGTCTCCTGCACGGTGAGCGGGCCGTCAGGAAACTCGAGCTGCGCAAATTCGAGCGGCACGTCCGCGTCGCGAATAGACACCTCACAAACACTCTGCGCGCCGAGGCCGTGGTCGTCCTGCGGCCCGGTGAGGCGCAGCCGCAGGGTTTCTTCGCCCTCCACCAGGTCATCCGCGAGAATCTCGAAACTCAGTTCCGCGGCGGCCTGATTGGTCTCGAAGCTCACCCAGGTCGAATCGGGCCAGACATAGTCCAAACCCGCCTTTGCCGGGCTGGCGGCATCGAACACCACGTTCACGCGCGTGCTGGTGTCCAGGTCGCCGGTGCGGCGCAGCCCCACGACGACACGGGATTCCTGCCCGGGCCGTTCCTGGCCAAAGACGCGGGGCGAGGTGAATTCAATCCGGCTGCGCGCGATGCGATACCGGGCCACGTAAGGGGCGATTTCATTGATGGTGCGCGCGCCGTCCGAGGGGCGCGGTTGCTCAGCGGGCACGCCCAGCGGCACGCCATCCAGGTCCAGCCGAGGATTGCTGAAATAGGGGACCCTGATGCCCGGCTCGTAACCCATGATCTCCACGTAGGTGACGCCCTCGACCTCGAAACGATGGCCGAAGATATTCGGCCGGCGCGCCTTGTACCAGGGGTCTTCGAGGTCGCCGGCCTGCTCGCGGTCGTGGGCGCAGCCGAAGAGGTGACCCAACTCGTGGGCAAGAAGTGCATCTTCGCGGGCCAGATGCACACGCCGTACCACCGTGAAGCCCGTGGCGGGATTGCCCCCCGGGGGCGTAATGTCCCACGCGATGCCACCGATCCCCTGGTTTTCCAGCTCGGTGATCAGGCAGACCAGATCGGCCTTGTAGTCATTGCGCAGCGCGCGCGCCCGTTCGAGACCTTCGATGCCGTTGGCCAGCCGGGTCAAGTCGAGCCTCATGTCGCCGGTCTCGGGATAGTTGATGAGCCCGATGAACACCGGCTGGATGTGCACGTTGACCCGGCTGTTGGTGAGGAAGAAATTGACGCCCTCCACCGCCTCCAGAACCCGGCGCCGGAGGCCTTCCTCGCTGCCTTCGCCGATCACCGCTTGGGGCGTGTACAAAAACAGCACGTCTACCACCGTCGGCTCGGGCTGCGTGTCGGCCGGCGGCGGGCTGCCGGCGTGCAGCCCCACCCCGGCGCGCCCGGGGGCGGCGGGAGTTTCGCCGGGCCGCGGGGAATGCCGGGTGCCGCAGAAGCCGGGCGGCCGGGAGTTCAGCTCGCGGACTTCGTGAAGACCGTCCTCCCCGGCCGGCGCAATCTGGAAATGCCCCGGTCCGTCCAGGCTGACCATGCCGGTCAGTTCCGTGCGTTGCAGGGTGAGCGTGACCGTGCTCGAGGGGTCGCTGGCGGCGTGGCCATGCACCACGTAGCCGCCCTCGACGGTGCGCTGAACCTCCTCGATCCGCAGGGTGAGCTCGAGGTCTTCGAGCAGGTCCAGACGCAATTCGCGGCCCGGCTGCAGCCAGTCCTCCGCCGCTTCCGGCAGCCGCGGGTTCAACCGCATCAGGCGCAGAGGGTTGGGGCCGCGCCACGGCGGCTCCGGGCGGGCGGAGGCGGTCGCCGCGGCGGCCGCCGGTAGTAAGAGGCGCGCCGGATCGGTGCCGGGCGGCCCTTCCGCGGCGGCCGGGGCCGACCCCGCGCCAAACAGGAGGAGGCCGCCGGCCAGCCAGGCCAGCGCGCGGTGTGCCGGCCCGGGCGTGCGGCGCCGACCGCGTGGAATGGCACGAGGATTTGCCGGGTCCACCGTCGGGCGGGTGCACAAGCGAGGCGAGTTGGAGTTCATGGTGTCGTCGGGTTTGTTGTTCGATGTATGGTTCATCCACTCCTATAAGCGTAAACGGCGGGTAAAAAGTATATCGCCGGGTGAAAAAAATGGGGGGACCCCGCACCGCTCGCCGGTGCGCCGGGTGCGGGCCGGGGGTCGGGGCGGTGGCGTAGCGCAGACTTTCAGTCTGCCGTGTCGCGGGTTGCCAACCCGCCGGGGGCTGGCGTGCCGGGCAGCAAGGCCGACTGGCAGTCGGCGATACGGCAGGTTGGAAACCTGCGCTACGGACGCGACGGCAGTGCCCGGTCGGCGGCACGCGGGGGCGCGTGCGCTCCCGGAGCCGGGGCGGCGGCCGGTTGCTGTCGGCGGCCCGGTGGGCCTTCCCACCCGCAGCAGTTGAGCGGCGGCCACGAGGGTAGCCGCCGCCCTCAGGCGGCGGATTTCTCGGAGCCGCCCGCTTCCCTCACGGCACCCGCACCGCGCGCTAGAATCGTTGCGCGGCGCTGGTCGCTGCCGCGTCCACCACCCGCACCCGCCCCGAGACGTTGGTCAGCGTGACCAGGGTCTCCCAGGCCGCCAAGTCCGAGGACACCTCGATGCGGTAGGTCCCCGCCACCGGCGCGTTCAGCCAGGCCTCGAATCCCTCGGCCGTCAGCCCGAACGGGCCGTCCAGGCGCGGGACCGGCTCGATGCGGAGGATTTGCAAGCCCCAATTCTCATCCGCCACGTAGGCGTAGTTGCCGCTCACCGCCACGTTAACGGCCCCTCCGGGCGTGTCGTAGCCGCCCACCCGCCGCGGGTTGGCCGGATCGCTCACGTCAAGCACCTGCAAGCCGGCATCGTAATCTGCCACGTAGGCGTAGGGGCCAGCCACGGCGACCGGAACGGCCGGTCCTCGCGGAAAACCCGGCCATCGAGCCACCCGTTCGACGTGGACTTCCTCGGTGTAGCCGGGTCCGGCCCAGACCAGCAGGGCCAGGGTTAGCGCGGCCCGGAGGCTCGGGCGTGGCTTTGGGGTTGGGTGATGACCGTTTGTGGTGCAGCCCCGCCGGCCCGGCCTGCCCCGTAGGCTGGCCTCTTGGTTGCCCGGTTGGCAGGCCAGAGACCGGCACCAGCCCAGAAGGCTGTTGAACGTGCCGACCCCTCGACTGCAAGCACTTTGCGTTCGGGGCAACGTACCCCTCCAGTCTTGGCAAAGGCGGAAGCCGCCGAAGTCGGTTTGCATGGGCGCTCACGGGTTGTTGGGTTCAACCAGCCACTTGCAGGAAGCGGAGTTGTAAGCCAGACAGCGCGGCATGAAGCCGGTCCTCGCGCACTGGGGCGGGGAACCCTCGGAGCACACGGGGGGCGTGCATCAATCCGGGTGGACTGATCACCGACAACATGTTCCACAGCTCCGCGTCGTCTGTCACTCCTTTTGGGGGCGAAGGGAGGCCGGAGAATGGCCAATTCACGAAGCGGGTTGGAGGGTGGGTTGGCGGGCCTGAAGGCAGCGGAGCGCATAGCGACAATGTTCGGCCTTCATGACGCCAAAAAAGTCGGTGGTCGTCTTGTGTTGAGGCTTCTTCTCCCCAGAGCCCCATTCCAACAACAGGCTGTTGCTGAAACGCCGCAACATCGCCATCAGACGGATCGCGCCGGCCTGACGCACCCGGCAGGAGCGCTGTCGGTGCAAAACGTCGAAACTCTGGATCCTGCAGGGGCGGGTTTGGGCTGGAGAGGTGCAGAGCAGTTGTCCTGGGCCTGGGGCCAGAGCCTTGGGATTGGGCTATGGGGCGGTTCGAGTGTTTGCATGCCTGTTCGGCGAATGAAAAACTTGGGAGCAAACTTTAGCCCTAACAGTCAACTCGCGCTTTCCCAACCACCTACCGCCGCAGGGGAATTGGTCGTGGGCTTGAGGCCGCGTTGCGCGTGCTGCCGGTGGTCGTCGTTACCGGAGCGCGTCAAACCGCCAAGACCACGCCGGTTCGCTGCGTCGTGCTGCGCTCGGGAACAGCGCGTCTCCATAGCACCAACGTGCTGGCCCTGCGGTGGAACCGGATGGTGCCCCGTATCTGATCCCCGGCCTGCCACACTCTCCAACCAAAGTCGGTAAGGATTCTCAGGCAGGGAACGGATAGGTAGATGGTGAGGATGCCGGCCGGCTCCGGAAGCTGGAAGCGTTTTCAATCAAGACTTCGGTCTTTCTCCCGGTTCGGAGTAAACGCCTGCGGATGGCCGGGGTATTTCCACGCCGCCACGGCTGGCTGACGCTGTTGGTAGGGCTGCGCGCGGGCGGGGCCGAGTCGGCGGCAATGCAGCAGCGCGCTAACTCCGAGACAGCGCGAGCCCAAAGCCGGCGAGGCTACCGCTCCGGAAGCGCTCTCAGGCAGCGGAAGTGTCGGTGTCCTTCCGCTTTCCTCACGGCACCCGCACCGCCCGGTAGAACCGCTGCGCGGCGCTGGTTGCCGCCGGGTCCAGGAACCGCACCCGCCCCGAGACGTTGGTCAGCGTCACCAACGTCTCCCAGGCCGCCAAATCCGAGGACACCTCGATGCGGTAGGTCCCCGCCGCTGGCGCGTTCAGCCAGGCCGCGAACCCCTCGGCCGTCAGCCCGAGCGGGCCGTTGCTCAGGAGCACGCCCTGGGGGTTGAGGTGCGACTCGCCGTGAGCCGGTCAGCTTGCTGGTCAGGCTGCGAAAGCCCTTGAGGTCCTCGAAGGTCAGGCCGTCGAAGCCGTAGAGCGTCCGCAGCGCGTACACGCCGTTCTCGGTGTGGCCGGCGTCGTTGACGTAGTTGAAGGCCTCGTACCACTCGCGGTCGGGCACGGCGAACATCTGGGCGTGGAGGGCGGCGTTGATCTCGGCCATGGCCGCCGGGCCGCCCCAGTGGCAGGCGGCGCCGCCGTTGACGGCGTGCACGTTCATCAGCGCCACCAGCGCCCGGGTGGCGCGGGGATCGGCCACGAGCACCTCCTGGCCGGCGAGGTTTTTGACGCGGACCGCGTAGCGGGGGGCCTGGGGGGGCGTGCGGGCCAGGCGGGGTTTGAGCTTGAGCGGCGCCAGCGAGGGCGCCTCGAGGGGTTGGACCGGCGATTTGTCTTCAGCCATGGCGATGCAATGCGCGTGCGAAACCGAAGCGCCAGTGTACGGCGCGGCCGGCTGATGAAAAGACCGTTTTGCCTGGACGCGCGGGCATTTGCCATCCCGCCCCCTCGGCTGCTTAACTGGTCGTGGCATGAATTTCTTCGTCGCCCGCAGTCCGCTGCGGGACCTCCACGACAAGGTCGCCGCCGGCGAACGGCTCTCCGAGGCCGACGCCCTGCACCTGTTCGCGTGCCGCGACCTCCCCGCGCTGCGCGCG
>Ga0308417_1001961_pt1 | contig 13816 bp, 12 predicted proteins | sample HotsprSampleOS65_FD_203528 | JGI IMG/M metagenome (GOLD analysis project Ga0308417, IMG submission 203528) | Hot spring phototrophic mat microbial communities from Octopus Spring, Yellowstone National Park, Wyoming, United States - 20090730_OS65 ... | reverse complement strand
TCGTATCGCCGTCATTGCAGGAAGGCAGCATGAGTGGCACGATGAGCGCGCAACTGGTCAACTGGAAACGGCACTACCACCGGCCGACGACCAGCCGCGATAGCGTCTCGATTCTCATGGCTGAGAACGTTGCCATATCCGAATTGGTCCCATGTATCTCGGGTGCGGCGCCAGAATCCGCTCTGGTCTCTGGGAACACCCAGACGGGTGCGTCCCACGACTCCCATCATCCCGAACCCGCCCGCCATCTCCTCCAGCCCTTCGGCGATCGCACCAATCCCTCGCCCCGCCGCCATCAGCCCCCGCCCCGCCAACCTCAGCGCCGGCCCGCTCAGCTTGAACGCACCCGCCGTCGCCGCCCCGATCCCCGCCCCGTACAACGCCCCCGTCGCCGCGCCCGACACCATCCCCGACAACCCACCCGCCTGCCACCCGGCGTATCCGCCCTCGACCAGGCCGCCGGCCGCGCCCTCGACAGCACCAGAGAGCGCCTCACGCCCAAGCTGTATCCCGAACGACTGCCCGGCGCCCCGGATGGCCGCGTTTGCGGCTCCGCCCACGATCCGCCCGGCCAGCGCCCCGCCCAATGCCCCGGCGGCCGCCCCGACGGCGCCACCGATTGCGCCGCTCTTGAATACCTGGCCGGCGCTGGCCCCGGAGGCGTAGGCATTGCTCGCGCCTCCGGCGAATCCCCCGGCCAATCCGCCCAGCGCCCCGGCCGCCAGGAAGCCCAAGCCGCCCGTGGCCACCCCAACCACGACGCCAATCGCCACCGGCGCAGCGAACAGCACCGTCCGGTCATACCACGACAACGACGGCGGCTGCATCTCATTCAGAATGCCCCAGTACGACGCCGGGTCCGGCTGAACCGGGTTCGCCGTCAGGTAGTCGTACACCTGCCCGCCCACGTAATACAGCCCCTGGCCGTCCCGCCGGCCGCTGTGATACGTGTATCCCCACGCATAACCGCTGCTCGTTCGCACGGTGCTCATGTCCGGCGTGCAAATCTCCAGCCTGCCCTCCGGCGTGTACAGGTATCGCTCCACCACATTGCCGGCCCAATCCGTGATCGCCGACACGCTGCCGGACGCATCCGTAATCGCGTAGACGCGCTCTTCCACGCCGGCGGGGCCTCCTTCAGCGCCACCGCCTTGGCGTACTCCAGCAGGTCGGGAGTCAATTCCAGTTCCTTGCGTTCGGAGGTCATCTTTGGATCAGACCTCCTCGCCGCGCTCGAGCCGCTCCCGGATGTCGTCGCACAGCGTGAAGCTCAAGATCGCGTCGTGGGCGTCGTCCCCGCCGCGCGGCGGAACCCGGTGCATCACGAAGTACTGGTCGTCGTCGGGAATGACCCGCCCGTACTTGGCCGACTCGCGGTCCGCCGCCTCCCGCAGGGGCCTCAGGAAGTCCACGTACCGGCACCCCAGCGTCTGGCACATCGCGGCGTACGGGGTGAGCAGGTCGCAGTCCTCAAAGTGCTGGGCGGCGGCGTCCACGTCCGCCTGGCTCCAGGCGTCCGGCCCCGCCGGCTTCACGACGCCATCGCGCACCAGCACCTCCAGCATCGCCGGCCGGCAGTCGTACTCCCGCGACCGCAGGTGGCTCGACGCCGCCATCACCGTCATCGGGAACATTTCCGCCAGCGTCATCTCCGCCGCATGCCCGAACGCGGCGTCCGCGCCTACGCGCGGCCGAACCTTCAACTCCGCGTACTCCTCAAACGAAAGCCCGATCCGATCCATCGTCTTCTCCTTGCCTTGCAGGTCCACGCGGGGCACCGTGCCCCTCTACTCCTGAGTTCAACATTGGGACACCCGATCAGGCGAATAATCCACAAAGCCGTCGCTGATCGTCGTCCATCTGGAGCAGGGCCCGGCGGGGTTGGGGGTCATTGGGCAGCGCATACTGGCATGCACCATTGAGGAGACGTTCTTTGGCAGAGGCGATTCGCTCGAATCCCCACAGCTGCTGAACGAATGGGCCGCCCGCTGCGGGTTGGCGATTGGGTCGTCCTGCCTGATGGGCGCCCGGCTCGGCCGAAACCTGGTTCCTGGCAAGGGTGGACGACCGATGACGGTGAAGGCTGACGAGAGCTGAACTGGTGTTCCTGGATTGGCAGTCGAGATCACCCCGGAGGGGTGAAGGTGTTTAGCCAGGGGCGTCAGCCCCTGGACCCGGCCGTCGCGACACGCCCAGAGCCCCGGAGGGGCGACAGTCCGCAACGGCCAAGGCTCCCCCACCGGCATCTGTCGCCCCTTCGGGGCTCATTGGCGCCATCGGCTTCTTCCAGGGGCTGGCGCCACTGGCTACACCTGAGTTCAACATTGGGACATCCTCGGCCTCAAAGTACAGGCTGGTCATGTCATAGAAGACGACTTGGATTCGCCCGAGGATCTTGCGGGAGTGCTGGTAGGCCGCCTCCTGCGCCTGCCGGCTGTACTGTCCGTTGAGGCGGTCCAGAAAGCGGTAGATGCTCTGTGCGGATACTGTCTTGCCTCGGTAGCGGTGGAGGTAGTCCACGGTCTTGAGCTTGCTGGTCGGGTAGACCAGGCGGGCGACCACGATGTCGCGGAACAACTCCTCCGGAATGACGCCGAAGCCGATCTCGTCGAAGAGCCGGCCGAAGATCAACTCCGGCCCGACGGTGCGGATTGCGGCATTCTCGAGAGTCTGGACGAAGTCGAGGATGACAGCGCTGTCGTGTTGATCCGCCGGAAAGAGGGAATACTGCCTGCTCTGGCGGGCGATGAACAGCTCGCCCAACTCGACCAAGCGGTTGATCTTCTCCGGCTCCCGAGCCGAACCGATGGTCTTGACCACGCGGTAGCCGTTGGACTTGTCGATCACCTGCACACTGACCGAGCCGGATCGGTTGGGCTTCTGGCGGACGAACATGGGGTCCAACTTACCCCTGGGACACCCAAATCTGGAACACCCTCCTTGCAAAATAAGGACTTATGAGCGAAATCCAGAGGCGTGTTGAACTCAGGTACTGACTTATTGCCTGCGGCAGGGGCCATTCGTAAAAGCCGGCGCAGAAAAAGAACCGGGCAACGCACCCGATCCGATGCGCTGCCCGGCTGATTTACACGCCCGATTTTGTTACCTCAACGGCCCCGCAATCGCGTGGTGCGTTTCTTCGCATGCATAGCCGCCCTGAATGGGATAGTGCGAATCGCGGCACTCCCACCATTTCACTGATGGAGGCAGGGACAGGGCAGATTCGATTTTGCCCTTATGCATCGGACTCTTGAAGATGACCGCGAACGGGCAACGATCCCCGGCTGGTTCCTCGATCCGATCCAGTGAGTTGCCAAGAGACAATTCAAGGTCATAGATCGCTTGCAGATTGGGCGCGAGCTTCCGCCTGATTTCTTCCGTTGCGTCAGCAATAGCGGGTGCTGGCCCCTGCACCGATTGGCCAGTGTCCTCGCTCACGTAACCAGCGAACGCGCCGACGCTGTACCACTTCAAGGGCGGCTCAATCTTGGTGGCTGATTCGATTCGCGCCCTGTGAATCGGTTCCTTGAATACAACAACTAGCGGCAAGGGGCCACTGTCGTTCACGCGGGCAACGACATTTCCCAACGTCAATTCCAGATCATAAATCGCCTGCAAGCTCGCAGTGAGGTTCTGTTTCATGGGCGACCTCACTTCCCCAGCGGGATAAAGCCGACATCCCGCAAGGATTGTGAATAGTTCCTGATGAAGAATTGCGTAGCGCCGCCTGGGCCAAGGGCTGGGTTATTGAGGGTCGTGCCCATGGGAACCCGCATATCAGACATGACTTCGTACATGCTGACGGCGGGCCTGTACCCGAATACCGGGTGCGCCGCGGACTGCATGGACTGGAAGAACGTCGCCCTGCTGCCGCCGCTGCCCACAACAGCCGCCGCGTCCGTGTAGAACGCGGACTGGCCGGGAATCCCACCGTAGACGATTGATCCCTTTGGCAGCGTCGTCATAGACCAAGAATCCATTGCGTACCCTGCACGCAACTGGCCTTCCTTGGCGAACAGCACGTCTATGTTGCTGCTGGCCCTCGCCGCCTGACTTTCGCTGATGTTTGCCATGACGCCGGCACGCATGGCAGCAGACGCTTCACTAACTGGGGCAAGGAGGGACTCCGACGCGATTGCGCCGTACGCGGAGCCACATCCCTGATGCAGTTCTGCACTTAGCGTCGCGTCGGCTTGGCGCGAGGCGGGGATTGGGAGCTGCGCGCCGCGCTGCGAGTTTTCGCGTAACGGCGCGGTCGCGCCCGGCGCTGCGGTTGGCCAGTCGAACGAATGCGCCGGCGCGAGGGCCGGCGCAAGCAGCATCGTCGCCAGCGCGACGATCAGCGGCAGCGGGTTGCGGGGCCTGAAGTTCATGGCCAAGAGAATACCTCGTTTTCCGGGCGTTTGGAAGCGTCTGAGGGCCGCCCCCCGGCGGCTAACAACAGCAGCAGCTAAAGAGAGAAGGGGAGGATCGACGACAGGATCGTCGCGTTCGTGTCGTCGATCTTTTCTCTTTAGCCGCCTGGTTTGGGCGGCGGTTCGGCCCCCGGTTCGCCACGATGCGACGTGGGCGGTTCTGTCGCGTCGGTCGCGTCCTGGCTCGACTGTGGCGGCGATGTCGCGTCCGGGGCCGGGGCTGGGTGGCGCTGCATCTTCGCCGGGTGGGTGGCGGTGTGGATCTCCTTGAGCTTGCGGATGCTGACCTGCGTGTAGATCTGCGTGGTGTCCAGCCGGGCGTGGCCGAGCATCGCCTGGATGAACCGCACGTCGGCCCCGTTCTCCAGCATCAAGGTCGCCATCGTGTGGCGGAACAGGTGGCACGAACCTCGCTTGCCGATGTCGGCGGCGTCGATGTAGTCCCGCACCAGCTGCGTGAGCCGATTCGGCGTGAACGGCTCGCCCAGGTGCGAGAGGAACAGCGTCGTCTCGCGCGGCTCGACCATCAGGCGCGGCCGGACCTCGCGAGTGTACCGCTCGATCCACGCCAGCGCCCGCTCGCCGATGGGCACCATGCGGTCCTTGTGGCCCTTGCCCTGGCGGATCATCACCGTGCCCCGGTCGATGTCCAGATCGTAGAGTTTTAACCCGATCAATTCGAGCCGGCGCATTCCCGTGGAGTAAAGCACCTCCATGGTCGCCCGGTCGCGCAGGCCCAGCGCCTCGCCGACGTTGGCCTGCGCCAGCACCGTCTCGGCCTCGGAGATCGTCAGCACGTGCTTGGGCAGCCGGTGCTCCATGCGGGGCAGTTCCAGCTCGCTGGCCGGGTTGTAGAGGATGTGGTTCTCGCGAGCCAGGTATTTGAAGAAGGCCCGCAGGGGCGTCAGGCGCGTGAACTGGCCCCGGAAGCTCATCGGCTGGCCGTCGGCCTTGCGGTAGTGGTAGAGGTAACGCTGATACCGCTCCAGCACCTGCTTGGTGACCTCGGCCGGCCGGGTGACGCCGCGTTCCTCGGCCCACTTGATGAAGTAGCCGATGTACACCTCGCGCCCGGCCACGGTGCGCGCCGAGTAGTTCCGCACCCGGATGTGCTCGAGGTATTCGCCCAGCATCACGGCGAACCCCTGCGGGTCCGACGGGTCGCCCACGACGGGCTTGGGGCGGCGCTGCCCTTTACGAGGCATGGGCCACCTCCGGATCAACAACGGCAGCTAAAGAAGGAAGGGAAGGCGGCGATGCCTGCGGATACGACGTGGAAGTGCGTATGGCTTCCGGGGGTGCGCCCTGATGTGCGTTTTCACGAGGTTCGCCGGGCTTCTCGCCCAAGTCGCGGGTTTCCAAAGCGTTGTCGCCAGTTTCGGCAGCGCTCACCCCGCGCTCACCCGCCGCTCGATGGCCGCTCACAGACCCCTCGAACCGCCCGTCTGCCCCCTCGAACTTTTCGTCGTAGGTGGACGTTTTCAGCGCCGCCGCGTCGATCAGGCCGCTCAGGTGCGGCCCCCCGGAAGCGCCCGCGACGGGGCCATCCCACAGCAGCTCGTACACGAACTGCTGACCACGCCCGCCCCGATGCACCAGCACGTATTCCAGGTCCACCAATCGCCCCAGGTGAACCCGCGCCTGGATGTCCGTCCAGCCGCAGTAATCCCGCACCTCCCGCCGCGTGAAGCGGTAGTCCGCGCGGTCCATTTTGAGCTTCGAGCACGCGGCCTTCACCATCGCGTCGAGCATCCCCAGCAACCGCCTGGTCTGCGGCGGCAACTCATCCAGGCTGCGGCCCAGCACCTCGTGCGCCAGGGCGTTGGCGATCTCGATGTCCCGGGGCATCACCTCGATGTACCGCACCGCCTGGCCACGATGGCTGACCGTCTTGACCGGCCGCTGGTACTGGTGCAATAGCGCGATGGCGCGGATCAGCGTCAGGTACTTCACGTGATCCCGCCGCGTGCGCGTCTTGTCGTCCAGGAACGTGAGTCTTTCGGCGAAGGGGTTGGCCACCAGCAGCGGCCGAAGCAATCGCTGGGCGTTGCGGTGCAACTCCAGCACCCGCTGGCGGTCCTGCCCGGCCAGCAGGCCCTCCAGCGTCTGCCGACGGCGCTGAAGCCGATGGATCGCCCGCGTCTGGCCCCGGTCCTCATCCACCGTCAAGACGATGCAGCGGTTGAGCAGTTCCTCGTCGATCTCGGCGGCCGTCGTGGTCAGGAAGATCATCACCGGCCCCTCGACGTGGTATTCCTGCGTCTCCAGCCGGCCCGTCGCCGGGTCCTTGCCCGTGCTGGCGATGGTGAGTTCGCCCTCCGATTGAAGCAGCTTCAAGGCGTAGCTGGCCCGCTCCGCGCCCTGTTCCTCCGCGACGGCCAGTATCTTGTGCTTCAGGTCCATCTCGCCCATGTAGAACAGGCTCTGGCCCGTCATGGCCGAGTACTTCACCCGCTCTTCCGGCGGCACGAACGCCAGCACCGCCTCCATCAACATGCTCTTGCCCGCGGCCGACGAGGACTGCACGATCACCGCCAACGGCGTGTCCAGCTTGCGGCTGACCGCCGCCAGGTAGCCGGTCAGCTTGTTGGTTTTCTCACCGACGACGCCACAGGACTCGAAGTCGGCCAGGATGCGGTCCAGCAGGTCCGGGGCCTTCAAGAGGTCCAGCGCCTCGGCCCGCGCCGCCTCGCCCACCTCGATCGGCTTGTTCTCCTTGGGCTTGAGGGCCTCGGCGACCACCTTCTCCTGAAGCTCCTCCAGCTTGAGAAGCACCTTGCCCAGGTCCTTCTTGATCGTCGCCTCTTCGACGCCCAGTTCCCCGGCCGCCGCCGCGATGAACACCGCCCGCGCCCTGGCCGCGTACATGTCGAACGTGTCGACGTGGAAGGTCGCGCCCCGGCCGGCCAGGACGTTGACCTTCATCTGCTCGAACGAGAGGTTCTTGCCCAACCCGCGAACGCGGTAGCGACGATCCCCCAACTCGATCACCACCTCGCCGCTGGCGTCGTTGACCGAGGCGTCCACGTCCACCGGCGCAGGCGGCTGGACCGTGGCTACCGGCGCGGGTGGTGGTGATTCAACAGCAGCTAAAGAACGAAGAGAAGGGGCGGGCGCTGGAGGTGGCGACGATGGTGTCGGCGGCGCTGCGGGCGCTACCGGCACCGGTGCGGCCGTCGGCGAGGGCGCTGGCAGCGATGGTTGGTTTTCTTCTTTAGCCGCCGTTGCTGTTTTCGCGGTCGTGATGGCCGGGGCTTTTTGTCGATCACCCTTGCCCAGCCAGACCGCCTTGCGGATCACCAGCCCCAGGCTCTGCGCCGCCGGCGTCACCTTCATCGCGTACTCGTTGACGTCCATCCCCTTGGGCAACTGGATGCGATAGCAGTCCAGCCCCTCGGCCAGCAGCTTCTCCGCCAGCTTCTCGGCCGCCCGCTCGCCGGCCTCGTCCCGGTCATACGCGATCAGCACCCGTTTGACCTGGTGCCCCCGGAACGCCGCCAGGTGTTCGGCGGTAAACCCCTCGACCCCGTAGCTGCACGTGACGTTCCTAAAGCCGGCGCACCAGAACGTCAACGCGTCGATCACCGCCTCGCACAGGATGATCTCCCCGCCGCAGGCCGCCACGCCCGCGTAGTTGAACAGCCCCCGGTGCGGCCCGGGCAGGTACATGTGCAGCGGCGTGCCCTTGCGCAGATTCCCCCCGATCTTGCGGCCGTAGATGCCGGTGATCCTGCCGTGCTGATCGTACAACGGGAAGGTCACGCAGCCCCGGAAGTGCTCGTGGCCCGTGGCCCGCACGATCCCGATCTTCGCCAGCCGGCCCCGAAGTTCCTCGCCGGCCTTGACCTGGCTGGCCGGCAGCCGGCGGAACCCCACCTTCCGCGCCCGCATCACCCAGTCGATCACGCTCCCGCCGGCCTGGCAGGCCCCCAGGCAGTGCCAGAGATTCTTGCCCGGCGAGACCACCAGCGACGGATCGTGATCGTCGTGGAACGGGCACAGCCCGATCAGGTCCCCGCCGCCACCGGTTGTATCCGTTGCAGGAAAAACTCGCCAAAATCGGATGCAATTCGTTCACGGCCCGTTAACTGGGGCAATGCTCCAATCCGCGATGGCGACATGGGATACCATCGCCACCAGGAGGAGGCAAAGAATCAGAATTGATTTCCAAGGCCTCATTCTGTCCCGAAAGCCCTATTCACGTAGCTCACGATCTCCTGCATCTTGGCCTTATCCACGACCTTCTCAAGCGTCGTTCCTTGGCTGACGAGTGTGGCCCTGATAGCTCCAAGTATTTCAAGCCCAGAGCTACCAAGGTGCATCGCATCGTCAAGTTCTTGCGCAACGGAGTCGTAACCATGCTCGCGGCACTTCTTCACCGCCAACTCCGTAAACTCGTATATTTCGTTAGTCGTCGTAATCATGGAAAGCTCCCTATGGCATGTGGCGGGTTCGGCAGCCGTAAGCTTGCCGGGCGTCTTGGCGGTTCGGCCCCGCTTGGACGGTGCGGGTTTTGCGCCCAGTTCGCGCAGGCCGAAGGTCTGTGGGCCGGATAGGACAAACGGCGACTTGTCGCCGTTCTGCTTGATATCCGCGTAGAGGCGGGCGCTCACGGTGGCGGCCGGTGTCTTGCCGGTCGTCTGCCAAAGCCTCTTGTCCAGAATGCCCTTTGCGATTTCGCGGGCATGGAGCGGGCCACCGGCTTCTCGCAGAATCTGGATGGCGGCATCGCGGACGCTCATGATTTGCGGTTCCTTTCTGTCGAGACGCCCCCTAGCCAGCAGCAAGAAGCACATCGGTCACAGGCCGACGGAAGGATTTCGGCATCTCAGGGCCGTAGCCAAAACGCACGACCAGATCGGGGCGTCGAGATCCCACACCCAGCCAGGTTGCGAGCTGATTGCGAAGCGTGGCAACCTCAACGGGTTGGTTGATGAAGGCGTTGCGAAGCCCGAGTACGGTGGTTTGCAAAGCGAACCGCTCATAGCAGCGTCCCGCTTCGATCCAGTGCGGCGCATCGTCCACATCCGATACGAATACAACGACGCCGGCAGAGTTCTTCGTCCATGGTACGTCCTTGCGGTTTTGGGCACGCGGCGTGAGAACGACTCGAAGAAGCAACTCGCCCAACGCTCGGGGCATCTCCGGGTTCCCAGATGTCCGTGACCAGAGCCCGTCCAGTGTGCGGCGCGCTTCGCGCTCGTTGAAGCGAATCCAGGCGATCAGCTCTTTGCGCCAGCGCGGGTCACGAAGCTGGACCGTGTTTCCCTGTGCCACAAACTCCGCCACGGTGGCCAGGCGGTTCTTATCGGTGATCAGTATCGGAATGACGCCCTTGCCCGTAGCTGCCCGTTCGAGCAGCAACAGATCATCCACGGACGCTTGGCGTCTGTCGTAAGGGGCTCGGGTGCACTGCCTCCAGGGGATGGCATCCGCCAAGAGAGATGCGACCGGGGTGCCGGGATGGAGCATGACCTCGACCCAGTGGGCGTCGCCCGAGTTCCGAACCTCGACCACCGTGCCCAATCCTTTCGACGCTGCCGCCAGGACCATGTTCTCGGCTGCGCAGCCAAGACTCACGTAGAGGTGGTGGTCGTCCGGGTCGACCATCGGACAACGACGGGTGAAGTCCGGCACGATGCGGATCAGGTTCTCGCCGATCTCGAAGCGCCACGGCTGGGTGTTGTGGCTTGAGGCAGCCATTGTGGCATCGGCCACCAGTGACTCGAAGACGACAGGGGTATGCCGGGGTATGCTCATTTCCTGCCCACGTTACCCGGCACAATCTCAGTACTCACTTCGTTCACCTCGATCTCAATGTATGCGTACTCGCCGCTCGTCGGGGCATAGCGGCCCTCGCCGCGGGTGGCGAGCCGGTAAGGGCCAAAGGTCCGGTAATCACGAATCGGCGTGGACCAGCGTTGCGGGAGCATGGTTTTCCCATCCTCCGCAAGGGCCGGGCGATCGCCGGACCGGAAGTTTACGAGAGCGCCGGAGTCATCGAAAACAAGCACGGCACGTATGGTGTGTGGGCCGTTCGTATAGGTCGCCTCTACGGTGAGCGTGTCTATCTCGCGCCAGCGGATCGACGGGTCGAGCAGGCTCCCGGGGGCGAAGATGCACATGTCGTTGAAGATCGTGACCGTCTCAGTCCGCATCATGTCTAATCCTCTGAGATCGACGACTGGTACGAGCGACAGGAGGCGAATCCGCATGCTCGCATCGGTCTGGTCGTAAGCGTGCAGGCCGTCGACCGGCAGCCCGCCGCGGGTCGCCTCCATCCAGAAGTAGCGGCGGGGAGGGTCGTAGAAATTGTGCTGCTCGGCCATGAAGGGCATCCACGGAGCCGTGGCCGAGCTGCGTATGCGTCCGGTCAGGCGCGCGCGGAACCCCTGGACGCGCGGTGTTCCAACCACGCCGGCGAAGCGCAGGTAGCGCTGGACCGGGGGCGGCAGTACAGCGAGGTCGGCCTCGGTGATATTTTGGGGGCGTGTGTTGGTCGCCGCCTGTGCCAACCCGCTGCGGACCAGCCGCTCGTACTCGGCACGCAGGCCGAAGGGACCCCAGGCAAAGGCCCCATAAATCACGCTTGCGAGAAGGGCGGCGTTCGCAATCGTGCCGAAGCGCGCATCACTCCACGAGGCAATGATGGCGGTCTGCGACGCGAGGAGGCCCAAGGCCCCGACCAGCCAGAACCAGCGGGGCAAGGTGAAGATGGCGGCGGCGGCAGCGATAAGCAGCACTGCGGCGACGAGCCACAGCAAGCCCATCGGCCGGGAAAGCGGGACTCGCAATTGCTCGAGCGACGCGAGGCCGAAGGCCTTGGCAAAGCCCATAATGTGGATGATGGCGTGCAGCGTGATCAGCAGTGAAAAAGCGATACGCATCACTCGAATCCTTCACTATCAATCATCCTAGCCCAACCTTCGCACTTTGCCACCCGAAAGTCCCCTGGCGGGGTCAGGAACGCGGTTTGGACCCCCAGGTCTGCACTACAATCTCATGCCGCGCCGGATGTAGGCAACTCGATCTGACCACTTCGGATTCGTGGCGGAGGCTGCGCCGGCAACTCCAGCCTCAACGCTTGCAGGATCATTTCCTGCTGAGGCTCCGGCTCCGTGTGCCTTGGCAACACCAGCACACGCCCGTCCGTTGTCGGGATATGCACCTCCACCATCTGAATCGCCGACAGCGACTGAAGCGCCGCACGCGGCGTCAGTCCCGGCGCCGACCGTTGCAGCTTCATCCGCAACGTCACCGTCAGGCAGTAACCCAGGAACGCCACCAGGATGTGCGCCTCCACACGCGGCTGCACCTGATGGTGGATCGGCCGCAGATCCAGATCGCTCTTGAGAACCCGGAATGCCTCCTCCACCCGCACGAGCTGCATATACCACTCCCACAGCGCCGGCGCCTGCTTGTCCATCTCCCGCGGAAAGTCATCCCACGGAAGGACGCCCCGGAGCATGTAACAGCCGTCCCGCTCCAACGCCGCCTTCCACGCCACGCGGTCGAACCTGCATACGAACGTCTCGGGCGTCACCGCCTCATTGGACCTGGGCTCCCGGATGTGTATAAACGACCACACCCGCCCGGCCTCCTTCTTCAACACCGCCAATCGCCGCAGCAACTGGTCGCGGCTGACCTGCCGCCGACGCCGCCGATGAAGAGGACACGGACGAGCAGGCTTCAGCCGGTTCAGGCCATGCACGAGGGCTTTGAGTCTCCGCCTCCGCATCGCGTTCTCCTTCTTCCTCCGCTGCTCGCTCTGCGCCATCACGTACAGTTCCCCCTCCCGCTCCAGCAGCTTCACCCGCACCTGCTCATGCACACGCTCCCACGGCTTGTCCGTCAGTTCCTGCTCCAGCCTGCTGAGCAGTCCTTTGGGCGTCCCCACCAGATACGCCACGGCATCCCTCCGCATCTGCCCCAGGACCTCTTCCGTCGGGATGCCCCGGTCCATCACCCACACCCGACGCGCCTTGCCGTAGAGCCCCTCGATCTTCGCCAGAAAACCCTTCAGCCTCGTCCGGTCCGACGTGTTCCCCGCCATCACCTCATACGACAGCGGAAAGCCATCGCTCGTCACCACCAACGCGATCACCAGCTGCCGGCAATCCGGCCGGCTGTCCCGGCTGTACCCGTGCTTCGCCTTGGGAATCTCGGCGCAGCTCCCCTCGAAGTATGTGCTGGTCAGGTCGTACAGCAGAACGTCGAAGCTCGGGTCGAACAGCGTCTTCCACCGCTGCACCAGGAACCGGCATAACTCATCCTTGTGGGCCAGGATGCGGTCCAGACACCGATACAGCCTGTCCTTCCCCGCCGCCGCGAAGTCCACGCCCAGCAGCTCGTCCATGGCGCTGTTCAGGAACCACTGGCGATGCACCATGAACTCGGTCCCCGGATCGCACAGCCGGTTGACGGCCAGAAGTTCCAGCACCTTGGCCCAGGGGACCTCTCCACGCTCCGCGCCCAGCCTCTGTTCCCAGAAGCTGCGCAGACCCAGTTGCTCCCACAGCAGGCATCCCAGCCAGCAGTCGCCAAAACGCCGGGCCCGCCGCAGACGAAGCTCCGTGATCCGCAACGCCAACGCGTTGGCCTCATCGGCGGGGATCGGCCGGTTGGCCGGGAACAACGCCAACTGGCACGTGGCGTCCTTGTCCTCGTCGAAGACTTCGATGGTTTTCCGCCAGGCGATCTCCTGGCTGTCGTTGATCTCCCCCAGGTACAGCACCTGGCGTTGTTGGGGCTGGCCGCCGGCCGTGCGTCGTGATTCGACGATGCTCCAGTAATGGTGGAGCTTGCCGTTCTTCTTCCGTGAATGACAGCGCAGGAACATGGTTCCCGATCAGATACCAGATTCGCCCGGCCGCCTTCAAGAGGGTAGGTCTGCACTACACGCCGCTCGCACCCCAAATCCGCGCTGGCGCCCCCGCCAAGCCCGCCCGACCGCCGCATTTTTCCGAAATCTGCGAAGGTCGGGTTAGCGCCATGCGAAGGAGCGGCATCTCTCCCACGAACACTGGTGCCGCAGTCAGTTGCAGTGTCAGCCCCAGCGCCGGCGCGGCATCGCCGGCCCGCGCGGGGCTCCCAAGCAGCATTGCTGTTATTGCGGCTACGGTGATTCGAAACATGGATTCTCCTTGAATGGCCATCAATCCGCTCAGTCCAAGCCTACCGTTCCACCCCCTCTTTTGAGGTGAGGTCAATCTGACTGATGGCGATGTCAGACCAAAGCGGCGGCGCGTTTTGGTTACGCCACGAATATCCTCTGAACATTAGGCTCTGTCTGAAAACAGCATTTTGAGGTAGCGGCGTATCATCGCCAACTGAAGCATACCATGGAAGTGCACGGCCAGCTTCTCGAATCGCGTGCCAATGCGACGGAACTCCTTGAGCCA
>Ga0308417_1001959_pt1 | contig 13827 bp, 13 predicted proteins | sample HotsprSampleOS65_FD_203528 | JGI IMG/M metagenome (GOLD analysis project Ga0308417, IMG submission 203528) | Hot spring phototrophic mat microbial communities from Octopus Spring, Yellowstone National Park, Wyoming, United States - 20090730_OS65 ... | reverse complement strand
CCCCGGCCCGACCCCGTCGGCGACGCAGCACTGCCGTTCGCTTTCGCCGCCGCGCTGATCCGCGACCCAGCAGGCCGTTACCTGGTGCAGGTCCGCGACCATTCGCCGGGGATCCTGCATCCCGGTGCCTACGGCCTGTTCGGCGGCGCGATCGAGCATGGAGAGAGCGCGCAGGCGGCCATCCGGCGTTAACTTGCGGAAGAGCTTGGCTGGGTTCCCGAAGATCTCGTGTTCTGGCGCACGCTCTGGGTCCCCGTCCGCTATCCCGGCGACGCTGTGCGTTCGGGCCGCGTTGAGGCTTTCGAGGGCTCGGTCACGGTGGCGCGCGCAGCCGCCTTGATCCAGACGGAAGGCGCGGGCCGGGCCCTGATCGCGCCGCGAACTCTGCTGCTCGAGGCCAACGTCGCCACCGTGGCGCGGCTCGCGGTCGGAGTCCATGCCCAAGGCGCAATTGCGGTGGGCGGAGGCGAACCGCCCGCGGAACACTGGGCGGCCTGAAGCGGCGTCGGTCAGCGCCGGCGAAAGAGCCTGCGCAACGCCGCGAACAGGCCGCTGCGCGGACGCGCCTCGCTGGCGAAAGCGGAAGCCCCGCGATTCGCCGCGTGCGGCCGCGAAGAGGGCGGCGGCAGGGCAGAGGCGACGGAATAGGCGCGCACGTCGCCGGCGGCGATGAGGCGGCGCTCGAAGGCAACCACGCGATCAACCGGTTCAGGCAAGGCCCCGCGCTCGAGCGCATTGGCCTGGGCAGCGGCGCCGCCGAAATCGCCCGCCCGGCGCAGGATGTCGACGATTCGCACCTGCTGTTCGAGATCGGGCGGAGGCCCCTGGCGGAACAGAGCGACGGCGGTCAGCCGCCACTCGCGCGCCAGGTCCGGGCGGCGCACATCATCCGCCACCCACGCCGCCTGCAGGGTCGCTTCCGCCGCCGCATGCAACTCCCCTGTCTCCTCCAGGATCATCGCGCGGCACAGGAACCTTCGGGCGAGTGCTGGGTAAGTGGTTTCCGCCAGCAAAGCGCGGTAGGGCCCGCTCCACACCACCCTTTTCTCGGCTTCGCTCGCGCTATCGAGCCGAGGAGCGACGTAGCCGCAGCCTGGACAGGCCTGAAGCCAGTACGCCATGGTGCTGCGCGCGGCATCGTGCGGCCGCAGGTCCAGGTCGGGGGGGCCAGCCTGCCCGCCTCCCTTCACCTGGCGCTGTCGGCTTTCTCGCCCACAGACCGCGCAAGCGACGGACGTCTCCACCACGCTCGCCATCACGCACAAACCTAGCGTGCGAGAGGGCGAGGGTGAAGCGGAGGCTCGCCTCACGCTCCGATCAGCTTGACCCATGTCCCCGGCTGCAGACCGTCCTGCGGGCCGAGCCCGTTCATCAGCCGGAAACGCGCGTCCGCCTGCTCGAACGGCAGAAGCCGAGCCAGAGAGGCCACCGTCTCGCCGGGCCGGACCTGGTGGGCGCGAAGTCGCAGCGGGCGGATGGCAGCCGCCTCCTCGCGGCTGATGCGGCGGAAGGAGGCGAGCATGCCGCTGAAGCCTGCTTCGAAGGCCTCCAGCCGGTCAGCGCGGGTTGCGAGCTGGAAGCGCCAGTAGCGTCCGGGAGCATATCTGGCCGCGACCAAGAGCAGATCGACCGTGCCCTGCCGGTTGGAGAGACGCGCGCGCGCCGCTGCCGCCGGCCAGCCACCGACTTCGAGCGCTGTCGTGCTGGCGAGCCGGAGGTTGTTCGCCCAAACGCGCGAAACGTACTGGTCCGGAGCAGGATCGCCACGGACTCGCGCGGCGTCGAAGACGATCTGCGCGCCCTCGCGATGGGTCGCAGTCACAGCGTTCTGCCCGTTCACCACGCGGAACCCTTCAGGAAAGTCGAGGCGTATCTGCAGGGCAGGGTGGAGAAAGGTTCGCCCGCGCACCACGCCTTCCGTCACGTCGTCTCCCCAGATGAGGCCGTCGATGCGCCGCACATGCTCGTCCCGCCCGACGCGTCCCTTCGCATCGCCCCCGGCCTGCGCGATCGCCGCCCGCACCCTGTCAGTGGTGCGCGGGTGGGTGGAAAGCCAGGAGAACTGGTCCTCGCCCGGCCGCCGGCCCGTGGCCGCGGCATCCAGCCGGTCCCAGGCGTTCATGCGGTCGAGGAAGGAGGCCATCGCCTCGGTGGTGTAGCCGCCTGCGCGCAGAAGGCGCACACCGTACGTGTCGGCCTCGAACTCCTGCTCGCGCGAGTAGGAGGCAAGCCAGAACTGGCCGGCGAGGCTCGCGATCTGGCCGGCGCCGCGGATGCCCAAGAACACCTGGCCTAGGATCTCGGCCGCAACGCCGCCAATCTGCGCCCCGACCTGGCGGTCATAGCGCTGGGCGGCATGGCGATGGATGACGTGGCCGATCTCGTGTCCGATGACGGCGGCGAGTTCCGCCTCGTCGGCGCAGAGGCTCGTCAGCGCGCGGGTGACGTAGATGTAGCCCCCCGGCACAGCGAAGGCGTTGATGACCGTGGTGTTCAAAAGCGTGAAGGTCCAACGGTCGTTTGGCCGGTCCGACAGCGCCGCCAGCCGCGTGCCGAGTTCGCGCACGTATTCAGCCTGCGCGCCCTCGAGCGCGCCGCCGAACTGGGCGAGGATCTTCTGGTGCTCTTGCGCGCCGAGGCGGGCTTCGGCCTCGGGCGAGAGGAAGATCTGCGCCGCCGAGGGGCGGGCGAGAAGCACGGCCGGGGAGGCGAGAAGGAGTGGGCGTCGTCGCAGCATGCCCCTTAATGTAGTGCGCGTTTTTCGCTACCGCTGTGCCGCGAGCGCACCCCTTGCAGCTGACGGCGCATGGCTCAGACCCGGGCGTGTGCGCAACGCTGCTCGCGCGGGTCGGCCTGAGCGGTTTCCTTTCGCCCAAAGTGCCCTTGAGCCGCGAACAGGTCAGAACGACCACCAGCGCGCAGGTTCGGACGCGGGCCGCACGGGCGTGTCGGCGACTGCCCGCTGAGGCCCGAACGGCTGGACCTCCGTCCAGCAATCGACTTGGCCAAGCGAGCGGGTGCAGAAGGCCGTCTCCATCGGCACCTCGACGGAGCGGCAGTATTCGCCGCGCCGCTCGAGGTGCAGAACCGAACAATCCTGCCCTGTAACCAGGGAATAGACGGCGTCGACAGGGCCCCTCTGCAGCACGACGAAGGAGCCGACGGCAGCCCCGGCGGCGACCAGCGAGACGGGTGTCCCCTGGATCGTGCTGCCGCAGGCGCCGGCCAAAAGGGCAGCGGCGAGAAGGACGAGGCGGGTCATGCCCGATGGAGACCACAGAAAGGGTTGTCGCAGGGTTGACGGCACAGGGAGGCAGGCGAGGATCGTGACCATGTCGGCCCCCGCTTCCCCCCTCCAGCCTCAGCTGAGCCGAGACGAGGCTGAACGCTTCGTCGAGGCCGCGACAGCCGCCCTTGCCTTGCCCCTGCCGCAGCCCTGCCGAGCGGGAACGGTTGAGGCCCTGGTCCGGCTTTCGGCCGCGGCAGCGCTGGTGCTGTCATTTCCCCTCTCGGAGCGGGACGAGCCGGCCCCGGTGTTCCGGCCGTGAGTGCAGAGGCTCTGCTCGATGGCGACGGTGCGGCGATCGCCGAGGCGGTGCGGTACGGAAGGGTTTCCGCCGTCGTCGTCGCCGAGGCCACGCTCGCGCGGATTTCGGCCCGGAACGCAGAGGTGAACGCCTTCACCGACGTCTCGGCGGAGCGGGCGATCGCCGAGGCCAAGGCCGTGGACGAGGCGCTCAGGCGCGGCGAGGACCCCGGCCCGCTGGCCGGGGTTCCCTTTGCGGTGAAAAACCTGTTCGACATTCGCGGCCTGCCCACCCGCGCGGGCAGCCGCATCGGCCGCGAGAGCCCAGAAGCGGCGCGCGATGCGACCGCGATCCGACGTCTGCGCGCAGCCGGCGCGGTCCTCGCGGGCGGGCTGAACATGGGCGAGTATGCCTACGACTTCACCGGCGAGAACAGCCACGACGGGCCGTCGCGCAACCCGCATGACCGGTCGCGGATGTCGGGCGGCTCCTCGGGCGGGTCGGCGGCCGCGGTAGCGGCACGTCTCGTGGCGTTCGCCCTCGGCAGCGACACCAATGGCTCGATCCGGGTGCCGGCCTCCTTCTGCGGCGTCTTCGGCCTCAAGCCCACCTTCGGGCGGCTCTCCCGCGCCGGCACCGTACCGTTCGTCGCCAGCCTCGACCATGTGGGGCCAATCGCGCGCAGCGTGCGCGACCTCGCGCTGGCCTACGATGCGATGCAGGGCTGGGATGCAGAGGACCCCGTCTGCCGGCGAAAATCGCCCGACCCGGTCGCGAGCCAGCTCGGCCTCGGGGCGGAGGGGTTGCGCGTCGCGCGGCTTGGCGGCGCGTTCCGGGAGGCGGCCGAGGGCAGTGCCCTGGCGGCGGTCGATGCCTGCGCCCTCGCCCTCGGCGTCGACCGGGTTGTCGAGCTGCCCGAGGTCGCGCGTGCGCGGGCGGCCGCACAGATCATCACTGCGGCCGAGGCCGGCGCCCTGCACCTCGAGAGGCTGCGGACCCGGGCGATGGACTACGACCCGGCGACTCGCGACCGGCTTCTCGCCGGTGCCCTTGTCCCCTCCGCGTGGGTGGTCGCCGCACAGCGCTTCCGGCGCTGGTTCTTCGAACGCGCGATGGCGATCTTTCGCGAGGTGGACGTGCTGCTCGCGCCGGCAACACCGTTCCCGGCTCCGCCGATTGGGGAGGCGACAGTGTCGGTCGGCGGCTCGGTGCTTCCCCTTCGCCTCGCAATCGGCGCCTTCACCCAGCCGCTGTCCCTCGTCGGCCTGCCGGTGGTGTGCGTTCCGGCCGGGCGGTCCGCCGAGGGCCTGCCGATCGGGGTGCAGGTCGTCGCCGCCCCCTGGCGCGAGGACCATGCGTTCCGGGTCGCTGCCGCCCTCGAACGAGCGGGGGTCGCGTCGTGCCCCCTCCCGGCCGGCTAAGGCGCGGCGGTCACGAACAGCGCGCGCGGCGGCCCAAGCCTGCGGCGTACCTGCCCCGCGTGCGGCGGAACATCGCGACCAGCGACAGCATCACCGGCACCTCGACCAGAACCCCAACCACGGTGGCGAGCGCAGCCCCCGAAGAGAGCCCGAACAGGCTGATCGCCGTCGCGACCGCGAGTTCGAAGAAGGTTGACGCTCCGATCAGGGCCGAGGGTGTGGCGATGTCGTGCGGCTCGCCGAGCGCAAGGTTGGCGAGGTAGCCGACCAGAGCCGTGAGATAGCCCTGCAGCAGGATCGGCACTGCAAGCAGCGCGATGATCAGCGGCTCGGCGAGGATCCGATCCCCCTGGAAGGCGAACAGCAGGACGATGGTGGCGAGAAGCGCGCCCACCGAGAGCGGGTTGAGCACGGCGAGCACGGCAGAGAGCCGGCCACGGGCGAGAAGCCGCCGACGCCAAAGTTGCGCGATGACGAGCGGCACGACGATGTACAGCACGACGGAAAGGAGAAGCGTTTGCCATGGCACGACCACAGCCGAGAGCCCGAGGAGGACGCCGACGATGGGCGCGAAGGCCAGGACCATGATCACGTCGTTCAGCGCCACTTGGCTCAAGGTGAAGTTGGGCTCGCCGTCGGCGAGGTTGGACCAGACAAATACCATCGCCGTACAGGGCGCGGCCGCAAGCAGGATCAGCCCGGCGATATAGGCCCCGATCTGGTCTTCGGGCAGCCAAGGGGCGAACAGCGAGCCGACGAAGACCCAGGCGAGCCCTGCCATCAGGAAGGGCTTGAACGCCCAGTTCACCACCAGAGTGACCGCGATGCCCCGCCAGTGGCGCCCGACCGCGGCGAGCGCGCCGAGATCAACCCTCAAGAGCATGGGCACGATCATCGCCCACACGAGCAGGGCGACGGGAAGATTGACCTGCGCGACCTCGGCAGCGGCCAAGGCCTCGACGAGCGCAGGTGCTGCCCTGCCGAGGGCGACCCCCGCCGCCATGCAGAACGCGACCCAGAGCGTGAGGTAGCGTTCGATGAGCCCGAGCGCGGGGGCAGAGGCGAGGCCGGGCGTGTCCCTCATTCCGCGGCGATCGCCGCCGCGGCGGTCTCGCGCGGCAAAAGTAGGCTGACCGCAAAGGACGCGGCCAGCATGGCGGCGGCACCGACCAGACAGGCCTCGATGCCGCCCAACTGGTAAAGGAGGCCTGACAGGAGTGTGCCGGCAAGCCGGCCGGTGGCGTTCGCCGCGTAGTAGAAGCCGACGTCCTCCGCCACCTTCTCCGACCCGGCATAGGCGACGATGAGGTAGGAGTGGACGGAGGAGTTGACCGCGAACACGATGCCGAACAGCGTGAGCCCGCCGACCACCACCGCCACCGCCCGCTCCGGGGTCGCCGCAAGCCCGCCGAGGATGGCGAGCGGCACCAGAGCAAGCACGCCCGCCCACAGACGCGCCGCCGGCACCTCGGCCGACAACCCATCCGGCGAGCGCGGCACGACTCGGTAGGCGACGCCCTGCACCACGCCGTAGCCGATGGTCCAGGCGGCGAGGAAGCCGCCCACACCGGCGAAGCTCCAGCCGGCAGCGTAGAGGAACACGGGTAGGCCGACGACGAACCACACGTCGCGCGCCCCGAAGAGAGCGACGCGCGCGGCGGCGAGCAGGTTGATCGCGCGCGTCTTGGCGAAGAGCTCCCGCACCCGCGAGGCCTGCTTCGCCTTGCCGAACAGTCGGGGAAGAGAGAGCGCGACCGCGACGAAGACGACGGCGAGTGCGCTCGCCATCAGCCAGAGCGCCGGGGCGAAGCCGACCGCGGACAGAAGCAGGCCCCCGAGGAAGAACCCAACACCCTTGAGCGCGTTCTTCGACCCGGTGAGCCAGGCGACGTAGCGGAACAGCGTGCCCGCTTGGCCTTCCGGCGCGACCAGCTTCACCGCGCTCTTGGCGCTGGTCTTCGTCAGATCCTTGGCAACGCCTGCCAAGCCCTGCGCGGCCACCACGTAGGCCACGGACCAGGACCGGGCCCAGGACGGGTCGAGCGCGGAGAGCATCAGCAACGCGGCGACCTGAAGCGAAAGCCCGGCCGAGAGGGTGACGTTGATCCCGAACCGCGCCGCCGCCCAGCCGCCGAAGAGGTTGGTCGCCATACCGGCGACCTCGTACAGGACGAACAGGAAGGCGAGCTCGAACGGCGTGTAGCCAAGGGTGAAGAAGTGGAGCAGCACGAGCATGCGCAGCGCGCCGTCCGTCAAGGTGAAACCCCAGTAGGCGGCAACGACCGCGGCGTAGGCGCGGCGCGGGCTCATCGCACGGGTCTCCATCCTCGCCTTCCGCGTCCGCTCGTCCTGCGCATCCGTCACGCTCCCGATCGCCTCCACCGGCCGCGCATCAGCACCGTTCGGCGACGATGCCGGCGAGGTCGACCATGCGGCAGGCGTAGCCCATTTCGTTGTCGTACCAGGCATAGACCTTCACCATGGTGCCGTCAGTGACCATGGTTGAGGGGGCGTCGACGATCGCGCTGCGGCTGTCGGAGCGGAAGTCGGCGGAGACAAGCGGGCGCCATTCGATGCCGAGAATACCGGCGAGCACGCCTTCGGCAGCCTCGGCGAACAGCGCATTCACCTCCTCCTCGGTGGTTGGCCGGGCGACTTCGAACACGGCATCGGTCAGCGAGGCGTTGAGCACCGGGACGCGCACCGCATGCCCGTTCAGCCTGCCGTTCAGTTCGGGGTAGATCAGGCCGATCGCTGTGGCGCTACCCGTGGTCGTCGGGGCGAGGCTAAGCATGGCCGACCGTGCGCGGCGCAGATCGCGGTGCGGCGCGTCGACCACGACATTGGTATTCGTCGGGTCGTGGATGGTGGTGATCTGGCCGTGGCGGATGCCGATCGCCTCGTGCAGCACCTTGACCAGCGGGGCGAGGCAGTTCGTGGTGCAGGAGGCGGCGGCCAGGATCGGCTGCGTGCCGTCATAGAGCCCATCGTTCACGCCCACGACCACGTTCAGAGCCGTGCCGCCCTTCACCGGGGCGGCGACGATGACGCGCTTCGCGCCCTGGGCAAGATGCGCCTCGAGATCGTCACGGTTGAGGAACTTTCCCGTGCACTCGAGCACAAGCTCGACACCGAGATCGCCCCAGGGGATGTCGCGCGGGTGGGCATGAGCGGAGAAGCCAATGCGGCGGTTGCCGACGACGATCGCATCGCGCTCAGCTGCGATCGGCGTGCGCCAGCGGCCGTGGATCGAGTCGAACTCGAGCAGGTGCGCGGTCGCCTCCGGCCCGCCCTTCAGCTCGTTGACGTGGACGAGGTCGAGCCGGTTTGCCGCGCGCGGGTCACCAGCCGCGCGCTCCACACCGCCGAGCCCAGCGCGAGCCGCGAGCCGGCCGATTCGGCCCATGCCGTTGATGCCGACGCGCATCGCTCCCGCCGTCAGGCTGCAGTCGGGGCGGCCGGGGCGGCTGCGTCCGCCGACCGGGGCATCCGCCCGATGCTGTCGAGCCTCGTTTGCAGCGCTAGGCGATCGTGGCTCTGCAGGGGCAGTGAGATGAAGACGCTGATGCGGTTGAACAGCATGCGGTAGACATCCGCCACGAATTGGCCGCGCTGCGCGGCGTTGCCTTCGAACTTCGCCGGATCCGGCACGCCCCAGTGCGCCGTCATCGGCTGGCCGGGCCAAGTCGGGCAAACCTCCCCTGCGGCGTCGTCGCAGACCGTGAAGACGAAGTCGAGTTCCGGCGCGCCGGGCCCGACAAACTCGTCCCAGGACTTCGACCGAAGCCCCTCTACCGGATGGTTGAGGCGCGCGAGCAGATCGAGCGTCTGCGGATCGACCGCGCCTGTAGGCCGGCTGCCAGCGGAGTAGGCCTTGAACCGGCCAGCGCCTTCCCGGTTCAGGATGGCTTCGGCCATAATCGAGCGGCTGGAGTTGCCGGTGCAGAGGAAAAGCACGGTGTAGATCGGGTTCCCCCCGGTATTGTTTTCGGCCATCGGACAGTGCTCCTGGCGTGTGGTGGCGGCGAAGCCCTCGCCGCAGAGGTCGACCCGCCCGCCGCAGCAGGTCTCGGTCAGGAAGGCGATAAGGCCGCGGAGTTCCGCCACTTCGAGCGCGTAGAAGACGTTCCGCCCCACCCGGGTGCGTCGGATCAGACGGGCCGCCTCGAGTTCGTGGACATGAAAGGACAGGCTGGAGGGCGCGACCTCCAGGGCCGAGGCGATCGCGCCAGCGGCCAAGCCCGAAGGCGCGTGCGTGGCGAGCAGTCGGACGAGCGCCACGCGGGTGGGGTGGGCCAGTGCGGCGAGTTGCACGGCGGCCCGGGTTTCTTCCATAATTCAACAATAATCGAATGATTGGCTCGGCGCAAGCGGAGATCCGTGTTCTAACCGTTCAGGCGTCGGCGTGCGCCGGGGCGGAGAGGACGAAGACCTCGCCGGAGCGGGTCTCGGAGGGAAGGCAGAACGGAAGGATGGCGGGGGCCAACTGCTCCGGCGTGGGCAGGCGCGCCGGGTCCTCGCCCGGGAAGGCGGCGGCGCGCAGCCGGGTGGCGACGGCACCGGGATCGACGAGGTTTGCCCGCACCGGCGTGATGGCGAGTTCCGCGGCCCAGGTGCGCACGAGGTGCTCGAGGGCCGCCTTGCTCGCGCCATAAGGGCCCCAGTAGGCGCGCGGTGTGGAGGCGACACGGTCGGTGAGGAACAGGGCCCGACCAGAGTCCGAGGCGCGAAGCAAAGGCTCCGCGGTGCGCATCAGGCGCCAGCAGGCGGCAACATTGACCGCCCAGACCTCGGCCCAATCGCGATCGGGCAGGTGGGTGACCGGCCCGAGCCGGCCGAGCACCGCCGCCGCGCCGACCAGCACGTCAAGGCGCCCGAAGCGGGCAGCGAGATTGGGCCCGAGGAGGTCGATCGCCTCGCCTGCGCAGAGATCAAGCACGACCAGCGTGGCCGACCGGCCGGTCGCCCGCCGGATCAAATCGTCCGTCTCCTCAAGCGCGCCCTGGGTGCGCGACAGCGCCACGACATGCGCCCCGGCACGCGCCAGTTCCACCGCGACCGCGCGGCCGATGCCGCGCCCAGCACCGGCAACAAGCGCCACCCGGCCAGCAAGCGGCCCCGCGCCGGAGGCGCCCGCGGTCACGGCCGCTCCGCAAGAAGGGAGAGCTGGCGGTCGTTCGCCTGGTCGGCCAGGTCGGTGAGCGGGATCGGATAGTCGCCGGTGAAACAGGCGTCGCAGAAGGCGGGGCGCTTTGCGTCGCGGACCTCGCCGCGCACGGCGCGATAAAGCCCGTCGATGGAAATGAAAGCCAAGCTGTCCGCGCCGATGATCCGCGCCATGGCCGCGACGTCGTGGCGGGCGGCGAGCAGTTCGTCGCGTTCGGGCGTGTCGATGCCATAGAAGCAGGAATGGGTGGTGGGCGGCGAGGAGACCCGCATATGGACCTCTCGCGCCCCAGCCGCGCGCACCATCTCGACAATCTTGCGGGAGGTGGTGCCGCGCACGATCGAGTCGTCGACCAGTACCACCCGGTTGCCCTCGAGCAAGGCGCGGTTGGCGCTGTGCTTCAGCTTCACCCCGAGGTGGCGGATCTGATCCGTCGGCTCGATGAAGGTGCGGCCGACATAGTGGTTGCGAATGATGCCGAACTCGAACGGCACGCGGGCCTCTGCGGCGAAGCCCATGGCGGCGGGAACTCCGCTGTCCGGCACGGGGACCACGATGTCGGCAGCCACCGGGGCTTCGCGCGCCAGTTCTGCCCCAATGCGCTTGCGCACCTGATAGACGGGGGTTCCTTCCACGATCGAATCAGGCCGGGCGAAGTAGATGTGTTCGAAGATGCAGAAGCGCCGCCCCTGCCGGGCCCAGGGCTTGACCGAGCGAATCCCGGCCTGGTCCACGACCACGATCTCGCCCGGCTCGACATCGCGCACGAACTGCGCCCCGACGATGTCAAGCGCGCAGGTCTCGGAGGCGAGCACCCAGGCCCCTTCCTTCTGTCTGAGCCGCCCGAGGATGAGGGGGCGCACGCCGAACGGGTCGCGCGCGCCGATCAGCGAGTCGTTGGTCAACGCCACAAGGGAATACGCCCCCTGCACCTGCTTCAAGGCGTCGATCAGACGATCGACCACCGTGCCGTAAAGGCTGATCGCGATTAGGTGGATGAAGACCTCGGAGTCGGTGGTAGACTGAAAGAGGCAACCGCGGCGCACCAGCGCCCGCCTCAGGGCGTGGGCGTTGGTGAGGTTGCCGTTGTGGCCGACCGCAAGGCCGCCGAACTCAAAATCAGCGTAGAGAGGCTGGACATTGCGCAGCACCGTCTCGCCCGTCGTGGCATAGCGCACATGCCCGATCGCGGCACGGCCGGGAAGGCGCGCCATCACGCGCGCATCCGAGAAAATGTCGCCGACCAGCCCGAGCGCCTTGTGGCTGTGGAAATGCGTCCCGTCGTAGGAGACGATCCCCGCCGCCTCCTGGCCGCGGTGCTGCAGCGCATGCAGCCCGAGCGCGGTCAGGGCCGCGGCGTCAGCCGCGTTCCACACCCCAAAGACGCCGCACTCCTCGCGCGGATGGTCGTCATCGCAGCCGAACACGCCACCCCTTTCGCGCATGGTCTCCTCGCCGATGTCGGGCCGGTCGGAGTCGTGCGGTCAGCCCGCGCCGCCGGCCGGTCGGGCAGCACCAGGGCGGGTGGTACCGGGGCGAGAGGTATCAGCGGGTTGAGCTTGCGGCGGCAGAGGCAACAAACCCTCCGGCAGTTGGCGCACGATCCACCTCCCCCCGGCCTCGAGCGCGGGCCGCGTTCGGGCACTGGCCGCCCAGTCCGGCCATCGCTCGGGCGGAGCAAGCCACGCAGCTGCAATATAGGCGAAACAGAGCAGCGCTGCACCCCGCACGAGGCCGAAGGCGAGGCCGAGCGTGCGGTCGATTGCGCCGAGGCGGCTGTCCTGCACGACCTCGCTCACGCTTCCCGCGATCAGCGACAAGACGATCAGCGCGGCGAGGAAGATCGCTCCCCCGGCAAGCCCATTGGCGACCAAGCCCGGCTCGATGAGCCCGCCCAAGCCGACAAGGTAGGGAGCGAGCAGCGGGTAGCCGAGGATGCCGGCAGCCGCCGCCCCGACCCAGGCGCCGATGGCCAGGGATTCCCGCACGAAACCGCGCATCAGCGCCAACAGACCCGACAGGCCGAGCACGGCGAGGACGGCAAGGTCGAACCAGGGCATGAGCGGGGCCATACGCCACCTGCGGACGGGGGGAAAGCGCGCGCTGCGCATGGGTCGGGCGGAGCACGCCGCCACTCCTCCCATTTTTTATGGACGCAGCCGGACCCCCTCCTGCCGCCCCAGCCCCCTCTCAGGCGCGGCGAGCGCGGCCACGAGGTCCGCGAGGTGCCCGACCTCGTGCAGCCTGAGCCCCTCCGGTAGGGCGACCGCCCGCCCCCGCCCGGCCACCCGCTTCGGCAAGCAGGCGGTCAAGAAGCCCAGTTTCGCCGCCTCCTTGAGCCGCGCCTCGGCCTGCGCGACCATGCGCACCTCGCCCGACAGCCCGACTTCGCCGAAAAAGACGCAGTCAGCAGCGGTCGGGCGGTCGACCGCTGCTGAGACGAGGGCCGCAGCGACTGCAAGGTCGGCCGCGGGCTCGCTCACCTTCAGCCCTCCCGCGACGTTAAGGAACACGTCGCGGTCAGCGAACGCCAGACCACAGCGCGCCTCCAGCACGGCGAGAAGGAGCGCAAGCCGCCCCGCATCCCACCCGACCACGGCCCGGCGCGGGGGGCCTTCGCCCGCGCGCCGAGACAGAAGCGCCTGGATCTCGACCAGGAGGGGCCGCGTGCCCTCTATGCCAGCGAAGACCGCCGAACCCGAGACATTGCCGCGTCGTTCGGCGAGGAACAGGGCGGAGGGGTTGGCCACCTCGGCAAGCCCAGCGGCCGTCATCTCGAACACGCCGATCTCGTCGGTCGCCCCGAACCGGTTTTTCACCCCGCGCAGGATGCGGAAGGCATGCCCTCTGTCCCCTTCGAGATGCAGCACCGCGTCAACCAGGTGCTCGAGCACGCGCGGCCCGGCGAGCGCGCCCTCCTTGGTCACGTGGCCGACCAGAACGAGAGCGACACCCCGCGCCTTCGCCGCGCGCACGAGTTCCGCGCCGCAGTTCCGCACTTGCGCCACCGTGCCAGGAATCGCGCCCGCCTCCTCTAGCCACACGGTTTGGATGGAGTCGATGATGGCGAGATCGGGCTTCGGGTCAGCCTCAAGTGTGGCGAGTAGGTCCCTCAAAGCCGAGACCGCGGCCAGAGCGACGGGGCTCGACGCGAGGCCAAGCCGGGCCGCGCGCAGCCGGATCTGCGCCACCGACTCCTCGCCGGAGAGGTAGAGCACGCGCCGGCCCGCCCGCGCGAGTGCGGCCGCCACCTGCAGAAGCAAGGTCGACTTGCCGATTCCCGGGTCTCCACCCACCAGCACTGCGGAACCCGGCACAAACCCGCCGCCGAGCACGCGGTCGACCTCGGCGCAGCCGGAGGCGAGGCGCGGCGGGGTGGGGCTTTCGCCCGCGAGCCCGACAAGCGGCACCGCCCTGCCCCCAGCGAGGCTTGCGCCAGCTCCGGCCAGCCCCGGCCGCGGCAACGCCTCTTCGGCGAGCGTGTTCCACGCCCCGCAGGCCGCGCACTGTCCAGACCATTTCGGCGCCACCGCGCCGCAGGCGGAGCAGACGAAGCGTGTGGCAGGCTTCGGGACGGCGTTTGGCCTAGGGTCCGGACCCATAATGTGTTCATAAAGTTCTTTGAGCGACGCGGGCTGGTGTGATTCGGGGTGGTTCCCTTGGCGGTGATGGAGGGGAACCGGGATGAGTGATCTGTTCTGGCTGAGCGAGG
>Ga0308417_1001958_pt1 | contig 13832 bp, 9 predicted proteins | sample HotsprSampleOS65_FD_203528 | JGI IMG/M metagenome (GOLD analysis project Ga0308417, IMG submission 203528) | Hot spring phototrophic mat microbial communities from Octopus Spring, Yellowstone National Park, Wyoming, United States - 20090730_OS65 ... | reverse complement strand
GCCAGGGGTCACCGTTGACGCACCCGCCCTATGCTTCGTCTTCCCGCGAAGGGGTATTGTGGCCTGCGTCATCGCAGGCGGCGCTGTTTCAGGAGCGCCCCCCGGGTTTTGTTCAAGAGCTGCCATCACCATCGTCTCCTGGGTCAGGCTCAACGTCTGCGGTGCCTGCAACCGCAGCCGCTTTGTTGGGCACGACCTGCTTCAGGCGCTCCATCGCGCGATCGAGAGTTCGCACGATGCTCTGAATAAGGTACAGGCTCATCGGAACCGGGCTTACGTTTCGCGCTTCGACATGCTTGCTTAGCGAATGCCGCAGTTCCGTCAGGGCGGACAACTCAACGGCGAATTCAGCAGACAGCGGTCGCTTTTCGTACCTCGCCTGGAGAGCCCAATCAAAACGTTGTTTCAGGCTGTTCGGCAAGCCGATCACTTGCTCCGCCAGGGCAGCGACCGGGAGTTCCTGGAACACAGGTGTCCATGCCCAGCCGTTCTCGTCTTCGGCAGCAAGGGCATGAATGAAGCCTTCGGGATCGCTTTGGAAGCGGGTGGCCAGTGTCTTTACTCGCTCCCGGAACGCCCCTCTGAGCAGGGCTTCGTTTACTTCCCGAAGACGCTGACACAGTGAACGGCCTTCATCGGTCGTCGGCGCTACGCCAGGCTGGTCAAAAGCGTATCTTAGGCGCGGCTCGGGTTTGAGCTTGCCATTTTGCAGAGCCTTCTCAAGCCCTTCGCAGAACTTCCGCAACAGTTCCTGTCGGGTCATCGCGATCAGGCCGGCGTCGCAGAACCACTCAAACACCCGATACAAACCCCAGTAGCCCCCAATCGAATCAACCTGTCCGGCCCCAACTTCCTTCATCGTGCGCGCGACCGCGGCCGTAAACTCCGTATCCTCCATTTCGTAAGGGTTGCGTGTAAGCCGTTACTCGCGCTCGTCCGCAGGCTTCGTGAGCTCTCTTGCCCAGGACTCGAGGCGAGCCCTGTCCAGGATGCCCGTCACCAGGAACTCGTAGATCGGAGTACAGCCAACCACATCCTTCCACTCGCCCGGTCCGATGCCCTCGAAGTATCGCTCCGCAAATGCCGCTGCAAAGTCGTCCTCATTACGCCCGTCTTTCTTGCGGCTCATCGCCATCCAGCCAGCAATGGCCATGTTGTCCTTGCAGAGAATTTCGCGCAGCTTGAGCGGGTCGACTGCTCTTCCGTGAAGCTCAAACGAGGCTGGCGCCACCGCGTAGATCAACTGCTTGTCGAGCCCGTTTGGGTCGCCCCCGTCTGCATCAAGTACCTCAAAGACGACCGCCAGGGCGCTCAGCGCGCGGCGAAGGGACCGAATGTTGTGCGTCTCGCTCCGATCGAACAGCCGGCGCAGCAACCCGGCGTTCTTCAGGAGGAACCCGTGGAATGCGGCGCACGACTGGAATTCAGCGATCAGCGTTCGGAAGACCGCGTCGAGGTCGGGACGGAACTCCAACGACGCACCGACGATTTTTTCCTTCATCGCGCGGTACGTTTCTTTCTCGGCTTCGTCGGCAATAGCAGCCTCGTTGCAGAGGATGACGACCTTGGCGGCTTCGTGCTCAACAAACGTGTTGATGTAGCCGAGAGCCTCCTTCATCGGCAGACGGGTGCGCTCCAGGTCATCGAAGCACAAGACGGCGTTCTTCGTGTTGACGAGCCAGCGCAGATTGATCGCGGGCAGTTCCAAGCCGGTGAACGCCCTGACGAGCTGCGTGAGAACATTCCCACCAACCGCCGCAAGCCGCTTCTTCCATTTGTCCTTCAAGTGCGGATACGAGGCGAGAAAAAGCTGCGTGTCGATCTCCGTCACGCTCTGGCAGCCGTACAGCGAGGCGTATAGCGGGTGAAATCGTCTGCCGGCGCATGACATTTGACGTACATGGGGCTCGACGACGTGCTTCCAAAAGTACGTCTTGCCGCAACCCCACGGCCCCGTAATCAGCAGCGCATAGTCCGTCTGCGGCGTGCGGACGTAATCAACGACGGCTTGCAGGACCTCGTTCATCGGCGGCCTGCTCCCTCCGGCGGTCGGCAGACGCGCGCCGCGCGCTTGACCTCGTTCGAGTAATGCAGGTCATTCCAGCGGTTGCCGTCGAACGTCGCGCCGCCCATGAAGTCCAGGCGATGCTCGGCGTGCTTCTCCGGGTCGCAGCTCCAGAACCAGGGGAAGTCGGCCTTCGGCCGCAGGCTTTGCGGCTCCTTGCCGCGGTCCTTCTTCCAGTTGATGTTCGGCTTGGCCCGCAGGATACCCGCGCCCTTCTTCCCGCCCGTGCGCAGCGTGGCCCGCATGAAGGGGCGGATGTTCAGCCGCACCCCGTCGTTGATATCCGGCTCCCAGCCGATGGGCTGCTCACGCAGCGGCTTCCAGCGTACAAAGATGTCGTACGGCGGCTCGCCTTCCAGGATTTTTCTGAGCTGCTCCTGAAGGTCCTGCGCCGCGGCCAGACGGGCGTCGGCGCCTTCCTGGCCCTCGCGCTGCTCGGCCTTCTGCCGTTCGATCCAGTCGCCCAGGTAGGCATAAGTCAAGCTCTCCAGCAGCCGCCGGCCCGCGCTTGACGAGCCGCGCGCGTCAGCAAGCGGACCTCTGGAATCCGCTCCCTCACGGTCGCGGCTCGTTGAGCCACACAGCTTGTGATAGTTCACCAGCGCGTGGAACCCGTCCGGGCGGCCGTCCCAGATGTGCCAGATGAACGGCCGGTCGTGGAACAGCTTGCAGTGCTGCTCGAAGAAGTCGTTGCGGAGCCAACCGTCCAGATCGGTTTCTTTCGAGCCGGTGGCGGCGATCAGCCGACGTTCACACTCGGCCGACCAGGCGTCACCGAAGGCGGCCGCGAGCAGGTGCCGCAGCCGCTCGGCCGCCGACTCCTCGCCGCGGACGGGGGAAATGCAGACAATGCCGTCCTCGTCGGCGAAGCGGTGCAGCTCTGCGCATCGGCTGACCCACGCCCGCGACGCTGCGTCCAGGCGCATCGACCCGTCCAGTTCCGCCGGCCAGCGGTAACCGAGGAGGCGGGCGACGGCGACCTGGAGGACCGCCGCGGGGTTGGGCGTGCGGCAGATGAGCGAGGGGTGGCGATCGGCGCCGACGGGATCGGCGATGCCCAGCGGCGAGGCCGACGCCAGCCCGGCGGCGACCATCCCCGCGGGGTGGCCGTGGAAGAGCCACTGCGTCGGGTCGTTGGACTGCGGCTCGGGGAGGCCCTCTGGATACTTCTCCGCCGCGACACGCTGCCAGTGCGCGAGGTCGAAGGGGACTTTGACCAGCGTTGCGTTCGTCACGTTGAGCTTCTGGTCGATGCGGCGCACCGCGACCGCGAACTCGGGGGACGAGCAGAAGCACCAGATCGCGGGGAGGTGAGCCGCGTCGCGCGGACAAAGGGCACTGCTGTTGTTGTCGAAAAGCGTCCCGTCGAACCGAGTAACCGGCAGACTGCTCATTTGAGAAACAGTGATGCCCGCACGGCCGAGGGCATCAAGTCCTTGGACACGCGCTTGATCACTGCGAGAAAGATCGCCCCTGCCACCCTCCCATAGTAGTATGTGCTCCTTTCCTCCAAATCCCTGGGTTACCTCAACCGTGCTTTGCTCCAATTCCCATCCACCTGAAACCGGTGCAATCTCCCAGAAGCACCGACCGAAGCGTGAGAAGTCACCGGTCGCAATACCTTGAAACGATCGCGCAAGTACCTCAAGTCTGGCAGACGCACCGGCAGCAACGAGTGAAATCCTCGCATCGGGGTTCTTGAGCTGTTCGGCCTGGGGGACGAGTGTGATCGACCCGTTGGGGGGGGCGCCGGGGCCGGGTGGGTTGTCAGGCTCGTCGTCCCGCGGGGCCGCGGCAGCCTGCCGCAGGTCTCTACTTTCCAGCGGCTGGAAGCCGCTGCCACTCTCTCCCCGCAGCAACGCGGCCTTCTCGGCAGCGAAGATAGGACGCTGCCCCCGGGGGGCCGACACGTCGATGCCGGCCATGATGTTATCCGTGGCCGCCTTGCCGCCCGAGAGGATCATCATCGCGGCGAACGCCCCAGCGGCCGCATTGCTTTCGAAGGCGTGCTCGCCCAGCCGCGCCACCAGGTTCCACGTCCGCTCCTTCAGGAGGCGCTCGCGGAACTTCCTGTAACTGGTCAGGAAGAGCCAGTTCTGCGGCGTGACCAAGGCAACAGAGCCATGGTGGAAGCGGCTTCCAGCCGCTTTTTCTGAAGCCGGCGGCACGATGCCGTTTCCGCTCTGGCAGAACTCCAGGCACCGCTGTACGAAGGCGGTCGCCAGATCGGCCTTGGCCGCAGGGAAATGGGTTTCGAGGTGTTTCTTGAGAACCGAGTCCTGTTTGCCGCGTCCGAGATACGGCACGTTCGTAATGACCAGCGTGTATTCGGCGGCCAGAAGGTCCGCGGCCTTGACCATGCCGGCGGCGGCGATGGCGCGCTCGCGGGTTTCGTCGTCCGCCTGCTCGGCCTTGAGGATTGCGGCCAGGTATGGCTGGATGGTCTCGTAGTCAGCGGCGATGAGGTCGGCGGGAAGCTCGGCCGGGTTGATGAGCGACCCCAGCGTCGGCGCCTGCGAGAAAAGCCGGTGCAGGTTCAGCAGGCCGTTCCTGATCGCCTCGCGGCCCACGGCGGGCATGGGGACGCCCGACTTCTCCGCCACCTTGACCCATTCTTCCTCGGAGCATTGCGGGCCGATCCCCGAGCAGGCAATGTGCAAAGGTGGAAGCGACTTCCAGCCGCTTATCTTCCACGCCGCCAGCGCCAGGTTGAACGCCGCGATCTGGCAGCAGCGCTCGTCGATCTCCAGGCCGTGGAGGTTGTCGCGGAGCACCGCATCGACGGCCGCGGCCGCGGACAGACCTTCCTCGGCCATGCGGATGGGCACGAGGTGGTGCAGGGCCGCGACGAGGAAGTGCCCGGACCCGCAGCACGGGTCTAGGACCTTGATATCCTTCGCCGCCTTCGGCCACCCGTCAAACGTGCCGGCGGCGGGCCGCCATGGACCTTTCTGCCCATCTTCGCCACGGACAAACCGCAGGTAGTCCCATGTCACCCCCGGCAGGGCAACCTTCTTTCGCAGGTCTTGCTCGGATTCCGCTCCCTCACGGTCGCGGCTCGTAAGTTTCTTCCCCGCCCACCACGCCCCCAGCGTGTTGTGCAGCAGGAATTGCACCATGTACGGCTCGGTGAAAAGCTGCGTGACGGCGGGCAGCGTTGCGGCGGTGATCTTCTCGCCGGAAGCGTTTACGCGGTCCTTCTCGGCCGACTGCCAGAGCTGGTATGTCCAGCCGAGCGAATCGTCGGCGGTGAACGCGGCCGCCGGCAGGTCGGCCAGCAGGCGTTCGAGCGTCTGGCGCGTTTCGGGCGGCAGGGCGACCTCGAGCACGGGATCGTCGGTTCGGAAGATCTGCGGCAGCATGCGCTGGGCGAAGCGGCTGGCCAACGCCCATGGGTCCTGGCCCGACTCGCGGGCGAGGTCCTGACATTCCTCCATCGTGATGGCGGCGCCGGAGGTCGGCTCGATCAGCAGGTGGTTCTCGGCCAGGAAGCGGGCGAACAGCATGCGATGCCAGTGCTGGTAGGCGCACTCGTGGACGAGGCGGTCGATGGTCTGCGTGCCGCGCTTCGGGTCGCGCGTGTCGCCGAGTTGCCGGCCGTGGGCGCGCAGGCGGTTGCGGAGGTCCCGCTGCTCCGGCGTCATCGAGCCGTGCGGCTCGTGGTGATGAACGGCCAGGGACTGAAGCGCCGATCGTGCGCCGGTCTCGGCTGCCTCGCGCGCCGCAACGCAGACCTTGGCAAGCTGGTTTCGCAGTGCGGACGGCAGTGCGCCCATGTCGACGGTTCCTATCCGATGATCACCGGGCCTTGCTTGACCGCATCGAGCAGCTTCTGCTCGTGCTCGCTGAGCCAAGCCTTCACATCTGCTTCGCTCTCGAGCGTCGCCGGCCGAATGGCTATGCGCCTGGCCTTCGGCTTGAGTTTCCGGGCCGCTTCTTCCAGGGCTCGTGCAATGCGATCGGGAATGGCGGCGACCGCGTCGGCCCGAGCGGCCAGCGACTGGCGGTCCAATTCGGCGACCAGGTCCTCGTCGGTCTTGATGACTGGCTCGGCGGGGCGTCGGAGGCCCACCTGCGTGAGAATCGCCTCCCGGTCCGCCGGCGGGAGCGCCGTCCACGAGCTGTCCACGTCGAGCGTCTTCGTGGCCGTTTCGAACGCGGCTTGCTGCTTCTCAAACTGCTCGAGGACGGCGGCCCGCAGCGCCGCGGCGAGCTTGCTCCGCAACGGTGCGACGTGGTCGATATCGTCGAGCAGGCAGCGCTTGGTCCGAATCGCGTCGATCTCGGCTCGCACTTCCGCCGCGACCGGCAGCGGCGCGGCGTGCGCATGCAGGCGCTCAAGCAGGCGCCAGCCAGGCAGACGCTTGGCGGCGAGGTCTTTCCGTTTGGTCCAAGCGTCGATCGACTTTTCCAGGTCGTCCCTGACCTTCAGGATTCCGCCGAGCTGCTCTGTCCCCGCCAGACGCCCGAGTTCGTCGAGCTGCGTCGTATCGGGTCGGGGCGGCAGAGGCGGGTCGCCGCCGGCGTCGCGTGCGAGGTTGGTGAGCACTTCGAGGAACTGGGATGCGCGCGCTTCCTCCTCGCCCGGCCGCACGGCGACGCCGGCCTTCTGATAGAGCCCGCGCAGGGCAATCTTGTCGGATGTGCCGAGCCGAACCTTCTCTGCACGGAACTCGGCGGATTGAATCTTGTTCTGATCAAGGTGGCCGGGTGCGACGGGCTGCCCGTTGTGCGTGACGCGAAGTGCGCCCGTGCGGTGCAGGGCGACCAGGGTCGCGTCGATCGCGTCCTGGGGCCAGCCATAAGGGGACGCCTTGAGCGTCTTGCGGACGTCGCCGCCCCTGGCGCCGGCGCCGACCGTGGCAAGGACTGCGCGCGCAACGGGGTGCTCTTCGGTAGCCTTGTCCCAGCCGACGACGAGGAAAGGCTGGTCGGACCCGTCACGGGCCCGTTTGAGTGCGACGTCCCAGGCCCGGTGGTCGCCTTCACTGAAGCGGGGAAACAGCCGGGCGAGGGAAGCATTCGCGGCAATCTCGATCTTGTCTTTGAGCGAGTCGGCATAGACCTCGTTGCCGCCGCCCTGAAACACCCTGGCGGCAGCAACAACCTCGCGGATCAGCTCGTCGCGGGACGCCTCGGCAGTCCGTAACCGACTGTTCATGCTTTCACGGGCCTCGTAACCCTCCGGCGTGCTCGGCACGCCCTTGGCGCCGATGACCTGCTGGGCGGCCTCAGCCTCGATGATGCGGGTGTGGAGGTCGTCTGCGGCCCTGCGCGGCAGGAACACGTGGATGACGGGATCGTCCTGGCCGCGGCGGCGGGCCTCGTTTTCGACGTCGCTCTGGCTACTGGACCAGCCGTCTCGCATCCACAGAACGATCTGATCACCGCCGGCCGGCGGTTCGTCAGCACGAGCGTGCAGCGAAAGCGTTCGGCGCAGTCTCGATTCCCCATGCAGAAGGCGAACCTCACCCAGGACTCTCTGCACGGCGGCAGCGAGGAGTTGGTCGCGCTTGGCGGCAATCTCGGTCGTGTTCTGCCGCAGCGCGGCTGCTCGCTCGCGGAAGGCGCGCTCCCACTCGGCTCCCTCCGTGGTCTGGAGCCGAAACTCCTCGCCGACCTTCATGAGCGTGCCGGCGGCGACGAGCTCGTCGAGGATCTTTGCGACGCGCTCACGCAGTTGACCGGAATCAGCGTCGAGGTCCTCGACGATAAGATCAGCCAGCGTTCGGGCCGTGGCGCGGACACCGAGATCAACGCTTTCCTCACGGGGCAGCTTGCTGATCAGGAACACAAGGCCGCACAGTCGTTTCCTGAGACGCCCGTCCTCGGTGCCGTCCTCCAGTCCGCGGATACGAACGGCCAACTCGTTTAAGAGCACGCCCGTGTTCACCATGTCCGGCGCGATGGCGTCAAACAACGCGTCGGCGGCAATAACACTCGGGACGTCACGATCCGCGATCTGCTTGAGCGCGTCGTCAAGAATGCGGAGCTGCGAACGGAGCTGGCTGTGCGTGCCGGCGGCATCGACCGCGCGGAAGCACTCTTCCCAGAATCGGCGCCGTGTCGGCAGGAGGGGGTAATCATCGACGATGACGCGACGATCGTCCGATCGTTCGGCCAGGCGTGTGCCCTGGAGGTGGCGCGAAATCTCACCAGCGTTGCGATTGAGCGCGCTGCGGATCGCCTCGACCGCGCTAGGCTTTTTCTGAAGGAGCATCTTCCGAGTGACGGCCTCGACATCGGTATCGGAAAGCTGGAGAGTGATGCGGAATCGGTCCCGCATCTTTTGTAGGAGCGGCGTGCTCGACAACGCGGATTGTCCGGATGCGACAAGCAGAACACGGCTGTCCAGTTGTGTCTGCACCGCCTCGGCGAGTTCCGTCATCGTCACGGCACGATCCATCGAATCGGCGATGTACTGCTGGACTTCGTCCAGAACGAGAATTGTGAGTGGCAGGTTGCCGTTGGGGGCTAGGGCGCTGCGAACCGCCGCAATGAACTCCGCGGTCGTGATGTCCGACAATTGCAGCGGGAACTGCTGCCGGAGCACTTGTCGCGCCTGGCGTTCATCCGACGCGAAGTTCGGGTCGCATTTCAGCAAAGCACCAGCAATAAGCCCACTGACATAAAGGTTATTTAACTCGCCGAACCAGCTCTTGCCGGCTTTCTCAACCGCAGCACGCACAGCGTCAAGGAAACCGTGCTCGCGAAGCCAAAAACAAAACCGCGCCTGCGGGTACTGTTCGGGAAGCCCACACACTCGCAGAATGACCGCGAGAACGGTGAGGCGAACAAGGTCACCGGTGCCCGACGGCATCGTGCCGTTCGCCGCGACGGCTGGAACCCCGCTACGGGCAACCTGGGTATCCAGCTCGCGAAAGAGCGCTCGTACCTCGTCCGGCAGGTCGCGAATGAGGGAGCGGGCAGTCGCGCCATCCGGGAACCCCGTATCCACCCACAGGTGGCCGAGCATCTTAAGCAGGTGCGATTTGCCGCTCCCGAAGAACCCGCTGACCCATACGGCGTTCTGTCGCGGACGGTCGAGCTGGACCAAGTAATCGCGCAGGATTCGCTCGATGGCATCGCCGTACTGTCCGTCGCAGACAAACGTCTCGAGCTCGGCGCGCAGTTCCCTTAGAGCACGCTCATCAAGCGTGGGCGTGATTCGCGCTTGGCCCCCGTTCGCGAGCGAGGTCGTCCGCGGGTCGCGATTCAGCGATTCGTAGATTCTCATGCCGCGCTCCCAGTCCCGTGCAGCGTGATGCTGTTGGCGAGGTAGTTCCACCCGTCCTGGGCATCCAGCAGGCGGTAGTTATTGCCGTCCTTTGAGCCCGGGAAGAACACGACAAGTCGCCCCTGAATATACGGTTCGACCGCCCGGATCAGTTCAGACACACGCGCCAAACCAAATAACTGCCCAATCCCCGTAACAGCCACCACTGAGTTGCCGTCAGCTTGCTCAAGCGCCTTACAGAGCAACGTTGCGACGTAGCCTGCGAACTCGCCCTGCAGTTTCATCACAAGGTCGTCGGGTTGTTCGAAATACCCCTCGCGATACTCCTCGTGCGCCATCCAGAGGGCAAAGCTGCGGGTGCAATCAACCTCAACCCATCCGTGTCCCGCCATCCGCGTGCGTTGCTCGAACTCCCCCTTTCTGGCGCGGAACGTCCGTTCGAGTTCCTTATCGTAGACGACGAGCAACACGCGCTGCGCACCTGCGATTGTGCGCTGCCAGGCCACACCGATATAGCGGCCATAGACTGTCGCCAACTCTTCGACTTTGCCCATCACCGCACCTCCCCGAATGGGTCCAAGCTCGCTGCGTCGATCTCGGTTACTTGTCCCCCGACCCGAACGTGCAGTAGCCCTAACTGCTTCGCGCGCATCGCCACGTCAAGCAGGGCATGCCGAGAGCTATCCAACACTCTGGCCCACAAGGTGGTGAGTAGCTCTTCGCCCGACAGATCTTGCACCACGCCCAACCAGAACGCAAAGGCAACCGCGCCTGGCGTCGGCTTGACGATCTGTCGCAACTTGCGGACGCGGCCCCTCAGGTGACCAGACTGCGTCCACGAACTCGCCGCGTTGCGGGCAACTTTGTCTAACACGGAGTCGTTCAACCGCTCTCCCGTCGCTTCGCGGAGCTGTTCCACGAAAAGTGACCTACCAAGTTCCTGTCCAGGGGCAAGATTGATTACCGGCGCGGCAGTAGCGCGTAACAGTGGGTCACGTCCGAGTGCGCACAGGAGCGCGAGCAGTGGCCGTCCTGCCTCGTCGATGAACCAAAGTCGGTGCAGCACGCGGAAAATGGGGAGGCGACGATCGAGTCCGTACAGTTCTCCGAGGCGTTGGCTGGTGAGGCGGCGCGTCGCAGCAGTAGCCTTGCCAAGCACGTTCCCCTCGACGATCGCGCGCGCATAGTCCTCACGGCTGGAGAGCGTGGGCATGGCGCCCAGTAGGTCACGCAGCTCGGCCAGCATGATCGTCCGGCTGGTATGCGTCCCACGGTCGCCAAAACGCATCCCAACGGCAGAGCCTTTGGCACTCTTATCGATCGCTGGAATCGTCGCCGCTGGCATCGATCCTCACATATCCGCCGGCAAGCTTGCCGGCACATTCTGTACCTTATATCAAGGCGCACATGGCGTTACAAGTGCTTGCCCAGCCGCTGGCGGATCCGTGACACATGGAATTCTCATAAACACTTTCTGGAGAGACTCTTACAGAACTCTGATCTATGCCAGGCACGCCCCTCACATGACGCGAGTCGGACGTTTGTGCACGCGTTTCCGATATCGCCGGCGTCGAGAAACGTGGACCAGTCCCCAGGTTGGCGGCATCGGAGTCTCGCGGCCGTAGTCGCGTTGTCTTGGCAGACCCACGACCCTGGCCGGTGCTTGGTTGAGCGCCGCGTGGCATCTTTGGAGACCGGCCCTATTGTCGGGGCTGAACTTTGTGGCGTAGATTGCCGGCGTGTCGCACGGAAAGACGATCCGCATCTACTTGGTCGACGGCACGCCTACCGGCACGCTCACCGCCGAGATCATGAACTGGACCGGGAAGGTGGTCGTGTTCGCACGTGAGCAGTTGCCGGACATCGCCAAGCGGGACGAGGTGCACCGGACCGGCGTGTACTTCCTGGTCGGAGCCGACCCGGAAAACCCGCCGCGCGAGTGGGTCTACATCGGCGAGGCCGATGACGTGCTCGCCCGGCTGGCCATTCACAGCCGCGATGGACGCCGGGACTTTTGGGAGCGGACGGCCATCGTCATCAGCAAGGACGAGAACCTGACCAAAGCGCACGTGCGGTATCTGGAAAGCCGCCTGATCCAGATGGCGCGCGAGGCGAGTCGTGCCCGCGTTGTGAACGAGACGTCCCCGCCCCTGCCCGCGCTGCCCGAGCCCGACGTGGCCGACATGGAGTACTTCCTCCGGCAGCTCGTCATGATGATGCCGGTGCTCGGGTTCGGTTTCCTCCAAGCGAGCCCGCGGATTGAGGCCGCGCCCCCGGCATCGCCGGGCTCACCACTGTTTCGGCTGACGGCGGCTGGAGTACAGGCCGAGGCGCGGGTCATTGATGGCCAGCTCGTCGTGCTGAAGGGCTCGACAGCGCGGAAACACGGCGTCGAATCGTGGACGAGCTACCGCGGGCTGCGTGCTGAGCTGGTGGAGAGCGGGCGACTGGTCGACGGGGCCGATCCGGATGCGCTCGTCTTCGCCGACAACGTCGCGTTTGACAGTCCCAGCGCCGCAGCCTCGGTCGTGCTCGGCGCAAACACGAACGGTCGGATTGCGTGGAAAACGGCGGACACGGGTAAGACCTACGCCGATTGGCAAGCGCTACAGCTCAAGCTGGCGGGCATTGACGAGGGCGGCGAAGAACACGATTGACGCTACTTCCCGCAGTTCTTGCACCCCGTCTTTGGCGTTCCCGGTACTGCGGGCGCCGAGCCGCCAACATTCAGCGTGGCCGACAACACTACGGCCGCGCCCGAATAGGCGGCCGCGGAGAACAACCACGCCGCCGGGGCCGTGGCGCCGGCCGTGACGGCGTAGACCAGGGCGGCCGTCCAGAAGGTCTGGCAGGCCCAGCAGTTCAGCAGGTATTGAAGCGCCCGCCAGGGGAGCGACGTGCTCGAAAGGCGCCGGAGTTCGGCGCGGCGGGCGTCGAGTTCGGGTTCGGTGAGCGGGACGGCGGCGGCGTGCTGCGAGCCGCGGGCGACATCCTCGTCCCACTTCGTGCGGTTGGCGACCTCCCAGTTGAGCCGGTTGAGTCGCTGGCGGCGCGGGTTGTCGCGGAGCGCAAGCCGGTATTGCAGTTCCGCTGCCGGGAACGACCCGAAGATCGCCTTCGCCAGCGCGCAGACCGCCAACGTCCAAACGAAGAAGGACGCGACGTGCGCCCAGTCGGTGATTTCGAAGATGCTCGTCATTGCTCAGCCTCCATGCTTCGCAGGCTGTAGGCCGGAGGCCGGAGGCTGTAGCCAGCGCCTCCGCGGCCGCCCGGCGTGCAATCTCGTGTTCCAGTCACTGCGCTGGCGCTTGCGGCCTCTCGTTCAGGGCCGCCGTCCCAATCCACCGCTCCCGCCTCCGGCCTTCGGCCGGCCGCCCCACTTCAGTTTCCAGTTTGCGGCCTGCTGGCTCACTCCAGCCTCCGGTCTCCAGCCTCCGGTCTCCAGCCTTACTTACCGCACTGCTCCAACCGTTCACGCAGCAGGTGCCGCACGATCCGCGCTTCCGCCGGCGCGTTGCTGGGGTCCACAGTCAGGTCGCCGTTCTTCGGCAGCTTCCAGCCGGTGTCGAGCTTGGCGAACAGCGCCGCGATGGCCGGGTCACGCTCGATCAACCACTGCCGCAATTCCGCTTCGGTCGTGCCGCCGAGCAGCTCGACGGTGCGGGCCAGGACGTAGTCGCAGGCCAGCAGGCCGAGCTCGTCATCCGGGCAGTACGCCGTCAGGTGGACGCGCTTCGGACCGACGTTGATCGACACGACCGGCATCGCGTCACGCTCCCTTCGTTCCGGCCACGACCAGACGGCGTTCCCACATCCAGTGAATCTCTGGCGCCCAAGACGCCGACGCGAACGCCACGAGCCGCTGAAGCTCCTCGAAGCGCGTCGCGCCGGGATCGCGGTACTCGAACCCGATGTTGATCGCGCCGACGTTCGGCACGCCGGCGAGCTTCGCGACCTCCCGGGCCAGCCGGCGGCAGCGGCCCCAGACGTTCGCATCCAGCATCATGTAGACCATCCGGTAGAACGGCACCGCGGCCACGACCAGCGCGACTTGCGCGTCCGTCGGCAGCGAGCCAAAGAACGCGGTCGCGACCGAGTCATTGCCCGGCTGGATCGCGGCCGTGACCATCAGCGCATCGAACGGCCCTTCGACCACGAAGAGCGTGTTCCCGCCGACGGCCACACGGTCGGCGTCGTAGATCGTCGTCTTGTGCCCACCTTCGACCGGGTAGCTGAGCCAGCGCTTCCGCTGCCGGGCGTCGATGGCCCGGGCCGTGTAGCCGAGGTCCCGGCCGCCCTCACGCACCGGGAAGACCACACGCCGCTCCTCGTCATCGAAGCGCAGATCGAACCGCGGGATCAGCTCGTCCACGCGCTCCGCGGGCATGCCGCGGCCGACCAGGTAGTCGTAGCCCGGCGCAGCGATGCCGGTCGCGGTGAGCGGCACAAGCTGGTCGAGTCGTCGCATCAGAATCTCCAGGCTGTAGGCCGGAGGCCGGAGGCGGGAGGGTCGGAACTGGACGTGTTCTG
>Ga0308417_1001955_pt1 | contig 13840 bp, 14 predicted proteins | sample HotsprSampleOS65_FD_203528 | JGI IMG/M metagenome (GOLD analysis project Ga0308417, IMG submission 203528) | Hot spring phototrophic mat microbial communities from Octopus Spring, Yellowstone National Park, Wyoming, United States - 20090730_OS65 ... | reverse complement strand
CGTGCAAGCGACCGTTTCTTCGGCGCTTCGACGGGCTTCTTGGCTTGCCGCTTGGTCGGTGCGAGGACAGCTACGCCGCTGTCCGTCTCGACGGCCGCCATGGGAGTGCGTCCTGCGGCCGCAGCTTCTACTTCGCGTACCTCGGGGGTGATGCTCCGGATGATCTCCCGAGCGACGGGTTCGAGCATGGGGGGCAGCTCGGGCGGCGGCTCGACCGGCCTGCCGCTCGACACGTCGATCTGCGTCGAACCGGGTGTGCGGATCGACTGCATGCGCACCGGCCCCCGTCGGAGCGCGGGCGCAAGCTCCGTCGGTAACACGCTGGCCGGGCGCTTCTGTGCTGCTTCGTCTCGTCCCCGCGCGGCGTCGCGTCGTTGCTGCTCTTGAAGATGGCGGAACCACTCGCCTCCGGTCCGAAAGGTGTAGGAAGGGATGTGGGGAGGGGTGTAGGGTACGCCGAATTGGCTCTTGAGCTGTTCGAGTGAAGCGACGCCGGGCGACGCGCGCGAGCCGAGTACTGCCCGCGCATGCTGCAACGGGGTCATCGGCGTTGCTGCGGGCGCTGCGGGCGTCGTAGGCGCTGCGGGCGCTGCGGGCGTCGTAGGCGCTGCGGGCGCTGCGGGCGCTGCGGGCGCTGCGGGCGCTGCGGGCGTCGCGGGCGTCGCACCGCTGCTCGGCGCCGCCCCGGTGCCCGGTGCGCCAGGGGTGGTCGTAGCGGGGGAGCCCGGTACACCGGGCAGAGCCGCCGGGGGCGGGGATGCGCCGCGCAGCGCGCCGATGGCCGCACCGAACGGAGCGCCGAGTATCGCTCCAGCGATCCCAGCTTGGAGGATCGGCGTGCCTTCGATCTGCTTGACGCCGGAAAGACGCGCACCGAGCTGAGCTGCCAGCTCGGTCCCGGCTTCCTCCGTCCCTTCGATCCCCATCTCCAACCCCGCGCCGGCGGCGATGCGCCGGAACACGGTCTTGGAGACCGCCGCACCAACCTTGGGTCCGAGCAACTTCTCGAACCCGTGGAACATCGCACCGAGCGCCAGACCACCGCCGACGCCAGCCGGAAGCGAGAACCCAGCGGCCCATCGACTGGCCGTCGTGGCGAGCTCGTGTATGATCTCCGCGTCACTGAGCGTACGACCTTCCTTCGCCGCTTCGGTCCGCAGCTTCTGCACGCCGGGCACCTGCTCGAACGTGTCGCGGTCGAGCGCGGTGAGGCTCATGTACACCTGGTCGTAGGCGCTCTGCGCCGCGTCCCCCATGGTGAGCCCAGCGCCGGCGGTAGCCGTCCCCGCGATGCCGCCTGCGGTGGGTGACAGCTTCGCCAACGGCGCCAGCCGCGCAGCGCCCACGCCGGAAAGGATGGTCGTGGCGATCGACGGTGCGATCTGGCCCAGGTGGAACAGCATCACGCTGGGGTCGCTCAATATCTCCCCCGGTCCGCCGTAGATGCGACGGATCACGTCCTCCGGCAGCCCGCTCAACGCGGTGCCGATGATCATCTGGCCGAACTCGCGTAGCGCGAGGCCCGTGTTTTCGAGCCCGAGCACGTTGGCGAGCGCGCCGGCCAGCTCCGGTAGTTGTCCGATACCAGCCAGCAAGCCGCGGCCCACACCGGAGAGTAGCCCCAGCTCGTTCTGCGGTCCGAGACCGATCGTCTCGCGTATCTCGACCCGCCGCTCCGGCTTGCCGAGCTCTTCGCGAACACCAGCTAAACCGCTGACCTGCTGAGCGGTCTCGGTTGTACTTCTGAGCAACTGCGCAACGAACGGAGCAATGGTGGCGATGTCGTTGCTGACCGGCTCGGTCGCCCCCAGCTGCTCGCTCGCACCCGGGGGTGCCATGAGGCTGCCGAGAATACCCCCCGATGGACCGGGGCGGTTGAGCCGAGCGCTCGGCATGACGGGCTGTTGCGGATCGACCGTCAGGATGTTGTCGGCCGAAAGTGGCGGCGGCGTGTACCGATAAAGGACCGACCTGCGCCGGTTCAGTTCCTCCAAAGCGGCGGCGATGATGTTCTCGGGTGTGAGCGTGGTCATGGGGCGTTCATGATTTCGAAGGGTGACTTCGAACTCCAAGGCTTGACCGGAGGCGAGCCGGGAACGACGGTGCGGGTCGCCTCCGCGGCCGAGCGGAATTTCCACTCTTCGCTCGGTCGCAACGACCCGTCTTCACTTTGAAGCACGGGCACGGGGTCGTTCGACAAGCGGAACTGCGGGCCGAGGATGGTGAGGATCGTCTTGGCGAATGCCGACGAGACCGGCGCACGTGTCACAGTCGGCGACGTATAAAGGAAGACCTCCTTCGCCTGACCGTTTTCGACAAGGGCATTCATCATCCTGCCCCGTTGCTCTATGGGTACTTTTTTCAATTGCTCCTCTTGATTTTTCGAGAGAATGACGCCGCGTTCGAGCTTGTAGCCATCGAATGATTTTTTATCGAACCGATAATTGGCCAGTTTTTGCGCAAAAACGGTCGTCTCCGTCAGTGCGTTGATCGGCTCGCCGGACAGCTCGGCCATCATGGCAGCGCTGCCGAAATTGGAAATCGCAATCTTGTCTGGATCTTGTAGCGTAGGCAAGGTTTCGGATAGCCTCTTCAAAAGCTCCTTGCCAAATTCGTTTGCCTTGCTGCCTATTGCTAGCCGGCTATCCAATGCTGCACTACTAGCTTCTGCACTTTTAGCGACTGCGTTCGCCTCTGCGACGGCTTTTTCCAAAGGTAAGAGCACTTCTATCCTATATTTTTCTGTTCTGGTTTTATCGGCCTCTGCCAAATCACGCACGCCCTCCGCTCTCGCTTGGAATGCCTGTGCGCTCATCAGGTCGAGTTTGCCCGGGGCCAGCTGCAAACTGACCATACCTTCGGCGAATTGGCTGGGCTGCGTAGATGCGGCAGTAGCCAAGCGAAGAAGCGTGTCGTAGTTGACTACCATCTGACGTTTGAGGATGCTTCCATCCTCCGTCGGAGCAGTCAACGTCAGAGTGATGCCTTTGTTGTTTGCATTGGTGATGGTGCCATTCCACGGAATACCCGTAGTGACCCGGTGGTACCGTACGAGGGCGTCGACCAATCCATTCACATCGCCACTGTCGAATGCAGCCAACGCATCGTTGAGGCTCTGAAATTTGTTCATTTGTGTAAGGTCGTTGAACAATTTGCCGAGCTTCTCGATGTCAGCCGGCTCACCTAAACGTGCAAGCGCGCTCGCTACTGGCCCCAGCACAGCCGACGGATTGTATTGAAACAAGTCACTCGAAAAGATGGTATGCAAGTCTTGGATTGCTTGAGCTTTCAGCTCAGCTTCTTTGTTAGCTTGATCAATTTTCTGCAATTCGGAGAGCAATCGCAACTCGTTCAACGCGCGCTCGTCACGTCGAGCACGAATGCCTTCGAGCATCGCGACAGATTGCAGCCCCGAAGTCAGAGCGTCGAACGGGTTCGCCATGGCGTCTTACCTTCTTCCGGCGAGCACATCGAACAGAGCACCGACGCCGCCCGGTGTGCTTTTGGCCGCATCCAGCAACTTGTCGAGCGCAGTGGGCTGGTTCATCATGTAAAGCCCAGCACCCAGCCCCGTCGCACCGAACACCGTACCCATCAACGAATTGAGTGCATTGGCCCTCGTCGCACCCTCGGCCAGCTTCATGTTGGCCTCTTGCCCGATCAAGCTCGCAACAGCCCCCGCTTGTTGAAGTGGATTACCCAATACGCTGGAACGCAGCCCCGCTATGTTGCCGTAGAGCCCGGCCAGCGGCTGTAGCGCTCCGCCGAGCGACTGCTGGTCAGCTCCGAGCGCGAGTGCGTTCATGCGCGCTTGCTGCTCCGCCCCGACCAGACGGCCCAGTGTGCCGGCGCGCGCTGTCTCCGCGGCCCGGGCGACGTCGAGCCCACGGTCGAGCGCCGTTGCGCGCACGGTCGTCGGGTCGATGCCCAGCCGGCTGAGCTGTTGGGCGTTGTTGAACTTCTCGATGTCGAACGCAGCGGCTACGTCTTCACGTGCACGCGCCGCCATCGTCTCGGGGGCGAACTGCTTCGCCGCTTCGTACATGGAACGGACCGCTTCGGCCTGCATTCGACCGAGCCCGGTGCGAGCAGCGAACAAATCCGCAAGTTCAGGTTGGATCCTCCGTAGAAGATCTTGAAACCCCGCCGCACTTTGCTCTACGTCGCGCTGGATCAGCCCCAACTGCCTGCGGAGCTGCTTCATCAGCATCGCACGGACTTCTGCGAGCCGTTTTTGCTGATGGTCCAAACTGACCGAGCCGAACAACCCCAGCAGGCCCATCGTCACGCCCCTCGTTTGCTCATCCGTGCAATCACCCTTGCGCTCCCTCGATACGCCGGGTCACCGCCGGACGCTGGCGCGCACGAGCGTCGGCCGCTGCCTGCGACACGAGCCCGAGCGCGACAAGGTCTCGGAACGTCACGGCGCGGTCGAGCAGCGTAGCATCCGGCCCTTCACCGGCCAGTACTACGACCCGTTCGTCGACGAGCTTGCTCGCACGGGCGGGAACTTCTGCCACTTCACCCTCGCTTTGCTGCTTCGATCGTACTCGCCAACGCAGCATAATTTACTTCGACCCGCGGACCTCCGTCCACTTCCATCCGCCAACTGGTCGCCTTGAACCCCGACGGCAACCGACGCAGCGTGTCGAGCTGCACACCTTCGTCGAACCGCAGCACGTCGTCCGCCCACACCCGCACCCGCAGATGGTCGAGGGCGCTGGCGGAACCGCCGAGCGCTGCACCGGACCCGCCGGTCGTGAGCCACAGCGGCTCACCACCGAGCGGCTGCAACGGCGGAACCAAAGTGCCTACGGAAAGCGGGTACGTCACGTAGCTCTCGCCTCCGAGAGAATACCCGTCGAGTACGTCGAGCGGACCGGCGGCCCAACGGGCGGCGTTGTAGTCGTCGTACTCGTCTCCCGAAACGGCCGGTTGCCCGCTCGTGACGAGCGAGCCACGGATGTGGACGACCCCGAGGTTCTCGGGCTGGGGCAACCGCACACTGGGTGAGCTCCACGACCACGGGCGCCGAGTATTCGCATAGTCGTCCACGGTGTAAAGGTCGATCCGTCCAGGGGCTACACTACTTTGATACCAAATCTTGTCGGCCGCCTTGGGTGAGACGATGTGATTGATGTTGTACAAAGAAAGAAACGACGCTACGTATTGCTGTCGTTGTCGGCGATAGATCAACAACCCGCGGGAGTTGCCGAAGTTGACCACTATTTCCCGTCCAGTGGCTCCTACTTGCGTTGCCGAGTTGTAGTACGACCGCCACTCTTCCGGGGTGAACAACTCCTCCGAAATGTTACCTGCTTCGTTCTCGGTGAGGACGAGCAACCCGCTGTCGGTGGCGACGACTGCGCCGTCGGCGAGGTTGGCCACGGCTCGGGGCGACGGCACGTCGAACGCCGCATCGCCTTCGATCAGAGCCATCGACGAAGGATGCGTGCCCACCAGGTAGTAGACCCGCCCCGTGGTGAACACCACCAACGCGTCCCGTACGAGCGCCAGCGCTCGGATAGCGTGGGGCACCGTGTAGGAGTAGGGGATCGGCCAACCGTGCGGATGCCACGGCTCGCTGAAGCAAACCGTGTTGCCGACGAAGGCGACGAGCGCGCCGCTCGGATGACGGAGGAGGTTCTTCAGCCCGACGGGCGGCGGATCCCACCATGTCGACAACAACGGCAAGCGCAGCGCCAACTCGCTGTCCGACAGCGTATCATCGTAGCTCGTCGTGCCGATGTTGACCGACGCGACGAACCGATAGGACACTCCGGCATTGCCGACCGAAGTGCGGTAAATTTCGATCGCCGACAGCGGCGCGCACTCGGCCGTAGGGGCCGACGGCAAACCGCTGATCTGCCAAGTACCGTTGGTGTTACCCGTAGCGAGCCTCGGAGGGCTGGGCGGCCCCAGCTCACCGAGGCTCGTGCGGTAGCAGTAGACGTAAGCGCGATCGGTCGTAGGCCCCGTGCCGCCCGAGACCGCTACCGTCGGCGCAGTGGTCGGTCGGGGTACACCGAGTTTCCACGCAGCGGAGTAGTTGAAAATGGACTGGCGGTGATAATAGAGCCCTCCGGCACCATCCCCATCCCTGGACCAATATATGCGCCCCCAACTGTCGTTGATCGCTGGCGTCTCGACCAGTGAAACCCAAAACGGAAATACGAGCCAGGTGAGCGTACCCGACGCAGAGGATAGAGGAAGCGCAACTTGTGCTCCCGGTGGTTCGTAGGAGTGAGTAAGGACACTTCGTTGAACGAATGCCGGTAGACCCCGAAGTGACCGCTTGGTCACGTCGAGGTCCACTGCGTTGATGGCCCGATCAGGTTCGACCAGATGCGGCTCTGTCGCGCGGTCGAGCCCGCCGAAGTCGAAGTAGCGGATGAGCGTCACGCGAGCGCCCGACAGCTTGGGTCGAGCGCATCATACTCGACGTCACGAGGGGAAGGCCAGTGGCATCTCGATCTGGTACGCCCCGCCGGCCATGCTGATGATCCGAAGGTCGAACGCCAACTCTACGATGGCTGCCTGAAGGTCCGTCAGACTGCCAGTATTGAGAATTGTACGATCGAACAACTCGACGAAGTCCAGCCGTTCACTCGGATGGTCCATCGCCGGAAGATTACGGTCGACGAACACGGTGTGACCCCCTCGTTGTTTGATGAAGCGCAGCTCGTTTTCGAACCGCAAGTCGTCGAACACGACGATTTTGCCATTCGCCAACTCTCTGTCCATCGCCCGTTCGGCCAACCTGATCCAAATCTCCGGATGCAACATGTTCCGACCGAAGTCGGTTCCCACGATCTGAAGTAGCCGTCGCCACGTCAAATCGGTATCGGCCAACGTCGGCGGCTTCGAATTCTTGTCAATCTTCGTAGTATAGTTACTCCCACCGATGATCGAAGCGATCGCTTTCACTGGCGTGGCGAAACCGAGTATGACGATCTTCAGCGGAAGCAGCGACTGAAGCAGCTTCGCTGCGGTGGACTTGCCGGATCCTGCTCGACCTCCAAACGCGACGATCATCATTCTAAAGCCCGAAAGCGTCGGTCCAACAGAGAACCTGCGGCATGTAAGTTCCGTTGATCCACACCGGTATCCGGCACACGTGCAGCTCGCTGCTACCGGCCAAGGGCAGCGGCGGCTCGACGTAGCGATCGGGCGGCAAAGGGTGACACTGGCCGTGCTCGATGAACCCAGCTTTACCTTTGGTAGAACAGCGCTGGGCCACCCCGCAGTCGTTCTTCCCACAACACGGCCCGACCACGGGCGACATCCAGCCGGAATAGGGATCCGGCGTCCCTTCGGGCGGGTGCGTGATCGTTTGCGCGGAGACCGAGCTGCCGAGCAAGCAGAACAGCAGAGCGAAGCGCTTCATCGACCAACCTCCAACTGCTTGCGGATGAGTTCGAGCGCGCGTCGTGCTTCGACGCAGCACCGATAGAGCGTCAACACCGCCTCGGCTGGATCGGACGGCAGCCCGTCGGGCAACGCCCCGGCGTCGAACAAAGAGCCATCTACGACGGGACAAGCCACGAGCGGTTGCAACTCGACCAACTCCCGTTTCGGCTGACACGCAGCCAACAAGACGACGAACCCTACAGCGCAGGTGCGAAGGGCCGATTGGTCAACGCGCCAAGTGACGGCGCACTTCGGCCAACGCATCGAGACATTGTTGTTCACGGCTCGCATTCTCCTTCAGTCGGTTGCGCATCATGGCTAGATCGTCGCGCAACCTTTTTTGTTCTAATCTCATTGCAGCCGTTGTGTCAAGTGAAAGTTTACGCTGCTGTTCGATTTTGGCAAGAGCGGAGCGAAGTGCGTTGCGCTCTTTCTCGACTTCTTGCAAACGTGCTTCGGCGGCAACCCGAGCTGTAATCGCACTACGGCGGCTCAGTTCCTGGTAGCCGATTGCGAGTACGAACCCCACGAATATCACGCCGATGACTACGAACTTGGCCCGTGGATCGAAGACAAGTCCGAGCAATCGAGCGAACATGCTAGTCACGCCGAGACCGCCAGATGAACGCGACGATCACCGCAACGATCGCCAGAATGACCAACACGAGCGCCTGTGTTTTGAAATCGAGATGGCCGACTTGCTCTGCCGTCGCCGTGACTACCGACGCACCGATGGTGAGCGCGCTACTCACCCCCACGACCGCCTTGCCCGTCGTGGTGGCAGGCACTTCGTGAAATTTCGGAGGTCGACGTAGACCGGCAAGCGCCATACCTTCGCGGATGACGCTCTCCGGCAACCTCACGCCGCATTCGACGATGATCATAGCGTCGAGCAAAGCGAACAGCGTATCCGGGTCGTAGACGTCAGCCGTGGCGTTGGCCTCGAGGCCCGACAACAGGCAGACTTGCCGAACATAAGCATCGGTGTCGTTTTCACTCGGCGGTGCCCAAGTCGCGATCATTTCCCGGACAGTCCGTAGACCGCGTTTGTCCCAATAATTCATGAGGATTATGACGCCGGCTCGAATACCGTAAGGCATCGAGACGAACGTAACGAACGCCCGATCTTTCTGCTCGGGAGCCTGACCTACCCATTTGTTGGCGGGATTATGACGAATATTGAGCGGATTGTTGTTACGCAACCCGCGGATCGTCCGTTTGTCGACTTCCGTTGCGTAGCGCACAGCGATCGGCATGTCAGCTCTCTTTAGCGGTTATACTGCGCAGCCTACTGAACCAAGCAAAAAACTGCATAACTTACTTTTCTTTCAAGTACAACGGGCCACCGGTTCGAATTGTACGCACGTGCAAACTCCATCACGGCGTATGACCTCGGAGCCATTGCCACAACGCTACGACCGCACCGATCAGACCGGTGGGGATTATAAGGTGAATGAGCCGCAGTTTGAAATCGAGATCGCGACGATGCTGTTCGAGCAGACGATCGCGTTCACGTTCGCGGGCCTCCAGCTCGACGATCGTCCGCTGGACCTGCATCACCAAGTTGCGCAGTTCACGCAGCTCGCTCTCTAACCGTTCGAGAGCGTGTTTGACCCACTCGAATGGCTCGGATGCACTCAAGTTTCCGCCGCCCTCCATAGCACACCCGCTACAAGGTCAGAGGTCGTCATCGGACTTGTCCGCGAGCTGCTCGGCTTTGGACCTGAGCGGCTGCGCACCGGTGTTGGCGATTTCCGAACTGCCGAGAGCGACCTTGACGCCATCCGACCGCACATAGTAGTCGCCCTTCACCCGACCACCCTTCCGCAACGCGTGGTCGATCCGACGAACCCAACGGTCGGCATCTGACCCGTCCACGATCACCACCGCAGCGGGCGAGGTGATCGTACCGTCCTCCCGCATCTCCTGCTGCAGCGGGATCACGTGCACCCTGGCGCCTGGCAGCTCGACCGTGCCCGGTTGGGCAACCTCGTGCTCGCCGTCGGGTAGCTCGACCTCGCGCAACGCCAGCGCTTCGGCGAGACCGGGCAACGACACGGCAGCCTCACGCAGCACGCGGTGCGGGTCGGAACAATTGATCAGTTCGATGCAATAGATCATGACAACGGCTCCCCGAGTATACGGAAAGCTCGCAACAGCTCCGCGTCGGTCAATGCACGTCGCCAGAAAGCCAGACAATTGACACGGCCAAAAAACATACTTGCCCCTCTGCTGATCTCTAAATATGCAGGCGTCGGCGGCGAAGTGAACGCACCGCCGGGTACCACGGTATTGCCGTCGACGGTCGCGGCGCGCGAATAATCAGCGCCCGTGCGAAACGCCACGCGGCTGTCGAAACCGTCAAAAAAGACGCTCGGGACCACGGCGCGCCAGACGCTTGCATTAATTTGATACCAACTCTCGTCCGGAGAACCATTTCGCGCGACGGCTTCACCATAATTCAACGTGCCACCTACAGCAAATTGCGCCGCGCGTGCTTTCAGCGCCGCACTGTACGCGACGTCTGCAATATTGACCCGCAAACTCTCGGCGGTCCAGACCACCGGCGTTCCGCGCGCGTAACTGAAAAAGGGGGGCAAACCAGAAAGTCCATCATTCAAAAAACGCATAATGAAATACGTCTGACACCCATGCACGATCACCGTGCGCGCGGGGTTCGACACCGACCCGCTGCTCAACAGATACGCACGCGCAGAAATCGGCCCAACGGGCGCCGAGATCAACCGAGCGAGCGCCCAGATCTCGTAGAGCTGCCCACCGTGCGGGCCGACGCCACGAGAGAACTTGCCAGCACGTAGCTGATTAGGCGCGTCGTAGCGCTGGACGACGGAATCGATCCATTGACCAGTGCCATCATCACGCAACCCGAGCCAAAACCTATGATTTTCGATCGCACCGAGCAGCTCGACCACCGCATGCACGTAGCATGCGGTCTCGTTTCCACCCGCGTCGACTATCCATCCGCTGGACATCGCGGCAGCTGGCGACGCTGGAAATCCGTCTCCGTTGTCCCCCGCCGCGACGTCACACCAAATCGCCTCCGGTCCGACCACGCCGCCAGCTACGGTGGTGACCGTCAGGCCGGTCGTGTTGCCGTAGACCGCCACCGTCTCGCTCGTGCTCGATCGGCCCCGCATCGGCCCGGTCCAATACCCGCCGTCGCGCGGGCCGGGCCAACCCACCAACCGGTTGGGCTGTTTCCCGACGAAGATCGGCTCACCGGGCGTCCACTGCGCCGTCGGATCCCAGTACCGCGGCGCGCGCACGAGCCGAGCGCCGCCACCAGCATCTTGTGGCGAAATAATCTGAACCAGCTCCGATCCCGGCCCACCCATACCGCCGTTGGCGACGGGAATGCCGTAACCATCCTCGAAATCGATAAGGACGTCGGGAACGAGCGGAGCAGGACCTCGTGGTGGAGCGTAGTAAACAAACATATCGTGCTACCTTTCCTCAGTATTGTTCTAAATAAACGGTTATCGGAGCCGTAGCAATCAGCGCTATGTGTGTCGCACCAGAAGGAACACCCATCGCGCGACGATCAGTACCCGCTACGATGAATTGCCATCCCAAATCACCCATGTTCACAGTAACCGAAGCATTGCCAAATTTACAATAAAGGATTTGATCGGTCGTATTTGTAATGATGACGGTGTTTGCACCTGCGGACAAAGGAATAGCCGTCGAGGTCGTCGTTGCCGCGACGGACCGTCCAGCCGTCATCACCGGCACTGGGAGCTGCGCGAATACGGGGTTATGGGTTTGGTTCGCGGCCCCTTGAAGATGCAGAGCCATAGCCACCTCCTACCTGTACAAGAGGCGATAAGGTTCGCCCCACCCGTCCGCTCGGTTCAACGCACTGTCACCGGTCCACAAATAGATGAAATAAGCGAACGCGCCGGCATAGCGCTGTCGTAGAGGCTCGAACCCCGTTGTCCACATGACGCTCATGTTCTGGGTTTTGGGGAAATATTGTCGTGACGTGTAGTTACTCTCAATCTCGCTGGTACCCACCAACTTGTTGCGCGACCGTGCGAAATCATACCAGTCGATAAGGCCTTCGAACGGCACACCGGCGATCGTCGTTGGATACCGCAGTTTCTGGTCCCAGTCGGCCTGTGTCCTGATCCCGACATTGTCGTGGATGCCAATTCCACAGATGTCGACCCAAGCATCACCGGGATAGATGTTCCACATGCGTTCATTATTACCAGTGCCGAACCGGTGAAGCTGCCCAGAAGGACCGAACTCGATCAAGAACGACTTGCCAGCTCCCAAAACATCGCCAACCGCAGCGCGCATGATGTCCATACAGCGACGCCAAGCTGTTATGAAGTTCGCCTTGTCCGGACCGATGCTATGTGAGTACCAATCACCGTTCGCTTCCCAGTTCCACCGGAGCACGACCGTCCGGGGATTTCGACCGATCTGCCCACAGCGGTAAGCAATACGACGGAACAGGCGAGTATAGTAGAGGTCGTAGTCGCCACGCGCGATCTCTTGCCAGATGCCGGGTCGTCCCCACGACGAACCAGTCCAGTGGTTGGAATGGCTCCAAGGTACGGCCGTCAACGCGATGACGATCGGATTGTTGATCGGCCAATAAGCCGGGTCGAACGCGCGGTTCGGATTAACTTCGTTGAGCTGCCCAGCCCACGTTGCATCCGACGAGCCCGCGCCACCTGCAACCGCGTCCCAGTTCGGACAGCCGGTTCTAGTAGTATTCCCCCACACCTTGGCGATGTTGGCCGGCCGGCCGAGCCAATTATTGTAGTCGCGAAGCGGCTGCCAAATGAGCTGTCCCTGATTGTTGTAGGCGAAGCTGAACGGCTGGCCGATCCCGTGCCAGCTACCCAAAGGCGGGATCGAACCCCAATTCAGCCCATCCAGCCCGCTGCCCGAGCCGCCCCCACCACCGCCCCCACCACCGCCCCCACCACCGCCCCCGCCGGAGCTTTGGTTGGTCGCACCGCCGTAGATCGGGAACAACCGCATGTCAGTCGACCGCGCCCGCTACGACCTGCCAGAGGTTGTTCGAACGAACAACCAGACCGATGTTCTTCCGACTGGTCGCACCGCTGGTCACCTGAGCGGACGCAACGTTGCCCGAATTGGGGCCGGTCCACAACTGTGCGCCCGGCCCGCGGGTGAGGAGAAGAGTGGAATTGGGGGGCACCTCGAAGACGACGTAGTACTCCAGCCCCGTCGGACCGTTGGCATCCGACCCGGACGGCAGTGTCAACACCGGCAGCACCACCTCTGTTGTACCCGGCTGGCAAATGAGCTTGGTGAACAAATCGTCGATGGACAAATTGTAAGTGAGCAAACTGCCGCTCGGACCAGCCCATTGCAGCACGGCTCCGACCGCCCAGAACGTACCGGGCGAGATGGAGAAGGTCTGCGGAACGTTGTCGACTGCCCCCGCCGCGCTCGTAGATGCGAGCGCGAGCCAGACGCTGAACGAGCCGGTCTGAAGAACGTCGCTGTTCCGAGACACTGACCAAACCGCTCCCTCATTGGAATAATAGCCATGAGCGAGCGTCAGGTCGACTTTCGGCGTACCACCGGTCCGCGAAACGGTAACGCTCGAAACGCCGGAAACAGGTGAGCTGATAGCCGAACCGATGTAAGCACCAATCCGATCAGAAGGCACGTGGCGAGCATGGACGTAAGTCACCCAGGCTTCGCTGGGGAACGTAACCACCATGTTGCCGGTGCCACCGCTGCTGTCCCCTTCGTAAATCGCTACCCGCCCCCTACGAGAACCAGTATTGTAAGTGGTGAAGTTTTCTCGCAGAGTCAAATTCGACAATGCCGGATGCGTGATCGAAGTAGGCGCTGGAGGAGAAGCGTCCCGATCCGTCGCAACGATAATGAGTACTTTACCAGACGGCAAATTGATGTTCGAGCCCGTGACAGTCGTGGAAGCCGAAGCGGTCCCGAACGTCGCGACCGGTGCCCAGGCCGCCGGGCTCGGAGCTTCCGTCGGCTGAGGCAGATGCTTGAATGGTAAGCCCTGATTGAGCCGTCGCTCGAATTGCCAAACGTTATTCGACGCGCGCCGGTACAAACCCGGCCAAGAAAAACCAGTTCCACCCGGAAGGTCAGAGGAATCGTCGGCCCAATAGACGTCGTTCAACCCACTGTCGTTGGTATTGAGAGGGACCCAGCTACTACCCGACCAATACTCGGTCAAACCGGTCGCGGTGTTGTATCGCATGCTACCCACAGCCGGGGTCATCGGCCCCGATTGAGCCTGGGCGATGACGTCGGCGAGGGTCGCCGCGGTGATCGCACAATAAAGCCGAGTGCCGGCGGGCCATGCTCGCGCTGTCGTACCTTCCTGCGCACGCACGACGGTGAACGAATTGGAAGTCATCGCAGTGCATTTCACGATCTCACGGACCGT
>Ga0308417_1001954_pt1 | contig 13846 bp, 13 predicted proteins | sample HotsprSampleOS65_FD_203528 | JGI IMG/M metagenome (GOLD analysis project Ga0308417, IMG submission 203528) | Hot spring phototrophic mat microbial communities from Octopus Spring, Yellowstone National Park, Wyoming, United States - 20090730_OS65 ... | reverse complement strand
TGGCTGGTTGACCTCCAGGGCGGCGCTGCCGCGCGGCACCCCGTCGTCGACGGCGATCTCGACCGACAGACTGCCCCGCGACGAGCTGACGCGCACACTGGCTCCCTCCTGCACCCCGAGCCGGTCGAAGTCGTAGCGGTTGACCCGCAGACGCGTGCCGGGAGCGAGGCCGGCGAGTGCGGGGGATCGTGTCGTGCCGACGGCACGGTCGTAGAGCCGGCGGGTGACGATCAGCCGCAGGCTGTACGAGTCGACCGCAGGTGGCTCCTCGACGGCCCCGGGCTCGAACCGCAGGAGGGGCGGCGGCTGCGGCCCGGTGGTGGTCGCGTCACCATCGGCCGCCCCGGAGGTGACCTCCCCGGTGGTGGATTCGGCGGTGGCCTCCCCGGTGGCGGAACCGTCCTCGCCGGGGGGGCCGGGCACCGGCGCCGGTCGGGACGGGTCGACCTGCAGCGGCACGACGAGGCCGTCGAGCCCCCGGCCGGTCTCGAGTGCCCGGGCGGTCACTCCGGCGTAGGCGGGTGCCACCCGCTCGATCTCGGCCGTCAGCTCCGACACCGACGCCACCCCGAGGTCGGAGCCGAGACGCTGGGCCAGCTCGGCGGCGATGCTCCAGTCGGCGCGGGCGGTGCCCGGCGGTGTCACGACCTGACGGAGGGTCGAGACCCGCCCTTCGAGGTTGGTCGTGGTCCCGTCCACCTCGGCGAACCCGGCGGCGGGGAGCACGACGTCGGCGAGCGAGGACGACTCGGTGAGGAACTGGTCCACGGCGATGACCGTTCGGGCCCCGGCGAGGGCCCGGACGGCGAGGTCGTGGTCGGGGAAGTCGGCGAGCGGATCGGCGCCGAGCAGCACGAGGGTGTCGAGGCGGCCGTCGGCGGCGGCGCGCAGGATCCCGACGGCGTCCGCACCCCGCTCGGCGGGGACTCCCGGCCAGAGGTGGCCGAACCACTCACGGCCGTCCTCGAGCGACACCCGGCCCGGCAGCACACCGGGTGCCAACCCCATGTCGAGCGCCCCGTGCACGTTGCCCCGCCGGAGCGCGGAGAGGACGCCGACCTCGAACGGCGCGCCGAGCAGCACGGCCGCCGCGTCCACGCAGCCCTGCGGGGACTCGGCCAGCGACTGGCGCCCGAGCACCACCGTCACCCGCTCGACGCCCTCGAGGAGCCTGCGGGCGGCGTCGACCACCTCGGGGGCGACACCGGTGTCGCGGGGGTCGGCGGCGCCGCCGAGCAGGGCGGCGACGAGCGCAGCCTGCGCCCCGGGACGCGGGTGCATCGACACGGCCGCCAACGGACTCAGGCCGGTCGGGGCGGGGCTGATCTCGATGACGGTGACGCCGTCGTCGACGATCGCGTGCCGCAGGCGCAGGAACAGCACCGGCAGCTCCTCCTTCAGGTCGGGACCGAGGAGCAGCACGGTCCCACCCGCCCGGCAGGCGTCGTCGATGGTGGCCCGCGGCATCCCGAGCACCACCTCGGCGGGCAGGCCGTCGCCCAGCTGGGCGTCGACGTGGTCCGTGCCGATCACGCCCTTGGCCAGCTTGGCCCAGGCGTAGGCCCCCTCGTTGGTGCAGCGCGAGCCGCCGAGCACGGCCACGCCCGCCGGTCCCGACCGCTCGAGCGCGTCACGGATCGCCCGGGTGGCGCTCGCCAGCGCCTCGGCCCACCGTGCCGAACGAAGGTCGTCGTCGCGCCGCTCGCGCACCAGCGGTGCCGTCAGGCGGTCCCCGCTGCTCACCGCCTGGAAGTTGAACCGGCCGCGGTCGCACAACCAGCCCCAGTTGACCGGGTCGATGTCGACGCCGACGTAGCGGAGCACCTCGTTGCGGGAGGTCTGCACGCTCATCCGGCACCCCACCGCACAGGTCTGACAGGTCGACTCGGCCACCTCGAGGTCCCACGGACGGGCCCGGAACCGGTAGGTGGTGGCGGTCAGCGCCCCGACGGGGCAGATCTGCACGGTGTTGCCGCTGAAGTACGACGCGAACGGGTGGTCGGGGAACGTGTTGACCTCGGTGGCGCTCCCCCGGTGCACGAAGTGGATCAGCGGGTCACCGGCGACCTCCTTGGCGAACCGGGTGCAGCGGTCGCACAGGATGCAGCGCTCCCGGTCGAGGAGCACGAGGTCGCTGATCGGGATGGGCTTGGCGTAGTGGCGCTTCTCCTCGACGAAGCGGCTCTCGCCAGGGCCGTAGGCCATCGCCTGGTCCTGGAGGGGGCACTCACCGCCCTTGTCGCACACCGGGCAGTCGAGCGGATGGTTGATGAGGAGGAACTCGAGGACGCCCTCCTGGGCCTTCCTGGTGGCGGGGGACTCCGTGTCGATCCGCATGCCGGCACTGACCTCGAGCATGCAGGTGGGCTGCAGGGACGGCCCACGGCCGCTGTCGACCTCGACGATGCACATCCGGCACATCCCGACCGGGGTCATCCGCGGGTGGTAGCAGAAGTGCGGGATGTAGACCCCGTGGCGCTCGGCGGCCGCGATCACCAGCTCGCCGGGCCGTGCCAGCACCTCACGACCGTTGATGGTGATCGGCACGGACTCGACCGTCGCCGGCTCCTGCTCAGCCACCCGCACCACCTCCGGCTGCTCCCGCCACCACCGGATCGGCGGCGACGGCACCGACCCGGGAGCGGTTCCGGGCGATGTGGGCCTCGAACTCGGGACGGAACCGGCGCAGCGCCGAGGCGATCGGTGACACCGCCGAGGGGCCCAGCGGGCAGATGGTCGTCTGCCGCGGGGGCCAGGCGATCCCGGGGCTGATGTTGTCGCAGACGTCGAGCAGCAGGTCCAGATCGCTGGGCCGGCCGTATCCGTCGAGGATCCGGCGCAGGATCTGCTGGAGCCAGGTGGTGCCCTCACGACAGGGCGTGCACTTGCCGCACGATTCGTTGGCGAAGAACCTCACGACCCGGAGACAGGCCCTGACCACGTCGGTGGTCTCGTCCATCACCACCACGGCTCCGGATCCGAGCATCGAGCCGGCCCGGTCCACGGCCGCCTTCTCGAGCGGCAGGTCCAGGTGCTCCTCGAAGAACCAGGGGGCCGAGGCACCGCCGGGGATGAAGGCCTTCAGGGCGCGGTCGCCGCGGATGCCCCCGCCGTAGACGGGGGCGTAGATGAGATCCCGGAAGGTCGTGACGCCGAACTCGACCTCGTAGACCCCGGGGCGCTTGACGTGGCCCGACACCGCGAACATCCGGGTGCCCTTCGAGGTCTCCGCCCCCAGTGCGGCGAAGGCCGCACCACCGTTGGTCACGATCCAGGGGACGTTGGACAGCGTCTCGACGTTGTTGACGATCGTGGGCTTGAGGTAGAGGCCCTTGGCGGCCGGGAAGAACGGGGGCTTGAGCCTGGGCATGCCCCGGTTGCCCTCGAGGCTCTCGATGAGCGCCGTCTCCTCCCCGACGATGTAGGCACCCGCACCCCAGTGCAGGATCACGTCGACGGAGAAGTCGGTGCCCAGGATGTTGCGACCCACGTAGCCGGCGGCGTAGGCGTCGTTGAGGGCCTGCGCGATCCGCTCCTGGGCGAGCGCCATCTCCCCCCGGACGTACAGGAAGGCCTGGCCGAGTCCCACCGCGTAGCAGGTGAGCAGCGCCCCCTCGATGAGCTGGTGGGGATCCCGCTCCATGAGGAGGCGGTCCTTGTAGGTGCCCGGCTCGCTCTCGTCGCCGTTGACCACGAGGTAGCGCGGCCACACATCGGCGGGACAGAACCCCCACTTGACCCCGGCCGGGAACCCCGCGCCTCCCCGCCCGAGCAGGCTCGCGGTGCGGACCTCCTCGAGGACCTGCGCCGGTGCCATGGTCGTGAGGGCCTTGCGCAGCGCCTGGTACCCACCGGTCGCCTCGTAGCGGGCGAGGGTGTGGGAGTCGTCGAAGTCGAACCGGCTGGTGATGATCCGGGGAGCGTCGGTGACGGCCATCAGCGCTCACCGTCCCCGGTGGCGGCCGCGTGCATGCCCAGCCAGGCCGGCGGGGTGGCGTCGTCGACCATGGCCGGCCCGGCACGGCGGTCCTCGGGGATCCGCTGACGGATCCGGGCCAGCGTGCCGTGCGGTGGGATGTCGTCGCGCCGGCCGGCACGCAGGTCGTCGATCAGCCGGTCGAGGTCCTCGGTGCTGACCTCGTGCACGTAGCGGTAGTTGACCTGGAGGCACGGTGCCTCCGTGCACGCTGCGATGCACTCGACGTCCTCGAGCGTGAACAGCCCGTCCGACGTGGTCTGACCGGCGGTGATGCCCAGGCGCTGCTCGGCGTGGTGGAGCAGCTCCTCGCCTCCGAGGAGCTGGCAGGAGATGTTCGTGCAGATGTTCACGAGGTAGCGCCCGACGGGCTCCAGCTTGAACATCTCGTAGAAGCTGGCGGTGCCGAGCACCTCGGCGGGGGTGCACCCGACGAGCTCGGCGATGTGCTCCATCGCTTCGTCTGTCACGTGGCCGTCCTGCTCCTGGGCCAGGTGCAGCAGGGGGATCAGCGCCGACTTCGGCCGCGGGTAGCGGGCGATGATCTCGCGGGCGAGCGCGATGTTGTCCGGGTTGAGCCGCGCCATCAGCGGTCGACCTCGCCGAGGATGGGATCGACGGAGGAGATGATGGCGACGGCGTCGGCGAGCAGCCCGTTGTGCATCATGTGGGGGAGGGCCTGGAGGTTGGTGAAGCTGGGGGCGCGGATGTGCATCCGGTACGGGCGCGAGCTCCCGTCGGACACGATGTAGCACCCGAGCTCACCCCGAGGCGACTCCACCGCCACGTAGGCCTCGCCCTCGGGGACCTTGAAGCCCTCGGTGAAGATCTTGAAGTGGTGGATGAGCGCCTCCATCGACTCGTCGATGCGGGCTCTCGGTGGGGGCGTGACCTTCTTGTCCTGCACCCGGTAGTCACCCTTGGGCATGGCGTCGAGCACCTGGTGGATGATCCGGATCGACTCGCGGATCTCGTTCAGGCGGATCGCGTAGCGGTCGAAGCAGTCGCCGTAGGTCCCGACGAGCACATCGAACTCCACCTGGTCGTAGGCCAGGTAGGGCATGTCCCGGCGGAGGTCCCAGGCGTAGCCGGTCGAACGCAGGATGGGTCCGGTGATCCCGAGGGCGATGCAGGCCTCGGTGCTGATCACGCCGACACCCTGGAGCCGCTCACGCCAGATCGGCTGTCCCGTCATCAGGATGTCGTACTCGTCGAGGCGGGGCGGGATCATCTCGCACAGGCGCAGCACGTCGTCGCGCCAGCCGTCGGGCAGGTCAGCGGCCACACCGCCAGGGCGGATGTAGTTGTGGTTCATCCGCAGCCCGGTCACCTTCTGCAGGAAGCGCAGGACCTCCTCGCGCTCGCGCCAGCCGTACAGCATCATCGACACCGCGCCGATGTCCATCCCGTTGGTCGCGAGGAACAGCAGGTGGGAGGCGATGCGGTTGATCTCGGTCAGCAGCATCCGGATCCAGGTCGCCCGCGGCGGGATCTCCACCTCGAGCAGCTGCTCGACGCACAACGAGAACGCCAGCTCGGTGAACAGTGGCGAGGCGTAGTCCATCCGGGTGACGTTGGTGGGACCCTGGAGGTAGGTCAGCTCCTCACCGGTGCGCTCCATCCCGGTGTGCAGGTAGCCGATGATCGGCTTGCAGCGCAGCACGGTCTCGCTCCGCAGCTCGAGCATCAGCCGCAGCACCCCGTGCGTGCTGGGGTGCTGCGGCCCCATGTTGATGATCATCGTCTCGTCACCCGGGGCGCGCTCGAGGTCCGCCTCGAGCGCTGCCTCGGCTTCGGACATGCGCAGCACCGCGCCGAGCTCACGCATGCGCTCCGCCTCGCTCACGAGGTCCCGGGCGGTCATCTCCTGGGCACCCTCGGCGGTCTGGGCCACGTTGGGCGCGGCGGTGGCACGGTCCTCGGTGGCGGTCACCGCGCCTCCGTTCCCCGCACGTCCGGCAGATCAACCGGGCGCTCGGCCGAGGCCTTGAACTGGACGGGGATGCGCCCCGAGTCGTAGTCCTTGCGAAGGGGATGGCCGATCCAGTCCTCGGGCATGAGGATCCGGGTCAGGTCGGGGTGCCCGTCGAAGGCGATGCCGAACATGTCGTATGTCTCGCGCTCGGCCGCCTCGGTCCCCGGGAACAGCTCCCACAGGCTCGGCAGACGGCAGTCGTCCTCGGGGACCTGCACCCGCACGCGCACCCGGCTGCGGGCCCGGTGGTTGAGGAGGTTGACCACGACCTCGAACCGCTCGGGCGTGATCTCAGGGGGTAGGTCGGTCCGACCCGGATGAGCCAGGTAGTCCACGCCGGTCACGTCCAGGCAGACCAGGTAGCCCTCGTCCCGCAGCGCGCCCACCACCCCGAGGTACTCCTCGCGCGAGGGGTGCAGCACGGTCTGGCCCCGCGGCCTGGTCACGGGGACGCCGTGCATCCGCTCGGTCGGCTCGGCCGGCAGCCCCTGCCCGACCGGTCCGCCCTGGTCACCGGCTGCGGACACGGTCACCGACCCCCGAGCACGACCCGCGACTCGGTCTGGCCGTCGAGCTGCTCGACGACGAGCCCGGCTCCCTGTCCGGCACCACGGCGCTGGAGCAGCTCGCCGGTGAGGATCTTGTGGTGGAGCGTCAGGATGGCGTGCATGAGCGTCTCCGGACCAGGGGGGCACCCCGGGGCGTAGACATCCACCGGCACGACCTGATCGACGCCCTGCACGATGGCGTAGTTGTTGAACATGCCGCCGCTCGAGGCGCACACGCCCATGGAGATCACCCACTTGGGTTCCATCATCTGGTCGTAGATCTGGCGCAGCACCGGGGCCATCTTCTGGCTGACCCGCCCGGCCACGATCATCAGGTCGGCCTGGCGGGGCGATGCGCGGAAGACCTCCATCCCGTAGCGCGCGAGGTCGTAGTGGGGCCCCCCGGTGGCCATCATCTCGATGGCGCAGCACGCCAGACCGAACGTGGCGGGCATGACGCTGCGGGCCCGGCACCAGCGCACGAACTCCTCGATCCGGCCGGTGAGCACGTTGTGGGTGAGGCCCTCGAGGCCGAGCTCGCGGAAGCCGCCCGCGCTCATCGTCAGGCCGCCTCTCCGGCCGAACCGACGGGCACGGCAGGCCGTCCCTCGGTGCCGACCCGACGTACCGTCGTGGCCGAGGTGCGCGCCGGGGTGACGACCTCACGGGGACGGAGGCGCTTGATCGGCCCCCAGTCGAGCGCCCCGTTGCCGATCAGGTACACGAACGACTCGAACACGGCGGCGACGAACAGCACCACCGCGGCGATCCCGAAGCCACCGAGGCGTTCGAAGACGACGGCGTAGGGGAACAGGAAGATGATCTCGACGTCGAAGACGATGAAGATCATCGCCACGAGGTAGAAGGTGACCGGGAAGCGCTCCGGCGGCTCACGACCCGGGATGATGCCGCACTCGTAGGGTGCCGCCTTGGCCGGGTTGGGTCGCGGCGGCACGATCAGCCGCTGGGCGACCCGACTGATCCCGGCGAACAGCACCGCCAACACCCCCAGGGCGAAGATCGGCAGGTACTGGCCCACGGGTCAGGCCCCCCCGGTTGGCGTGCCGGCCTCGGCGAGGTGCCGGTCGAGGATCTTGTCGCGGTAGTGGAGCACCACGACGAAGAACACGAACAACGCCAGCGAGATCACGAGGTAGATCGCCGGGATGAGCCGCTCGGTGCCGAGGTCACGGACCATCACCACCGACACCACCGGGGCGTTCGGATCGACCTTGGGCACCGGAGGTGCCTCACCGGGACGCGGCACCTGCGGGATCACCTGCCGGACCTGCACGATCGTGTAGTGCGGCGGGTGGGTGATCCGCACGGTGTCGCGGATCTTGAACCACAGCCGGCACAGCGGGTCGTCGGGCAGGAAGCTCCCCCCCTCGGCGTCCGGGCACTCGTCGAGCCGGTCCGGCTTGCCCCCGTACTCCCAGGTGTCCAGCTTCTTGTAGTCGGTCGGACTGCTGAAGAACCCGGAGTCGACGAGCACGACATCGGCAACCGCCTGGGCCTCGCCGGCCTCGGTGGCGGGCACGATGCGCCATCCGGCGAGCGCCTCCTCGTCGAGGAAGGCCTCCAGCTCATCGGGGTGGCTGGCGGCCAGGTCCGAGAGGGTGGCGCCGTTGGGGTACTCGGTGGCGATGTCGGGGTTGCGGGCGAGCAGCTCGTCGGCTGCGGGGAGGTCCTGGGGCTGGGGAAGACGCTGGGCGGCCTCGGTCCGGGGGGTCTCGGGGCCGTTGACGTAGATCTCCACCGGCGTCCAGGACGGGTTCTCACCCTTCGGGCCGATCCCCGGTGGGGTGAGCACCCAGGTGAAGCTGAGGATCACCATCCAGCCCGCCAACCCGGCGAGCGCCACGAGCAGTCCGAGGCGGGCACCCACGTTGGTGGCCAGCAGCAGGTACACCGAGCCGCACAGCACGAGCACCCCGACGAGCACGGCCAGGATCCCGGCGATGCCGGGCCTCCAGGCCAGGCCGGCGAAGACAGGGAGGAGATCGATCACTACAGGCCCCGTTCGTACTCGACGACCGCCGCGATCTGCTCGGGGGTCAGCATCACCTGGTCCGGGCTCATGGGCGCCACCGGCGGGCCGGGCACGTTCGGCGGGTTCACGTTCGGGTTGACCCCGAAGCCCGGCATCATCCCGGCGCCCGACAGGCCGTTCACTCCGTACGACTTGCCTGCGACCGAGCCCACGCTGATGTAGTCGATCTGCTGGGCGGCCGTCGGGAACTGCCGTAGCACGCTGCCGCCGGTGAGGTTCGGGCCGTAGGCGCCGCCGCCGGACACCTGTGGCTGACCGTAGGACCAGCCCTTGGTGTGACAGCGCCCACAGGCGTAGGCCCCGCCGGCGAACTTGGTGTACAGGCCCATGTTGAACACGGCCTCACCGAGCGTCGCGAACCTGGCGCCCGGGAGGGTGCACCGCCCCGTGTCGTCCGGGGCGCAGGTCTCGGCGATCTCCTTGTCGACCTCCGCTCTCGCCTCGGCGGCGGGCAGCTGGATGCTCTGCAGGTAGTCGATGATGTTGTCGAGCTGCTGGTCGGTGAGCGGCCCACCGCCCTTCTCCCCCCACGCCGGCATCGGGGCGAAGCCACGGCCGTACTCGAGGATGAACTTCACCTCGTCGCGCGAGTAGCGGTAGAGCACGGTGTTCAGGGCCGGAGCCTGCCAGCTGACCTGGGCCACGAAGTCGCCGTTCGGCGCGGTGATGGTGAAGTTGGCGGCCCCACCCACGCCCTTCGGGCCATGGCAGGCGGCGCACTGGGCGCCCTCGTTGTACAGCTCCTCACCGCGCCGCTCGAAGATGGCCTGGTAGCCCTCGATCGCCCCCTCCTGCCGGCCCGGCTCGGCCAGCCAGTAGAGCGGCAGTGCCACTGCGATCACCCCCAGGGTGATCAGGCCGAAGGCGAGGGTGCGGTCGAGCTTGCGCGTCTCGAGCTCGTCGTCGTCGAGGTAGGGCTTGCGGTTCGGCGCGAGCTCGAGCTCGGCCCCGATCTCCCTGCGGCCCTTGCGCATGTTGACCGCGACGGCGATCACGAAGCCGACGATCAGGACGACCGCGATGACGTACCCGATCGCCTCCTGGGCGCTGGCGAACACCGGTGCGGGCATCAGTGACCTCCACCAGCGCCGACGCAGTGCGGCCCCTCGGCCTCCTGACCGGTGGTGTTGGTGCCGATCGGCGGACCCTGGATCACCTTCGCGGTGTCCACGCTCAGCACGCCCCCGGTCACCTCGGTGACGAAGCGGTCCATGCCCCGGGGGGCGGGACCACCCTTCTTCTCACCGGCCTGGTTGTACTGCGAGCCGTGGCACGGACACTCGAACCACTGCGAGCTCTTGCACTCGGGCACCCTGCAGCCGAGGTGCGGGCACTTCTGGTACACGACCGCCACGCCGGCCTCGAGGCTGTTGAGCACCGGCTGGTCGTAGACCTGCCTCGCCTTCTCGAGGGCGCTGGCCGGGTACTCCGTGAGCCACATCCGCCCCTCGGCCACGTACAGGAAGCCCTGGTTGGCCTCGATCTGGGCGAGGATGTCGCTCACGTTGCCGACACGGATCTTGGATCCGAAGCCGCCCTTGGGCTGGGGCCAGAGGAAGGCGAGCACGGCGGCGCCGAACGCGCTCAGCCCGAACGCCATGAGCCCCACGATCGACCGGTTGAAGAACTGCCGGCGGGTGACCCCGATGGTCTCCGGATCGGGGGGCACGTACTCGGCGAGCGCGGTCTCGCGCTCGGCGACGAGGGTGCCTCCGCCACGGCGCTCGAGGGCGGCGGCGCGCTCGACGGCGGTGCCGGTGACCGGGAGAGCCTCCTCGAGCACGGGGGACTCGCTTCGGTCACGTTTGAGGGTCTCGCGCGACAGCATGCCGATGGCCTCACCCGTGTCCCGCCGGCGGGCGGCGGCGACCAGCACCAGACCGGCCAGCACCACGATGATCGGGATGGCGATGACGAGGGGGTTCATGGCGTGGCTCCCTGACGGGTGGGGGCGATGACGGGATCGATCGGCGGTCGGTCCATCACAGCTCGAAGAACAGGCCCTCGGTCCAGGGGGCGATGAAGTTGAACCCGGGACCCCGGAAGAACGACCCGATGATCACGAGCACCGCCCAGTACATGAGCTGGACGGTGAACAGGGCGATGGCGAACTTGCGGGCCTCGGGCTTGTTGGAGGGATTGCGGTCCATGTAGGGCGCCAGGATGAGCAGGAAGATGCCCATGCCGGGGATGGTCACCCCGGCCACCATCGGGTGGAACATGGTCAGCAGCTCCTGCAGGCCGAGGAAGTACCACGGCGCCTTGGAGGGGTTCGGCGTCTGGTTGACGTTGGCCAGCTCGAGCAGGGGGGCGTTCACGAAGATCGAGAAGATGAGGGTGAACGCGGTGATGGCCAGCGCTGCCACGAACTCCACCGCGAGCAGGTGCGGCCAGACGTGCACCTTGTCCTGCGGGACGGCCTTGACGTCCTGGATGGAGCCGGCCTTGACGACGGTGAGCAGCCGCTGGGTGTGCCCACCGGGCCCGGTCGCCGCCGGCGGGGGCGCCGCCGTGGCCACCGCCGCTGCCGCCGCGGTGGCCACCGCCCCGGCACCGCCACCCTCGCCCGCCGACTCGGCTCCGGACCTGCGGGCCTTGGCCGCCCGGCTGCGCTCGAGCAGGTGTGCGGGGATCTTGCCGCCGCCGGCGGCGGCTTCGGCCGGCTCCTGTGGCGACTCGGAGGCCGCCGGGGCGTCACCCGCCTCGGCCGCCTTCTTCGCCGCCGCCTTCTGACGGGCGGCCTCCGCCCGCTTGCGGAGGTGTTCGGGGATCTCGGTCATGGTCGTCGCTCTCGCAGCTCGTCGGTGGATGGCCTAGAGGGGTCCGGAGATGCCGCCGTCCTTGCGGACCCGCCAGAAGTGGATCGCCAGGAAGATGACCGTCACGAACGGAACGAACAGGACGTGGAGCACGTACCAGCGCAGGAGGGTGTCGGTGCCGATCTCCCGCCCGCCGAGCAGCACGAAGCGCACCTGGTCGCCGAACACCGGGGTGTAGCCCATCATGTTCGTGCCCACGGTCACCGCCCACAGCGCGAGCTGGTCCCAGGGCAGCAGGTAGCCGGTGAACGACAGCAGCAGGGTGAGGGTCAGCAGGATCACGCCGATCACCCAGTTGAACTCCCGGGGGGGCTTGTAGGCGCCGTGGTAGAAGACCCGCGCCATGTGCAGGAACACCGACAGCACCATGAGGTGCGCACCCCACCGGTGCATGTTCCGGACCAGCAGACCGAAGGTGACCGAGGTCTGCAGGGCGTAGATGTCGTTCCAGGCCTGGGCCGCCGTCGGCCGGTAGAAGAACATCAGGAAGATGCCGGTGATCGTGAGCAGGATGAACAGGAAGAAGCTGAGCCCGCCGAGGCAGAGGGTGTAGCTGACCTTCACTGCGTGCCGCTTCACCTTCACCGGGTGCAGGTGGTACAGCACGCTGTTCATGATCACGTACGACCGGTTCCGGGGGCTGTCGGTGTAGCCCTTGCGGAACACCGAACCCGGCCTGAAGATCGAGTTCCAGGCCTGGGACCCCTGCACGGTGTCGGTGAGGTTGCTGACGGTGCGAGCGAGCTTGCTCTCACCCGGCCGACCCATCGTCTTCGCCAACGGTTGACTCCCTCGTTGCCTCGTGCCTGCTCGCCCCGGTTACGCCAGCCGCATCCCGTAGCCGTAGCCGTGGGAGTTGGTCCGCTGGTGCGGGTCGCCGTCAGGCGGTGGATCGCCGACCTTGCCCAGGATGATCACGCCGGTCGGGCACCGGTCCACGCACAGTGCGCAGCGGGTGCACACGTCGTCGTCGATCGTGAAGATCACGTGGTCCTGCGGGTCCTCCCCGGGTCGCTCGGTGCCGATCGCCTCGGCGATGGCGTCCGGTCGGACCATGTGGATGCACTTCCATGGGCAGATGTCGACACAGCCCTCGCACATGATGCACTCGGACTGGTCGATGTGGATGAACTGCTTGGGCTTGACGGCCCGCGACAACCACGCCGCGTCGACCTCTTGGAGCACGTAGTCGTCGCGGAACTCCGGCATCGGCGGGTTCGCGTCGGTGGTCCTGGCCATCGTCGTCCTCCTAGGTGCCCTTCTTCACGAGCGGGCGCCCGTAGTCCGAGGCGGCCCCGATCTCCCTGGCCTTCTCGGCCCGCTTGCCCCGGTCCTGCCACCAGGCCCAGGCCCAGATGTTCACGCCCAGGAACACCACGTAGAGCAGCACGGCGATGAGATCGCGCACGACCTGGTAGTTGAGGGTGATCGGGTTCCAGCCGCCGAACGTCTGCGGCTTGAGGATGTCGCCGGGGCCGAACACGAGCTTGTCGGGACGCCACTTGAGCTCGTTGTCGGCCCAGGTGAGCCACAGGTGGGGTACCACGCCGTAGGCCCACCACATGCCGAAGAACACGAAGGTCCCCGCCACCATCGCCTCGCCCCAGGTCAGGGGGGAGCCGACCGGGCGCCGCTTGGCCACCGGGACGATCACGGCCACGATCGCCACCATGAGGATCAGCGACGCCACGAACGCAACCACGCGGTGGGAACCTCCCTCGTGAAAAGTCTCACAATCCGACGGGTCGGTGCGGGGACCACGACCGACCAGTGCTCAGTGATGAGGTTTAGCACGCTGCCGGCGGGACTGGCACATCGGCGGGCGGGCCCGGACCGGGCGGTTCCCGGGATGTGCTCGCCGTCGATGCGGGCGCCTAGGGTGGAGGTGACCGTCCCCGCGACCCCGGGGGCGACCTGGATCGTCCGGGAGGAATCGTCCGTGACCGAAGTTCCCGAGCACCTGCTCAAGCGCTCGCGAGACCGGCGGGCCGCTCTCGGCCTCGGCGGTGGCGGGGGTGAGAGCGGGCCGGCGCCGGCCGCACCGGCCGAGACCCCGTCGGCGGAGGTGGAGCCGGCGCCGACCGCAGCCGCCGCCACGCCTGCGGCCGCCGCCCCGGCCGAGGTCGAGACCAAGGCCCCCGAGAAGCCCCTGCCGCCCTACGTGCAGGCGTCCCTGGCTCGACCCCGCATCCCGATCTGGGCCATGCCGGTGCTGGCCCTGCTGCCGGTGTGGGCGATCATCTACGCCTTCACCCTGTCGCCCGCCGACACCGGCGAGCCCGACCCGCTCGAGACCGGCGCGGAGATCTACGCCGCCCGCTGCGCGAGCTGCCACGGCGGCGATGGCGGAGGGGGCGTGGGCCGGCCCCTCTCGGGTGGCGAGGTGCTCAAGACCTTCCCCGACATCGAGTCGATGTTGGAGTTCGTCTGGATCGGCTCCGACGGCATCGGCATCGGCCAGCCCTACGGCGACCC
>Ga0308417_1001953_pt1 | contig 13848 bp, 9 predicted proteins | sample HotsprSampleOS65_FD_203528 | JGI IMG/M metagenome (GOLD analysis project Ga0308417, IMG submission 203528) | Hot spring phototrophic mat microbial communities from Octopus Spring, Yellowstone National Park, Wyoming, United States - 20090730_OS65 ... | reverse complement strand
CGGCCTTTTTCGGGTTCGCCTGTACAATGAAAAAGGGATGCCGGCCGGTCACAGCGTGGGCCTTTGGGCCAGGGCCTTTACAACGGCCTTTCCGCGTTTACCGGTCGAAGAGGAGGGGCGGCTCCATGATCCCGATCTCCGGGAGAACTTTATCGAACGCGTTTTTGCGCTCAAGCGGTTTCGCGATGAGGTGGGATTGAACCCCACGGCCTCATCGCTCATGGCGTTTCACGCCCGCAACAAGCTGCTCCTCATGGCCCACGAGCCACAGGCCGTGGCCGAATTGGGTCGGATCGCGTCGGGCGCGGGCGGGAGAAAGGCCCGCGACGCGGTGGCCCGTTACGAGGCTCGTTTTCTGGAGGCGTTGGCGGTTCTGGCGACGGTTCGGCGGCATGTCAACACCCTTCAGCACATGCTGGGCTATTTTCGCGACGTTCTGAACGACGGGGATCGGCGCGAGCTTCTGGAAACCATCGAGGCCTACGGCCGGGAGTTGCTTCCCCTCATCGTTCCCATCACGCTCTTTCGGCATCACCTTCGTCGTCATCCGATTCCCTGGCTTTCGAACCAGACGTATCTGGATCCACACCCGATCGAACTAAAACTGCGCAACCATGCCTAAGCGGCTTCCCAAAGGTGGCCCCTTCCTGCTTCAGGGGGGACGGGTTCTCGATCCCGCGCGGGGGTGGGACGGGGTGGAGCCGATTCGCGTTGCGGAGGGGCGGATCGTCGAGGCGTTTTCGGAAAATGGCCCCGAACCTGTGGTGTTGGATGCCTCTGGATGGTGGGTGCTTCCGGGCCCGATCGATCTTCATGTGCATCTCCGCGAGCCGGGCGGCGAGGAGTCGGAAACCGTTGCATCGGGATTGCAGGCCGCCGTGCACGGAGGGATTACGGCCGTCGGAGCGATGCCCAACACCTCGCCCCCGATGGACACTCCGGGGGAGGTTCGAGCGCTGTTGGCGCGGGCTCGGGCTTCCGGCGCGGCGCGGGTCATTCCCTGCGCCTGTCTGACGGTTGGGCGCGCCGGTACTCGGCCGGCCGATCTGGAGGCGCTGGCGAACGCGGGCGCCTGGGCTTTTACGGATGACGGAGCGACGCCAGCCGATCCGGCGGTGTTCGAGGCCGCGTTGACGATGGCCGCGGCTCTGGGACGGCCGGTGTTGGATCATGCCCTGGATCCCTCGGCGCGGGGGCACCTTCATGCCGGCCGCCGGGCGGCGGCGCTTGGTCTGGAGGGAATTCCTTCCGAGGCCGAGTTTCGAATCGTCGAACGGGATGTGGCGTTGGCTCGAAAGACGGGTGGCCATGTCCATATCCAGCATCTTTCGGCCCGCGAAAGCGTAGCCTTGATCCGGGAAGCCCGACGGGCCGGGTGGCCGGTGTCGGGGGAGGTGACGCCGCATCATTTGGCGCTTTGCGAGGAGGACATTCCCGGTCTCGATAGCCGGTACAAAATGAATCCACCCCTTCGATCGCCGGCCGACCGTGACGCGTTGCGGGAGGGGGTGGCCGATGGGACGATCACCGTGCTGGCCACCGATCATGCCCCCCATTCCGAGCGGGCCAAACGGCGGCCCTTCCCCGAGGCGCCCCCTGGCGTGATCGGTTTGGAAACGGCTCTTGGAGTGACCCATCGTATTCTGGTTGAGACAGGTCTCATGACGCCCTTGGCCTGGACGGCCTGCTGGACAACGGGCCCAGCCGAGGTTTTGCGCCTTTGCCCTCCCACGCTGCGTCCGGGGGCCGTCGGTGATCTTGTGCTCTTCGATCCCCAGCGGGAATGGACGGTTCAGCCGGAACGATTCGTTTCCCGATCCCGGAATACCCCCTTCGAGGGGTGGTTGCTTAGGGGAAAACCGGTGTTGACGATGGTGGAGGGATGCATTCGTTTTGCCGATCCCGTGGTATTTGACAGGATGCGGGGAAGGCGATAGAGTTTCCATTAACTTCCAGGAGGCCAACATGGCGTGTCTACTTGCCCGGACGGGCGCCCGCGAAGGAGTTCGGATCGAACTGGACCGGGATGTAATGACCTTCGGTCGGGCGGCCGATAACGACGTGGTCATTGAAGCGGATTCGGTTTCAAGCCACCATGCGAAAATCTGGAAGACGGGGCAGGGCTGGCGGCTGGCCGATCTTCAGTCCACGAACGGGACCTTTGTCAATGGTGAACCCATCACCGAATGCGACCTGACGCCTGGGGCTGTGATCGTCTTTGGCCAGGAGGAGTTTGTGTTCGAACCCCCACCCTCGCCTTTCAGTATGACGGTTCGCATTCGGACGGCCGCGGAGGGGGCTGCTCCGCCGACCGGCTTTGCCAGTGTCTCGCCGTATGGGGCACGCCGGGATTTTCGTCTGTTCTGGACGATCCTCATCATTCTGGCTGGGGTCGCGGCTCTGGCGCTGCTGGTGTGGTTGGTGGTCCGTCTCTGGAATCTTCAGGGGTGAATCGTCTTTTGAAACGTGGCTCGCTCGAGGAGGGTGTGACCCTCGTTGAAGTGCTGGTCACGCTTTCTTTGTTTGCGGTGCTGGGAGGACTTGTTTTTTCGCTGATATGGTCGGGACGGGCGCTTCTGGAACGGCAGAGCGAATGGCACCAACGAGCGAGGGTTCTTGGGCCGGTTCTGGAGCGGCTGGAGGGAGATCTCATTTCCGCCGTGACGCCGGAGACCGTTTCCTTGCCGGGGTTCGAGATTAGCCGGAAGGGGGCGAATTCCCTCTGGCGGGGCTATACGGCGGTGGCCAGGAGCGAGAGCGGAAATGGCGGGTCGGAAGGCTATGGGATCGAAGCGGTGGAGTGGCGCATGGAATCGGGAACGTTGCTTCGGGAAAGCCATGCCGAAGCGGGGGAGAGAAGGGGGACGGAACCCGTGGTTGACCAGTGGCGGGAGCTGCAGGGATTTCGGGTGGAGGCATGGGACCCCAACCAAGGCGCCTGGAAAGCGGAATGGCGGAGCGAACGGGGCATGCCCCCACCGCCGGCCGTGCGGGTAACCCTTCACGATGGAACGCGGGAATGGAGCCGTGTGGTGGTGATTCCGACAGGTTTTTCCGCGGCGCCATAAGCGATTTGGACGATCAACTCACCACCTCCCGGAGAGCCGCTTCGAGCGTATCTACGCAACGGGGCCAACTGAAGCGGGTGATGACCATCTCCCGGGCGCGGTCGGCGATTTTCGCTCGAAGGACGCGATCGGTGAGGAGGAGGGAGATATTGGCAATCATGAGCGAGGGGGTGTCGGCCAGCATGATGTTGTGGCCCGGCTCCACGGGAAACCCCTGAGCGGCCAGGCTGGTGGCGACAACCGGCAGGCCGGCCGACATGGCTTGAAGGATCTTTCCACTGAATCCCACCACGATACGGAGCGGGCAGACATAGAGGAGACAACGGGCCAGATAGGGAGCCATATCGTTCACTTCGCCCGTCACGACGATTCCCATGCGGCGCCGCCCCAGCTCCGTAATGGCCGGCGGAGGCGAGCTTCCGATCACGTAAAAAATGAGTTTGGGAAAGCGTTTGCGAAGGGCAGGCCAGACTTCCTGCACGAACCAGAGGACGGCATCGCAATTGGGTTCGTCCCGGAAAAAGCCGGTGAAACAGATGGCCTCCTCGCGTGCCTCGTCGCCCCTTGGCAATGGACGAAACCGCTCGACATCCACCCCATAGGGCGAGACGGCCGTGCGGATGTTCGGTTCGAGGGCGAGCAACTCCTGGCGTTCCGTTTCTGTCAGGGTCAAAACCAGGTCCGCACTCCGGTAGAGCGCCATTTCCCACTGTTCCAGCCGGGGCAGGGCCAACTGTTTTCCCAGTCGCGCAAGAGAAACGGGAGCCACGTGAAGCGATTTCCGAAGGGCGTTGGCGGCGCATCCGTGGACGGAGACAATGCGGCGGACGGCCGGGAGAAAGGGATTTCGGTAAAGAAACTGACCCATGGCCGTGAATTCGGCGATCGCGGCATCGTAGCGTCCGCGCGCGACCATTGCGCCGACACAGGCCGCCATGGCTGCATCGTTGTATCGGGCAAAGGGCCAGGGGACCGAGCCAACGGTGTGACTGACGAGGAGGCGGGCGAACGAGGGGGGAGGCGGCAGGGGGCGTGTCTCGAGATCGGGAGCGAAGGCCCGGACTTCATCCAGAAAAGGCGTGTCCTCCGGTTTAAGGAAGGTGGCCAGACCGAGCTTATACCCTCGCTCGGCGAGGAGGCGCATGCGGTGATGAATGACGATGGAACCGCTATACACGCGGGAATGGGGAAGGGTTGGGGTGATAAAGAGCAGTTTCATGCAATGCGCCATGGGTTGAGCTGGGAGAGATCCACCGGCGCGGCCAGCAGGATGGAACGTGCGCCGGAGGGATCGCGAAGAGCGACAGGAATGAGCACACCCGGCGGCGCCTTGGCATAGGCGGCGCAGAGACCGGCCGCCAGCCGGCGTAACTCGTCGTCCGCCCCGGCCGAGAGCAGACAAAAAGGACCGGGACGATCCATCGCTTCGAGGGCCAGCCAGCCGAAGGTGAAAAACTGTTGCTCAAGAAGGCGGTTTTCGGATTCGTTCCGGCCAACGATACACTTGACGCGTGGAGCTAGGCGAAAGTGACGGCCGTAAAAGAGAAGACGGACGAGTGAGAGGTTTTCGACGCCTTCATGCCGGCGAAGGTCGCGGAGACGGGCCGCAAAGTGGGGTTCTGCCAAACAACATCCTCCGGCCACGGGCGGGAGGGTGGTGATGCCGTAACGGGCGGCCAACTCCCGATGCCGCTTTCGGGAACGGCCCTCCAGATCGCCTAGACGCTGGCGGTCCAACCAGCTCCGGCGTTCCACCTCGGTTTCGGGAAGAAGGCGGGCGGACAGCGGACGGACGAGTCGGTCGGCGTACCCCGACGCCCGGGCCACGATTTCGAGGGAGCGAGGGTTTTGGGACATCGGTCGCTGATCAAGGATTTCGCCAGTAAACAGAAAGTCGTATCCCTCCTGATCCAGGATCCGACCGGCGCGGTGAATCATCCGGGCATGGCAGTCAATGCAGGGATTCATGCCGCCTCCAAAGCCATGACGGGGATGAGCAATCAGGGCCAAAATGTCGGATGTAAAATCCTCGACCCGGATGGGAAAGCCGAATTGGGCGGCGGTTTCTCGCGCCTTGCGGGCCGAAAAGAAAGGGCTTTCGAAGGCCAGGGCCAGCACGTCCACCCCCTGTTCCCGCACCATACAGGCGGCGAGCAGGCTGTCGAGCCCTCCCGAAAAAAGGCCGATCGCCCGTACGACCGATTGGGCCGGTGATTTCAAATTGCTCCTATGGCATTGACAACGAAACGCGAATGGCGATAACTTTAGCATAGTCGCCCGGGTATTCACAACCATGCGGAAAGGGAGGGGTTCGGGATGAGAAGAAGTGGGTGGCACGCGCAAGGACTGGGGCTGGCGGTGACCGGAAGGGCGGTGACGACCAATTTTTATTATGTTTCTCCGGAGGGTTCCGCCACTCCGCCGTATGGGAGCTGGGCCACGGCGGCTACCGACCTTCCTTCCGCCGTCGCTCTGGCCTCTGCGGCTTTTCAAGAGGGATCGGTGGCTTGTGCCGTCTGGGTGACGAACGGGATCTATGTCCTCACCTCATCGGTCGTTATTGCGAAAGGAATTACAGTCCGCAGTGTGAACGGACCGGACGTGACCATCGTGGACGGGGACTATCCCGCTCGTACGAATCGCTGCTTTTTTATTACCGGCGATGCGGTGGTCGAAGGGTTTACGATCACCAATGGGTATGCCTACCCGCTTGACGATACGCCGGCGAGGACCAATGTTGGCGGAGGTCTCTATCTCCATGAATGCAAGGCGGAAATCCGAAATTGCGTGATCGTCGGCAACCGGGCCGGCACCTCCGCCCAGGGGGGCAGGGGGGGAGGAATGGCCATTGTTCGCGGCGCGCCGATCGTGCGTGAGTGCCGGATTGTTTCCAATGACACGTTGGGTGTAGGCAATGCGCTGCAGTGTGGAACCGGCCTCTATATTGATGGCGGCCGGGCGTGGGTGGAGCGTTGCGTTCTCTCAAACAACCTTCAAGTCGGAAACAACGGCTATGGGGCGGGAATGTATGTGGTCAACGGAATTGACGTTCTGGTGAGCAATTGTGTCTTTGTGTTCAATTCGGCCTCTCACTCCGGAGGAGGGGCCTATTTTTACGGCGGTACCTTCACCCACTGCCTATTCTCGAACAACGTTGCCCGGAACAGCGCCGGGGGCGCCTATCCTTATGGGTATGCGACGGGTAGCCGTCTTTTCTTCTCGACGGTCGTGAACAACCGCGCGGGCGATGGAGGGGGCATTGCGATCAATCGGGGCATCGTTTCCCACTGTGTCGTCATGAGAAATTCCGCGACCAGCAATGGCGGCGGCGTGAACAACAACGAGGGACAGTTGACCAACTGTCTGATTGCGGCCAATACGGCGGGGCAGCGCGGCGGGGGTCTGAATCGGCAAAACAAAAACTATTCGGTCAGCAGTTGCACGATCGTGCGGAACTATGCCGGTCTGGAAGGAGGCGGCGTTCACAATGATGTGAAAACCAGCCAGTTCACCAACAATATCGTCTATTGGAACTATGCCACCAACGGTATTCGGAACGATGTCAGCGGAACAACCGGCGCCTTCCGTTTCTCCTGCGCGCTGGAGTTGACCAATGGGGTGGACGGCAATCTGACGGCCGACCCCCTGTTCCTGGATTCCGGATCGGGTTATGGAACGAACGCAATCCTCGGCGATTATCGCCTTCAGACGAATTCTCCCTGTGTCAATGCGGGGACCAATCAGGCCTGGATGGCCTGGCCGGCCAGGGATCTCGAGGGGCAATTCCGCATCCGCCCCTTCGGCGGGCTTGTGGATATGGGGGTCTACGAGGCCTATCCGGCCGCCGGTCCGTTGAGCGTCGCCCTTCAGGGATGGCCGACGAATGGGGTGGGCCCTTTGACCGTGGCCTTGTATGGGGAAACGAGCGGCAATACGAATGGGATTCTTTGGAAATGGGACTTCGGGGATGGAACGCAAAGCGACTGGGGGTCGTATGCGGCAATGTCGCACGTCTATCAGGTCCGGACGAATACCTACACGGTGACCCTATGGGTCACGAATGCGGCAGGGGAGAGCGCGGTGGCCATCTGGACCAACCGGATCATGGTCTGGCCGGCCATCGTTTACGTCGCTCTGGACGGCCTGCATCTTCCTCCGTTCACCAACTGGATCGGTGCCGCAACGAACGTCCAATTGGCGATAGACGTGGCGGGGCCGGGTTTCACAACCGTGCTGGTTGCGCCCGGCGAGTACACGGTTCGGACCCCAATCGCGCTCAACCGCGCCGTGGTCCTGAAGAGCGCTTCGGGTGATCCTTCCGATACGCGCTTGCGGGGGGCCGTCCCGGCCGCGACCAGCCGGGTGGTGACCATAACGGCCCCGGGCGCCTGGCTGGAAGGGTTTACCATAACCGATGGGAACAGTACAACGACCAACGGCGGAGGGATCTCCATGGCGGCCGCCGGCGTCATCACCAACTGCGCCATCGTCGGGAACCGCGCGACGACGGGGCGTGGTGGAGGTCTGGAAATCACGGCAGGAATCGTGGTCGATTGCCGCATCGTCGGCAATCAGGTCGCCGGTACGCTGGGGGGAGGAGGGGTCTATCTCTTTGGGGGCAGCGCGATTGTCCGCCGCTGCCTGATCGCAAGCAATACGGCGGTCTCGGCTCATGGCGGCGGTGTCCGTGTGGATTCCGGCACGATGGAGCATTGCCTGATTGTGCACAATCAGGCCGACGGCAACGGCGGCGGTGTGCTGAAGACCGGAACCGTTACCGGGGTGATGCGGAACTGTCTCGTGGTAGGGAACCAAGCGGGCCAGAAGGGCGGGGGTGCCCATGTCGAGAGCGGAACCTTGATTCTGGAAAATTGCACGATTGTGGGAAATCAGGCGGATAACGGCGGTGGAATCTGGACGTTGGCCCAGATCGCCGGAACGAACTGCATCCTGGTCCTCAACAAGGCGACCACCACGGGCGGCGCGGATGATTTGGGGAACACGGCGACGAACTTCGTGTTTTCCTGCAGTTCGGCGTTGCCGCACGGTACGAATGGAAACGTGGCCGCGGATCCGCGATTCGTGAAATCCGGCCAGGGGTATGGCCTTGCCCATGCGCCAGGGGACTATCGGCTCCGTGTCGGTTCGCCGTGTGTAGATGCCGGCATCGGGTTGCCCTGGATGGCGAACGCGACCGATCTGGCGGGGGCGGATCGGATTCAAAACGGCCTTCCCGATATGGGCGTCTATGAAGGCGCCGTGTTCGTTTCTCCGCGCGGAACATTCATTTTGATCCGTTAGCGGCGCCTGTCAGTCCAACTGGCGTTCGACCGGAAGCTGAAAGGCCTTGATGCCCTCGGTGGCGCCAAGCGTGGCCCGAAGTTCGGCCAGCGCGTCCATCACCCGAGGAGCGATCTCGTCGGAGACGACCATCATCGTCACACTGTTGGCGCCCGGCCATACGGTCGTATCGAGCCTTGGACCGGTTCGTTTTCCGCGGCCAATGACGCGGGGCCAGGTCGTGTAACAGTGAACGCCGGCTTTCCTGACGGCCTGCAGAACCTCATCGTGAACCGCCACGTTGTAGACGGCCAGAATCATTTTCATGAGGAAACTCCATTCCCGATGCGGTTACGGATGGCGAAAAGGCTGTAGAGAACCGGCACCAGAACCAGGCTGGCAAACATTCCGACCAGAAGCCCTCCGATCACCGTAATGCCCAGCGGCTGCCAGGATTCGGATCCCACATCTTCCCGAATGGCCAGCGGCAGCATTCCGAAGACGGTCGTCAGGGTCGTAATGAGCACGGGACGGAGCCGGGTTTGACCGGACGTGCGAATGGCCTCGCCCAATTCCATGCCGCGGGCCCGAAGCAGATTGATGTAATCCACAAGCACGATGGCATTGTTGACGACGGTGCCCACCAGGAGGATGACGCCGATCAGGCTCATGACGCTGATGGGGGTACGCGTCAGATAGAGTGCCGCCAGGACGCCGGTGAAGCCGAACGGGACGGCGAACATGATGATGAAGGGGTCCAGAAGGGATTCGAACTGGGCGGCCATGACGATGTAGACAAGAATAAAACCAAGGCCGATCAGGAGGAAGAGGTCTCGGAACGATCGGCTCTGCTCCCGAACCAATCCGCCCATCTGGATGGCGACTCCGGGCGGAGGTACGATCCGCTCGGCGATGATCCGCTGAAGATCCGCCGCCACATCGCCCATCGGCCGGCCAAGGAAGTTCATCTCCACTTTCACGAGCCGTTCCTGATCCAGACGCTCGATCGTCACCGGACCGCGGGTTTCCACAATATCGGCCACCGCATCCAGGCGGATCCGCGCTCCCGTGGGGAGTGCCAATTCCGTATTGCGAAGGTCCTCGAACGAGCGTCGCTGCGGCTCCTCGAGCTGGACGAACACGTCGTACTGCTTTTCCCCCTCACGGTACTGGGTGGCGGTGGAACCGTAAAACAGGGTTCGCAGAGACTCAGCGACCCAACGCACCGGGAGGCCCAGGGCCGCGGCCTTTTCGCGGTCGATGCGTACGGCCACTTCCAGATTGCCCAGGTCGCGACTGATGGTCACGTCCCGAGTGCCCGGAATGTTTTCCGCCAGCGCCTTGATCTCGCGGGCGAGCCGGTCGGTTTGCTCCAGGTCGTGGCCCAGGATTTCGACGGCGATGGGTTTTCCGCCGCCACCCATCAGGCGCTGGGCGAGCGGATCGCCGATGTCCACATTGAGTTTGACGATCTCCGGCCACGAGCGGATGCGGTCGGCGATGGCATTCCCAATCGCTTTGGACGATTGGCGCCGCTGCGTCTTCGGAACGAGCCGGAGGTTGAAGGTGCCGATGTTCGCGCCATCCCGTCCTCCGAAAGAGGCCTGCCGGGGCGCTCCGCAGCGCCACGCATAGAGGCGTACGGCGCCCGGTTCCACGACCTCTTCGACAATGGGAACGATGCGCCGCATCAGCGCGGCCGTCGTCTCCACCCGGGTGCTCACGGGCAGCTCCACCGTCAGCGTGACCATTGCGCTGTCCTGTTCCGGCATGAATTCCGTCCCTATGCGGGGGACCAGGAGCAGGGAACCGCAGAGCAGGGCAAAGGCGCCGAGCAGGACGATCGGGCGATGGCGCAGCGCCCAACCCAGAAAGCGTCGGTACGCCGATTCGATGCCGACGAATCCGCGTTCGCTCAGGTCGAAGAGCTGTCGGCCCAGGGGGCTCAAACCGGCCCGTCGCACGGCCGCCGGCTTGAGCAAACGGGAGCAGAGCATGGGGGTGAAGAGCAGCGCGCAGAAGAGGCTGGCCATGAGCGTCAGGGTGACAATCCCGGCCAGTTGGGTGAAGAAGATGCCGATGATGCCCTTGACGAAGATGAGCGGCAGAAAGACCACGATGGTCGTCAAGGTGCTGGCGGCGATGGCTAGTCCGACCTCCTGAGCACCGAAGACCGATGCTTCGCGGATCTTCACCCCACGGTCGGCATGGCGGGTGACATTCTCCAGCACCACGACCGCGTTATCCACGACCATGCCGATGGCAATGGCCAGGGCCGCGAAGCTCAGGACATTGAGCGTCCATCCCATCACGAACATGAAGGTGAAGGCGATGATCAGAGAGAAGGGGATCGTCAGGGCAATCACCAGCGAGCTTCGGAAACTGCGCAGAAAGAAAAGGGCGGTCAGAACGACAAAGAGGCCGCCCCATAGGACCGTTCGGGAAACGTTTTGAACCGATTGCAGAATGTATTCGCTGCTGTCCAGAATGGTGCTGATCTCGATATCCCGGGGGAGTTGCGTGACGATGTTGTCAAGGGCGCGACGAACCGTATCGCACACGTCCACCGTATTCGCGCCGGATCGTTTCTGCACGAGCACGATCATGCCGCGCTGTCCCATCGCTTCCACCAGGCGGGTCTCTTCCTCGAAGCCGTCCACGACCTCGGCAACATCCCGCAGGCGAAGGAGGCGGTCTCCGGATCGTTTCACCGGAATATCGGGGATCTGATCCGGATGCTCATAATCGCCGGGCACACGGATGGTGAATTCCTGCGGGCCGATTTTCATCGAGCCGGCCGGAAGCGTCAGGTTTTCGGCCGCCAACGCCTGGAGCACGTCCGAGATCAGCACGTTGGCCGCCGCCAGACGCTCCCGGTTGAGGAGAATCCGAATCTGGCGGATCGGGGCCCCAAAGACACTGACCCCGCCCACGCCCGGCAAACGTTTCAGAGGGTCGGCCAACTCGTCGTTGATCAGCGTGTCCATCCGTTCCCAGCTTTCGCGGCCACGCACGTTGAGGACCATGATCGGGAAATTCGCCGTGTTGAATTTGAAGACCATGGGGGTTTCGACATCGTCCGGGAGCAGCGACTTGACGAATTCGAGCCGGTCGCGGATGTCGTTGGAGGCCTCGTCGAGATCGGTGCCCCAGGTGAACTCGCAGGTGACGATGGACATGCCCTCGCGGGTCTGGCTGGTGATCTTGTCGAGATTGTTGACGATGCTGAGGGCATTTTCAATGGTGCGCGTGACCTTGGTTTCGACGTCCTCCGTGCTGGCGCCGGGCCAGGGGGTGATGACGCTGATGGCCGGCGGTTCAATTTCCGGCATCAGGTCCAGCGGCAGCTTGTAGAGAGAGAACAGACCCAGCACCAGAATGGCCAGGAACACCATCGTGGTGGCGACCGGGCGGGAAACACCAAATTGCGGAAGCGTCATGGGGTCTCCTCCCCATGTTCGGCCGACAAAATCCGGATGGGGGCCCCATCGGTCAGCCGATGCTGCCCCATGACCACCATCGGTTCGCCTTCGGCGAGGCCCTGAAGGATTTCCACGAGGTTCCCCTCCCGGATTCCGAGTGTCACCTTCCGGGCCCGTGCCGTTTGGCCCTCCGCGACGTACACGATGGACCGGTCGAGGATCCGAATGATCGCTTCGGACGGAACGGCCAGCGTCTGGTTCCGAATGTTCAGGGGAAGCCGGACGGAGGCATACAGGCCGGGCTTCAGCGGAGCGGGATCGTCTGGAGGATTGGGGACGCGGAACTCGAGAGTGGCGGTCCGGAGTGTTTTATCCACGGCCGGATAAATGGCGTTCAGTTCCGCCGTGAGCGGTCGGTCTGGGCGGACATCCACCAGAATGTGGGCCTGCACCGTCCGACCGGTCACGTCCGGCAAATAACGACTGGGTATCGCGCAGCGGATGCGGACGGTATCGGTATGGACAAGGCGGAGGAGCGGAGTGGAGGGGGAGACGATGGCTCCCGGATCCACATAGCGGGCGGCAATGAGGCCGTCGAAGGGGGCGCGCAGGAAGGCCTCCCGCCGGGTGACTTCCGCCGCCTGAAGGGCGGCCTCCGCCTGCGCCAGATGGGCGATCGCCTGATCCAGAGCGGCCGCCGCCTGTTCGTCTGCCGTCACGGCCCGGTCACGAGCCTGCTCGGTGATGGTGCCCTGGGCGAAGAGGCTTTCGGCTCGGCGCCGTTCCCGCTCGGCATCGGCCCGGACGACCCGGGCGGCGGTGACGGCGGCCCGGGCGGTTTGAACAGCGGCCGACGCCTGAGCTACCGCCGCGTCGAGATCGTCATGTTCCAGTTCGGCGATGAGGGCGCCGGCCTTGACACGTACCCCTTCTTCGATCGGCGACCCGTCGTCGAGAACCAGCCGGGCCAGGCGTCCCGAAATCTTGGGACGGATCTCCACGTCATAGAGCGCGTCTACCGAGCCGTTGAGGATCAGCCGCTCGACCAGATTGGTCCGTCCGACGGGCGCAATTCGGACAGGAACAGGGGGGCGGGAGACAGCGGTCGTTGCGACTGGCTTTCGAGAGGCGCGGAGTCCGAGAACGGTCGCTCCCAGGATCAGCGCGGCGGCGAAGAATGTGAGGAGAATACGGAGGACGGTTTTCATGGGGTCTCTTCTTTCTCGAGCAGATCGCTCAGGTCGGCCGGGTCGGCGTCCATCGGGGAGAGGGTTCCCACCGCCCGACGCAATCCCAATCGAGCCACGGTATGGCTGTACAAAGCTTCGGCATAAAGGGCTTCCGTCTTCAGCAGTGCCGCCCGCGCCTGCGCGAGCTCGGCGGCGGTGGTCACTCCCTCACGATAACCGGCGTCCGCGAGGGCGAGGGCTTCCCGGGCCCGTTGGAGATTGACCGTCTGGGTTTCCACGACCCGTTCCGCATGTTCCAGAGAGGCCAGCCCCTGAGAGAGTTCGAGCCAGACCTTTTCCTCCGCGGATTCCCGTTCCCGCCGCCGGCGGCGCAAGATGGCCTCCTCTTCCGCAATTCGTCCTTCCCGCGTCAGCCCGTCGAACAAAACCCAATCCACCTGAAGACCCACGGACCAGTCGGGGGTCCATTCCCCCGAACCGGGCCGATCGTTATCCAGGCGGACCTCGTTTCGCTGGGCGAACGCGGAGATCATGGGAAAACGGCTCCCCCTGGCGGCGCGGACCGATTCCTGTTGCAGGCGGACGAGGAGATCGGCCTGGTTCAGGTCGGGGCGATGTTCCCAGGCCTTTCGGAGAAGGGTCTCGAGCGTCGGACGGCCAGGCGTCAGGCGGAGTTCGCCGGCCAGCGTGACGGGGGCATCCTCCCTCACGCCCATAAGCTGGAAGAGACTCAGGCGGGCGAGACGGACGCGGTTCTGGGCCTGGATGAGTTCGGCGCGGGCATTGGCGAGCTCCACTTCGGCTCGCAGCACATCGTACCGGGCGGCGACGCCCTGCGCCGCTCGGTCCTGGGTATTTCTGAGCTGAGTGTCCGCGGATTCCACCGCG
>Ga0308417_1001948_pt1 | contig 13871 bp, 7 predicted proteins | sample HotsprSampleOS65_FD_203528 | JGI IMG/M metagenome (GOLD analysis project Ga0308417, IMG submission 203528) | Hot spring phototrophic mat microbial communities from Octopus Spring, Yellowstone National Park, Wyoming, United States - 20090730_OS65 ... | reverse complement strand
CCCACCATTTTCAACACCGCAGCCAACCCATCACCCGCCATCACATCCATCACCGCAAGCTTGACGCCCCCCCGTCTTTCCCACCTTCCATCACACGCACCCGCTCCATCTCGCCAACGCCCAACAAACGCCAATCCCCAGACCAACGAATTCTCCTCCAACCAGAGCCTTAACCCGCCACAGCCACTCACTACTCATCCGATCAAAGGCCCTGCCCCGCCAATCACAGACCGCAGATTCAAAACCGTTCCAGATTATAACCCAAACAAAGGTTGAGCGGGCGGAGATCGGCCTCACAGGCTGATCTCTCGACAACGCGTTCGACATCCCCGCCATTCTGGCACTACCCCGGGATCCCCAGGCCAGAGGCCGATCTCAGGCCATGGTTCCTTTTGTTTGGGTGATAGACCCGTTTAGGGAAGATCTTAAAATACCTCCGAAACCGTGGCAAAATTCCAGGATCCGCTCGCAAAGCCAGATCGGGAACGGGCGTCGGCGGGACGCTCACGGCTTCAGGTCCGCATGCCAGTAGAGGTAATCGAGCCAGGATGATCCTTTCTGGTCCGACTGGACAGCTCCTTTCAATCGGCCTAGTAACCAACGACGGCGTTTTCCATCCCCGGCAGCTCCGCCTGCCGCCGAGGAGGACAGCATGTTGGAAAGCATTATCCGCATATTCTGTTTTGCCCTCTTTCCCCAGACCCCTGAGGTCTGGCCCTTTGTCGGCGTCATCCTCCTGCTTTCCATCATCGTCCTTTTGGGCCGCTTTCTTGCCTATCATCGCTCCTTGCAGGAAGCCCGGCAAATCGAAGAGATTATCCTCACCCACGGCAAGGATCCTCATCAGGTTCTTTCACGCCTCTCCGCCGCTGCCGCTCCGCGCCTTGCCCGTCGTCTTCATCGTCAAATGGAGATCAACCCGGAGACCAATCGCCTGATCTTGCGCTCCGAGCCAGAAGCCGTCTTCCGCTCCTCTCTCGAGACCCTTTGGCCCTGGCAAGCCAACGCAGTTCGCATTCTGCCAGGAATCATCCTGACGTTCGGCCTGATGACCACCTTTATTTTTCTTGGATCCGGCATCAACGAATCCGCGGCCGGCCTCGGCGGAGACGCCACGGTCCGCAACGGCGGAATCCAGGGTCTCCTACAGGCGGCAGGCGGCAAATTCTCAACCTCCATCTATGGCCTCGCCTGCTACATCCTACTGACGTTGGTTGCAGCCCTCAGCGACAGGCCTGCTTCTATCCATCGACGCATCGTCGAATCCCTGGTTGAGATCGCGGATCTCCAGGATCCTGCTATGGAGGCTTCCCGGACACAGCGGGCGATCCTGGAGACCTTGCGCGCCAGCGCGGAACAGGCCGCGGAAGGCCAGCAGCGCGTCATCGACGCCATCACCGCCCAGAAGGGCGATCTGACCGAAGCCATGCGTCAGATCGGCGAGAGCCTCCAGATGTCTCTCATCGAGGCCCGGAAGCAGGATGCGGACGCCCTGCAGGTGACTCTCGACGAAATCCGCGATCTGATGCAGCGCCTTGCCAACGATCAGAACGAAAAGATACATGACGAAATCCGCAAGGCCATTCAAGGGATGACCGAACATCTGGGCGCCACACTCAACGAGATGACGGGACGGATCGAGCAGACTCTGGCCGGCGTCGGACCCGCCTTGGAGAAGATCGTCTCCGGCTCCACCAACACCGTCACGGACGGCCTCCTTGGCCCCATCGCGCAGGCTGCCAAACAGATCCAGGCCGCGGCCGCCGCGATGGAGGCCGCCATGGCGGCTGCCCGTATCGCAGCCATCGAGGAGGAGAAGAAGCGGGCCGAGGAAGCCCGACGCCTGACGTCCGGCATGCTTCAGGAACTGACTGCTGCCATCGCGGCGACCGGAGGCACCCAACGCGCTCAGGTGGCAGAAGCCCTGCAGCCCCTCCTCCAGGCCGCCCAGAAGGCAACGACCGATCTCCTGGGAGCCGCCAGCAGCGCCGCCGATCAGATCCGACAGGCCGCCGACGGCACCTCGACCGCCATCGAGGCCGCCCGCGCGTCGGCCAAGGAGGCCTTCCAGGAGCATCTCCAGACTCTCAAGGAAACCGCCCGGAAGAACCTCGCCGAGATCGAGGAGCAACTCGCCCGCTCCAACGAGGAACAGCGCCGCAAGCTGCTCGAACACCTCGGGCCGACCCTCAAGACCCTCGACGATCTCGGTCAGCGCTTCCGGACCCTCGAAGGCGCGATGACCACCGCCGCCAACCGGATGAACGAGGCCTCCTCCAAGATCGAATCGGCCGCCGCCAACGCCGCCGCCTCTCTCGAAGGCGCCGCCCACGGCGTCCAGGAGACCCTCGCACAGGGCGGCTTCCAAGCTAAGGACGCCCTCATCGAAGGAGGGCAGACCGTCAAGGACTCCCTCGAAACCGCGTCACTGGAGACCGAAACCCGGATCAAGGCCGCCGGCACGGCCTTGGCTAATGCGATCACTCAAATGCAGGAAGAAATCCAGAAAATCATGGGATTGCTTCGACAGCATCTGCAGGATGCTATCCAAAGCGTTCAATCTGCCGGAAACAACGCCCGGAAAAAGGTCGAAAATACAGGCACGCAAGCAGGCGAAGAAGTTACCAATACTGTTCGCACGCAGATCGCTCTCACTGAACAGGCCATCACGGACGCCGTCCGACGAGTTAGCAAGGCGGCTGAAGAGGTCGCGACGGCGATGGATTCTCTCAAGACCAGCCTCCAAGGCGTCGAGGATCTTCCCAATGTCGTCGTAGAGCGGGTTCAGGAGGCCACGAACAGCCTGACCGAGAGCGTCGAACGCATTCCGAATTCGGTCAGCGCCGCCGTCGAAGGCATCGCCGAGGCAACTGCTCCCCTCAAGGAGTTCGCCAAGACGCCGCAGGCCCTCGAGAGATTTATCGAGATCCAGAAGACCCTCACCGAGGCCGCCCGCTCCCTGGAAGGACATCTCTCGGGTCTTGCCGGTGTCAGTGCCGACGTCGACAACATGCGCGCCACGATCCAGAGCCTGGAAGGACTGAGCCGCCAGCTCGCGGAGACCGCTTCCCGAGTCGATGACAGCTACCGCACGCTTGACCAGGCCCGCGATCGCGCCTTCACCGATGCCCTGAACAATTTCCGCCGCGTCCTGCAGGATCTCCTGACGGTCGGCGAGATCCTCGCCGACGCTCGCTTCGACCGTCCGAAGGGATAATCCCCGATGGCGCACGGATCCGACCAAGACAACGCTCCCTGGCCGGCCTTCGTCGATCTGATGGCGGGGATCCTCTTCGTCTTCGTGCTGCTGGCCATCATGACGGCGATCCAGATCCAAGACGCCCCTCCTGGAATTCCGGAACCGGTCCATCAGCAGGTTGTCCAGGAGGCGGACCGCTTGCGCGTAGAGAACGCCCAGATCCGCTCCCTTCTCGGACATTGGCAGGCGCATGCCACGGATCTCTCGACCCGCCTCGAGACAAGCCTCCAAGTCCTCGAAAGCGCCCGAACTGAGGCCGAGGAGACCCGGAACCGCGCCGTCCGTCTAGAAGCTGAATCGCAAGCCTTGCGTCGCCGCCTCCAGGAAATGGAGGATCAGCGCAAGGATCCGCAGCTGCTGGCCGCCCTTGAGCGCCTCCGACAGGCCCAGCAGGCCCGCGCCCATCTCCTCCGCCGGATGGGCATCCTCATGCGCGACGCCGGCGTTCCCGTCGAGATCTCCCTCGACGACGGCGTGTTGCGTCTCGATGTCTCCTCAGGCTTCTTCGTGACCAACGCCGCCACCCTGACTCCGGAGGGAGAGCGCCGATTGCGGTCCTTGGCCGACACCCTCTCAGCCGTCCTCTCCTGCCCCGACTGCGTCCAGGCCCGCCTGGCACTCGATGCGATCTACATCGAAGGGCACGCCGATTCCCGCCCCCGCAGCGGCCCGCGCGACAACTGGGATCTCTCCGTCGAGCGCGCCGCGGCCGCCTACCGGGCGATACTGACTTATCGCCCTTCGCTCGCCGACCTCCGTAACGCCCAGGCCGTCCATCTCCTCGGCCTCTCCGGCTACGGCTCTGCCCGCCTGCTTCAGGCCGGGGATCGGGAAGAGGATCACGCCCGGAACCGACGCATCGAAGTCCGTCTGCTTCTTGCCCCGCCCTCCGCCGCGGACGTCGATCTGCTCCAGAAAAGCCTCGTCCCATGAGCGGCGACGTCCCCTACACCCCAGACGCCATCTCCTTCCTCGAGGACACCCTGCGCCGCCTGCAAAGCGCAGAGCGTCAGACCCTGGCTCCTCACTATACCGTCAAGGTCCCGGAGCCCTCCGAATCGCTGCGAGCCCTCGTCCGCAAACGGCACACGGAGACATCACCCGTCATTCCAGGCATCACGGACGACCTCTGGGAACGCTTTCTCGCCGACGATCTCTCGCCCATCGAACGTCATGCCCGTGAGACACGCCAGCGCATCTTGACGATCGCTTTCACCCAGCCCTTCACCTCCAAGGCGGATGCCCATCTGGCCGACTGGATCGAGGAGGTCCTGGTCAGCCCTTCCCCCTCCGATCTCCGACGTCTTGGACGCCTCATGGCCGCCCGCCTGACCGATCCGACTCTATCGAAGACCTTCAACGCAATTTCCCACGTCCTTCGTCGGCAACCTGATTCCCATCCCGTCCCGGGATGGCAGCGACTGACCGTTGGGCTTCTCAAGCATCGAGATCCCACTCGCATTCCTCCTGCCGCCGATCCAATCCGGCGGCCCTACGATGGGCTTCCTCGAACCACCGCCCGCGGCAACCTCGGCGCGATCCTCTTTATTCAGGAAATGCGTCGTCACCTCAAGGCCTGCACCAGCCCCTCTGTCGAGCGTCTCGACGCAATCCTCGACACTCTCCGCGACTGGAACGGCCAGGGCCTCCAGGCTTGGCGCGAAACCAATCAGCAAAGCGTCGTCCCCTTGGGAGACAAGCGCAACGACGGAATCCTCCGCAGCGCCGCCGCCGCCCTTCTCGCCGCCGGCGCGGACGGATCCCATCGCCTGATCGCCCGCAGAAGACAAGCCTGGTCCGACGTCTTCTCCCCTCTCATCGCGTCCTACGATCCACGCGCTCTCCAGGAGCGGCTTCCAAATCTCCTCCGTCAAGAGATCGAGGACTACCTGTCTCCCAGACATTTCTGGAAGATCAGCCGACGTTTCGATCCTGTCGCTGAGATCCGCCGCTGGAACATCGAGGAAATCCTCGAAGGCTTCTTCATGATCGTCGGCCAGATCGAGTTCGACGATCCCAAAAGCAACCGCCTCTGGGAACTTCGGCGTCCCCTCCTGAACGACCTCCGTCCGCTCGTCACCGACGTCTGTATCACCACCCGCCGTCTCGGCCCATGGTTCAATCGGATCCGGGAGCAGGGCCTGATGCCCGTTCCGATCGTCGGCGTAGGACAATACTATTTCGATCAAGTATTTCTTATTCTTCGCCTTCAAGGCCCAAAAGGCGTTGCCATCTACGTCGAGCCTGCCGGCGGAGGTAAAACCCTCATCTTCCGTTCCGATCTGAAGACCGATCCATTTCTGGCCTCGGAGCAGATCAACTACTATGAAATGCGCCAGTATGCCGAATCTCAAGGCATCTCCATCTCGCACTTTCCTTCCTCATGGGCTTCAGAGGTCCGGCGATATCTCCAGCAGACGATCGGGGTGTAGCCATGCAGACGATTATCCAGACCCATACGATCCGCTGCATTCCCAGCACAGACGCCGAAGATACGCTGTTGCGCACCTGGACCGACGCCGGCGTCTTCTTCCCTGGCGAACAGGGCTACGAGGCCGAGTGGGACCATGTCTTCTCCCATCCCGCCATGGATGCGGACGCGCGGCGCATCCTCGGCCTTCCGCCGGAAGCGGATCTCCACCTGACCCTCGTCGCCCCGGGGGATCTCCACAGCACCGGACAGATGGCCGAAATCTGGCGCCTGGCGACCGGCGCCGCTCCTCTCGCCGTCCATCGGACGGGGCCGATCCTCCATCTGCCCGACGGGAAGACTATCTGCGCGCCCGCTGCCGTCGCTCCGCTGCTCTGCGCCATCGATCGCCTCAACGCCGCTAGGCCTGGAAACGATCGGATGCGGCGTCTCGCACGCCTTCAGGACCTGCTGGAGACGCCTCCGGAACAGACCGTCGTCCGAGGCCCTTGGAACCACCGCCGGGTCCGCGAGGCAACGCGCATCGACATCGTCTCCGACGCCGGCGGCGCCGTCGCGATCCGACTCTCCGGTCCTGCGTCCCCCGCCGATGGCGCCACGCCGGAGACCTTCGAGATCCTGACCGATCCCGATGCCCTCGATCCGGCTGCTCGCGCCCGGCTCTCGATGGTGCCACCCGATGTCTCGAAACGCGACTGGCAGATGTATGGTCCGCCGGATCGGGACGGACGCAAGGACATCATCATCCCCTCCGCCTCCGTGGCCCGCGTCATGGACGCCGTCTCCGAGGTCCAGCGCACCAAGGATCTCCGGCGTGCAGAGCCCAAGCAGAAGGCCCTCCGGTCTCTCGAGACCACGGTCGCTGCGGTCCGGGAGGAGGATCCGGACGCCGTCGGCTCCCTCGACGGCCTCTCCGACCGCGTCCTCGGGATCGGCCCCTGGAGCCAGGAGGCTCCCGGCTGGCTGAAGCAGGCCGCCGGCATCGCCGCTGTCTTCGCGGACGCCGTCATCCTCGAGACCATCGTCGTCGAGGGCGGCCGCAAGCGCATCGTCCCGGAGATTCTCGACCTCACCCCCGCCCAGGCGGCAGATCTGATGGCCGATCTCCGGGCCGCGGCCGACCAGGGGCGCAGCGAGCTGCCGTACGGCGATCTCGTCCTTGCGACCAGCATTGCCAACGTCGCCGAGCTCGACCGCCTGGTCGGGATCCCCGATCGTCCCACCACCCCGCCTACCGACTTTCCCCCGCAGACCCGCGCCCAACGCTGGGGGGCTCGCATCAAGGAGAACCTCGAGGAGGCCTCTTGGGACACGGTCTATAGCGCCACCGTCGAGAAGGCCAAGGCTCGCCGCGCCCCCCTGCTGCCGATGCCCGACATCCTGCGGGATCTCGTCGCCCGCGGTCTCTCCCTCACCCCCCACCAGGAGGCCGGCTGCGGCTGGCTCCGCGACCTCTTCGCCGCGGGCCTGCCCGGCGCCCTCCTCGCCGACGACATGGGCGTCGGGAAGACCCGACAGGGTGTCGTCTTCCTGGAGATGCTCCTCTCCGGCCCCCTCGGGCAGATGAAAGACCGCCCGCCCCTCGTCGTGGTCCCGAAGAGCCTGCTGGGCACTTGGCTCGACGAAGCCGGCGCCGTGCTCGCCAAGGATTCCGCCAGCACCTGGAAGATCCTCTCCTCCGAGGTGATCCAAGCCTGGACGCCGGGCGAGGATGGTCGTCCGCGTCCAAAGAAGGGCTTCTTCAAGCCTGGGCAGGTCTGGCTGACCACCTATGAGACCGTCCGAGACCATCATCTTTCCCTCCTGGGGATCGATTTCTCCGTCGTCCTGCTCGACGAGGCGCAGAAGGCGAAGAACCCGGTCTCCGGCGTCTTCAAGTCCCTCGCCGCCCTCAAGTCGGAGTTCCTGGTCGCGATGACCGGGACGCCGGTCGAGAACGGCATGGAGGACCTCTGGACCCTTTCCGATCTCTTCGCGCCGGGCATCTTCCCCGTCCTGCGCCGGTTCCTCGAGCAGTTCCGCACCGATCCCCAGGCCGGTGCCCGCGACGTCCGCCACCGCCTCGAGCGCCCTCCCATTCCCGGGTCCCCCCCGCTCATCCTCCGGCGCCGCCGCGACGAGGTCCTGCAGCTCCCCGACTGCAGCGTCGAACGTCTCGAGATCCCGATGCCCGAAGTCCAATGGAAGGCTTACGATCACGCCCGGGAGGCCGCCCGGGACGCCCGCGGCAGCGCGATCCTCCGCGCCGTCCAGGCGATCCGGGCCATCTCCCTCTGCCCCGATCTCTCGGGCGCCCCGCCCACCTTGGCCGAGCTCGCCCGCCGCTCCGCCCGATTCCAAGGGCTTCGCCAGGTCCTCGACACAGCCCGCCGGACGGTGGTCCCGGGCCTTCTTCCAAACGAAGAGGAGCAGGAAGGCGAGGGCGTCCTCGTCTTCGTCGAGCGCCTGGCCGTCCAGGAGGTCCTACGCCAGGCCCTGGCCGCGGACTACGGCATCGACGCCTACGTCCTCAACGGCGACCAGAGCTCCCCCCAGCGCCAACGGATCGTCCGGGAGTTTCAGGCCTATCCCGGCTTCCAGGTCGCGATCCTCTCGCCGAAGGCCGCCGGCGTCGGCCTCACCCTGACCAGGGCCACCCGGGTCGTCCATCTCGAGCGCTGGTGGAACCCCGCCGTCGAAGACCAGGCCACCGCCCGCGCCCACCGCCTCGGCCAGCGCCGTCCGGTCCATGTCCTGCTGCCCTGCGCCGTCCATCCGCGTCTGGGCCAGAAGTCCTTTGACCTCACCCTTGACGCGCTCCTCGAGCGTAAGCGCCAGCAGGCCCGCGACTTCCTCGGCGCCCCGCAGCCGACCAAGAAAGAGGCCGAAGCCTTCTACGCAGACATCCTCCACTAGGCCACCAATCGCTGCAACTCTCCTGCCTTCATCACCTCTCTCGTAGAAAATAAATACGTTATGCCTACTTTCCTTCTCATCCATCGCATCTCCGCCTCCAAGTGATTCATGTCCGAACAGCTACCCCTGCTCCCTGGCATTGGCTCCCTGCCCGCCGAAAAGGCTGCCCGGGTCGATTGGCGCCGCCGCGCCGCCGCCCAAGAGAAGCGCATCGCCGAACTCGAGGCCCAGCTCGAGCGGCGCATCGGCCTCTGCTGGGAACCTCCCGCGGCGGAGACCTACGAGTCCGACGCGGCCGCCAGCATGCTGCCTCTCCGCCTCCGGTTGGAGCCCTCTCTCAGCCTTCCCAACCATGATCGCGGCAACCTGATCCTCGAAGGCGACAATCTGCTGGCGTTGCGCCTGCTCCACCGTACCCACCGCGGCAAGATCGACGCGATCTTCATCGATCCTCCTTACAACACCGGTGCCACCTCTTGGGTCTACAACGACAAGCGCGTCGACCAGACCCACCGCTTCCGCCACTCCCTCTGGCTCGACTTCCTCGCCCAACGCCTCGCGCTAGCCCGCGACCTCCTCTCTCCCACCGGAATTCTCGCCGTTTGCATCGGCGACGAAACCCGCTGGCTCCTCGAAGGTCTGCTCGAACACTTGATGCGCGGACGGCGCATCGGCTCCCTCGTCTGGCGCTCCCGCCAAGGCGCCAACGACCCCGATCACGGGCTCTCCATCGACCACGAGCACATCCTCCTCTATGGCGGCCACGCCATCGAGGCCATCCGCCTGGGCGGCGTCGCCAAGACCTTCGCTGCATTCTCCAATCCAGATGCGGATCCACGCGGTGATTGGATGTCGAGCGACTTGACCGCTCCTAAGAATTATCAGGAACGTCCCCTGACTTACTATCCTCTCCAGGATCCGCAGACCGGCTACTGGTATCCGTGCAACCCTGATGCAGTATGGCGATTGGCATCAGAATCTCGAAGCGCCGGCAAAACCCGCAAGGCCAGCATGGAGCAGCACATCCGGGAAGGGCGGATTCTCTTCCCGAAGGCGCCGCGCACCGCCGTCTGGAACACGCTTGACGACCTTTTGGCAGCGATCGACGCCGGGGATGTCCCCCAGAACGGCAAGGGAGTGCCGCTGTTGCGGCGCGGACTGCCCGGCTTGGACTTTTTTGTCGGCAAGACCATTGCTTGGGGAACTCCCCGCCTGAAGCGCTTCAAGTGCGATCTCAAGACGGATACCCAGGCCTTCTCCTCCTGGATCCGCTCGACCGCCGACAAGGAAGACGCGCCTGACGACCGGCGCGATGCCGTCGTCGGTCAGACCGGAGAAGGAACAGCGGCGCTCAAGGCCTGGTTCGGAGACAAGGTCTTCGACTATCCGAAGCCGCCCTCGCTAGTTCGAGAGGTCCTGCGTCAGATTACACGGCGTGACAGCCTCGTGCTCGACTTCTTCGGCGGATCCGGCACCACCGCGGAGGCGGTGCTGACGCTCAACGCCGAAGACGACGGTGATCGGCGTTTCATCTTGGTATCGAACACGGAGGCAACCGCGAAGGAGCCCGAAAAGAACCTCTGCCGTGATGTCTGCCGTGAGCGCGTCCGCCGTGTCATCCAGGCCGATGCGGTGGCACCGCCCAAAGGTAAGCTGCCCGTACCCCATGCCGCGGGCTTCGCCTATGTCCGTCTTGGCCTCACGCCGCCGGAGGAGGGGGATCTGGCGGACGCTGCGCAGGATCCCCAGACGGCTTGGCCGGCCCTCCAGATCGCCGCCGGAGCCCCCGTCGTAGCCTGGCCGGATGGCGCCAAGGTTGCTGTCTCTTTCATCCCGTCCCGGGATGAGGAATCTGCCGAGACCTGGATCGCCTATGCGCCCAAGTGGTCCTCGGAGATGGCTGATCAGATCCGGGCCCTGCCCGGCGCTGGTGTCCTCTGGACCGACCGGCCCGGGATCGCCCGCCAGGCGCTATCCGGTCGCCCCGACGTCCGCGTCGAGGACGCCCCCAAGATCTTGAACGCCTGGCTCCGGCCCACGGAGACCTTCGTCCGATGAGCCTCCTTCCTTTCCAGCAGGCGGCTGTCTCCGAGATCCTCGAGGACCTTCGGGAGGGCGCCCAGGCGATCCGCCTGGCTGCCCCCACGGGGTCGGGCAAGACCCGGATGCTGGCCGCCATCGCTGCGACCGCCACCCGTCCGGACGTTGTCTGGCTCTGGACCGCGCCTCTCGGTGTCCTGCTCGACCAGGCGCGCGGGCCCCTGATGGAGGCGGGCCTGCGGATCCGCAATCTCGACGCTGATCGGGCTCGCCCCCACCAGGTGGGCGATGTCTGGCTTGCGACGCTCCAACTGCTCGCTAACCGCGATGCCCTCCTGCACGCTGATAGCGAGCAGGGGCCCTCCCTCCTGCGCTGGCGCGAGGCGCTGCGCCAGGACGGCCTGCGGCTGGGGGTCATTCTCGACGAAGCCCATGTCGGGCTCGAGATCGGCGCCCGGACCACGGCCTTCGCTGACCGCCTCCGCGCGCTGGCCCCAGATCTCCTTCTGGCTGCCAGCGCCACGCCCAACGACGCCAGGCTGCGCACCGTCGTGCAGGCGCTTGGTCTCCCAACGGCGGTCCATACGGTCCCACGCAGCGACGCTGTCGCAGCCCATCTCGTCAAGCCGCGCCTGGTTCTCTCCTATCTTGAGCCGTCCTCCGATCCCTTTCAGAACGAGACTCTCCGCCGCCAGGGCCTGCTCCGCTATGCCGGACGCATGCTCGACCAGCAGGCTCAGGTCGCGCAGGCTTATGGGATCCCGCTGCGACCCCTGCTTCTCCTCCAGGTGGCCAATGACGTCGGCAGCAAAGCGGAAGCCGACGGAGAGGCGCTCCTGCGCCAGACCTTCGGGTGGAGCCACCCCGATGCCGTCGTCCGCGCCGACGGCGATTCCCGGGCCCTCCGGGACGCGCTCGGTCGTCTGGGCCTCCGGGCCCTGGTCTTCAAGGAGGCCGGCGCGCTCGGCTTCGATGCCCCTGAAGCCTCCGCCCTTGTCTCCTTCCGGCCCGTCCTCGACGTCAGCCGCGCCCAGCAGGCCATCGGTCGGGTGCTCCGGATCCCGGCTGCCCTGCGCCAAGTCCTCAGCACCCAGTCTGTCCCGCTGCCGGCGGACGATTTGGAGATCCTCACCAGCGCCTGGGTCTGCGTCCCGGATCAGCTGTCCCAAGGCGGATACTCGGAGGCTGCCAAGGCCCTCAACGCCCTGGAGCAGGCCTACGACATCGATGTCCAGACCCAGGCGTTGGCGCCCGTGCTTCCTTCCTCCGCGTCTGCTCGGTCTTCCGCCCAGGGAGATGTGTCAGCCTCTGGACCGGTTTCCGGCTCCTCTCAGCTTTCGAGCATGCCTACCCCAGGCCCCCTCTTTGGAGGCCCCTTTCCTGTTGGTCCATCCCTGCCTGTCTTGGCACCTCTTTTGCCCAGCACCCTCCGGCCGTCCTATCCCACCCAGGGGGATCTCGATCTGCACGCCGCAGCCTTGGGCCTCCGGATTCACCGGCGTCGCTTGGCCACGGTGGACACCCCCACAGATCCCCCCGCCTTCCTCCCTAGCGAGCGGCGCGCTGAGATTCCTCTGCTCGACACCCTCGACGACGGCCAGATCTGGTCGCAGATCGTCCCCACGCCCGACGAGATCGCCGCCCTTGTTCCTCAGGCGCGCGGCCTAGTTCAGGTCCGGATCGTCGAAGACGCCCTACGCTTTGACCATCCCAACCGACCGCCGATCCGGCTTTCCTCGTTCTTCCAGATCGAGAACCTCACCGAGCTCGATCTCATCGCTGACGCCTACCTGCGCACGCACTTCAGTGACTTCGGCTATGGGCTCCAGGATCGCCTTCGCGAGCGGATGAGAGCCCTTCCCTTCGTCTCCTCGCTGGATCTCTCTCCCCAGGGCTTCCACGTCCTCTTCGTGGCCTTCATGATCCAGCGCAAGGACCGCCTGGCGACGCTTCTGGCGGACCTTCGGGATGCCCGCGCTAAGGAGACGTCTGTTCATTTGCCCGATCTTCTCGTCTCCCCCGTCAAGGCCGATCTTCGGATCCGACGGCGCAACCTCTACGAGACCGACATGCCGGTTCCCGACGCCTTGGCGCGATGGCGGTCTCCTTCCCTGCCGCCGGCCATCGACATTGGCGGGATCCGGCAGACGATCATCCCGATGGATGAGACCTTTGCCATCAACCGGGCGGAGCGTTGGCTTGTCGATCTTCTCGAGGATTCCTCCCTCGCTGGTGTTGTCCGTTGGTGGCACCGCAATCCCCCTTCCAAGCCCTGGTCCGTCGGGCTTCGTCGATCGGACTCTGGCGGGCTGCACTATCCTGACTTCGTCGTCGGCCTCGCCGACGGGACCCGACGTCTGGTCGAGACAAAGGAGGACACGGATCTCATCGCCCGCCTCCAGCGCCGATCCCCGCTCAAGGCCTACGGCCCGGAGATCCTGCTGCATGCGGGGCGCGACGGTCTCCGCCGAACCTCCTCGGACGGACAGCCTATCGGTCCCGCACTGATGCCAGATGCCCTGGCAGCGCTTCTCCTGTCCGGAACCTAGAGAGGGTTCTCTGTCGAAACATCACCGGACTCTGGATCGCCATCTGAACGGAATGGATGGAAGTTTCGATGTTAGCCAATCTATCCTCTAGCCCTCTGTGTCAAGGACTTGCCCTGGCGGTGCCAATAAACCCATCCATCGCCGCTAACCAGTTCCCCTGGGGCATGACCACCATCTGCGCCCGCATATTGCCTGATGCCGGGCTGCCGACGCGCAGCATCTGCACGCCGTCCATCGAGAGACCGTCGATCTAGAACCCGCCTGAGATCTCCACCTGTCGATCGTCGATGATGATCGCGACGCGCTCGCTCGACAGGTCCTGCAGGCGTGCGCCCACCGACGCCCGTGGCAGCGTCACCCGGCATTGCTCGGCCTGGAGCGATCGGTCGTCGCCGCTGGCCGGATCCAGCCAGGCGATGTAAAGTCCAGTCGCGGCGAGCGGGCGGCTTCCATGCACGCCCGGCAGGGCTGGCTGCTCCTCAGAGAAGAAGAGACGCACCAGGCTCCGCTCCCCCGGTGGCAGCAGGCCCCTCGGCCGGCGGCGCCTCGCGCACCGTCCGCTCCACCACGGGATGGGAGATGCGGATCCCCTCGATCGCCCGGCTCGGCAGATCGGCGCCACGCGCCATTCCGACCGTCAGCAAGTCGCTTGCGAAGATTCAGATTGCCGCACACCAGGCCAAGACGTCCATCCCAG
>Ga0308417_1001947_pt1 | contig 13872 bp, 11 predicted proteins | sample HotsprSampleOS65_FD_203528 | JGI IMG/M metagenome (GOLD analysis project Ga0308417, IMG submission 203528) | Hot spring phototrophic mat microbial communities from Octopus Spring, Yellowstone National Park, Wyoming, United States - 20090730_OS65 ... | reverse complement strand
TGTTCGAACTCGGCGCCGGCAGCGGCAAAAATGTCGCCGTCGCCCGTGGCATCGATCACCACTTTGGCCAGCACCGCTTGCTTGCCTGCTTTGCTCTCGAAAACGGCGCCGAGGACCTCGTTGCCGTTGACAATGGCGTCAACGCCCCAGCAGTGCAAAAACACCTTGACCTCGGCCTCTTCGACCATCTCGACCATCATGTACTTGGCTGCCTCGGCATCGACGGTAGGATCGACGCCCGGGCGGCGGTTGATGATTCCGCCGTCGAGCTTTTCCAGACGGCGCATCATCTCTTCGCCGATCCCTTGGCACACTTGCTTTCCGCCCTTGACGATGTGCCCGGTGATCAGCAGGACGAGCCCGCCGGTCCACAAGCCACCGAAATGGCCGTAGCGTTCGACCAGCGCGACCTTCGCGCCGGTGCGTCGCGCGGCCACGGCAGCCGCCACGCCGGCCGGTCCCCCGCCGACCACCAACACGTCAGTCGTGTGAAGAATCGGCAGTTCGCGCTGCGGCTGGATCACTTTACCGTCGACCAATGCACATGGTCCGCGATTGGCCATCGTCGTTCGCGGCGCCACTGTGTGGCTTTGGAACCCGCCGCCCTCGCCGGGCGACGCCAGCGGCTCGGGTTGTCCGGCCGGCGCAAAGGCCGGGTCCAATCCTGCACCGGCAGCGGCCGCCGAGGCGCCCATGATTCGCAGCCAATCGCGACGGTTCATTTGCCAAGTCATCGTTGAACGTTCTCCCCGGAGAAAACTATTGGTCTTCGTGGTCTTTGCAACGGATTTCGAAGGCATGTTGCGGGCGAACGACGGCGGCTTGTCGGCCTTGTTGAATCGGCGAAATCAAGGCCGCGTTCCCCCATTGTGCCTATTGCGGAACGGATTGCAAGTTTTTCAAGAGGACTGCATCGGGTTGGGGCTGTGCGCGCCGAACGATGTTGCACTGCGGACGGCCCGCTGGGGACGGTTCGCTGTTGATAGGGTGCTTCTGGCGGTGTGCTTCGGGCGACGTGTCACGGCCCGCGGGACCGACGCATTCCGGCCGGCAAGCGGCGGATTCGGACCGTGCGCAGCGGACAGGATGCCGAGAGGGCGGCCGGGACGTTGACACGGCACGCAGGCCGTTTAGGCGGCCGGACTTGAGACGGCGGGACAGGAAAAAGAAACCGACGCGGGGGTTCGGCCGCGTCGGGCTAAATCGGATCGGCGAAGGATTGGGTCGGTGATCGATCGGTGCAGCCTGTCTGGGGCGAACAGAACGGCTACACCAATTCTTTCTTGGCTCCGATGAGCGTTCGCAACCGCTCGGCGAGCAAGGCGGCGTCGAACGGCTTCTTGAACGTTTCGTTGATGCTGGAGCGATCGAAGCTGATCGAGCTGCCGTCGTCGGGCAACAGCGCGATCAGGATCACATCGGCAAATTCCGAGTTCCGCCGCAGGTTCTGGCAAATCTGCAGGGCCTCGGTCCGGCCGATCGAGAAATCGACGATGATGCAGTCGGGATGGAAACTCTCGGCTTGAATGCCCGCGTCGAACCCGCTGGCGGCCACGGCCAGCTTGAACGAGCGGTCGATCGGCAATTCACGCTTGAGGTTCTCGATGAGCACCTGGTCTTGTGCGACGACGAGAACCTTCGCCATCGCCTCGTCTTCCAGGTCGCCCAACGGCATTCCGTGTTCCTTGAGGAACCGAATCAAATACTCTCGGGGAATTCGGCGGTCTTGCGATCCGGGGATGCGGTATCCCTTCAGCCGGCCCGAGTCGAACCACTTGCTAACGGTGCGCGGGGCCACCTTACAGATCTTGGCCACCTGACCAGTTGTAAAGACCTTCATCGCAGGCTCTCCGATCTTAACTCACGTTGGTTTTGGTTGCGCCGGGCGAAACTCGCATCCCGCCCGGCTGTTGAAGCCCCCTGCACGCAGCGCTGCGTTGGCTCTCGCTCCATCGAGCCGGCTATGGGGCAGCCGACAGCCGCGTACAGCTGGGTTGGGGCTAAACGTAATTCGCTTCCTGTGGGCTTGGGCTCAGCTCCTTCTGATCCGCGCCGCAGTAATGACATCGGCAATCCCGTCATTCGGAAGTTAGAGAAAAAACACAATATAGAGAAGCTGCGGTGCGACTCATCTATCGTGCAACCTCCAAACAACCAGTATCGCCCCGGCGAATTACCACTTCGGGCCGCTAAAGAGAGAATCAGCCTAACGCCCGCCGCGGAGAGTAACGCGGGCCGACAGGGCGCAACGCCCCGGCTGGTGCAAGATTCCCCCCAAAGCAACTCGTCTCGGCACAGCCTCGATACAAACTCTGCACCGAAACAAGTCTTCCGATTGTTATCTTCGCCCTCGGTGAGCCTTCTGCTTTAGAATCTTTCTTCCGATGGTAACAAAGATTCGAAACATGCCGCCTGTAACGGTTCTATCGGTTCACCGCGTTGTTCGTTTCAAACCGCATTTGCCGGAATTGACGTTCAATCGGCCCAATCGCCACAATAGAATAGATCGAATCGGTCCCGCCCCGATGCCGCGGCCTCGGTCGGTGCCGCGATACCTCGCAACGGCCGCAGCACGCGAATTACGCCGTTGCGAGCCTGCTCGGTCGAGAGAAACCGCACGACCGCTTGATCGCGGCCGACCAACCCCTTCGAGGGAGAACGATGCTCGAAACGCAGCATGAGTCCGGTTTGCCGGTTGTGTGGCAATTGCGGCAGACAACATTGCGCCTGCGGCACAGGCCCCTGCTGATGGGCATCGTTAATGTCACTCCCGACAGCTTTTCCGACGGCGGCAACTACTTCGACCCCGACGCGGCTGCCGTCCGCGCCTTGCAGCTTGAAGCCGAGGGGGCAGACATTCTCGACATTGGCGGCGAGAGCACACGGCCGGGTGCCCAGCCCGTTGACCACGACGAGGAGTTGCGGCGGGTTGTGCCGGTGCTCGAACGTCTGCGGGGCCGGGTGCGGACGCCGATTTCCATCGACACGACCAAAGCGGTCGTCGCAGAGGCCGCGTTGGCTGCTGGCGCCGAGATCATCAACGACATTAGCGCGTTGACGGCTGATCCGCGAATGATCGGTCTGGCGGCCCAATATCGATGCGGCGTCTGCGCGATGCACATGCGTGGGACACCGCAAACGATGCAACACAACCCCCAATACGGCGACGTCGTCGAAGAGGTTTTCACCTACTTGCGCGATGCCCGAGATCGGCTGACGGCCGCCGGAATCGATCGGGAGCGAATTGCGCTCGACCCGGGCATTGGCTTCGGAAAGACGCTGGAACACAACCTGGCGTTGCTACGCCAGATAGAGCGCTTTCACGCGCTTGGTTGCCCGCTGGTCGTCGGGCCGTCGCGCAAGCGGTTCATCAGCGAGGTGCTGGGCGACATGGGCGTCGATCGGACGGCCGGCACGCTGGGGGTGTGTGCGGCCCTCGCCCGGCACGGCGTCGATGTGCTTCGGGTCCACGATGTCGGGGCGGCCGCCCAAATGCTTCGGCTTTATCAGGCCGTTGGCGAAGGCCGCTGACGCGAGAGGCCGTTTCCGAGGAGTGTCAAGGGCCGACCACGCGCGGCGACGGTTTGTGTGCGGACGGTTTGTGGGCGGACGGCCCAACGACGGTTCAATCGTCGTCGTCTTCTGGGTCCTGATAGGCCAAAAGGGCCTCGTAGGCCTCTTCGTAGGTGGGATAAGGGCCCGGATCGATCACCACCGCGGCTCGTTGCCTCGCCACGTCTTCGGCGGAGAGGGCGGGCGGAATGGCAGCCACGGTCATCCCCTCTTCTGTCTCGATGATGGCGAACTGGGGCATGGTTCGTTTCCTCCTCGGTCCTCTCTTCTCAATCTGATCCGTCGCAATTTGATCATTCGCAGCGATGTATTCTATGCTGGTCCGGTAGTCGACGCATGGCGACCGGCAGTCGGCGGCTCGGCCAAGCCGGACTTCGACAACGATTGCTGCATAGCTGCCGTCAGTTGGCAACTTCCGAAGGAGGCTGCGGGATGGACGCCTCTTTGTCCTTATACCTAACGTGCCGTCCCCCAGGGAACATCTTACGGTGATTCATCGGGGAGGGGAAGTGCCTGTTTGCGGCAGCGCGTTCGAGGTGTTCAACGAGGAACTTGCCCGTGCCGGCGGCGCTGACGATTGCGGCTTCGGCGGCACGCGATGGGGAATGCCCTCTTGGTCGATTTGGACCGGGATCATCGACCATCGGACGACGTTTCGCCCTGCCATTTCGATGCTGAGCACGCAGCTTTTGTAGCACTCGGGATCGTCGAAATTGTCGAACACGAAATTGCCCAGGCTGTAAAAGATCGGTCGCCCGCGATACTGCCCCACATCTTGCACGACATGCGGATGCGAGCCGATGATCAGATCGGCGCCGGCGTCGATCAGGGCCTTGGCCAGCGTCTCCTGTTCGGCGTTGTGGCGGCGTTCTTCTTCTTCGCCCCAATGCAAATAGGGAATGATCATCAGCGACGGCTCACGTTGTCGGAGGTGTGCAATGGCGGCCGTCATCACGTCGCGGTCGATCCAGGCCGTGCCGGGGCGATCGTCGGTGGCCTCGAATCGCCGCGGCGGGTAGTCGTTGTAGCCGAGCAGAGCGATGCGCACACCCCGACGTTTGACGATCAGCGGACGATGGGCGGCGGTGCGATTCGGCCCGGCGCCGAAATAGGGCATTTGAACCTCGTCGAAAAGTCGGAACTGTTCGCCGAGGGCCGCCCGGCCGAAATCGCCGGAATGGTTATTCGCCGCCGACACGGCATGGAAGTACCGAGTCAGCAAAGGAATGACATGCGGATCGGCGCGGAACGTCCACGGCTTTTCCTCTGGCGATCCGCCGGTGGCCACCACGCACTCGAGGTTGCCCACGACCAAATCGGCCGAATCGAACAGATCGGCGAACTCGGCAAACGGATCGCCGCCGCCGGCAATGAACTTGCCGGGGCCATCGGCCAACATCACGTCGCCCACGAACACGAGGCGAACGCAATCGCCCGGTGCTCCCTCGGCGCAAACCGCCGCGGCTTCGAGGGCCGGAAGGAGACCGATAGCAGCGAGAACACAAACAGCCAGATTTCTCATCATTTTCCCGTCGGGCCGGCAAACGAAACCGGCAGCGCCTATGCCTCCCGCCGCCGCTCAACCGGTGCGGCGGCATTGAGGTTGCATCGCACGTCGAAACCACCGCGGGCAGCAGCAGGATTGCTACATTACGATTCTAACGGAAAGGCATTCCCGGCGAATCCCCCAGGTCGCCGGGCCGAATGCTTGCGGCACACGTCAGCGGGTCTCACAATAATCGCACCGGCCGTGCGCATGGTGAATGGGCCGGAGGGCGAACATCGGAGCCCCCTTCCGACGCTCGATGCACGGCAATACAATGCGGCAGTTGTCGGACTTGAAAGGGCCGCGTCGCTGTTGAACCCGGCAAGCCGGTCAACCTTGTCGGCGGACCGGGGCGCCGGCGCTCTCAAGGACAATGGCGCGAGTTGAACGAGACCGACCGCGATTCTGACACCGGCCGCTCACGCCCGCTGTCATCGCCCGTTGCTATCGTCCGTTGTTATCGCCCGTCGCTGTTATCACTCGCTGTTATTGCCCGTTGCCAACGCCTGCCGCGATTCGTCGAAAGGAACGTTATGCATCCCGTGTTGGCTGAATTGACTGCCGAAAAGCCCGTGCTGCTCGACGGCGCGTGGGGAACCGAGCTTCAGAAACGAGGGCTGCCGCTTGGGGCGTGTCCAGACGGCTGGAACCTGGAAGCGCCGGAACAGGTCGAGGCGGTTGCCCGAGACTATGTCGATGCCGGCAGCCGGATCATTCTTACCAACACGTTTGGCGCCAATCGCTTCACACTGAAGAAGAATCGACTGGCCGAGCGCACCGCCGAGATCAACCGTCGCGGGGTGGAGATTTCGCTTCGCGCGGCTGGGGGGCGGGCCAAGGTGTTCGCGTCGATGGGGCCGTCGGGCGTGATGCTGATGATGGGCGCCGTCACCGCGGAGGAATTGTCGGCCGCGTTTGCCGAGCAGGCTCGGGCGATGGCCGAGGCCGGCGCGCACGGCATTGTGGTCGAAACGATGTCGGATCCGGCCGAGGCCGTCTTGGCGGTTCGGGCGGCCAAGGCCACCGGGCTGCCGGTGGTGGCGTGCATGACCTTTGACACCGGGCCGAACCGAGATCGAACGATGATGGGCACCTCTCCCGAACAGGCCGTTGCTCAGTTGGCTGAGGCCGGGGCAGATGCGATTGGAGCGAACTGCGGCCAAGGGCCCAGCGGATTCGTCGCGATTTGTCGGCGGATGAAGGCCGCCGCAAAGCTGCCCGTTTGGATCAAATCGAACGCCGGGTTGCCGCAGTTGATCGACGGTGTCGCCGCGTACACGACGACGCCCGAAGACTTTGCCGAACAGGCGATGGCCATCGTGGCCGAGGGGGCCGACTTCATCGGCGGATGCTGCGGCACCTCGCCGGCCTACATTCGCGCGCTTGCGGCCAAGTTCGCGGGCCGATAGGGCGCGCGGCAAACGCTTGCCCGGCACGGTGCGGTTGTTGCGGCGCAGCTCGTTCGGCCCGGGGACGGCCTATTCGGACAATCGTGCCCAAATGCGGCATTGTGCAAGAGCGTGGCCGACATGGGCACAACAACTGGGACGCGAAAGCCCATCGTTCAACAGGCCCCGCCGAGCGATCAATCGTCGGCCCAGCCGGCAGCGAGCACGTGCTGAGCAATGCCTTGGGCCAGCGCGGCCTCGTCGATGGGCACGGGGTTCAGCCGCAACGGCGTCGGGGTGGTTTGAAAGGCAGAACGGGCCAATTCGGCTGCCCATTGCTCGCGATTCCAAGCGGCCGTTTCCGGGGCGGCCGAGCCGCGCGGCAACGGGCCGAGCAGCCCGGCGCTATTGAGCAGGCCGTCAATGCGGGCGATCCAGGCATCGGCCAAGGTGGCGGCATCGGCGCCTTGCAGTCCGCAAAGCCGCGCCCAGCGGGCATAGAGGCTTTCGCAGGCCGAACGGTTCACGCGCAGGTTCAGCGGGGTGGCTCGCGCCACGCACTGCCCATGCGGCAAGTGGAGCAAGGCGCCCAGGGCGTGGGCGACGGAATGAGTCAACGTAACGCCCGACTCGTTGAGCGCCATGCCGGCCAAGGTTGCGGCAACGGCCAGTGCGTCGCGGGCCTCGCGATCGCCGGGCTGGGCCAAGGCCACGGGCAGTTGATGGACAACCAACTCGATCGCCTGGAACGCCAAGGCGGTGCTCACCGGCTGGGCGGCGCGGCTCATGCATGCCTCCATAGCGTGGGCCAGCGCGTCGGTGCCGCAGGCGGCCGTCGTTGCGGCATCGCAGGCGGCACTGAGGTCCGGATCGACGAGCGCCACCGCCGGCCGCAGCACCGGGGCGGTAATCGAAATCTTCGCCCCTTGGTGTGAAAACACGGCAACCTGCGTTGCCTCGGCTCCCGTGCCTGCCGTGGTCGGCACGGCCACGACCGGAATTGCTTCGGCCGCGGGCTTGCGGTTGGGAGTTGTATCGGCATAGTCGGCCAAAGTGCCTGTCATCCGCGTCAGCAGGGCGATGCCCTTGGCGGCGTCGATCACGCTGCCGCCGCCGACGGCCACCACGACATCAACCTGCTCTGTTCGAGCGAGTTCGGCACCCTGCTCGACCAACGTCGCGGTCGGTTCGCCGGCGATGGCGGCAAAGGGAATTACCGCCAGTTTGGCGTCGGTCAGGGCCTTTTCGGCGGTTGCCATCGCCCCGGCGGGGCCGGCGTTGGCGGCATAGCCCACCAGCATTGCTCGCGAACCCAGCGGCTGGGCGGCCAATCCCACGCGCCGCAGCAGGCCGCGGCCGAACTGAATACGCGACGGAAACGTGAACTGCCAATTACGAATCATCGGAGGGAACAATCCTTCTGTGCTGAAAACGCCCCCTTCCGGCCAAAGGAGCTTACTTACCGTGTTATTCGCCCGCGGAGCGCCGCCGGTTGACTTGCCGCCGAAAAACGGTCGTTGGCTTACTGGTTCAAGGCGAGTGGCTTCGGGCGTAGTCGCGCATCGCCAGCAGGTTTGCCGCGGCGGTGTCGCGGGGCACTTCGCAGCCTGCGCCGACGACGAAACGTGCGCCAGCCGCTTGATGGCACTGAGCGACGGCCGCGGTGATCGTTTCGGGCGTTCCGGCCCGAAGCGCCTTCACCGGATCGAGGTTTCCGCAAAGCAACTGCGCGGGCATGTTCTGCCGCGCCTCGGTCATGGGAACCATGTAGTCGATATCCACCAGTTCGCAGCCCAAGGTGGCGATGCCGGACAGAATCCGGCGAATGTTGCCGCAAATGTGGAGCCGAACCTTGAGCCCCATCGCGTGCAGGCCATCGATCAAGCGTTTTTCGTAGGGGAGCACGAACTGTTCGTACACCCTGGGGCCGACCAGCGACGCCGCGGCGTCGCCCACGCCCATGATGTCGGCGCCCGCCTCTGCCTGCGCGCGAGCGAATCGCAGCTCCATCTCGATGATGAACTCGAACAGATCATGGACGAAGTTCGGGTCGTCGAAGAAGTCGGTCATCAGGCGGTTGATGCCGCGGAGGTCGGCCGCCTCGGCGCACGGTCCCTCGATCCACCCTTCGATGAGCAATTGCCTGCCCACTTGGCGGCGGAACGACTCGACGGCGCGCACGCGGTCGAGCATGCGGCCCGCAAAGGGATCGGGCGGCCGGAGCGACGCAAGGAGCGTTTTGTCGGCCAGCAGGGCGTTCACCTCGTCGATGGCCGGCGGCTGATCGTCGAAGAAGTGAATCGCTGCGGCGCAGTCGGCCGCTTCGCGGGCGGGGTCGGAGATGGCCGAAACGTGGTCGAACCCGAATCGGTCGGCTGTGAGCAATTGCGCCTCGACCAGCGTGCGGTAGTCGGCCGCATAGCGACCGTAGGGCACGCCCAATTGGTCGGCGGCAAACATCATCGTGATCGGCATCCACGGCAGGCAGTCGGTTGGTTCGCCGGCCAGCGAGGCCGTCAATCGTTCGTACCCGTTCATCGGCCGCGATCCTCCTTCGGTGGCTGTCTCGTTAGATCAGTTTTGGGCGTACAGTTCCGGCGGGTGATTATGTTTTCCGGCCGGGGGCTTCGGCTTCGGTCGCGGGCGAATCGGTGGGACGGCTTGCCGACGCGCTGCCGGTTTCGCCGGCTTCGGCCGCGCGGGCGGGCATCGCTTTGACGATTTGGTCGTCGAAACTCGGCTGGATCGACCATCCCGGCGGCACGACCAGGAATCGTTGCTCGTCCCATTGCCCATTGACCAAGGCCTCGAACAGCTCCAAGGTACCGGCAAGTCGTTCGAACTTCCAGCCAAGCTCTTCGGCCTCGCGGCGGGCTTGCTGCTCGAAGCGGTCGTCGGGCTCGACACCGGTGGCGATGTAGGTCAATCCGCCGTAGTTCTTTCGCAATTGGCCCAGTTGTTGCCAAAGGTATTGGGCGTTGTCCGGGCCGTACTTCTCCACCAGCTCGTCGTAGGCGGGCAGCATGCCCATCCGCTGGGCGATCGACTCGTCGGAGCCGCTCTCGGCCGACCCGACCGGCTGAAGCCCGTCGCCGCGCTCGATCCATCCGGTCGTTTTGAAATACACGCCGGGATGACTGAAGAAATAGTCGTGATAACGCTGCTTGTCTCCGAGAAAGAAGGTGATGCAGTCGTGGGCGCGGGGAACGACCAGCGGCCGGCTGCGCGCCGAGAGCCCGACGATGCCGTTGTTGCATAGCCCGTAGCCCAGCGCAATCGCGTCGTACTGCGATTCATCGACGGCCGCAAGCGCCTCGCGCAAACGGCTCGACATCGAAGCCTGTCCCACGTCGTGCAACGCCTTGGGAAGGAATTGGACATCCACGCGATGGACGCTGCGGGCCACCACAGCACAGAACTCGCGATAGAAGATTTCGCAGGCCAAGAGCTTTATTCGCACGGGCAGGGCACTCCCAAATAGCTTCTGTCGCGGAAAGCGTGTTTCTTTTTTCTCGGCTCGATGGCGGGCGGGACGGGCGAATCGTCGATACCCAGCATCGGGCGAGATCATCCGTGCGCGTCGTCTCCGGAGTCCGAGTCTTCATCGTCGCCGGCGGGGCTGTCTTCCGGCGGCTCGACGCCCGACTTCACGAATCGGTAGCCTACGTCGCGGATGGTCAGAAAGTGCCGCGGCTTGCCGGGATCAGGCTCGAATGTCTTGCGCAGCCTGCGGATGAATTGATCGACCGCACGCGTGTTGATCGTTCCGGGCACGCCCCAAACGCGCTCGAGCAGCTCGGCGCGGGGAACCACGCGGCCCTCGTTCTCGATGAAGTAACGCAGCAGGGCCATCTCCAACTGAGTCAGCCGCACCTCTGCATCGCCGACGCGCACCTCGAATGTATTGAAATCGATCCGTGCCTCGCCGAACTCGTACCGATCGCTCCGCTGAGCCGGCCGATTCGCACGGCGCGCCGCCCGAGAATGAAACGCCAACAGATTCCGCACACGGCTGAGGAACTCGTCGAGGTCGAACGGCTTGGTCAGGTATTGATTGGCGCCCATGTCGAACCCTCGGGCACGGTCTTCCGGCAGCGTGCGGGCCGAAAGGATCATCACGGGCACGTCGGGATCGCGATTGCGGATGGCCTCGCACACGGCGTAGCCGCTCAGGCCGGGCAGCATAAGATCGAGGATGATCAGGTCGATGCTCTCCGGATTCGCGTCGAAAAGCTTTAGCGCACTGGGCCCGTCGGCTACGGTGGTAACCCGATAACCTTCGGCCGTCAGATTGTACTTCAGGCCGGTTGCCAGGTGCGACTCGTCTTCGACAATCAAGATATGCTCTTTCGCCATGACGCTCACGCGCAACTCAACGAGGCTCGACGCGGGATTCCAGGCCGGCCGCTTCGCGGTCGGACGGAGTCTCTGCACGGTCCTTTCGGTCGGCCGCATCGTGTTTGACCGCCGGTGCGACGATCGGCAACACGACGGTGAAAACGGTTCCCGGCTGAGGGACGCGATCGGCGATGTTCACTCGACCGCCCAACCGGTGGACCAACGTTCGCACAATGTACAGACCCAAGCCCGTGCCCGGCTTATCTCGCTCCAGTTCCGACCCGAGACGGACGAAGCGCCCGAACACCTGCCGTCGCAGTTTCCGCGGGATGCCGCGGCCGTTGTCGCTGATCCGCACGCGGACGGTTCGCGCGGCGCCGCGGGCAAGCTCCACTTGAACCCAAGGCGGGACGCCGGCGTACTTCACGGCGTTGTCGATCAGGTTTCTGAAGATCAGGTCCAGCTCGATCGGCCGGGCCAGAACCGTACAGGGCCCGCAGCGGAGATCGACCGTTTCCGCGGGCAGTCGATACGTGGCGCAAACCGATCGCGCGCACTGTGCGAGCAACTCGGCCAAGTCGATCCGTTCCGCCTCTCCGTCCAAACGCGCCGAGTCGATGCGCCCGGCCGCGAGCATCTGATTGATCAAGCGATCGAGCCGTTCCAGGTCGTCGAGCATGATCCGAAAGAATTCGTTCTGCTTGTCGGGCGGCACCTGATGGCGGCTGAGCGTTTGCAGATAGAGCTTCATGGAGGCTAGGGGCGATTTCAACTCGTGCGTCACGCTGTCGATGAAATTCGATTGGCGCCGCGAGAGATTGATCGCTTTGATCGTCAGCACCAGATAGCCGACCACGCCGGCCAACAGCAACGCGAGAAACGTCGCGCCGACGGGCAAAAGCACCCAATAGACCGTGGCCGATCGCTCGTCGGCAAACGCCCCGAGCAGCGAGAGCAGAACCCACCCGACCGTCAAGATGGCCAGCAAGCCGATCATGACGATCGCGAGGTTGACGGGCAATCGGTAGGGACGGCCGGCGAACATGGCACTTTCCACGATAACAAAGGCCGGGCCTTGGCGGTAGCGGTCGCGCAAGCCGTTTCGCGCGCAGGCGTTCGGCACCGGCCGGAACGTGCCGAAACCGGCAAAAACGCAAAGGGAGAACGACGGTGCGCGACAGGCCGCAACGGCACGCAAAAGAACCCAAGCCGCCGGAACAGGGCACGGAATGCCGCAACAGGGCGCCGAATGTTGTACGACGCGGGGCCGGCACCGAGAAACGCCGAGAGACAACGAGAAGCACGGGGTAATGCCGGGCAATGCCGAGACGCGGGCGGAGGGAAGAACGACGAGAAACGCCGGGCAAGGGCGGTATGTCGAATCAGCCGTTTTGGTGGGAAACGCAGGAAATACGCGAGAAATAGCCGGTTTTGTCAATCGGTGCGGAAAACCACGGGCAGCTTGCGCCACCGGAACGCCTCGGCTGTGTGATTGGTCTTTTACGCACCTATTACACAACAAATACGCATTGGCGGTTCGGCCCGGCTCGACAATGTTTACAATAGGGACCTGAGTCCTGCCGATCCGGTCATCGCCTTTTGTGGCGAGACGGACGGCTGCTGAACGAACGTCGGAAACAAAACCTTTCCGTCCACCCCGGATCAATTCGATATGATCGCTCCCCACCACGAATCGCTTGTTTCTTTGTGTGCCGAACAAACTCCCGTTCATCCGCTGGGGAGCAAGGCCCAAGTGTTGCTGTGCAGCGTGTTCGGCCCCTACGCCCAAGACGACGAGTACGGCAGCCGGGCGTTGAATCCCATGGAGCTTTACCACAACCAAGTGACCCGCACCCAAGGGCCGTTTTCGTTGCGGATGTTCCACCGCAGTTGGGGGTTGATGTTGATTCAGGCGAACATCAGCGCGCCATGCACCTTGCTCGATTTTCCCACGCTTGATCGGTTCGTCGAGGAATTGCAGACGCGCAAGTACGACGTGATCGGCATCAGCGCGATCATCCCCAACCTTTTCAAGGTCCGGGCCATGTGCGAGCTGATCCGCCGCTATCAGCCTTGGGCGAAGATCGTCGTGGGCGGCCACGTGGCCAATGTGCCCGACTTGGCCGATCGGATCGACGCCGACTTTATCGTCAAGGGCGAAGGCGTCGCCTGGTTCCGCCGCTATTTGGGCGAAGACGAAACACAGCCGATCCGCCATCCGCTGATCACCTCGGGCATCGGCACACGCAATGTAGGCATCAGTGTGAAAGATCGGCCCGGCGATGTGGCGGCCACGCTGATCCCGTCGGTCGGCTGTCCGTTGGGCTGCAACTTCTGCTCGACCTCGGCGATGTTCGGCGGCAAGGGCAACTGCATCCATTTCTACCGCACCGGCGACGAACTGTTCGAAGTGATGTGCGGCCTGGAACGCGAAATGCAGGTTCGCTCGTTCTTCGTGATGGACGAGAACTTCCTCTTGCATCGCCGCCGCGCCTTGCGGCTGCTCGAATTGATGCAGCAGCATGGGAAGTCGTGGGCGATCTACGTGTTCAGCTCGGCGAACGTTCTGCGCTCGTACACGATCGAGCAGCTCGTGGGGCTGGGTGTTTCGTGGGTGTGGATGGGCATCGAAGGCTGCAACAGCCGTTATGTGAAGTTGCAAGGGATCGACACCAAAGAACTCGTCGCCGAGTTGCAATCGCACGGGATTCGCGTGCTGGGCTCGACGATCATCGGCTTGGAGGAGCATACGCCCGAGAACATCGATGCGGCCATCGAGTATGCCGCGGAGCACGACACCGACTTCCACCAATTCATGCTGTACACCCCGATTCCCGGCACGCCGCTGCACGCCGAGTTGACGGCTGCGGGCCGCATGAAGGATCCGTCGGAGTACCATCTGAGCGATATCCACGGGCAGTTGATCTTCAACTACCGCCATACGCATATTCCCGCCGGCGCGGAGAGCGACATGATCCTTCGCGCCTTCAATCGCGATTTCGCCCGCAACGGCCCGAGCGTGATGCG
>Ga0308417_1001942_pt1 | contig 13908 bp, 6 predicted proteins | sample HotsprSampleOS65_FD_203528 | JGI IMG/M metagenome (GOLD analysis project Ga0308417, IMG submission 203528) | Hot spring phototrophic mat microbial communities from Octopus Spring, Yellowstone National Park, Wyoming, United States - 20090730_OS65 ... | reverse complement strand
AAGATGGCGAGCGGCTGAATATGAACCTTGCCTACACCGCCATTTTCGGACAAGGCTTGTGGATTATTGTTGGCTCGCTTGTGGCGTTTCTTGTCGGACAGTTTCTTGATGTAACCGTGTTCGAGTTCTTTAAATCAAAGACAGGCTCAAAGAAAATTTGGCTTCGTGCCACAGGCTCAACGCTTGTTTCACAACTTATTGACAGTTTCATTGTCTTGTTCATTGCGTTTTATCTTGGTGCAGGCTGGTCGCTCTCGCAAGTGCTTGCGGTTTGCACGATGAATTACCTCTACAAAGCCGTCGTTGCAATTTTCAGCACGCCGTTCATTTATCTGGCTCACTTTGCGATTAACCGCTATCTTGGCACTTCTGACAAACAGACTTCAAGCCAATCGCTTCTTGATTCGGCACTCGACATTGAGACTGAAAAGTTAAACTGAATGAATATCGTTTTGTTATATTTGAGCGTTTAACAAGTTTCACTTGAAGTTGGATATTAGAGACAACTATGGGCAAATCATTAGCACAGCAAGCGGCTGAAAACAAACCTACGCTCTGGATTAATGTGAGTTTAATGTGGGGCACAGTTTTTTTTGTGACTTCAATTTTCATGCTCCAACTTGCAACCGATGCCGCTTTTTCCCCTGAATGGCTTGATGCACTCAAAGCATATTCGTTTTATGTAGTGATGGTGATTGGCGTTGCGCTGGGTGGTTACGCAGTCAATAAACTTTACGACCCCACTGGCGAAAAGCGTGCGAAGCGTCAAGCCGAAGTGAAGGCAGGCATGAAAGAGCAAGTTTTTGTTTCTTTCGCAGGTAGCATTGCAACAGGATTTTCGTTTTGCTTGCTCACTGCACTTTCGTTTTTGTGTGCAAAGTGGGTGATGCACGTTTCAGCAGAGTTTTCATTGCAACAAGTTCTCGTTGCTTCCATTTACAACATCGGTGCAGGTCTTGGCGGCTCGCTCTTTACGGGACTGATTTTCGTTGTGCTTAAAGCGATGGGCAAATTTCCGTCCGAACAATCCGCATAATCTTTCAACCTTCAACCTTCAACCTTTAACCTAATTTTTAACCTTTAACCTTATTTGTAAATGGCATCGCTTATTCTTCTCGCCGTCATTCTCCTTGTGATTAGTTTCACCGCAGGCTCGTTCAATCCGGGTATGCAACGCTTTGCAACGCTTTTTCGGATTGGCGGGATTCTGCTTTTGTTGATTGGTCTCTCTTCGGCATGTTTTCGTGTGATTCAACCGGGAACAGTTGGCGTGCAAGTTTTTCTCGGAAAAATTCAAGGCAGCGTGCTTTCAGAAGGATTGAACTTTATTATTCCTTTTGCTACCGTCGATGAATATGATGTGAAGACACGCAAAATTACGTTTTCAAGCACGGAAGAAAGTGGCGATGGTGGTGGTGCGATTGAGGTATTAAGCGCGGACGGTCTTTCAGTCTCGATTGACATGACGCTTAACTACAAACTTAATCCATCAGAAGTGATGCGAGTTCGCAAAGAACTCGGACCAGGCAACAGTTATGTTGATGTTATTGTAGTGCCAACAGCACGCACGCGCATCAGAGAGAATGCGGCAAACTACAATGCCGTCGAACTTTATTCTGCCAAGCGCGAAGAGTTCCAATCTAAAATTTATGAAACCATTAGGCGCGACTTCGAGAAGCGTGGAATTATTTTAGAAGAACTTTTAATTCGAAATATCGTGCTTCCTGCATCGGTCAAAGCCGCGATTGAAGCGAAAATCAATGCCGAACAAGAAGCGCAAAAAATGCAATTCGTGCTTCAAAAAGAACAGCAAGAAGCCGAGCGCAAACGCGTAGAAGCACAGGGGATTGCCGATTATCAAACCATTATCAGCCGCTCTTTGACCGACAAGCAACTCCAATATGAAAGCATCAAAGCCATGCAGGAACTCGTCAAATCGCCGAACTCAAAAGTAATTTTCATGGGTGGCGGTAAAGGCGCAGGTGCGTCGGTGCTTATCGGCGGAAATTAACGTTCCCCCCTTCATTAGACTTACTACATCACAAAAACGCTTAATTGAGGTAACATTGACCGCAAAGCCTTATCCTTTGACCTCACCCTGTTTTGGCGTTGCCAAAACGTCCCTCTCCTTGCGAAAGGAGAGGGACGTCGCAGAGCGACAGGGTGAGGTTACATTCTCTCCTTTTGCTTTTTTTGAACTGTTTTCAATGTAGTAAGTCTATTCTATTTCAGGGCGAGTTACTCTCGCCTTTTTTCTTTTTAGTTACTTTTACTCTACTTTCAAATCACGCAATCGCAGTTGAAAGGTTGTTTTTCCGTTCCACTCATTTTCATCAATAGAATAAACGAGGCTCACGCTTCGCCCCGACTCTTTGAGCGACTCAAAGTAGTGCGCCATGTTGAAACCAATCACATCAAACGTTCTTTTTTCTTCATCACGCACCGTAAATCTCAAATGATGGTCTTTGAGCAATCTTGGCGGAGTGGAAAGCGTGAGATTTCTTGTAAGGAAAAGCGGGTGCATATTCCCCGGTCCGCACGGTTCAAATTGTTTGATTACGTTGTAAAAGTTCGCGGTGATTTGTTCTAATTTTAATTCTGCGTCAATTTGAATGGCGGGTGTGCGCAGTTCAAAATCTAATTTTTCAGCGCAGTGAACATCAAACGCCGCACGAAATTCATCTAATTGTTCAATGCGCATAGAAAGTCCTGCCGCCATTTCGTGTCCGCCAAATTGAATGAGGTGCGCTTGGCAAGTTGCAATCGCTTCATACAAATTGAATCCGAAGACACTTCGCGCCGAGCCTTTGAGTATTCCGTCGTTTTCAGTCAGGATAATGGTTGGCAAATAAAATCGTTCTACAATTCTTGAAGCAACGATTCCAATCACGCCCAAATGCCAATCAGGTTTGTAAAGGACAATAGAGGAAGCGTATTGTGTGAGCAATTTTTTTGCGTCTTCTTCGGCTTCTTTGAACACATCAGCATCGATTTCGCGTCGCGTTTTGTTTAAGTTGCCTAAATGCTCTGCCGCTTCTTGCGCTTCTGTTTCATCTTGAGCGGTAAGCAATTTAATGGCTTCGCGTGCGTGGTCTAATCGTCCTGCGGCGTTAATTCTTGGACTAAGCGCAAACACGATAGATGATGTCGACATGCGTTCAATATTAAGCCCTGCAACTTCTGCAAGGGCTTTTAGACCTGGTCGCTTTTTTAATTGCATACGCTTTATGCCTTCTGCCATCAGCACACGATTTTCTTCTACTATCGGAACAATATCTGCCGCAACTGCAAGTGCGACGAAGTCTAAAAATTCAAATGCAAGTTCTTTATCTATGCCTCGTATGTCGCACAAGGCACACGCCAATTTGAATGCGACGCCGCACCCTGAAAGTTCTTTGAACGGATAGTTACACCCCTCTTGCTTTGCATCAAGAATTGCAAGTGCGTTAGGTCGTTCCGTTTTTGCTTCGTGATGGTCGCAGATAATTACATCAATGCCGTTCTGCCGACAATACTTAATTGGCTCAATCGCTGTAATGCCGCAGTCAACGGTTACAATCACACTAACGTTTTGCGATATGGCATAGTTGATTCCTGTTAGCCCAACTCCGTAGCCTTCGGTTTTTCTATCATTGACATAGAAGTCGACTTCTGCGCCGAGTTTTTTGAGAAATAGTAACAACAGTGCAGTGGCAGTTGTGCCATCGACATCGTAGTCGCCATAAATCAAAATTTTCTCTTTTTCATCAATCGCTTTTGAAAGGCGTTCTGCCGCTTCTTTCATGCCGTTCATCAAAAACGGCGAATGGAGATATTCTACTGATGGGCGAAAAAAGGCTTTTGCTTCATCGTAGGTTGTAATCCCACGATTGACAAGAGCTCTTGCAATTGGCTCGCTGACATTGATTTGTTGCATCAGTGCTTGAACTGTTTTCTCATCAGGGTTACAGACAATCCATCGATATTGTTTAGATGCTGTCATGTCAGAGCGGGGCTTTATGATTTGATGTTCGTGTAAACGCAAAAAGCGTCGGTGCTTTGCCGACGCTTCAAAGATAACACTTGTCGAGAACGGTTCAAATGTTAGGGTCGCCTATTCATACTTTTTGATGAGTTCTGCAACTGCCTGCTTGCCTTCTTCACTGAGTTCAATTTTTTCTTTGAGGTCAAAGACGCTAAAGAAATTTTTGCGGCGTTCTAAGTTAACCTTGATGTTTGTATCTAAAATTCCGAACTCCTTATACTCTTGTTTGATTTCGTCTATTGAGGCACTGAACGAGCCGTTTGCGAGTGCGTTAGCCATTGTTCTTAACAGCACGGCGTTGACTTGTGCTTCAGATTTTTTGCCTGTTTTGAGTTCCATATACTTTCCGACGATGCCTTGTTCAGTGTAGCCATATAGTTTTTTCAGTGTTTCGGGCAACACTTGATATTTTCCCATAAACTCACTGATGTTTTCAAACGGGAGTTCTCCAATTTCTACAATCGGGCTGACCTTATCTGCACTTCGCTCTAACTTTGTGTCACTAGTTCTTCTTTTTTTTTTCTTTTTTGCTTCGATTTCAACTTCTGCCTTGTTCGCCTTTGCGGCTTTCGGTTCTTTTTTCTTTTGCTTTTTTGCCTCTGTTTCCACCACCTCATTTACTGCGACTGGTGCTGGACTATTTGTGCTTGCATTTGCAAGTGCGTGGTCAATGAGCACACGCAATACTTTTTCTCGCATTTCTCCTGCCTTATCGGCAACTTCCAAAATTTCAGGGAGAAGATGTGCAATTTGTTTGTATCCTGCCATGTTTAGTGCCTTTTTAAGTTTGATTATATGTTTATTTTTCCAAAATAGACACACCAATATAAAACTCTTTTCCTTTTCTACAAATCTTTTCTACAATTTTTATTCCGCTATCTTTCCCCTTGAAATTTTATTGAGCCTATTTCACATGCTAAACGTAAATCCGCCGCTCTGATGGCTTTACCCCTTGCCTTCTAACGTTCCACGTTATCAACTTTAAGCCCTTTTAGGGCTTTCTTCGTTGTTCTTGATTCCCAATGCGATTTCAAGCCGAAAGTTTTTGATAATGTGCGCATTTGCATTTGCTATTGTTGGTGAAATCTGTAAATTCATTTTGTTGAAACTTTACTTCCAAACTTTGACCAAAGGAGAAACTATGACGGAACTCATCACAATTGAACGGCATATCATTGAGCAACAAAAGCGGTATCCTTCGGCGACAGGCGAGTTTTCTCAACTTTTGGCAGATGTTACGTTTGCGGCAAAGCTGGTTCGCCGTGAGGTTATTCGGGCAGGATTGGTTGACATTCTCGGTGCGCATGGTTCAATGAATGTGCAAGGCGAAGAGGTCAGAAAATTAGATGTGTTCGCCAATGAAAAATTCATTCAAGCCATTGGACATCATGGACGATTTGCAGTCATGGGTTCAGAAGAAAACGAGGGCATCATTACACCGCCCGAAGGCAAAGCATCAGGGAAATATGTTCTGCTCTTCGACCCGCTTGATGGCTCTTCAAACATTGACGCTAATGTGAGTGTCGGTACCATTTTCTCAATCTACAAACGCGTTTCTGACCCTTCAAGCGGACCAGGCACCATTCAAGACTGTTTGCAGAAAGGCTCACAGCAAGTTGCGGCGGGATATGTGATTTATGGCTCATCGGTCATGCTCGTTTATACCACAGGACAAGGCGTTCACGGCTTCACATTAGACCCCACAATTGGCGAGTTCTTGCTTTCCCATGAAAACATCACCACCCCTAAACGCGGAAAAATTTATTCCATCAACGAAGGCTACTACCGATACTTTTTTGATGGCATCAAGAAATACATCAAATATCTTCAACAAGAAGATAAAGCCACACATCGTCCATACTCAGCACGTTACATCGGCTCACTTGTTGCTGACTTTCATCGCAACTTACTTTACGGTGGGATATTCATTTATCCACGCACGAAAAAAGCCCCAAACGGAAAGTTGCGCCTGCTCTATGAAGCCAATCCGCTCGCCTTTATCTGCGAACAAGCGGGTGGCAGAGCCACCGACGGCTATCGCCGCATTTTAGACATTGAACCCGAAGAACTGCACCAACGCACCCCCCTCTTCATTGGAAGCGAAGAAGACGTGAAAATCGCCGAAGAATTTGAACAAGGATTGCGCGAACTCGAACACGACACAGAACTGATTCCGAAAATGCTTGCCGAAGTCAAGAAAGCCGAGTCGTTGTTGGTAAAATGAATGGCAGTCAAAGGTAATTCCATCTGCACTTGGCTTGATGACCCATCGCCACAAAAATCCCTCACTTATGCTGTTACAGATTTGCCATACGCAAAGCGTCTTTCAGGCTTGATGCAAGCGGCACTTTCTCATCTGCATTGTCGAACATCTGCGCGCCTATGTTAAACTCTCAAAATGAACAATGTGTTGACAATCTATGCTATATTGTGTTTGTGGGAATGTATGGATAGCACAAGTGCTTCAAGCAAGTGATAAGCACTGAACTCGACACGCTATCGTTTTGGAGTTCATTCATAGTTTTTCAGGTGCCCATTGGGTCAAACTCGTTTGTTAAACAGGGAATTGATTTTCTGCAAAATTGTGATAAATTCCATCATCTTTTCAAGCGAGGTTAACTTTTATCGTATCCACGAAAACTTTGAGATAAAATATGGCAGAGTCAACTTCGATACAATTCTCGAAAACTGGGATTCGTTCAAAACTGTTGCGCAATTTTCTCATTGCGTCGTCTTTGCCCGTTCTTCTCTGCGGAATCATTTTCCTGATTGTTGTTGCTGTTTACAATAATCAGCAAGCCGAGCAAGCGTTGGAAGATGCGGAGCGTGCCGCACAGTCGCGTATTGCCGAGCAGTCTCAAATTTTTAAGAATGTGGTGAACAATCAACTTGCACTCTTGCAAAGCGAAGTTGCAAATGCAGTTACCTCACCACGGTATATTTCAGGTTTTACAACCTTAGTTATTCCTTCCAGTGAAGCTGATGAACAGATGCTTCAAGCAGTTCGAGAAGATTTACAGAAGTTATCTGCCGAAGTGATGTCATCACTCTCGCTTAGCATGATGACGTTTGTGGGACTTGATGGAACAGTGATATTGCGGGGTTCTACACCAACAAAATTTGGCGACTTTTACTTCAAAGACTTTAAGCAAACTGCTGCTGCACCAAACCCCAATCTTATTCCGCTCAAGCGGCTTTGCGAAGCGGCGTTTCGCGGTCAAACCGTTACATCAGTTGAGCTTTTCCCTGCGATGCTTTTGAGCGAAGAACCTGTTACAACCGTTAATGCCGTCAGCAATGTTACTATTGCTGGTAAAAGCACTCTTGCAGACCAAGCTCGTGTCGATGGTACGAGTTTGGGTGAAATGGCAGGCAAAGAAGAAAATGGCTTGATGCTCACTACGATTCAACCGATTTACGGAAATAACAATCGCCCGATTGCCTGCGTGATTGCGGCAAAGATGATTAACCGAAATGAACGTGTGATTTTGCGAGAGTTCAGTTCGCTCATCTCTCGCGAAACCGTTCGCCCATCAATTACGATTGGCGATGTGCGTGTCTCGAGCTCTGAACAAACGCCCAGTGGCGGTTCAGCATTAGGCTACAAAATTCCACAAGAAGTCTGGCAGCGCATTCTTACCGAAAAGTTCGCTTTTGTCAAAGGTGAAAACTATGTCAATCCCAAAACCTACAACTATTACGCCGCCTTGCAAAACAGTTCAGGACAAGTTGTAGGTGCGCTTTGTTTGTCTTCCGACCAAAGTTTATACCTCTCATCGACAGAATCATTGATTTCCTCCAACAGCAGTTTGATTTTTTGGAGCATTTTAATTTCGGTTTTGCTCGTTGGTGCAGGGGTTGGATTGGCGTTTTATTTTGCAACGCGTCAAGGTAGCGAAATTCTTACCTCGCTTGGCGAACTTAAATCGCTGACTGATAGCGTGCTTGCAGGCGACTTCAATGCGCGAGCAACCCTCACCACTGGTGATGAGTTTGAAGAAGTTGCTAATCAATTCAATGAGATGATTCGTCGCCTTTCCGCACTTGTGGATACCGAAACTGCTCGCGATGCGCTTCAAAAGCAACTCACCGATTTGCTGATTGTGGTGTCGAACTCCGCCGAAGGTGATTTCACTCAGCGTGCCGTTGTTACCGAAGGGGCGTTAGGGGCACTTGCCGACTCGTTCAACCTGATGGTCGATGACCTTGGAAACTTGATTCGTGAAGTTCAAAACGCGGCGATGCAGGTCGGTGATGCGGCTTCAGAAATTCTTGCGGCAACAGAGCAAATGGCGCGCGGTGCAGAAGAACAATCGGTGCAAGTTGCGAATGCTTCGGCGGCGGTCGAAGAAATGGCGGCCTCAATTCGTCAAGTCGCCATGAACGCTGACTCTGCTTCCGAAGCGGCGCAACGCGCTACACAAGTTGCTCAAACCGGCGGTAATACCGTTATGGAAACCATCGAAGGCATGAAACGCATTCGTGCCACAGTGCAAGATTCATCGCAAAAAATTAAATCGCTTGGTGAATCGTCACTTGAAATCTCTAAAATCGTTCAAACCATTGAAGACATTGCAAACCAAACCAACCTCCTTGCGCTGAACGCAACGATTGAAGCGGCGCGCGCAGGCGATGCAGGACGTGGCTTTGCAGTCGTTGCTGACCAAGTGCGCGAACTGGCTGAACGCGCTACCAAAGCCACAAACGACATTGCCCAACTTGTGCAAACGATTCAGTCTGAAACCCAAGAAGCCGTGTCTGCAATGGAACGCGGCACGCTTGAAGTCGAACGCGGCACGAAACTCGCTGACTCTGCCTCTCGCGCCCTTGTTGAAATTCAAAGCGTGGTGCAACAATCTACCGAGTTGATTCAAGAAATCTCACTTGCGGCAAAACAACAAGATGTTGCCTCTTCTGGTGTTGTGTCGGCAATGACCGAAGTGAGCCAAATCGCTAAACAGTCGCTCAACGGCTCAAAGCAATCGGCGCAACTTGCCATGCGTCTGAACGCCATTACGCAACAACTTGCCCGCTCGGTTTCTCGCTTCAAAATTCCAACTTCCGGCGTTCAGAAAATTGGCGAGACAACGCTCGAGACTGCAAGCAACGCAACGCTTGGCAACGGCAACGATAAAAAAATACTTGGCGAGTCATCGCCTACACTCAAGGATAACGACTTGTTCGTAGAGGACGACCTTTCTAATTTTGGAAATATCAAACTCAAATAAAACTGCACGCCTTCATGCATTTCAACATTTGCGTTTGAAGGCGATAACATTTGCATCATACTGAAGACCGTATCAGCAAACAGCGGCTCATCGTTATCTTGAAGTGCATTGCCGCTGATGACTATTGCCGATTTCAGTAACTAAACGGACAAAGCAAGATTATGACGGGTTCAGGCATTTTGTTGGGTAGCCCCAAAGCAAAAAAGAAATTCTCAAAAAGCGTTTCACACACAACGCTTACGCCTGAAGTTCAGGCAAATACGACAATTAAACTTTTCCTTGAAGATGTTTCAGGTCGGTTGAAATCACATCTAAAAAAACACAAAAGCCAACAGGTAAAACTGTTCATCTCGTTCTTCTCGAAGCTAAGCGCAGAACCTGACCCGATTCATACGCTCTCTGCGCTTCAAATCAACGCTCTTTCGGATTTTCTCGGATTTTTAGAAACGGCAAAAACGAAACTTGTTTCGCCTAATTCGGGAAATGCATCCGAAACTTATCAACTGCTTACAGAAAATCTTGACTCTACAGCTGCCCTTTTGAGTCGGTTGCTTGCGGCGGTCGAAACTGATGACTCTGTTTTGAACATCTTGCGGCAGTATCTATCAAACGATTTACTGCCAGCACCTTCTTCGAAACGTCGTGATGAGGCACCGACGCTTGAAACGCAACCGTCTCGGATTCCAACACTGCCCACACCTGAAAAGACCAAATCGAATGGTAGTTCTCACGTCTTGCGAAAAGGCAATCGCACCATTTACTACTACAAAGAAAATGTCAACGGCGATTTTGGATTTAACTTATCGTTTTTGGTCTCACTTTTTCCAACAAGTAAAGTTACAAGCAAAACATCTCCAATGGTTGAGAAGGTTGATATGACTAAAACTCTGCCAGTGTCGCGCCTTTCGCCCGCGCTTCAAACATACTTCAACATGATTGCGTCGTTTTCTCGTGAGATTGTCGCTGAGAAATCTTATCCTTCAACTATTGCTGACGCGATGGAAAAACTTGCCTCGTCTTCTGATGTTTTTTCCGATTTCGCTTTATTTGCTTCTCTTCCAGGCATTAGCGATTTCATTGCGTTCTCAAAGTCTCTGAACGAAGATGCCATCAATGGACTGGGCGAAGCCATCATACGCGATATTGCACGCCATCTTTGTGATTCCTTCGCCTCTGAAAACGCTCAATCCTTGATTGCCTCGTATCTCTTGACGCCATCACCATCTGACGTTGAGTCAGTCATTGAATCGATTGTGCCTGAACCGATTCCCGAAGAAGAGCCGCTTCCAAGCATTCCATTTGAAAAATTCGCTGAAGAAATCGCTCTTGAAGGCTCTACTGAACCGCCAACCGAAAGCGATTACATTCAATTTGCTTGTAGCACATTGCGCAAAGCTGGACGCGCTCTTCAAGCACAGAAAGCTTCTCATGCCTCTCAAACTTACTTGCTCAACCTAATTGAGCAACCCGATGTGCTTACTGCGATTGCGCAATCCGAACTTTCCTTTTTCAAAGACTTTGCGGAGTTTCTCGGTCAATCGTGGGTCAATCAAACCCCGACTGCAACCCTTCTGCAACACCAAGACGATATTGCCAACGCTATCGTGCAAGCACTCCAAGAAGCATTTCCGATTACAACCGCAGAACCTTCAACCGAATTGCTCGAAGCCGAAAAAGCCTTGCAAAACTTAGAAGAACATATCGAACCAATTAAAGACGAAGAGGAGTCGATTCTTAAACTTCCTGACACTTCAGATTTCATTTCTGAAGTTGAAGATGCGGCATCCGACGTACATACCTTGCACACTGCACAAAGCGATTCAAATGAAGTGAGTCACCCGCTTCCTGATATTTCTGACTTTGCCTTTTCGGATTCAGCCGAAACGGAAACTTCTACATCGGTTTCTGATGACTCACGCCGCGCAGCAGAACAGACCGTTTCTTTTGATTATGTAGCGTGTGCGTCTAACTTCCTGCGCCAAGTCATTTTGTCTCTGCCCAATTCCACTGTGGGTCTTGAAGCACAGGCTTATCTACAATCGCTTTTGAATGCGCCCGATTTACTTTACGCACTTGCATCTTCAAATCAACGCAGTTTGGTCGAACTTGCCACCACATTAGAGCAAGCCAAACTTTCCCATACACCTGTTGATGCACTTAACGCACCGCTCTCCGAAGCGGTCGGTCTGGTCGCTGGTGATTTACTTCGATATTTCCGCTCGAAATCTTCTTCAATCGAAGCAGATGATGACACATCATTCACTTTCAGCGAACTTGTTCCGCCCTCTACTTTCACCAGTAATACTCCTGAATTAGATGATGTGATGTCGCTTTCCGAAGCAGTATCTTCGTTTGAAACGCCGCCAAAACCCACCACATTTGAAGCCCCACCCAGCAATACACCTGCGCACGCAGAATATGCTCTTCAAGAAGAAACTGCACCTGTTGCCACATCGCCTGACTTGAGCACAACCGATACTCCATCTTCTGATTTTGAAGATTCGCTTTTGCTTGATGATTCGGCACTCTCGCTTTCCGAAGAGCCTTCAACACCAACGCTTGATGACCTGAAATTAGATACACAAGAACCTGAAACTGATTTAGATTTTTATACTGACGACTTGCTCCTTCCCGAAGACAATCTCCTTTCGGAAGCACCGTCCACACCAATTGCGACCGATTCTGAGTCTCTGCCTACTTCGTTGCCTGATACGCTTCCTTCATCAGACCTTGCTTCATCTGACTCAAACTTAACATTTGACAACGCACCTTTGGCTGATGTGTCTTCCGAACTTGCTTCACCTGAACTCACATCACCCAATCTTGAATCCCTGACTGATGTGTCTTCCGAACTTGTTTCGCCTGAACTTACATCGCCTAATCTTGAATCAGACGTTCAAGTCTCACATGAAGACACAAAAATTGATGAGCCAATCAGCCTTGCAGATGCGACTGATTCAGCCGAAAATCTCGGCACAACTGACGAACTGGCTTTCAGTAACGAACTCTTGCTTGATGAATCAAACATAGACGACACGATTGATGCAACAACTGCGCCTCAAGACCTTTCACAACTTTCATCACTTTCCGCTAAAATTGATGCTGAAAGTTCAGACGACCTTTCGTTCAGCGACACACTTGATGACTCGCTCCTTGCTGAAAGTTCAATGCTTTTAGACGACACTTCACCAAACGATACGCTTTCCGAATCACCAACTCTTGAAGTGCCACCGCAAGCCTTAAGCTCTCAATCAGCAGAATTGCTTGTGGAAGAGAACCTTTTAGAAGAAACCAAAGAAACCGAACCCTCGTTGGAGTTGCCTGACTTGGATTTTTCGCTTGACACTGCCACACTTGACGACACGCTTTCGCCTACAAACGAGACAACATCAAACGCGCCACAAAGCGAACTTGCAATTAGCGACACACCGTTGTCTGACGATTCATCGAGTCTTTCTGAAACGCTTGATGCACCAGCGGCTCCAACTGCCGATACTCAACCTGTGTCGACACCCAGTTCTGATGTTCTAAAACACGAATCATTTGAAAGTGAACTTGCTCCAATTAGTGATTTCCAACTTGATGAACTCCAACAAATCTTTTTAGACGAAGCCCGTGAGTATTTGGAAAAGTTGAACGCAGATTTGCTTGAGCTTGACAAGTTTGCAGGCACTACTCAACCTGACCTTGTCAATCGCGTTCTGCGTGGTGCGCACACACTCAAAGGCTCGGCGGCAATGGTGAACTTGAACAACATTCGCGACTTAGGGCATAAGATGGAAGATTGCTTGCAAGTCGTGCGTGACAACAACCTCAAAGTGCCTCGCGCCCTCCTTGATGTCTGCTTCAAATCGCTTGATGCCATCGGCATTATGGTTGAAAATTTCCGACGCACAGGCGAAGACCGCTTTACGAAGGCACAACCGTTAATAGATTTGTTTGTGGCATACACTAAACAGTTGCAGGAAACCGGCACGATTCGCGATACGAACATCACCGATGCACCGCCCGTTAAGTCAGCAGAGCCTGAAACCACTCACTTCCAACCTGACGAACTCCAACAAATCTTTTTGGACGAAGCCACTGAGTATTTGGAGAAATTAAATGCGGATATGCTCGAGCTTGATAAGTTTGCTGGCACTGAACAGCCCGAGATTGTCAATCGCGTGATGCGTGGTGCACACACGCTCAAAGGCTCGGCGGCAATGGTGAATCTGAAAAACATCAGCGACCTTGCTCACAAGATGGAAGATTGCTTGCAAGTGGTGCGCGACAAAAATCTCAAAGTGCCACGTCCGCTCTTGGATATTCTCTTCAAGTCGTCTGATGCGATTGGCACTATGCTCAAACAGTTCCGTGCCACAGGTAAAGATGCGCTTGATGTGTCGCGCCACATTTTGATTTTGAAGGAGTATATGGCGCAGTTGCAACAAACTGGCGAAATCAAAACGCCATTGTCGCTTGAAGCCACATCAGCACCCGCCGAAAGTCCTGCGCCACCAAAATCGAAAAGCTTCGCTGAAGAAACAGTCCGCATTGATATTCGCTCGCTTAATAACCTTGTCAATATGTCAGCAGAGCTTGTTATTGCGCGCAACCGATTGACAAACGAACTTGCAGGAGTTACGCGCCTGATTAACAAGTTTATGAAAGAGC
>Ga0308417_1001941_pt1 | contig 13913 bp, 6 predicted proteins | sample HotsprSampleOS65_FD_203528 | JGI IMG/M metagenome (GOLD analysis project Ga0308417, IMG submission 203528) | Hot spring phototrophic mat microbial communities from Octopus Spring, Yellowstone National Park, Wyoming, United States - 20090730_OS65 ... | reverse complement strand
ACTTCGTCAGGAAGGCCAGCGCGTATTTGTAGTATTCGGCCGGATCATCGTTGATGTGCGTTTTGGTGGCCGGGTCGCAAAACTCCTCGCCGCGCGGCGACGGTGGGGCGATGCCCTGGTAACGCTCCACGTACATCCACCAGCGCCGGTTCAGTTGGTCGGCCGGGAGATTCTCCTCATAGAAATCGTGTTCCCAAGAGGCCATGACCCCGGCGGCCCAAGGGATGAAGACCACCTGATCCAGGGCTGCGTTCAACAGCCATCGCAGGTCGTCCGGGGGCACCCCCTCCGGCCAGAGGCCCAGTCGCTTCAGGTAGGGCGGCTGGACGGTGGGGGTGGCCAGCGTTTCGGCCATGGCCTCATGCATGGCGGGGCTGGCCCCTCGGCGCAGGACATAGGGGACTTCTGGCCGGCCATAAGCCAGGGCATAGAATACATGGCCCAGCTCGTGATGGGCGGTGGCAAACCAGGCGAAATTGGGCCTCACGTTCATGAGCGACCGGACGTCTCCTTTCAGATCCATGTCCCAAGCGGAGGCATGCGTGTTTTTCTTGCGCGGACTGTCCGCTGGCAATTCGTAAAGGTCGGATCGTGTCCAAAAGGTGTCCGGGACCCGGGGCAACCCGAGCGACTCTCCGTAGGCCACAGCCTGGCGCACAATCCATTCGGCCGACCGATCCCGGAACAGCGGATCCAGGTCTAGACCCTCCACCAGCCCGGGCCATTCCTGGCCCCAGCGGTTGGGCAGCCAGTGGGCCGGGATCAATCGGGGTACCGGTTGGCCGTAACGCCGTGCCAGTTGTCGGCGGGCCCAAGCGTGGAGTTGCTCGTACAGCGGGCGTGTCTCGGTTACCAGCCGCTCGTTCAATGCGCGCAGTTCGGCCACGGAAAGCCCAAAATGCGCCCCACGCAGTGCGTAGTAGGAACTGAACCCCATTTCGCGAGCCAGTCGGTTCCGCAGATCCCGCAATCGCAGGAGCCCATCTTTCAGCGCCACTCCCGATTGCTTGGAGGCCTCCCACACCGCCAGTCGCTCTGCCAGGTTGGTGCTGGATAGCAGCAGTTCATCGATTTGATTGGCGGTGATCCGTTGCGGGGTGGAGCTTCCGGGCGGTATCCAACGAAACTCGAATCCGTCGAGCGTGGCGCTCTGGCGTGCCTCGGCGACCACCCGTTCGCGCACCAGCTCTGGCTGCGTGCCCGGGGCTTCTGCGGCCATCAAATAGATCACGCGCAACTGGCGGCGCGTCAGCTCATCCAAAAGGTCTCCGGCTGCCAGGAGGGACCGACACTCCTCGATCACCCAAGGGCTTCCCACGAACGCCGCCAGGGCCGCATCGGCGCCGATCCGCCGGCCCGTGTTCTCCGGACTGACGTCCGTAGCCGCCTGCCACTGCGCCTCCAGGGCCACTTGGTAGAGCCGCTGGTACGCCTCGTTGTAAAAGTTCAGAAAAGCCCGGGCCCGCGCCGTCGGGTGATCTGCCGCCGTTGCCCCCGTTGCCATCGTTCCCACCGGTACCACCAACAAGCCCAGTGTTTGCCACCAGACCAGTCCTTTCATGGCGGTGAAACCTAAGCGGTCTGGAGGGGCTGGACAAATGTGAAATCGCCTCCATGCCGGTTTTGAGCTATGGTGAGGTGGCATGGCAGACATTGTCCTGGCCACGCTGAACGCCAAATACATTCATAGTGCCTTCGGGCTACGCTATTTGTTGGCCAACCTGGGGGAGCTGCAACCTCGCGCGCAACTGCTCGAGTTTGATTTGAACCGACGGCCCGTGGACATCGTCGAGGCCATTCTGCAGGTTCAACCCCGGATCGTCGGGCTGGGCGTCTACATCTGGAATGCCACCCCTACGACCGAGGTCGTGCGCCTGCTCAAAAGTCTGCGACCTGAGCTCAAGGTCGTGTTGGGCGGGCCCGAAGTCAGCTACGAAACCGATCAGCAGCCGCTGGCGCACATGGCCGACTGCGTGATTTGTGGCGAGGCCGACCTGGCCTTTGCCGAGATTGCACGGCAATTACTCGAGGGCCGCACCCCGCCCCGCCGCATCGTGCAAGCTCCGTTGCCGGATCTGCAGCGGTTGACCCTCCCCTACGACTGGTACACAGACGAAGACCTGGCGCACCGCGTGCTCTATGTAGAAGCTTCCCGCGGTTGCCCGTTCTCCTGTGAGTTTTGCCTTTCCTCGCTGGACATCCCGGTACGTACCTTCCCGCTCGACCGTTTCCTGGCCGCGCTCCAACGGCTTCTGGACCGTGGCGCCCGGCACTTCAAATTCGTCGATCGCACGTTCAACTTGCACATTGCCACCGCCCGCGCCATTCTCGAATTCCTGCTGCGTCGCCATCGCGAGGGCCAATTCTATCACTTCGAGATAGTGCCCGACCGGTTGCCGCCGGAACTGCGCGAGATCATTCGTCAGTTCCCACCCGGCAGCCTGCAATTCGAGGTGGGCATCCAAACCTTCAACCCCGAGGTGGCCGCGCGCATCTCTCGCCGACAAAACTATGCGCGCCTGGAAGAAAACCTCATCTGGCTGCGCCAGCACACCGGGGTACACATCCACGCCGACTTGATTGCGGGTCTGCCAGGGGAGTCCCTGGAAAGTTTCGCCGCGGGCTTCGATCGTCTCGTGGCGCTGCAGCCCCACGAAATCCAGTTCGGGATTCTCAAGCGGCTCCGTGGCACCCCCATCAGCCGTCACGACACCGAGTGGGGAATGGTCTACAATCCCCATCCCCCGTACGAAATTCTCCAGAACCGCCTCATCGACTTCCCCACCATGCAACGGCTGCGGCGTTTTGCCCGTTACTGGGACCTCGTCGCCAACAGCGGACACTTTCCCGAAACGGCTCCCCGACTCTGGTCCCCGGACCGCTCGCCTTTTTTCAGTTTTCTGCAATGGAGCGACTGGCTCTACCAGAAGGCGGGGCGAACAGATTCCATTGCCCTACCCCGCCTGGCCGCCTGGCTGTTCGAATACCTCACCGCCGTGCTGGGTCAACCGCCCGCTGAAGTGGCCGCGTCTTTGGCCCGGGATTTTGCGCGGGCCGGCCATCGTGACCTTCCCGGTCCCATCCGACGCCTGGCCGTTACAAGTGCCGGGCCCACCTCGGTGACGGCCCCTGCCACTCCGCCCCATACACGACGCCAAACTCGTCATCGGGCTGGACGTTGGGACCTTGAGGAGTCGGCGCACCCGCCCGTTTCTCCGCGGCCAAGTGCCGCAAACACCAGCCCAGCCCCCTAAACCCAAGGGGCCTCAGCGCGGTGGGCTCGGGCGCTGAGACCCCGCGCCAGGCGAAGACCCGGGAGAAAACGGAGGTGGACCGGTCGTGCATGGCTGGTTCTGGCTCGCAGGCCACGCGTGACAACGGGTCGAAACCCGACTAATGTTTCGCCCGTGCGCCGCCCCCACCTGGCGCGGGGCGTCCACACACCGCACCCATGCGACCCATGCGATCCGACATCATCAAACGCGGACTCGAACGTGCGCCCCACCGTGCGCTGTTGCGTGCCACCGGCGTCATCGAGTCGGAAGACGATTTCGACAAACCGTTTATCGCCATTTGCAACTCTTACACCGACTGCATTCCCGGCCACGCGCACCTCAACGAGGTGGGCCAGCTCATGCAACGGCTGGTCCGCGCGGCTGGCGGGGTGCCGTTCGTGTTCAACACCATCGGCGTGGATGACGGCATCGCCATGGGCCATGAAGGCATGAAGTACTCCCTACCCTCGCGTGAGCTCATTGCCGATTGCGTCGAGTCCATGGTCCGGGCCCACTGCTTCGACGGCATGATCTGCATCCCCAACTGCGACAAGATCGTGCCCGGCATGTTGATGGCTGCCATGCGTCTCAACATTCCGACCCTTTTCGTCAGCGGTGGACCCATGGCTGCTGGGATCGCCCAACGCGCCTCCGACAGCGAATGGCCCGCTCATCTCCGACCTGCCGCGGTGAAGTCCGATCTCATCTCGGTGTTCAAAGCGGTCGGCCAGTTTCAAACGGGCCAGTTGACTGAAGAACAGCTTCGACAACTGGAGCAGAGCGCCTGTCCCACCTGCGGATCCTGCTCCGGCATGTTCACCGCCAATTCCATGAACTGCCTTTGCGAGGCCCTGGGCATGGCCCTGCCTGGCAACGGGACCATCCTGGCGGTTTCCAAGGAACGGGAGGCCCTCTACGAACGCGCAGCCCGGCAGATTCTCAAACTCGTCGAATGGGATCTCAAACCGCGCGACATTGCCACGCTGGAGGCTTTTGACAATGCGATCGCCCTGGACGTGGCCATGGGCGGTTCCACCAATACCATCCTGCACACGCTGGCCATCGCCCGCGAGGCCGGGATCGCCTACGACCTCCGGCGCATTGACGAGATTTCTCGCCGTGTCCCCTGCCTGTGCAAGGTGTCGCCGAGCTCCGATTACCATGTGCAGGATGTTCACCGTGCCGGAGGCATCCACACCATCCTCGGCGAACTCAAGCGCGCCGGGCTGTTGCACCTGCATTGCAAAACTGTCACCGGCAAGACGTTGGGGGAAAACATCGACGAATGGGACCTCCGCGCCCCAACCTGTACCCTTTGGGCTCGGGTGGCTCGCTTGTCAGGTGCTTCTGCACCCGTCTTAGATCCCCAGGACAAGCTCGGTCATGCTGCGCGCAGCCCTTCCGGCAACCTCGCACCCAAACCACTGCTTGTCTTCCCTGCCGACCCGCTTGCGATCACTTTGTGGCGCTGGGCCGCCGCTTGGAACGCGGGCGATCCGGAGACCTTGTTGCTGCTTTTCGACCGCAGAGCCTCGCTCCGAATGCCCGATGGCACGACCCTTCAAGGCCCGGCAGCCATCGGGGCGGTGCTACAGCAGCAACTCCAGGAAGCCCGGGGCCTGGTCCGTGCCGAACTGGCCGCCCTGCGTGACCAACCCTCACTGCTGTTCTGGCGCTACCAAAAGACCGGTGAACGCACCCCTCATGCCCTGCTGCGCGTCCGCCGCTTCAAAGACTGGGTCTTGCTCCGAGCCGAGGTAGTCGACAGTCCTGCGACCCTGGCCAAAGCCCGTTCCACCGGGCTCATGCCCCATGATCCGGCCTTCCTGTTCGATCCCCAAGACTGCATCCGCACCCCGGCCACTGCCTACTCCCGGGACGGTGGGCTGGCCATCTTGTATGGGCCGTTGGCGCCGGAAGGCAGCGTCGTCAAGACCGCCGGCATCAGCGAGGCCTTCAAGGCGCGGTGCGGTCCGGACTTCGTGTTCGAAGGCCCGTGCGTGATCTTCGAGAGTCAAGAAGAAGCCTGCGAAGGGATCCTGGGTGGCAGGGTCAAGCCCGGCGATGTCGTCATCATCCGCAACGAAGGCCCGCGAGGCGGCCCGGGCATGCAGGAGATGCTGGCTCCCACCAGCTACATTATGGGAATGGGCCTGGGCGATTCCGTGGTCTTGATCACGGACGGCCGATTCAGCGGTGGCACCTCGGGCGCCTGCATCGGTCATGTTTCTCCCGAAGCGGCCGAAGGCGGCCCCATCGGCCTGCTGCGCGACGGGGATCGTGTCCGTATTGATTTCCCCAATCGCCGGATGGACATCCTCGTACCGGAAGCCGAACTGGCGGAACGCCGAAGATCCTGGAAGCCGGTCGAGCGCTCTCTGAGGGGCTGGCTGGCCCGCTACCAGAAATTCGTGACCAACGCCAGTCAAGGGGCGGTCCTCCAAATTTGACTCACCTGCAGCCTCTGTCGTCGCCGCCGACGTGCGGGGACAGCCGGGCTGGGAGAGTCTCCGGAATCGAGGACCAAAGGCGGTTCGATCGCGCGGCATTTCTGCGGCAGGACGCCGCCGCACGACTTGCCCGCAAGTTCCGAAGCTCCTCGAAAGCTTGGCCTGTACCTGCCTCTCCGAGGATCCCGGCAAAGCCCAAGCAGGTGCTCGTTTCCGGCATGGACCCGGCGGAATTTACGCCGCATCCCGGTCTGCGGTCCGGGGTTGGCCACCGCTCACGGTTTCTTCCACCGCGGCCCCTGGCCTGATGGTGGGCGAGTCCACCCTTGCCGAGCGCTTCGGCCACCGGATCCATCAGGGCCGTCCACGCGCCCGTTCTCGGACAATTAGACTACGGGCTCTTATCGTGCAGTCTGGCGCTTGCTGGTTAGCTGGAAAGGAGTCGGCACTGGCAGGCCGATAGATTCGATTGACTGATTGTTTCGTCATGGATATTGCGTAGAACTGATGCACCCGTCGGCCACGCTCTTAAGATCGGCTTGCCGACCCGGGTGCATTCGACCCTCGGCATTTCGCCTTACATGCCTGCCATGAAAACAAAGAACCCTTCTTTGTGCCCCTGTTCCTGTTGTGTTTCCGTGCGCCGCATCAACGAAGGCCGTGGTTCCCCGTCACGAACAGATGGCGTTGGGGAAACGTCCGGCTCGTCCGATTGGTTGCTCAGCCGTCGGCGATTCGTGGGCGGTCTGGGTTTGGCCGTGTCGGCGGCCCTCCTAGCGCGGGGCTGGGCCGCTCCGGCCGTTCCTCTTGCGTCCTTTGCCAATGCCCGGGCGCCGTTGCGCCGCAGGCCCTTGCGCCTCCAGCCGGTGCTCACGTATGAAACGCCTCAGCGCAGGGAAGCCACCAGCTGGCGCAACTGGGGAGGCATCCAGAGCGACGAAGCCGCCCGGCAGGAACAGGCCCGCATTGAGCGGGAACTGGAGCAGATGGGCCGTCGGGCCGAATTTCCCCTCCAGATTCTGCCGGTCCAGGCTGTCAAGACGCCCGAGACAGCCGCCCAAGTGGCCCGGACGGCCCCGGAAGTCATGCTCCTCTATGGCGCCGGAGGTTGGTTGAACCTTTTGGAAACGCTGGTCCGGCCGGACCGTTTCAATCTCATGTTTTTGCGGCATGACCCGGGGCCGGCCTATCTGTGGTACGAGATCGTCCATCCGCGCTTTCTCCGCAAGACGGTAGACGAGTTTGGCCAGCCCGGGATGGACGTGCACGACCTGGTCGTGGACCGGTATGACGAGCTGCTGTGGCGGTTGCGGGCGCTGTACGCCCTGCACAACACTTACGGTAAAAAGGTCGTTTGCATCGGCGGCCCCGGCGGCTGGGGCGAGGGCGGACGCGAGGCACCCCGACGAGCCCGTGAAGTCTGGAAGCTGGAGATGGTGGACTGTCCCTACCCGGAGTTGGAGAGGCGATTGAAGGCTGCTTTTGGCAACGCTGCTCTGATGGCCGACTGCGAGCAGGCCGCCCGGGCGTACCTGGCCGGGCCCGGGGTGAAGCTGGAAACCTCACGCCAGTTCGTCGTCCACGCGTTTGTCTTGAAGGAGGTGTTCCTCGATCTCCTGGCGGAGCATCAGACAGACGCACTGACCGTCCATCATTGCATGGGCCCCATCATGGGGATCGCCCAAACCACCGCGTGCTTGACGTTGACCCTGCTCAACGACGAGGGCTATCTGCTGTTTTGCGAGTCGGACTTTGTCGTCATCCCCTCCGGCATCCTTCTGCACTACATCTCCGGTAAGCCGGTGTTCCTCCACAACCCCACCACCCCGCACGACGGTCTCATCACACTGGCCCACTGCACCGCCCCACGCCGCATGGACGGCAAGCGGTTGGAACGTGTGCGCATCCTGACGCATTTCGAGTCCGACTACGGAGCCGCGCCCAAGGTGGAAATGAAGCGGGGCCAGATTACGACCCACCTCGGCCCGGACTTCCAGGCCCGGCGTTGGGTGGGATTCCGGGGAACCATCCAGGCCAATCCATTCTTTGAAATTTGCCGCTCCCAAGTGGACGTGAAGATCCACGGCGACTGGCGCAAACTGCTGGAACAGATGCGCGGATTCCATTGGATGCTTTGCTACGGCGATTACTTGCGGGAGTCTGAATACGCGCTGCGCAAGGCCGGAGTGGAATTCCTCAACCTCAGCTCCACGCCCGCTTGACGGCCTGCCGTCTCCTGGAGCTTTTTGGTTGAAATTCACAGAAGCCAGCCCCGGCCAGAGAAAGACGCTTCCGGAAGTCTGCCGGCAGCACAAAAACGGCCCTGAATCTTTTTTCCCCGGCCCCGCTCTCGCAAACTCGGCTCTTTCAATCGCAGTCGCGGGGCCCAGGGGTTGCCCAACGCGATCGGATCGCAACGATGCAGGGCGCGCTGCGGCGCATTTCACTCTGTGAGCGCCCGCGACGGAAAGCCCGGCAAAAACCGATTATTCCTGAACATCCCCGCGGCTTTGACCGGCAAAAATCCCGGGAATGCTGGGAGTTGTTCAAAATGTGAAATGCGCCCGGCGCGCCCCTCGTTGGCCCGGAAGGCTTGCCATGAGGCCGTTGCCAGATAACATTTCCGGACGTTCGACGTCATGGACATCAAGCTTCCACCTCTGGGTGAAGGTGCGGACAGTGGTGTGGTGGTCAGTGTGTTTGTGAAGCCTGGGGACACGATCAGCCCGGGCCAGCCACTGCTCGAACTGGAAAACGAAAAGGCCATTGCCACCATCCCGGCCGAGCACGCCGGGACGGTGAGCGAGGTTTACGTCAAACCCGGCGAAAAACTTGCCGTGGGCCAGCGTATCTTGCGGCTGCAGACCGGCGGGGGCGTCGCACCTGCGGCCTCGCCGACCCAAGCCGGTCCGGCCCGCAGCTCTCGGCCGGCGACGGTGGCAGCGCCGACTCCCACTCCGGCGGCCCCACGGGAGGTGCCCGTGGCCGCTCCGCTGCTGGCCCCGGAGGAACTTGAGGATGAAATCCCGCAGCCCGTGGCCGCGCCCGTGGCCTCGCCCTCGGTGCGCCGGCTGGCCCGGGAGTTGGGCATTGACCTCTCCCGGGTGCGCGGTACCGATCCCGGCGGCCGTATCACGCGGCAGGACCTCCGCAATTACATCCAGCGGTTGCAAACCCTGGCCGTCAAATACAAGGAACTGGCAGCTCGCGCTTCCACGGGCCCCACACCCGGTCCTGCTCCCGTGGCCGGACCTGTCCCAGCGCCTCCGGTGCATTTTTCGCAGTGGGGACCGGTTCGTCGGGAGCCTTTGAGCACCTTGCGCGAGGTGATCGCTCGCCGGCTGTGGGAAAGCTGGAACGCCATTCCGCACGTCACGCAGTTCGAGGAGGCCGACTTCACCCGGATCCAGGAACTTCGCAAGAAACACGCCGCAGCCTACGAGCAGAAGGGCGTCAAACTCACGGTCACGCCGTTCCTCATTCGAGCCGTGGTGGAAACCCTCAAAAAGCATCCGGTCTTCAACAGCAGCCTCGACGAACAGGCCCGCGAACTGGTGATCAAAGAATATTTCCACATCGGACTCGCGGTCGACACCGAACATGGTCTTCTGGTGCCGGTGGTCAGGAATGCCGATCAAAAGTCCCTCCTGGAGCTCGCCCGAGAAGTTGAGAGCCTGGCCCAGCGCGCCCGCGAACGCAAGCTGGCCCGCGAAGAAATGCAGGGAGGCAGTTTCACCATTTCCAATCAGGGCGCCATTGGCGGGGCCCATTTCACGCCGATTATCAATCGTCCGGAAGTGGCCATCTTGGGAGTGGGTCGTGGGAATTGGAAACCCGTTGTCCGCGAGGGACAAATCACGACCCGCATGCTGGTGCCGTTGGCCCTCAGCTATGACCACCGGGTGATTGACGGTGGATCTGCCGCCCGGTTTATCGTCGATCTTGTACGCGTCCTGGAGGAGTTTCCGGAGGAGGCGGCCCGGCTCTGAACCGAACCGGAGCAGATTCGCCGGAAGATGGTGCTCCAGAACTTGGGGAATCGCTTATGCAGCCCATTGAAACGGAAATCGTGGTGGTCGGTGCGGGACCTGGCGGTTACGCCGCGGCTTTTTACGCGGCGGACCTGGGCAAGAAGGTGATTTTGGTGGAAAAGGACAAGCGTCTGGGGGGGGTGTGTTTGAACGTCGGCTGCATCCCTTCCAAGGCGTTGTTGTACGCGACCCACCTGATCACGGAAACCAAGGAATCCTCTCACCGGGGCATCAGTTTCGGCCCGCCCACGGTGGACCTCGACCGGTTGCGCGCCTGGAAAGAAGGTATCCTGGAGAAGCTGGCTGGGGGCGTCTCCTTCCTGGCGCAAAAGCGCGGAGTTCAGGTCCTGCGGGGGCGCGGCTATTTCGAGGATTCTCAAACGCTGCGCGTGGAAACGGAGGAGGGCCAGAAATTCATCCGTTACCAACAGGCCATTGTCGCCACCGGCTCCCAACCCGCCATGCCCAAGGTGTTCGATCTGGGCAACCCTCGCGTTATGACCTCCAACGAGGCGCTGGAGGTGGAGGAAATTCCGCCGAGGCTGCTGGTGGTCGGCGGCGGGTACATCGGCATGGAACTGGGCACGGTCTATGCCGCCCTGGGTAGCGAAGTGGTACTGGTGGAGGCTCTGGACAAAGTCTTGGCCAGCGCGGATCCCGACCTGGCCCGGCCCGTGGTGCAGCGGGCCCAGAAAGCCTTCAAGGAGATCCGCCTCCAGGCCAAGGTCCTCAGCATGGCCACCGCCGGCAGACAGATCCGCGCGGTCATCGAGTACAACGGAAACAAGCTGGAGGAACTCTACGATCGCGTTCTCGTGGCCGTGGGCCGCGTGCCCAACACCGAGGATCTCGGCCTCGAAAATACTAAAGTTCAGCTCACCGACAAGGGCTTCATCAAGGTCAATGAGCACCAGCAAACGGATGATCCTCACATTTATGCCATCGGCGACGTGGTCGGCGGTGTCCTGCTGGCGCACAAGGCACACAAAGAAGCCCGCATCGCGGTGGAAGTGATCAACGGAGAAGACAGTCGTTTCGAAAACATCGTCATTCCGGCGGTGGTATTCACCGACCCCGAACTGGCGTGGTGCGGCCTGACCGAGGCTGAGGCCAAGGAACGGGGCATCCCCTACGAAGTGGCCAAGTTCCCGTGGTCTGCCTCGGGTCGTGCCATGTCCTTCGACCGCACCGATGGCATGACCAAGCTCATTGTCGATCCGGAGAGCGACCGGGTTCTGGGGGTGGGGATTGTGGGACATGGCGCCGGGGAACTCATTGCGGAAGCCACGCTAGCGCTGGAAATGGGCGCCACCGCAGAAGACATCGCGCTCACCGTCCATCCGCACCCGACGTTGTCGGAGACCCTGATGGAGGCTGCCGAGGCCTACTACGGCTACGCCACCCACACGCTTGGCCGCAAGCGCACGATTTGAGCAAACTTGCGCAAGTTTCGCTGGTCCTCGTTCGTCACGCCCTTGCGGAAGGTCGGGGCCAGGCCGGTCCGTCCAACCACGACGGGGAGGACGGCTTTGCCGCTTAGCGCGCCGCTTTCTCCAGAGCGTCCAGCACAATCCCCGGCGTCAACGCCTCCGGCAACACCAGGGGTTCACGCGTCGGATCGGCGGGATAGACCAACACCAACGGAACCCCGGCGCGGCCGAACCGCTTTAGTTCTTGGGTAATGGCGTCCGGGAAGTGCGTGTAATCGCCCACCAGGGCCACCGCATGGATCTCCCGGAGCTTTGCCCGCACGGAAGGCACTTCCAGCGCAAACTTTTTGTTAACCTGACAGGTCAGACACCAGCGAGCCGTGAAATCCACTAGGACAGGCCGGCCAGCGGCGCGCGCGGCCGCCACCGCTTCCGGACTCCAAGGTTGCCACGCAATGGAGTCGCCCTCCACGGCGGAGGCCGCTGACGCCGTGCCTGCCCCGCCCACAATCGGATTCCGCCACTGCATGGAACCCTCCAATAGCCACACATAACCGGCGGCCACGACCGCCACCGCCGAGGCCAACCCCAGCCCGCGCCGAACCGTACCCCGTTGCCAGAAAGTGCCAAACAGCCAGGCTGCCAGCGCTAGGAGCACCAGGAACCAAGCCAGCCACCAGATCCGCTCGCCGTAATGCGCCTCCGCCAAACTCAACAACCAGACCGCCGCGCCCAGCATGGGAAACCCCATCGCCACCTTGAAATGTTCCATCCACGGCCCCGGGCGAGGTAACCACCGCAACAAACCCGGGTGCCAGCTCAGCACGACATACGGGAAGGCCAGTCCGGCTCCCACGGTTAACAGCACCAACAGAACCACCCACGGCGGTTGCACGAAGGCAAAACCGACGGCAGCACCCAGAAACGGGGCCGTGCATGATGTCGCCAGCAAGGTTGTTAAAAGCCCGCTGAAAAATGCGCCGGCCGCCCCTTGTTGACCGGCCCATTGTACCGCTGAGTCCAGCACCCGCCCTCCGAGTGCGATCTCAAACAACCCGAACAGATTCAATGCGATCAACGTCAACAGCACGGTCATTCCCACCAGAAAATACGGGTTGCCGAATTGAATCCCCCAGCCTGCGTGCCGGCCTGCTGCCTGCAGTCCAATCACGAGCACTGCCAGGGCAGCGAACGAGGCCAACACTCCCAAGCCGTAGACCCAGCCCAACCGGCGGATCTGCCGACGATTCTGCCCTGCCTGGGTGACAAACCCCAGGATCTTAAGCGCAATCACCGGCAACACGCACGGCATCACATTGAGGATCAATCCCCCGAGAAACGCATAACCCAGCACCCAGCCCAGTCCGCCGCTGAACCCGCCGGAGGTCCCGCTACCGGAGTTGAGCAAGCCCGCTGTGGGCCCGCCCGGCTCGGCCACGCGGGCTCGGACCTCCCATGCGCGGACCTCGGCGCCCTCTCCCGCGACCACCAGCCCGGCCAGTTCGGTCGGCCAGTCGCCGGAAAACGTTTGCACCCTCTTTCGCACTCGAACTTTCTGCGGCTCGGACGGCAGCCGGGTGGTGAGGGCCTCTACCTCGAATTCGTCAGCTTCGTACGGGAAAAAATCAGCCGTTGGGCGTGTCGCCTCCGGCCCGCCCCATTCCAAAACCACCGGACGGATTCGGGACGATCCCGCAGGTGCATCCCACCAGGCACGGAATCCGAGAGCAGATCCCTCGCGGGGCAGCCGCTGTTGCCAATGTTCAATCAACCCGGCCTCTGCCGAAGCTTGTCGCGTCGGTCCCACCTCAAGCTCGCCGCTCACCTCCGCGGATCCCGGCAGACACACTTCCTTGCATTCCAGCCAGGAAACCTTGGCCTTCAAGGTCAGTCGGCCGGGCGGCCGGTTTGAAGCCACCCGAATGGGCACCAGCAAGACCACCTCCCGATGATAAACATACGTGGTGAGCTCGCCTTCGCCGTATTTCTCGGGAGGCGGCCAGCAGATCGGCCCTGCGGTGATGCCCTCCGGCAATTCCCAGGCAATCTTGGTCGCCATGCCCGAGGCGCCCGGGTTCCGCCAGTAGGTGTGCCAGCCAGGGTCCATCCGCAGGTGCACCCCAGCCCATACCGTGTCGCCGGGGCGTGCCTGCCTACTGTCGAGTACCAGGCGTGCCTGGGTGTGCGCCGCATCCACCCCGGCGCCCACCGCCCACAAGGCCAAGGTCAATCGGCCGATCCAGACTTGAGCTTGTTTCATCTTCACTGCCTAAAGGTAACCCAACGAATCGATCCCGCACCCCGGTAAGTTGCAGGGGATCGCTGCACCGGCACACGCCGTCGGAGAAACGCCCTTCCTGATTCGGCCTTTGCCACTCTGCAAAGGTCGATTCCCTAGTCGCCCTCGATGCCCAGGTCCTCCGAAACGCGATGCGCCTGCAGGGTCCGAGCCGCGCAGCCCGAAAAAGTTACAATTTCACGGTGCGGTGTTCTGCACGCTCCGCTTCTTCCCACTGCCTCAGCAGCCTCTCCACTTGGGCCTCGCTGGTCGTGAGTAGACCTTCCGTCCAAATGACGTGATGCGCCCGAGCCATTTTGTCTTCCACCGGCCATTGCGCCGCCAGCCGTTGGCGAATTTCCTCCTCGGTCCATCCACGATTCCGAAGCCGTTCCCATTGCGTGGCCGGTTGACAGGCCACGCAAACCACCCGATCCAGCTCGGCCTCA
>Ga0308417_1001937_pt1 | contig 13919 bp, 7 predicted proteins | sample HotsprSampleOS65_FD_203528 | JGI IMG/M metagenome (GOLD analysis project Ga0308417, IMG submission 203528) | Hot spring phototrophic mat microbial communities from Octopus Spring, Yellowstone National Park, Wyoming, United States - 20090730_OS65 ... | reverse complement strand
TGGCAACTCGGCGGGCGCGACGCCTTCGAGCGCGTGCGCCTCGACGACGAGCGCGCCACCAGCCCCGGCGATACCCTGCGCGCGCTGTTCAACGACTACGGGCCGTGCCTCATCCTGATCGACGAGTGGGTGGCCTACGCCCGCCAGCTCCACGACCAGAGCGACCTGCCGGGGGGCAGTTTCGAGACCCAGTTCAGCTTCGCCCAGGCCCTGACCGAGTCGGCCAGGCTGGCGAAGAACTGCCTGCTGGTGATCAGTCTGCCCGCTTCCGACACCGCCGGCTCGCCCTACACCCGGGCCGACGACGCCGAGGTGGGCGGGCAACGGGGCCGCGAGGCCCTCGACCGGCTGCGCAACGTCATCGGGCGCCTCGAGTCCTCGTGGCGCCCGGCCAGCGCCGAAGAGGGCTTCGAGATCGTCCGGCGGCGGCTCTTCGAGCCGCTGCGCGACCCGGCCCAGTTCAAGGACCGCGACGTGGTGGCGCGGGCCTTCGCCGACCTCTACCGCGGCCAGGCCCAGGAGTTCCCCCCCGAGTGTCGCGACAGCAGCTACGAGCAGCGCCTCAAGGCCGCTTACCCCATCCACCCCGAGGTCTTCGACCGCCTCTACACCGACTGGTCGACCCTGGTCAAGTTCCAGCGCACCCGTGGCGTGCTGCGCCTGATGGCGGCGGTGATCCATAGCCTGTGGGAGAAGGGCGACCGCAACCCGCTGATCATGCCGGCGAACATCCCGCTCGACGAGCCGCGGGTGCAGTTCGAACTGACCCGCTACCTCTCCGACAACTGGGCGCCCATCCTGGAAAAGGACGTGGACGGCCCGGCGTCGCTGCCGGTGCAGATCGACCGCGAGGTGTCCGGCCTGGGCAAATACGCCGCCACGCGGCGCGTGGCGCGCGCCATTTACCTCGGCTCGGCCCCGACGTTCACCGCGGCCAATCGCGGCATCGAGGACCGGCGCATCAAACTCGGCTGCGTGATGCCGGGCGAGTCGCCGGCGATCTTCGGCGACGCCCTGCGCCGCCTGGCGGCCGCGGCGACCTACCTCTACCAGGACGGGCCGCGCTACTGGTACGCCACCCAGCCCACGGTCACCAGACTCGCCGAGGACCGCGCCGAGCAGCTCAGGCGCGACCCCGACCGGGTGCTGGCCGAACTGGAGCGGCGCCTGCGGGCCGACCTGAGCCACACGGGCGACTTCCGCCGCATCCACCCGCTGCCCGGCGCCAGCGCCGACGTGCCCGACGATCTCGACGCCCGGCTGGTGGTGCTGGGCGTTGACGCGCCCTACAGCAAAGCCGCGGACAATCCCGCCGAAGCCCGGGCCAGAGCGATTCTGGAGCAACGCGGGAACGCCCCGCGGCTCTACCGCAACAGCCTGGTCTTCCTGGCCGCCGACAGCATGCGGGTGCAGGATCTGGACGAGGCGCTGCGCAAATACCTGGCCTGGGAGTCGATCCTCGCCGACAAGGAGACCCTCGACCTGTCGCCCAACCAGGTGCGGCAGGCCGAGACGCAGCGGGTCAACGCCGACAGCGTGGTGACGGCGCGCCTGCCGGAGACCTACCAGTGGTTGCTGGCGCCGACGCAGGCCACGCCGCAGGCCCCGGTGGAGTGGAAGGCCCTCCGCCTGAGCGGGCAGGAGGCGCTGGCTGCGCGGGCGAGCAAGAAGCTGCGGAGCGACGATCTGCTCATCCTCAGCCTGGCTCCCTCGAGCCTGCGACTAGAGCTGGACCGCGTGCCGCTGTGGCGCGGCGACCACGTGAGCGTGCGGCAGCTCATCGAGGACTTCGGGCGCTACCACTACCTGCCGCGCCTGCGCGACCCGGAGGTGCTGCTGGCGGCCATCCGCGCGGGGGTGAACTCGGTGACCTGGGAGACGGAGGCCTTCGCCTACGCCGAGGGCTACGACGAGGCGGCCGGGCGCTACCGCGGGCTGCGCGCGATGACCCTGGTGGAGCCTGGCGAGCACGACGGGGGGCTGATCGTCCGGCCGGAGGTCGCCAGGCGCCAGCTCGACGCCGAGGCCGCCGCGCGCTGGCGGCGCGAGGAGGAGGAGCAGCAACGAGCGGGCGCCGCGGTCGCCATGCCCGGCGATAGCGGCGCCCCAACCATCGCCGGCGAGGGTGTGGGCGCAGACACCGGCGCCGCCAGGCCCGGCGGCGTCAGCGGCCGGCCGCGCCTGCTGCGGCGCTTCCACGGCAGCGTCGCATTGAGCGCCGAGCGCGCCGGGCGCGACGCCAGCCGCATCGCCGAGGAGGTCATCGCCCACCTGACGGCGCTGGTGGGGGCCAGGGTGCGCGTGACCCTGGAGATCGAGGCCGACATCCCCGACGGCGTCCCCGACCACGTCGTGCGCGTGGTGACCGAAAACAGCCGGACGCTGAAGTTTACGCAGGCGGGGTTCGAGGAAGAGTAGGGGCGGGTTGGGAACCCGCCCCGCCGCAGCGGCGCGCGGCCGCGCGCCCACGCGCCGGGTGAGGATGGGGGATGGGGAAACCGGGTTTCCCCATACCCCCGCCCGCGGGAGGGGTTGGGAGGGCACAGCCCTCCCGGGAAGAACGGCGCGGGGAGCGCGGGCAGCGTGCCCGCGCTCCCGGGTTATGGTCTTTGAATACATACTCCGCTCTAGCCCGCGCAGGCGGGCTTCGCATTCCGTAGCCGAGGGCTTTAGCCCCACGGCCAGCCCGGCATAGCGGATGAATTGCTCAAAGACCATAACCCGGCGGTCATTCGCGCTAACAAAACGTTTCGTCACACCCGCTCAGGTGTCCTGCCCGGCGCCCCAGGCCACACCCACGCCCTGGCCACTCCCGCGCATGGTGCGGGTCAAGAGGTAGAAATGCGCGCAGCGGGCGGCGCGGGCGCCATCGCCGATGGCGGTGAGCACCTGCTCGCCCTCGGGGCGGGTGACGTCGCCGGCGGCGAAGAGGCCGGGGATACGGGTGGCGCCATCGCGATCCACCTGCACAAACCCGCCTGGCCCGACCACCCCCAGGTCGCGCACCACGGCGCTCGCCGGCTCATAGCCCAGATCGGCGAAGGCCACATCCGCCACCAGCCGGCTCACCTCGTCGCCGCGGCGGACCACCAGGACGCGCATGCCGCCTTCGGCTGCCACATCAATCACCTGGTAGCCCGGCAGAACGGCGATGTTGGGCCGCTGCTGCAGCAGGCGCACCTCGGCGCGGTCGGCCGCCGCCTCGGTGGGCAGCACCAGATAGACCTGCAGGGCGGTCGCGGCGAACTCCGCCGCACTGTAGAGCGCCTGCAACGTATCACCCACTACCACCACCCGCTTGCCAACCAGCGCGCCGGCATGCTGCGTCGCGCTATGGCCCAGGTCGGCCAGCAAACCGGCGCTGCCGTTCAGCCGCAGATCGCGGCGCGGGGTGACGCCGGTGGCGACAATCACGCTGGCGGTGGCAATCGGCCCGGAACGTTCCGTTTCGACCAGAAACGCATCGCTCTCACGGCGCACCGCTTTGACGCGGTCGTTGAGCATGAACTCCTGATGCGAACGCAACAGATCCTCGAACAGATGCACCGCCGAACTGCCGATCAACGCGCGCTCCTCATCCTCGGGGTCGGGGCCGTCATAGTGGACCAGGATGCTGCCTACCAGATAATCCTTCTCGACAGGCGCCGGCCGCTCAACGCGCCCACCAAGCTGATCACAGATCAACAGAAAATCCAGATCCTTGCCCAGCGCATACATCGCCGCCGCCTGACCCGCCGCGCCGCCGCCAATGATGACCAGGTCGCGCATAGTTCCTCCCCGTGCGATCCCTCGCACATTGTCCACTTCCTGGCGTAACGTCTGGCCATACGCCGCGCTACGCTTCGGAGATCCCGCCAGAAGCGTGACCACGCTGTCATCGCTTAAAGCCTGGTTAAAGTTTCACAGGTGTGTAGGGCTATCTTAGCAGCATTCGATTGAGATTTCAATAATTTGGGAGGCTGATATCCAATGAATATGAAAAATTCGGAATTTGCCTCCTTTTGCATAAATGCAGGTATTTCAATATAATCACCAATTGCGTGGCGGTATAATATCAATTCCGGTTGAACAGAGTGCCGGCGTGTGGGGAAACCAGGTTTCCCCTTGCCCCCGCCCGCCGGAGGGTCGGGGAGGACGCAGCCCGCCCGCAGGGGGATGGGGCAACCGGGTTGCCCCATCCCCCCACCCGGTGGGAGGGTCTGGGAGGGCGCAGCCTTCCCAGGAACAACCGGTATTCATCCCGTCGGCGCGCGGCGGAGCCGCATGGACGGCTGCGGTGACCATAGGCTACGAGAGCCTATCCCTTCCACCTCAGCGCAGGCGGCGCCCCAGCCCCCCTCCCAACCTCCCCCCGCTGGGGGGAGGAGCCGGACTCCCTCCCCAGCGGGGGGAGGGCTGGGGAGGGGGCCATCACCTTCGTTGCAACGGATTGCCGCTTAAGCAGGGGGATGGGGCAACCGGTTGCCCCATCCCCCCACCCGGTGGGAGGGTGTGGGAAGGCGTCGCCCTCCCAGGAACAACCGGTATTCATCCCGTCGGCGCGCGGCGCAGCCGCATGGACGGCTGACGTGAACATGGGGGAACCAGGTTCCCCCATACCCCCGTTTTCATTGGGCGGTGTGCCGCCCGGCGGCATGCACATTCATGCGGTGGCGCGCCCTTTCCGGCCGCTGCGCAGCCGCAGCCAGCCCCAGCGGGCCAGCAACAGCAGCGGCAACCAGACCGGCGACCAGATCAGCAAGATAATGCCGAGATCCACCAGCCCCTGCCCGAAGGCGATCAGGTCGCGCAGGGCCTCGCGGGCCACGTTGAGCGGCTTCCATCCATCTTCCTCGATGATCGCCGGCGGGGGCGGCACCGGACGCACCTCGACCGTGATGGTCGAAAAGGCCGCGCTCTGTTGCAGGTACTTCATGCGCCCCTGGATCTGCTCGATCTCCCCCTGCACATCAGTGAGGGCCTGGTTGACCTGCAAGGCGTCCTCCACCTCATCGGCCCGGCTCAACAGGTCGAGCAAGCGGTCGCGGGTGGCTTCGAGGTTACGTAGCCGCGATTCGAGATCAACGAACTCTTCGGTCACGTCATCACCGCTGATCGTCCGCGAGAAGACCTTGCGCGCCAGCCCTTCGACGCCGCTGAGAGCTTCGTCGAAACGCTGGGCCGGCACGCGGATGGTGATCACCGCGGTGCGTTGCGCCTCGGCTCCCCTGGTCTCCAGGGAGACGACGTAGCCGCCGAGTTCCTGCGCGCGGGCGCTGATGCGCGTTTCGGCTTCGGCGACGTTCTCGACTTCAATGCTCAGGGTTGCCGTTTTGATCACCAGGCGCGGGAAGCCTGGCTGGGCCGCTGCGTCAGGCGCCCTTGACGCGCTGCCCGCCGCTTCGTTGCCATACGCCGGCTCGATGGCCGCCGGCCCCGCCGTCGGCATGGGCATCGGCGCGCCGGCCTCGACCGAGTCGCTCCTTGAGACGCCCCCGACCGCCGGGTTCGGGACGCTTTCGGGTCGGGCCATAGCCCCGCATCCGGCCAGGAACAGAGCCGCCAGGAGGAGAAGAATTCGCAGGTGTCGCATGGGTGGCTCCTTCGGTGAGTGTTTGTCGCCATTCGTATGGATAAACGCTCTGGAGCGCCAAAAGGTTCCCGCGTACCCCCACCCGCAGGAGGGTTTGGGCGGGCTGCGCCCTCAAGCAGGGGTAGGGGGAAACCTGGTTTCCCCCTACCCTCACCCGGCGGGAGAGTTTGGGAGGGCGTAGCCCTCCCAGGAACAACCTATGTTCGTGCTGTTCGTGTGCGGCGGAGCCGCGCGGGGGAGAGTCAGGGAGGGGGCAAGCCGGCGCCTGTCACCTCAGGGCGCGATGTTCAGCGCCCTGATGCCGCGCTCGGCGCGGAGCAACTCGCCGCGCTGGCCTCCGGCGATGTCCCATGCCCAGAGGCTGGCCGGGCCGCGCGGGCGCCGTGCCTGGGGGCCACGGGCGCCGGGAGGCGCCGTGTCGGTGAGGACGTAGAGGAGGCGCTGGCCTTCCATGGCCGCTGCGCCGATGCCACCGAGACTGCTCCCGGTCAGGATCATCTCGCTGCGGCGCGCGCCGGCCCAGCGGTACACCTGGTACTCCTGCACGACCTGGCTCGCGCACAGGGTGGTGAGGTAGATCAGGCGTCCTTGAGCGTCCCAGGCGAGGGGACGAGTCCAGTACGGGCCTTCGCGACGCGGTTCGGCCGGGGGTTCAGGTTCCAGGGTGGGCGATGGCGCCGGGGTTGCCGTAGGTGTGCCGCCCTGCTCAGGGGTGGCGCTGGCAGTCGGCATGCCCGTCGCGGTGACGGTGGCGCTGGCCGTTGGCGTTGCGGTGGCCGCGGGTGAAGCGGTCACATTTGCGGGCGCGGTGGGGCTGCCCGTGGCGGCGGCAGCCGCGGTGGGAGCAGCGGCGGTGGCGCGCGCGGTCGGGCTGCCCGTGGCGGCGCTAGCCGCAGTGGGAGAGGCGGCGGCGGCGGGCGCGGTCGGGCTGCCCGTGGCGGCGGCGGGCGCGGTCGGGCTGCCCGTGGCGGCGGGCGGGGTCGCGGTGCCTGCCGCCGGTGTGGCGGCGGCGGCCGCGGTGGGAGCAGCGGCGGTGGCGCGCGCGGTGGGGCTGCCTTCAGCCGCGCCACCGGTCGGGGCGCCGGTGGCTGCGGGTTCGCCGGTGGCGGCGGTCGTCGGGGTTGGCGAAGGCGTCGGCGTAGGTGTCGGCAGCACTTCTCTGGCGGCGCCGATGACCTCGAGGATGCCGCCGCCAGCGTCAAACACGAGCAGATCCGCCCCCAGGCCATCATTGCGCAGCGCCTCAACGGCGAAGCGGCTGCCGTCGGGGGCGGCGAGGGGCCGGCCCAGGGCGCGGTAGATCGCCTCGCCAGTATCGTTCACCAGCGCGCTGGCGCCCACGTCGCTGATCTCCCCGCGCGGATTGCGCAAAAAGAGGGTGCTGCGCCCATCCTGCGCCTCGGCGGCGAAGATCACCGCCCCCCCTTCGAGCCACTGGGGCGCGAAGCGACTCCACTCATCATTGCCATCAATCAGGCGCTGCGGCCGGCCGCCTTCGAGCGGCACGGCGTAGAGCGTGCGCTGGATCGGCGTGACGCCGGTCTCATCAACCGCGAAGGCCACCCGCGCCCCATCGGGGCTGAAGGCCGGATCGGCGCATCCGACCCCCACCTGGGCCAGGGGGCGCGCGCCGGAGCCGTCGGCGTTCATGATCCAGAGGACCCCCGGCACGGGCAGTTCGGCGTCGGCGGGGTCGAGGCCGGGCGCGGAGCGACAGAAGGCCACCCGCGCCCCATCGGGGCTGACGGCCAGGGCGGTCTCGGTGTCCGGCGAAGCGGTGAGATTGGTCGCCCCGGCCGCGACGGGGGCAAGGCCCGGGCCGGCGTCCCGCTGCCCTGCCTCGACGCGCCAGATGTCGCCGTCGAAGATGATGAACGCGGGGCCATCAAGGTCGGGCGGGCCGCCGCTGGTGGGCGCCCGCAACTGGTCGCTGGCGGCGACAATCGGCGAACTGCGGGCGACGGCCAGCGTCAGGCGGGTGGGGTTCCGCTCGACGGTCAGGCGGAACGGCAGGGGTTCGGGCAGGCCGATCAGCAGATCGACACCGGCATCGGGGTCCGCGGCGGGAAGCAGGCGCGCGCCGGTGAGCAGGCGCGTCCCGCTGAAGGTCAGGGTCGCGGTGATGGGCGAGGAGCGGAAGGCCTCATCGCGGAGCCAGCCGGGCAGGCGCACCCGCAGGGCATAGGCGCCCTCGAGGTCCGCCGCGACCTGCGCGTCCAGATCGGTGACCGGAGCGCAGTCAGCCATGGCGCCGAGGGGCGCGGAGCCGGGCGCCAGTTCAAAGCGCAGCGTGACCTGTTCAAAGGCGGGGGCGCCACTGGCATCGGCGGCGAGCAGGCGCGCGGAGAAGCGCCCATCGAGCGGCCCGACGCGCTGGTCGCAGAAGCCGAAACCGAGCAGGGCCGGGTTAGGCGTGGGAGTGGGCGGCAACGGCGTAGGGCTGGGGGTCGCCGTGGGGCCAACGGTCGGGGTGGCCGTGGCGGTGGGCGAGGGGGTCGGCGTAGCCGTTGGCGTAGCCGTCGGCGAGGGCGTGCCGGCGCGGATGGTCTCGATATTGGCGATCTGCTCGGTCTCGCCAACAGTGGTCAGATCGCAGGCGGAGAGGGCCAGGAGCAGGGCGAGCGGGAGAACGAGCAGGGTGCGGGAGAGTCTCTGCGAAAACGGCTTCACGGGTCGGTAGCCTTCTCCCCCTGGCGGCGCCTCGAGCGGGCAAGGCGTGGGGGCATCGGGCGGCGCGCGTCCGCCCAGAGAGAGCCACGGGCGCGCTCACTCGCCGGGCAGCACCACTTTGATCCAGCCGCGGCGCATGGCGTAGACCACGGCCTGGGTGCGGTCGTTGACGGCCAGTTTGCGCAAGATGGACGACACGTGGTTCTTCACCGTCTGGTTGCTGATGTCGAGCTGCTGGGCAATCTCTTTATTGGTGCGGCCAGCCGCCACCAGTTCGAGCACCTCGAGCTCGCGGGGCGAGAGGGGCGAATAAATGTTTTGAACGTCCTCATCAACGACCATCTGACGGAAGGCGGCCAGCACCTGGCTGGCCACATCGGGCAGGGAGAGCACCAGGTCGTTGATCGGGTAGCCCCCACGGCGCACCTCGTGCAGCGTGGCGAGCAGAGCGCTCCAATCCACATTTCGGGGAAGATAGGCCGCCACGCCCGCGCGAATGGCCTTGACCACATGGTCGCCGTCCATATCCGAGCTGAACAGGATGATGCCGATGTGCGGGTGGGCGCGCTTGATCGCCCGTGACACCTCGAGGCCGTTGACGCCGGGCAGATCCACTTCCATCAGGACAATATCGGGATCGCCGTAGTCAACCATCTGGATGGCCTGCTGCCCATTGCTCGCCTCACCCACGATCCGGAACTCCGGATGAGCCAGGAGGTGCTGCCGCAAGCCTTCGCGGAACAGCGTATGGGCATGCACAACGACAACTGAGGTTACACTCACGATCAGCGTTCCTCACGAAGATCGGCCCGACACCGCGCGACGGGACACGCGGAGAGCCACGGGACATGAACGGATGTACAGGGTTACGGTTGCGGCCATTATAGCCGATCGCGTTATGTTCTACAAGGCAGGGGTCTGGGGAAACCTGGTTTCCCCATCCGCTCACCCAATAGGAGGGTGTGGGCGGGCGCGGCCCGCGCGCAGGGAGCCGGGGAAAGCGGGTTTCCCCATCTTCTCACCCGGTGAGTGGGTTGGGGCGGGCGCGGCCCGCGCGCGGGGAGCCGGGGAAACCGGGTTCCCCAATCTTCTCACCCGCCGGGAGGGTGTGGGCGAGCGCGGCCCCCGCGGCAGATGCGGGCGGCCCGCCCGCGTCGCCTCTCCGCGGGCAAGCTGCCCGCGCTCCCAGGAGCAAGGTGAACACGCGCGGCGAAGACCGGCCCCGCGGGAGGTTTCGGGAGAGCGAAGCCCCAGACCGGCGTGCTGGTTCCGTTGCGCCGTGCCTGCGCCTCAACGACCGGATGTGCGCGGTGGCGGGGCGCTGAGAAGCAGCGCCTCCCCGCCGGCGGCGGGGGCGCTGCCGATGGGGAGGCGGGCCGCTGATTGCCGGGTTGACCCGCGGCAGCGCGCCGCGCGCGGTGGTACGCCCCCCTCCCAGCCTCCCCCCGCCGGGGGGAGGGGCGCGACGAGTTGCTCCCGGACGCACCACGCCTCAGCGAATACTCATCGGCATAATAATGTGCAGGTACCCCTCCTGCCCCACCGGCTTGAACACGCCGGGGCTTTGCGGGGACTGGGTTTCGATCGCCAGTTGCGCGGTCTTCACCACCCCCAGCAGATCGCTCAGGTAGCGCACGTTCAGCGCGATCTGGCCGCCCTCGCCCTGCACCATGCAGTCCAGTTCCCCCCGGTTATCGCCCACATCCGCGGCATTGGCACTGATCACCAGGCGCCCCGGGCCCAGCTCGCCGCCCGCTTCCATCGTCAGCTTGATCGCATTCTGGCTGGCGGTCGCAAAATACGAAGCCAGCTTGACCGCCTTGGCCAGTTCCGCCGTGTCCACGAGCACCCGTGTGGCGTACTGTTGGGGAATGACCCGCTCGATGTCCGGGAACTTACCGTCAATCAGGCTGGACACGAACTCGGTGGTCGCAGTATGGAAGAGCACCTGGCCTCCGCCAGGGGTTACGATCATGCCGACATTGCCCTCGACTTCTCCGGCGATGCGCGCCAGCTCCAGCAGGGCGCGGGCCGGCACGATAAACTCCACCGGTTTGCTGACCACCTCGGCCAGGGGGACCTGACGGGTCGCCAGCCGGAAGCCGTCGGCGGCGGCCATGAACATGGTCTGCTCGCGCAGGCGCACCAGGACGCCCACCAGCACGGGGCGCGACTCGTCGGTGGCGGCGGCGAAGGCCACCTGTTCGATCGCCTGGCGCAGCACATCGGCGGGCAGGCTCGTCGTCGCCTCGCGATCGGCGATCGAGGGGATGGTGGGAAAATCATCGGCGTCGGCGCCTTTGATGTTGCTGACGAAGCGTCCCCCCTCCACCCGCAAGGTCTGGGTGCGCCCGTCGAGGGTGAGGGTCACGCGATCGTTCGGCAGGCCCCCCACGACATCGGCAAGGAGTCGGGCCGGGACGGTGATGGCTCCCTCTTCCTGCACCTGGGCCCCGATCCAGTGGGTGATGCCGATCTCCAGGTTCGTCGCGGCGAGCTTGAGCCGGCCGCCATCGGTAGCCAGCAACACGTTCGCAAGGATCGGCAGCGTGCTCTTGCCGGCTACAGCGTGACTGACGGTGGCAAGGCCGCGCTTGAGGTTCTCTTGCAGACAGGTCAGCTTCATCGGCGTAACTCCTCTTCAGCCGTCCATGCGGCTGCGCCGCACAACGCCGCAATGAACATACGTTTGTTCTTGGGAGGGCGTAGCCCTCCCAGACCCTCCCACGGGTGGGGGCATGGGGAAACCCGGTGTTTCCCCATGCCCCTGCGGGGCGGGGACGTGGGGAAACCCGGTTTCCCCACACCCCTCTTCGAGAGCCTATGTTCACGTGAGCCGTCCATGCGGCTGCGCCGCACAACGCCGCAATGAACATACGTTTGTTCCTGGGAGGGCGTAGCCCTCCCAGACCCTCCCACGGGTGGGGGCATGGGGAAACCCGGTGTTTCCCCATGCCCCTCTCCGAGGGCCTACGGTTCACGTGAGCGCCGGGCAACCCTGCGCCGATGGAGCGAGAGGATTTCCGGCGCAGTGGCATTGGCGCGCAGTGCGCCCTGTGGAAGGGCCTGGAGAAGTGTCGCGATTATAGCATACCAACCGGCGCGGTCCTGCCGAATCAACCGGGCAAGCGGCTTGCCCCAGGCTCCTCAGGCCCCGGCAGGGCCACCACCGCCATCCCCAACCCCAGCGTCCCCCAGAGCAAGGCGCTCATATGGCTGAACTCGATATTGAAGAAGTAGTGGTCGGCCAGACCGACGGCCAGGGCGGCGACCACGCCGGCCTGGCAGCCGAGGAGCCAGTTGACCCGTTCATCATCGAGGGCGGGCAGGCTGGCGATGGTGCGCGCGAACCAGGCGGCGACGATGCCCAGAAACGCCGCCAGGCCCACCAGCCCCATGCGCTGGGCGATGGCCAGGTAGATGTTGCTCACCCCGGCGGTCAGGTCGAGATCAGGCGCCTGGCCGAACCCGATGCCGAAGAAGGGGTAGCGTTGAATGATGGCGATCGCGTTGCGAAACTCGGCCAGGCGCATCTGCTGAGCCTGGTCGCGGAACTGCAACCCGCTGACCAGCCGCTCGATGAAGGCCCCGGCGTACCCCAGGCCAAAGAGCAGCAGGGCGCCCAGCAGGGCGGCGGCGATGATGCCCCACCAGAGGCGGCGATAGCGCAGCGTGGCCAGGTAGGCCGCCGCGATGATCAGCCCGAGCAGCGCCGCCCGCGAGAAGGTGAGCAGCAGAGCCAGGAGCATCACGGCGACAAGGGCGCCCAGCAGCCAGCGGCGCATCACCGGCCGGCGGGCCACCAGTTGCGCCGCGGCCAGGGCCAGCACCAGGGCCAGCATGCCGCCGAAGCTGTTCGGGTCCACCGCGAAGCCAATCGCCCGCTCCAGCCCGGCGGGGTCGTCCTCGACGAAGCGCAGGACGCGCCCGCTGGTGGGGTAGCCCAGCGGCCCGAGACTGAGCAAGATGCGCAGGGTCAGGTCGGCGTTCAACGCCCAGAGGACCAGGCCGATCAGGGCCGCCAGGCTGCCGCTGAGGATCAGGCCGCGCAGGATCAGGCGGGCCTCGGCGCGGGTGCGCACGCAGTTGATCACGCTGAAGTAGAGCAGCACGCCCAGCACATACTTGGCGTAGTTGTGCAGCGTCGCCGGATCGGGCAGGCCGCGGGCGCCCAGGTAGAGCGAGAAGAAGGTCAGGCCAAGGAAGGCCAGGATGGGCAGGCCCAGCGGGCTGAGCCGCAGTTCGAACCCGGTGGGGTGGGCCAGCATGCGCAGCACCCACACCCCGAGCAGCGCGAGGAGGGCCAGGGTCAGGAAGTTGGGAGTGATGATCGCCTTGAACGGCAGGGCAGCGAAGGGCAGCACGGCGCTGATGGCGAAGACGCTGAGCAGGCCGGCCGACGTGGATACGAGGATCGCATAGCCGGCCAGCAGCGCAAGCATGCCCGCCAGAACATAGAGCGGCCCGAAGGCCGCCGCTCCGCCGACGATCCCGCCCAGCGCCAGGGCCAGCGCGGCGACGCGCCCCGGCGATTGCGCCAGGTTCAGGCGCCGGCGCGCCCCGGTATCAACCCGCACACCCATCATCCATAGGGCATATTCGAGATGCGCATGAGCTTATCCCAGCGATGGGTAGCATCAATATAGCGCACCGTGCCGGAGCGGGAGCGCATCACCACGCTGTGGGTGCGGGCGCCGCCGCCGAAGTACTCCGTGCCGCGCAGGAACTCGCCGGGGGTGATGCCGGTCGCGGCGACGTAGACATTTTCGCCTTTGACCAGATCGCTGGTCGTGTAGACCTTGTTGACATCAATGCCCAGTTCGGCGACCCTGGCGCGCTCCTCATCATTGCGGGGCCAGACCTTGCACTGGATCTCGCCCCCCAGGCACTTGAGCGCGGCCGCAGTGATCACCGCCTCGGGCGCGCCGCCGATGCCCATGAGGATGTCGGCTGGCGGGTTCTCGATGGCGGTCATGATCCCGGCGCTGACATCGCCGTGGAGGATCAGCTTGATCCGCGCCCCCGTCTCGCGGATCTCTTTGATCAACTCCTTGTGCCGGGGACGATCCAGCACCACCACGGTCACATCTTCGAGTTGCTTGCCGAGCGTGCGAGCGACGGCGCGCACATTGTAGGCCACCGGCGCGTTGATGTCGATCACCCCGCGGGCGCGCTCGCCGACGGCCAGCTTGTCCATGTAGGCGATGCCCTGCCAGTTGTAGAACGACCCGCGTTCGGCAATGGCCACGATGGCGATGGCGCCGGGCATGCCCTCGGCCAGCAGCGTCGTGCCTTCGACCGGATCGACGGCCACGTCCATCTCAGGACCTTCGCCGCTGCCCAGGCGTTCGCCGATGTACAGCATCGGCGCTTCGTCTTTTTCTCCTTCGCCGATCACCACCACGCCGTTCATTGGCACGCTGTCGAGCGCGTAGCGCATCGCATCGACGGCGGCCTGGTCGGCGCGGTTCTTGTCGCCGCGTCCCATCCAGCGGCCGCTACGCAGCGCTGCGGCCTCTGTGGCACGCACCAGGTCCATGCCCAGATTACGCTCGATCCGCATGGGTCCCTCCAGGTACGGTTGATGGCGCCATGGCTCCAGATTGTAGCACAGGCCCGGGTTGCTGTCGAACGACGGAGAAGGGCGTACGTGTTCACAGTTCTCCTGGGAGCGCGG
>Ga0308417_1001936_pt1 | contig 13922 bp, 9 predicted proteins | sample HotsprSampleOS65_FD_203528 | JGI IMG/M metagenome (GOLD analysis project Ga0308417, IMG submission 203528) | Hot spring phototrophic mat microbial communities from Octopus Spring, Yellowstone National Park, Wyoming, United States - 20090730_OS65 ... | reverse complement strand
GATTTCCTCGGTGAGGAGGCGATGCGGGGGCAGGCCGAAATCGGCCGGCTTCTGGCCGGGCAGGCGACCCGCGTCCAGGTCGTCGAACAGGTCTGGCGAGAACAATCCGCCTTCGATGCGCAGGGTGACGAATGTGAGCATGGGAGGTGGCGAGAACGCTGTGCAGGCTGCCCGTCAGGGTTGGGCCTTATTGCGCTGTCCTACGCGGGCCAGAGCGCCAGAACGCCGAGCAGGTCGGGGGGCAGGCGGGGTTGAAGCGTCAGTTCGCGCACGCGCAGGCGCAGGGAGCGGCGGATAGCTTTGTGGCGCTCGGCGAGCGTTGTTGCGCGCCTGGCGAAGGCGTCTTGCAGGTCGCGTCGCAGGGCTTCGTCGGGGGCGTCGCCGTTCCAGGGCCAGCGGCGGATGGCCTCCTGCGCCAGGCGCTGCTTGAGGGCCAGGTCGAGGTTGGCGTCGGGCCGGGCCTGTTGCAAGAGCGCCAGGCACGCGTCATGGTCGAGCAACGGCGCGTCGCTGCGGTGGCCGAGGATGCGCACTTCTTCGAGCATCAAATCGGCTTGCGCCGGCAGGGTCAGCATGTAGCGCAGGCGCAGGAGGTAGAGGGTGGTCGGTTGGCTGACGCTGCGGGTGGCGATGGCGCCGGCGCGCCGGGCGGGGCGCGGGTCGCCGCCGACCAGCGCGGCATCGAAGAGGTATTGAGCGAGCGCCTGCACAAAGGGGTGGTTGCGCCCCAGGTACTCGGCGCCTTCGGGTGTGGGCGAGACGAAACTGACGCGCCAGCGGCCGTCTTTAGGCTGCGGCAGCGCGAAGCGCACGGCTTCGGGCAGATGGTTCACTGCCGCCTCGGAGACATCCACAACCCACACATCTTCTGCGCCGGCGCGCCCGCGCGCCGGGGCGCTTTTGATGCCTAAACCGAGGCGCTGGGCAGCTTCCTGGACGAAGTCGCGCACGGCGGCGGGGTCGCCGAGCACTGCATCGGCGGCCTCCAGTTCGCGCTGCACTTCGCGCGGGTCGAGGGCGCGCTGGGCGAAGCGCGCGCGGGTGGTCTTTTCGCGCTCGGCGTCGCGCTGCCAGCGGGTGTGCAGGGCGGTCACCTGGTCGGGCGCCCAGTCGAGGGCGAGTTGCTGGGACTGGTAGCCGCCGCGCAGGAAGAGGGCGTTGAGCACGGCTTCGGTGACGCTCTCGCTTTCTTCGGGGACGGGGACATAGGTGCCGAGGGTTTTGTGAATCTCGCGCGCCTTGTTGAGCAGCACATCGAGCACGACGCCGTCCACGGGGTTGTCGGCGCCGTAATAGCGCACGACGCGCACGGTTGGGGCGGGCTGGCCGTAGCGATCGACGCGGCCCTCGCGCTGTTCGAGCCGGTTGGGGTTCCAGGGCAGGTCGTAGTGAATGACGGCGTTGAAGGTTTCCTGAAGGTTGACGCCTTCGGAGAGGCAATCGGTGGCGACAAGCACGCGCGGGCGGTCGGGTTCGATTTCGGCGATGCGCGCGCGGCGTTCTTCGTCGGCCTGCCGGCCGGTGAGGCAGATCACCTGGGCTTCGGGCCGGCCGGCTGTCAGGTGTTTGCGCAGCTCGCCGGCCAGATATTCGGCGGTGGCGACATAGCGGCACCAGAGGATGGGATGATATCCGTCGCGCAGCAGTTGGGCGACAGCGCGCCAGACGCCTTCGAGTTTGGTGTCCTGTTGCGGCTGGAGCAACGCCTCGGCCAGCCCGGCGAGGGCGCGCAGTTTGCGGCGCTCGGCGTCGGGCAGGGTGGCGGCAGCCCTGTCGATGGGCGGGCCGGGCTGTTCGTCGTCGGTGCGGTCGTTGTCGGACTCGAAGATCAGGCTGCGGAACCCGGTTTCGTCTTCTTCGAGGGCGGACGGTTCAGTTGGGCTGTCGTCGAGCGCGCGGGCGCGGCGCGTTTCGAGGGCGGCGAGTGCGGCAGCCGGGCTGGACATGACGCAGCGCAGCAGGGCGAGCGCGCCCCAGTAGCGCACGCGGCGCTTGCGCTCGTCAAGGCGCTGGCCGGCGCGCACGATTTCGGTGCAAAACGCGTAGGTCTTCTCGAACAGGTCGCGGTAGGCCGGGGAGAGGCGGTAGGTCTGGTCTTCGGAGATGCGTTGAGGGAAGCAGGATTGCTGTTCCCAGCCGGCTTCGATGTCGGCGCGGGTGCGCTGGACAAAATGGCGCGCCACATGCTCGAGCAGGTTTTTATTGGCGTCGTTCGCGCCCCAGGCGCCGAAGCGCGGGTCGAGCAGCTCCAGCAATGAACGAAAGGCTGATTCGACGCCGCTGTGGGGGGTGGCGGTGAGGAGAATGAGGTGGCGGTTCGCATCCTGGGCGACTTCGCGCAGCAGTTGATGGCGCTGCTGTTGATTCCTGCTGTCGGCCAGGGCTGCGCCGTGCGCTTCGTCCACAATGACCAGTTCGGGGGCGTGCAGGAGAAAGGCGCGCCGGTTGCGCTCGCTCTTCACCCAGTCGATGCTGATCACCTGCACGGGGTAATGCTGGTAGAGGGTGCGCGTGGAGGGCTTGTCGCGCTCGAGCTGGCTGACGGCGCCGGCGCGGATGACCACGGCCTCGTGGAAGTTGAACTTGTCGCGCAGTTCGCGCTGCCACTGATCGCACAGGTAGGGCGGGCACAACACCGCCAGGCGGCGGATCTCGCCGCGCTCCCAGAGTTCGCGGGCGATCAGCAGCGCCTCGATCGTCTTGCCCACGCCGACGTCATCGGCGATCAACATGCGCACGGGGTCGAGGCGCAGGGCCATGAGCAATGGGACAAACTGATAGGGGCGCGGGCGAATGGAGATTTTGCCGAGCGCGCGCAGCGGCGCGGCGCCTTCGCGCAGAATCAGGCGGGCGGCCTGCCACAGCAGGCGGGCGCCGGCGGCGTCCGAAATATCGTCCGGGGCGGGCAGCGGAAAGGACGCCTCTTCCGGCCGCTCCTCGGACAGGGTATAGGCGAGCAGATCCGTCAGCGGCTTGTACAGCGCCACGGCGTCTTCGGCCAGGCCGGTGAGCGGACGCAGCAGGTAAAAGTCGGGATCGTCGGAAGGCAACAGCACCCAGCGACGATTGCGAACCTTAACAATGGAGCCGGGATTCATGGCGGTGATTGTCGGGCAAATGGGCGGATCCGGCAAGGGGGGCCGGTGTTGAGATATTGAGGCAGGCATTGAGGCGACGCGCTACAATATTCGGCATGTTTGATCTGCATCCACTGGCGCGCGGGTTGATCCTGGGCGGAATCGGCCTGATTGTGCTGGGTCTGATTGCGCAATTGGCGCTGCGCGGGCTGGGCCGGCTGCCGGGGGACATCGTGATTCAGCGCGACAACTTCACGCTCTACATTCCGCTGGGAGCGATGATTGTGGTGAGCCTGGTCTTGACGCTGCTGCTGAACCTGCTGGGGCGCTGGCTGAACGGCGGGCGCTGAGCGGGACGGCGCGCCAATCGCGCGCCAATGGCGCGCTATCTGCACGGGGAACGACGACGCCGGCTGACCTTCCTGCCGGCGCGGGAGGACTTCCCCGCCGGCAGGAAAGCTCCCTCATCATTTTTTGCGGCTGCGCGTCTGGGGGGGACGCAAGGTTCATCCAAAATTTTGGGAACGACGATGGTGATTGACACCCAAAACGTTTTGGGCTAGACTGAACTCACCGCTTCAACGATGTCTTCTCAAAACAATTTGGCGTGGCGCACAGCCAAAACGTTTTGGTGAGCTTATGTCTGCTACCTTGAAGGAGATCGCGCGACGCACCGGCAAATCCATCACGACGGTGTCGCGGGCGCTGGCCGATTATGACGATGTCAGCGCCGAGACCAAAGGGTTGGTGCGCCGGGTGGCCGAGGAGCTGAACTACACGCCACATCTGCTGGCGCGGCGGTTGCAGAAGCAATCGTCGGACACTATTGGCCTGATTCTGCCCACGTTTGGGCCGCGCTTTTCCGATCCGTTCTTCAGCGAGTTTCTGGCCGGCATTGGCAACATGGCCGCCGAATACGGCTATGACCTGCTGGTTTCGACGCAGCCGCCGGGGGAGCAGGAAATGCAGGTGTATCGGCAAAAGGTGCGCAGCCGGCAGGTGGACGGGTTTGTGATTGTGCGCACGCGCCGCACGGATCCGCGCATTCGCTATTTGCAAGAGGTCGGTTTTCCCTTCGTGGCGTTCGGTCGCACCGAGGGCGAGTTGAACTTTCCGTTTGTGGATGTGGATGGCGCGCTGGGGATGCGCCGGATCGCGGAGCACTTGATAGCCCTGGGGCATCGCCGGATTGCCTGTCTGGCGCCGCCGGCGGATTTGCTGTTTGCGGAATACCGTTTGATGGGCCTGCGCCAGGCGCTGGCCGACAACGGTCTGGCGCTGCCTGAATCGTTCATTGTGCGCAGTGACCTGACCGAGCAGGGCGGCTACGAAGGCGCGCAGCGTTTGCTGCAAGCGGCCGAGCCGCCGACGGCGATTGCGGCCTGCAACGATCTGATGGCCCTGGGAGCGATGAGCGCGATCCAGGAACGCGGCTTGCAGGTGGGCCGCGATATCGCGGTCACCGGCTTCGACGACATTCCAATGGCGGCGCACGCCCATCCCCCCTTGACGACGGTGCGCCAGCCGATCTATCAGATCGGCAAAATGGTGTGTGAGATGCTAATCCAGCTTCTCAGAGGTCAGGACTCGGTTGCCCGGCAGGTGATGCTGGCCCCGGAGTTAAGTGTGCGCCAGTCGTGCGGGGCCGCTGTCACAGGCGCTGCGGCCAGACCCTGACGGGGGTGGAAGGAGGTGATGGCTTTTGGCTTGAGCGCGCATCGATTGCGCTGGACGACAGAATTGCAAGCACGTTGTGTTCGGCAGGGACAGGTTCGCTTTTGGTTCACCATTAAAAAAGAGGAGGAAGTGAGATGAAAAGAGCCGCTGTGATTGTGTCCGTCGCGGCCAGCCTGGCGCTGATGCCGGCTTGCGCTCCGCAAACGCGGGTTGTTGAGATCGAGAAGACAGTCGTGGTTGAAAAGGTGGTGGAGGTGGCGAAAGAGGTGCCGGTGACGGTGGCGCCGCCGGACTTTGGCAAAGTCACCATCCTGTCCACGCAGGCGAATCCGGTTGAAGAGCAGGAGAAGATGCGCGGGGTGGTGCTGAAGGACTTCCCCGGCCAGGCCGAGTTTGTCGGCATCGAGGAGCCGGCGCTGCTGGACCGCGTGATTGCCGAAGCCGGCGCCGGCAAAGGGTCGGTCGATGTGTTGATCGCGCTGCACGGCACGTATCCCACGCTTCAGGCCGCGGATGCGCTGATGGATTTGTCGGACCTGGCGGCCGAGCTGAGCGAGCGCGGCATTCCGCAGGCGTTCATGACGCTGGGCAAGCTCAACACGGAGCGGCAATATTACATCCCGGTGATGCAGGCGACGTACATCATGGCCGCCAACAAAGCCGCGCTGCAATATCTGCCGGCGGGCGCCGACATCGACAACCTGACCTGGGAGCAGGTGCGCGATTGGGGCAAGAACATCGCTGACGCCACCGGCGACCGCAAGCTGGGCTTCCCGGCCAGTGATCGCGGCCTGTTGCATCGCTTCCTGCAGGGCTATCTCTATCCGTCGTTCACCGGCGGGATGGTCACCGGCTTCAAGTCGGGCGATGCAGAGGCGATGTGGGCGTTTGCCACAGATCTGTGGCAATACGTCAATCCGCAGGCCACGACGTATGCGTTCATGCAGGAGCAGTTGTTGTCTGAGGAAGTGTGGGTGGCTTTCGATCACACGGCGCGCCTGGTCGAGGCGTTCAAGCAGAAGCCCGACACCTTTGTGGCCTTCCCGGCGCCCAAAGGCCCGCGCGGGCTGGGCTTCATGCCGGTGATTGTGGGCGTTGCCATCCCGAAGACGGCGCCCAACCCGGAAGGCGCCAAACAGATGATCCGCTATTTGCTGCAGGACGAGGTGCAAATCAACATCCTGCGCGAGATCGCGTTTTTCCCGGTGGTGGGGGTGTCGTACCCCGGCTTTGTGACGGTGGGCATTCGCATGGAAGGCGAGGCGGTCAGCAAGCAGGCTGCGTCTGCCGACGCGCTGCCGGCGCTGCTGCCGGTCGGCCTGGGCGCCAAAGGCGGCGAGTTTAACAAGGTGTATCGGGACACGTTCACGCGCATCGTGCTGAAAGGCGAGCCGGCGGCCACGGTGCTGGCCGAGGAAGGCGCCAATCTGCAAAAACTGCTCGACGAAACCGGCGCGCCGTGCTGGCCGCCCGACCCGCCGAGCGACGGCGTGTGCAAGCTGCAATAAGCGTTTGAGCGGACGGGGCCGGTTGTCGCGCGCCGCTGGCGCATGCGGCGACTGGCCCGTCTGCGCAGGAGGCGTCGCCGATGAAACCCACGCGACGGGCAATGCTGGAGCCGTACATCCTGCTGTTGCCGTCCATCCTGTATCTGGCGATCTTTTTTGCCTGGCCGATGGCGCAGGCGTTTGGGTTGGCGTTCCGCGACGACGCTGGGCGCTGGACGCTGCAATTCTTTCAGCGCATGGTGGGCGACGCCTCGTTCTGGCCGGCGCTGAGCGCCACAGCGCTGCTGGTGGCGGTCATTATTCCCCTGCAGTTCATTCTGGCGCTGGCGATGGCGCTGCTGGTGATGGCGCGCCTGCGCGGCTCCGGCGCGCTGGTGTACATCTACGCCCTGCCGATCGCCGTGTCTGACCTGGCCGCTGGGATTGTGTGGTTCAGCGTCTTCACGGAGCGGGGCTACCTGAACACCATTTTGCAGGGGCTGGGCTTGCTGGAGCGCCCGTTCATCTTTCTGCAATATGGTTCCACCTGGGCGCTGATCGCGGTGATTCTGGCCGAGGTGTGGCGGGCCACGTCGATTGTGTTTGTGATTTTGCTGGCCGGTCTGCAAGGCATCCCAAACGAGTATTTCGAGGCCGCCGAAGTGTTTGGGGCCGGCTGGTTCCAGCGCCTGCGCCGCGTCACCCTGCCCATGTTGCGGCCCAGCATCCAGGTGGCGCTGATCCTGCGCACGATCCTGGCTTTTCAGGTGTTCGCTGTGGTGGTTGCGCTGACCGGCGACGGGGTGAAAGTGCTGGCTTCGGAAGCCTATCAGTGGTACAACCAGTGGCGCAACCTCAACGTGGCGGCGGCCTACGCCGCGCTGATCCTGCTGATCTCGTTGTTGTCCACCGGCCTGTATCTGCGGGCGTTGCGCTCGCGGAGCGAGGCCGCCGGGGCGTGAACGGGAGGCGACTGTCATGACACGCAGACCTGCTCCCCCGGCGTCGCGGCGTCTGAGTCGCGCGCTGGTGTATCTGGCGGCGATTGTGATCGCGTTGTACATTGCCGGGCCGATCTACCTGGTGGCCGTGCTGGCGTTCAGCCCGCGCGATGTGGTGTACGGGTACCCCAAGCCGATCGTTCCCACTCAGATCAGTCTGGAGACGATGGCTTTTTTCATCAACAGCTATGGGATTCTGGACTCGGTGAAGAACAGCGTGATCGTGGCGGTGTTGACGCTGGGCCTGTCGCTGGCGATTGGCGCGCCGGCGGGCTACGCCCTGGCGCGCTATGTCTTTCGCGGCAGCGACATCTATCGCATTCTCATCCTGTCCACGCGCGCGTTCCCGGTGGTCATTCTGTCGATTCCGCTCATCACCGCTTACATCACCTGGGGGCTGGATGACACGGCGCTGGGGGTTGCTCTGCTGCACACGGCGATGGCGTTGCCGACCACGATTCTGGTCACCAGCAGCATCTTTGTGGGCGTGTCGAAAGACCTGGAAGAGGCGGCCATGACCATGGGCTGCACGCGCCTCGGCGCGTTTCGGCGCGTGGCGCTGCCGCTGGCGCTGCCCGGGCTGGCCGCTTCGGCGATCTTCACGTTTGTCCTGTCGTGGAACGAAGTGTTTGCCGCGGCCATTCTGACCATTCAAAATCAGACGCTGCCGGCGCGGCTGATTGTGCAATTGAACCAGTCGCCGATTCCGTTTCGCTTTGCGGGCGGGCTGTTCATTCTCGCGCCGGCGATTGTGTTCATGTTGTTCGCGCGGCGCTATCTGTTCAGCCTGTGGGGCGTCAAGCTGCGCTGAGTGAGCCGATTAATTTAAGGAGCGAGCGATGGCTGAAATCCGCATTCAGGGCGCGCGCAAAGAGTTTGGCAAGGTTGTGGCCGTCAAGGACGTTGATTTGCGCATCCAGCAGGGCGAGTTTGTGGTGTTGCTGGGGCCGAGCGGCTGCGGGAAGACGACGTTGCTGCGCTGCATCGCCGGGCTGGAGCAACTGGACGGCGGGCGCATTTACTTCGGCGAGCGCGATGTGACCGACCTGCCGGTGCGTCAGCGGCGCATCTCGATGGTTTTTCAAAGCTACGCTGTCTTTCCGCACATGACCGTTTTCGAGAACATCGCGTTTGGGCTGCGCATGCAACGCCGGCCCGACGCGGAGATTCAGCGTCGGGCGCGCTCGGCCGCCGAGTTGTTGCACATCGAAGACCTGTTGGAGCGCTATCCGGCCCAGCTCAGCGGCGGCCAGCGCCAGCGCGTAGCCGTGGCGCGCGCGATCGCCTATGACGCGGATGTGCTGTTGATGGACGAGCCGTTGAGCAACCTGGACGCGCTGCTGCGCCTGGAGATGCGCGCAGAACTGAAGCGTCTGCTGGGCGCGTTGAAGACAACGGTGGTGTATGTGACGCACGATCAGGTTGAGGCGCTGAGCCTGGGCGACCGCATCGCAGTAATGCGCAGCGGAGAGATTTTGCAGGTGGACGCGCCGTTGATCGTTTACGACCGGCCGACGGCCCATTTTGTGGGCAGTTTTATCGGCAACCCGCCGATGAACTTTCTGCCGGCGCAGGCGGTCGATGGCGGGGCGGCGGCCCGCGTCGAAGACACCCTCATCCCGCTGCCAGGGCCGATCGCCGACGCGCTCAGGCGGGCCGGCGTGAGCGACCTGTGGCTGGGCATTCGCGCCGAGAACATCGAGCCGCTGACGGAAGCGCTGCCCGGCGCGCTGCCCGGCCGGCTGCTCGTTGCCGAACCGCTGGGGTCGCATACGCTGCTCACCGTGCAGGTGGGGCAGGCCGCGATCAAGGTCAACGCGCATCCGGACGCGGCGTTCGGGGCCGATCAGCCGGTGTGGCTGAGGCTGAACGCCGACAAGCTGCGCGCGCTGGACAGGGCGAGCGGGCGGGCGATTTGAAGCCGGCGCGGCAAAAGGCCGTTGCTGTTCTGGATCGCGCGCGGCGACCGCGCGTTGCGACCGCGCGGCGCCGCGCGCAAGAGGCGATCAGATGAGAATCGGTTTTGTTTCCACGCGCATCAAGGGATTGGACGGCGTTTCGCTGGAGATTCCCAAGCTGGCCGCGCTGTGCCGGCGGCTGGGGCACACGGTGTGTTATTGCGCCGGCGAACTGGCGCCGGCGTTGCGAGACGCCGGTCTGGAAGCGCCGGCCATGCACTTCGCCCATCCAGAGGCGAAGTGGATCCACGACCATAGCTTTGGGCGGACTGTGGCCGAAGCGGGCCTGCGCGAGCGCATCGCCGACATGGCCGCTGAGCTGAAAGCAGTGATCGCGCGTTTTGAGTCGCAGTTCGGGGTCGATGTCCTTTTCGTTCAAAACGCGCTGTCGATTCCCATGCACATCCCGCTGGGCGTGGCGCTGACAGAGCACATCGCCGAGACCGGCATCCCGACGCTGGCGCACCATCACGATTTCGCCTGGGAGCGCGATCGGTTTGCGCTGACGGCGATCCCCGATGTTCTGGAGCGTTGCTTTCCGCCGGATTTGCCGTCGGCGCGCCACATCACGATCAACTCGCTGGCGCAGCGCGCGTTGCGCCAGCGCAAGGGAATTGAATCGACCATCCTGCCCAATCTGTTTGACTTTGCCACGGCTGCGCCGGGCATTTCCGATTTCAACGCCGATTTGCGGGCCGGGCTGGGGTTGCGCGAGGACCATCTGTTGATTCTTCAGCCGACGCGGGTGATTGCGCGCAAGGGCATTGAACACGCCATCGAGTTGACGCGCCGGCTGCGCGAGCCTGACAATCGGGCGCGCCTGGGCGGCCGGGAAGCGGTCCTACTGGTCACACATGCGGCCGGCGATGAGGGGCTGGATTATCTGGCTGGCCTTCAGGCGCTGGCGCGTTCGCTCGATGTGCCGTTTGTGCACGCTGCTGATCGCTTTGCGGAAGAGGCCGGCTGGCGCGACGGGCGGAAAGTCTATGCGCTGTGGGACGCCTATGTGCACGCCGATTTCGTGACCTATCCCAGCCTGATCGAGGGCTTTGGCAATGCGCTGCTGGAGACGATCTACTTTCGATTGCCGGCCCTGGTGCAGCGTTACCCGGTCTACGCCGCCGACATTGCGCCGCAGGGGTTTGACTTCATAGAGATCGACGGCGCCGTGACCGATCAGACCGTGCAAGAGACGATAGCTGTGTTGCGCGACCCCACGCGCCGCCGGCGCATGGTCGAGCGCAACTATGAACTGGCCCGGCGGTTGTACTCGCTTGAGGCGGGGATGAGCATCCTGGCTTCTTTGTTGAAAGCGACACGCGCATGAACGATCCTTCGACCCGCATCAAGCACTGGCTGGCTTTTTTGTATGGCGCGGAGGCGGCGGCGCAGGTCTGGCCGGCGCTGGCAGATCGCATCGCGCACTGGCGCAGCCGCATCAGCGATGCGCCGGCGCACCCCTTCACCGAGCGCGACGCGCTGCTTATCACCTACGCCGATCAGTTTCGCCGGGCCGGCCAGTCGCCGCTGCAGACGTTGCGCGCTTTTCTCGATGAACAGGTTGGCGATGTGATCACCGGCGCGCATATCCTGCCTTGTTTCCCCTACTCGTCGGACGATGGATTCTCAGTCATCGACTATCGGCGCATCGACCCGGCGCTGGGAGACTGGGAGGACGTGGCGGCGATCAGCCGGCGCTATCGCCTGGCGCTGGATTTTGTGGCCAACCATATCTCGCGCCACAGCGCCTGGTTCCAGGCGTTCACGCGCGGCGACTCGCCGTATCGGGACTACTTCATCGTGGTCTCTCCCGACCTTGATTTGTCGCAGGTGGCGCGCCCGCGCGCGCTGCCGCTGTTGACGCCGGTCGAGACAGCGCGCGGCCTCTGTCATGTATGGACGACGTTCAGCGCCGATCAGATTGATTTGAACTATGCGAACCCGCAGGTGCTGATCGAGATGACGGATGTGCTGCTGGACTATGTGTCGCGCGGGGCCGGCATCATCCGGCTGGACGCCATTGCTTATCTGTGGAAGGAAATCGGCACGCCCTGCATTCATTTGCCGCAGACGCACGCCGTGGTGAAGTTGTGGCGCGCGGCGCTCGACGCGGCGGCGCCGGGCGTGTTGTTGATGACGGAGACGAACGTGCCGCACGCGGACAACGTGCGCTACTTTGGCGATCGGTTGCCGGGGAGCGATCGCACTGATGAGGCCCAACTGGTCTATAACTTTTCGCTGGCCCCGTTGACACTGCACGCCCTGCAAACGGCCGACGCAACGCGCCTGAGCGCCTGGGTTGGGAGTCTGGGCACGCCGGCGCCGGGCGCGACTTTTTTCAATCTGATCGCCTCGCACGATGGGCTGGGGCTGTTGCCGGCTCAGGGGTTGCTCAGCCAAAGGGAGATCGATGATCTGGTGTTGCAGACGCTGGCGCATGGGGGGCGGGTGTCGTACAAGGCGCTGCCGGATGGTTTGACCAGCGCGTATGAGCTGAACACCACCTTGTACGACTTTCTCAATGACCCGGCCTCTCCTGATCCTGAGATGGATACGCCGCGTTTTGTGGCCTCGCAGGCGATTTTGTTGTCGATGGCGGGCGTGCCGGGCATTTATGCGCACAGTCTGCTGGGGTCGCGCAATTGCCACGAGTGCTATGCCGCCACCGGCCACGCGCGCGCGTTGAATCGCCGCAAGTTTGACATGGACAAACTATTGGCCATGCTGGCCGATGAGCGGCGCCACGAGGGGCGGGTGTTCGACGCCTATCGGCGCCTGCTGCGGGCGCGCCGGAGCGAGCCGGCCTTTCATCCGTCCGGCGAGCAGGAGGCGCTTCGGCTGAGGCCGGCGGTCTTTGCGCTGCTGCGCACGCCGCCGGGCGCGGGCCGGCCGGTGTTGTGTCTGGTCAATGTTTCGGCCTGGCCGCAGGAGGTGGCGCTGCCGGGGCGACTGTGGGGCGGGGCGTGGCGCGATGTGCTGGAGGGGGAAGGGGGGCAGGAAATCTGTGGACGCCTGACACTGGAACCGTATCAAGCGCGCTGGCTGAAGCCGGCCGGCTGACCTTCCTGCCGGCGCGGGAGGACTTCCCCGCCGGCAGGAAAGCTCCCCCCATCCTGATTGTGCGCCGGCGCGGCGCACCGCTGGCCTCAGTTGTAGCGCATCGGAGGGTGTTGCGCTAGAGGGAAATCCCCTATTTGAAATCACATCGTGAATCGCGCTCATCTTCTGTGCACTATCGGCATATATAGTCTGTGCAGCGTCCGCACCGGCGCAAACAGCAGCCGGTAAGTCACCCCGTCGCCGGCGATGCGACCGTCGTAGTGCCGCACGCGCGCGTAAAGCGTGGCGGTGTGCGTCGGCGTCCAACTGATCCACGAGCTGAGGTTGTTTGGATAGTCCACGTCGTCGTTCTCGGCCACCACGTTCCCTGCTGCGTCGAACAAGGTCAGCACAGTGTCGGTCGTCCAGCCCAGATCGGCGGTGTAAATCGCGTATTCCCGGCCGGGTTGGACGTGGATCACCACCCAATCGTGATCCCCCGCGCCGCAGAAGGTGCGCGCCTGGCGCTGGCCCGATGGCAGCGCCTGCGCGGCGCTGCGCTCGTTGTCCGGCTCATAAGCGTCCGGGAAGCAGATCTGGACAAAGGTCTCCACGGGCGACGAGTATGCCGAGACGTTGCCGGCCCGGTCAGTTGCTCGGATGCGGAAGGCGTAACGATGGCCCAGCACGCCGATAAACCAGGCCCCTCCATACTGCGGGCCGACGTTTTGCAGCCAGTCCTGCCAGGGGCCGTCGTTGTCCTGAATCTGAAGGTCGTAGCGGCTGATGCCGCTCGTGTCCGGCGCGCCGTTCCACCACACGATGAACGCCGTGCTGTCCTGGTTCGCCGGCAGCGGCTGAATGGCGACCGAAGGCGGCGTGCGGTCGAGGGTGATGTCCCAGCGGGCGGCCCCGGCGCTGTTGCCGGCCACATCCCAGGCATAGGCATACAGGGCGACGCCGACCTGGTCGGGCACGGCGGAGGTGTCCCAGGCGATCTGCCAGCCGTCGGCGCCGTCGGTGTCCCAGCCCAGATTGCGCCAGGCCCAGCCGCTGCCGTCGTCGTAGCCGGCGAAGAACTGCACCTGATCAACGCCGTTGGCATCCTGCGGCGCCGCCTGCAGGGTGATCAGGTTGCTGTTGATGTATGCGCCGTCGCCCGGCGACTGGATGGCGACCGCCGGGGGCGTGTCGTCCACCACCACACGCACCGTGGCCACCGGGCCAACCAGGCCGCCGGCCGCCCGCACCTGCCAGTGGCTCTCATGGATGCCCTCGCTCGCAGGCGCGGTCATGCGGAAGTTGCCGCTGTTGGCTACGTCGAAGGTGTAGGCGCTGCCCTCCGGGATGAAGCCATACAGCGGCTGGTTTGCCGCAGCGCCCAGCGATGCGCCGCCGACGAAGGTCAGCACGTCGCCGCGCCCGCCGTCCAGATAGCCGGAAGTGACCCGCGCGCGCACGGTCGGATCTACGCTGGCGCCGGGGCGGGCGTAGTGGGTGGGGACGTGGTCTATGGCCACAGTCGGCGGGCAATCGGCCAGCTTGTCCCACCAGGCGCGGATGGCGGCGCCGCCGCCGTTCTCGTAGTGCTCCACGCGCAGCGTGTGATGGCCAGTGTTCAGGTTGAGGTCAACATGATATGAGGCCACCTGGTCGCGCCACTGGTCCAGCCTGAGCGCGTCG
>Ga0308417_1001934_pt1 | contig 13926 bp, 16 predicted proteins | sample HotsprSampleOS65_FD_203528 | JGI IMG/M metagenome (GOLD analysis project Ga0308417, IMG submission 203528) | Hot spring phototrophic mat microbial communities from Octopus Spring, Yellowstone National Park, Wyoming, United States - 20090730_OS65 ... | reverse complement strand
GCCCTGGCGCTGTTCAAGGCGTTCCAGCAGGCGGTGGGCGGTGAGCTGAACCTCGACCTGGGCGACGTGTGGGTCTTCGGCGGGCTGTTCCTCGGGGCCATGCTCCCGTTCCTGTTCGCAGCGCTCACCATCGACGCCGTCGGCCGGGCCGCCAACAAGATGATCGAGGAGGTCCGCCGCCAGTTCCGTGAGATCCCGGGGCTGCGGGAGGGCACCCCGGGCGTGGCGCCCGACTACGCCAGCTGTGTCACCATCTCCACCGACGCCGCGCTGCGGGAGATGATCCTGCCCGGCGCGCTGGCGGTCGTCGTTCCACTGGTGCTGGGGTTCGCGAACGTCGACGCGCTCGGCGGGTTCCTCGCCGGGGCGCTCGTGTCCGGTTTCGCCATGGCCATCTACATGGCCAACGCCGGCGGCGCCTGGGACAACGCCAAGAAGTACATCGAGGCCGGTGGTCTCGGTGGCAAGGGCTCCGAGGCCCACAAGGCGGCGGTCGTGGGCGACACCGTCGGCGACCCGTTCAAGGACACCGCAGGTCCCTCCATGAACATCCTGATCAAGGTCATGACCATCGTGGCCCTCATCTTCGCCCCGGCGTTCATCTGAGCGAGCCCGAGGAGGAACCGTGCCCGAGACCGAGCTCACCCTCTCCGAGGACGAGGCCGCCACCCTGGCCGGGGTGCTCGACCAGGTCCTCGCCGACCTGCGCTACGAGATCGCGGACACCGACAACCACACGTTCCGGGAGGGCCTGCGCGCCCGGTACGAGCTGCTGGAGGGCATCCGGTCCCGCCTCTGACCGGGTGTGGGTGCTGCCGGTGGTCCCCATCCCCCCGTGGCCGGCCGGTGACCTCCCAGCCACCGGGCGGCGTCACGGGATCCGCCCGGCGGCTGCGCTGGACCCGCCCGGCCGGGGGCATGGAAGACTGCCACCGTGCCTGCGTCCGACGGATCGACACTCGACCGCGAGCTGCTGGTGCGTGCCCCCGACCGGCTCGCCCGGGACATCGGTGACCCCCACGACCGGCTCGACGAGGAGGCCCGCCGGATCGAGGTCCACCTCGCCGGGCTCCCCGAGCCGGGCTGGTCGGCCCCGACGAGGTGCGCCGGCTGGACGGTGCGGGACCTGCTCGCCCACCTCGACGCCGCCGAGGAGTACCACCGGGCGTGCCTCGACCACCGCCTGGGCCGGTTCCTCACCGCCTACATCGAGCGGGGCGCCACCGACCGCGAGAGCCTCAACGCCATCGGCGTGGCCGATCGTGCCCAGGTCCCCCCGCCGGAGCTGTTGGCGCGGTGGCAGAGCTCGAACGCGCAGACACGCCGGCGACTCCGGGCCCGCGATGGCGGGGAGCTGCCCACCGCGGTCGGTTCGTACCCCGTCCGGCTCCAGGCCCTGCACCTGGCCAACGAGCTGGCCGTGCACGCCGACGACCTGGGCGTGCCGGTGACCCCGGGCGAGGCGGAGCACCGCCTGCGCTGGCGGGCGGCGGCCAGTCGGCTGTTCCTGCGCGAGACCGAGCTCGACCTGGAGGTCGAGGCCGTCGACGGGGGCACCTGCGTGTGCGTCGGAACCGTCCGGGTGGTGTTGAGCGATGCCGAGCTCGTCGAGGCGGTGGCCGGGCGTGCCGACGACAGCTCCCTGGACCCGCTGGTGCGCTGTGCGCTCGACGTCCGGGCCTGACCGGGACCAAGGTCCCGGATCGCCGCCCGAGCGGACGGCTCCCCTCGCGGTCGGGCAGGATGGTCGGGTGGTCCGTCGTGTCCTCCTCGCGATCCTCGCTGCGGCGCTCGCCGTCGGCGTCGCCGCCTGCGGAGCCGACGGCACGAGCGGCGGGGACGAGGCGGCGACCGGCACGCAGGCGTTGCGGGGCATCGTGCGTCCCGAGCCCCTCAGGGTCGGCGACGTCACCCTGCCGGAGGTCACGACCGACCCGGCCGGGACCCCGTTCAGCTTCCGGGCCCGTCCCGGGGAGCTGCTGGTCGCCTACTTCGGCTACACCGGTTGCCCGGACGTGTGCCCCACCACGCTGGCGGACCTGAAGGTCGCCCGTGAGCAGCTCGACCCCGCGGACGCGGCCCGGGTCGATCTGGCCATGGTGACCGTCGACCCCGAGCGTGACACGCCCGAGCGGTTCGGGCCGTACCTCAGCTCGTTCGCCGACCGCTACCACGCCATCCGCACCACCGACCTCGACGCCCTCGCCGCCGCCGAGGCCGCGTTCACCGCCTCGTCCACCCGGACCACCTCGGCCGACGGCCGGGTCGAGATCGGTCACAGCGGCACCACCTACGTGGTCGACGACGAGGGGGTCGTGCTGGTGGAATGGTCCTTCGGCACCCCACCTGAGGACATGGCCAACGACCTGCGGGTGCTGCTCAAGCGGGAGCGCACATGACCGTCGATCGGGAGGTCACATGACCGGCGAGCCGACCCAGCCACCCGCCACCACCCCGGTGGCGCCCGCCCCGACCGCAGCCGGTGCGCCGCCGGCCCGGCCCGACCGGCGCAGGCGCCAGTGGCTCGCGCTGGGTACCAGCGTCGTGTTCTTCGTGCTCGCGGCCGCCTTCCTCGTGGTCGTGCTGTCGGCGGGCGACGGACCCTCCGAGTACCGGGTGGTGGTGCCTGCCGGCACCGGCAGCCGGCTCGACGCCGGCGAGACGGTGGTGCTCGTCGACAGCGACGTGCGCCTGTCGGTCGACGACACCTTCGTCGTGGTCAACCAGGACGACCGCACCCATGAGGTCGGCCCGTTCACCGTCCGGCCCGGCGAGACCCTGCGCCACACCTTCACCACCCCCGGCCGCTACGAGGGGGCATGCACCCTGCATCCCTCAGGGGCGGTGGTCATCACGGTCACGTAGCTCCCGCCCCGGCCCCGGGGGATGTCGTCGGGCCGCACCGGCCGTCAGGTGGTGCCGGCCCGGTCCCGCAGCTCGGTGATCCCGGCGGCGATGGCGGAGGCCAGCACATCGACGTCCTTGCCCCGGTCGAAGTCGCCGGTGACCCCGAACGACAGCCGGCCGTTGTAGGACAGGATCGCGGTCCCGAGCCGAAGCCCAGCGCTGATCGGCACGTAGGGGTGGTACTCGAGCATCTCGCGCCCGCAGGCGTAGAGCGGGAACTGGGGCCCGGGCACGTTGGTGGTGACGGTGTTGAGCGACTGCTGTGGCAGCCGCTCGGACAGCCGGATGCCCAGGCGGCTGGCGGTGCCGAGCACCATCGGTGGTGCCAGCCGTGCCAGCTCGGTGATCGTCTCCCCGGCCTCGGCCATGTGCGAGTGCTTGAGCTCGCGCATGACCCCCTGCACCGTCTCGAGCCGCTCCACCGGGTCGGCGATCCCCACCGGCAGCTCGAACAGGATCCCCGAGACCCGGTTGTCGGTGTGGCCCCGTTCATCGGCACGCCGGACCGAGACCGGCACCAGGGTGCGCACGACGGCGGTGTCCGGGTTGTCGCCGCGGCGTTGGAGCACCTCGCGGTAGGCGCCGCTGACCGCGGTCAGGACCACGTCGTTGAGCGTGCCGCCGAAGGCCCGGCGTACCACCCGGATGTCCTCGATCGAGGAGGAGGCGTGGGCCCACACGCGGTGGGGGCCGATGGGACCCTCGATCGACAGCGGTGGGGTCGGACCGAGGTGGCGTCCCAGGTTCACGAGCCCGATCCCCGTGTCGCGCAGCTCGCGGACCGCCCGCGCAGGGTCGCGCACCACCGAGGGCAGGCCCGCAACCCGCGCGCCGAGATCCCCGGCGAGGCCGCGCCAGGCGTCGAGCACCATCGCCACCCCCGACGGCTCGGGTGCCGGTCGCCAGTCGTCAGGCGCCGGGGCCGGGTCGTGCGGTGCCGGGTCCCGTTCGGTCTCGAGCAGCACGGTCAGCAGGTCGACCCCGGCGATGCCGTCGACCATGCAGTGGTGGATCTTGGCGACCAGCGCCCAGCGGTCGCCCTCCAGCCCTTCCACCAGCCACGTCTCCCACAGCGGTCGTTCGCGGTCGAGGGGCTGGGACATGAGACGGCCCACCAGCCGGCACAGCGCCGCGTCGTCGCCGGGGCGGGGCAGAGCGGTGTGGCGCAGGTGGTAGGTGAGCTCGAAGTGGGGGTCGTCCACCCACAGGGGCCGGCCCAGCTCGAGGGGCACGGAGCGGACGCGCTGGCGGTAGCGGGGGATCAGCGGCAGCTTGCGCTCCACGAGCGCCTCGAGCTCTGCGAACGGCGGCGGGGGCCCCTCGAACACGGCGACCCCGGCGATGTGCATGTGGGTGATGCCGTCCTCGAGGTGGAGGAACTCGGCGTCGAGCGGGCTCAGGCGGTCCATGGGACTCCTCTCGGCGGTCGCGTCCGACGGGCTGCTCCGGACCCGTAGCACGGGCTCGGTCCCCCCGTCGTGCTGTCCTTCCTGGGTACCCCTTCGCGCCAGGCGGCGACAGGGCCGGATGTCACCGACACGCATGGTGGGGCGTTCCCGGTCCGTGGTCGCACGCTCCTCCGCCGTGCGTCCCGCTGGCTTCCTCCTCGTGCTCATCGTCGCCGGTGTCGGCCTTGCAGGCTGCGGGGGGCACGGCCACGAGAGCAGCGCGGTACCGCCCGGCGCTCGGCGGATCGAGGTCAGCGCCGGGTCGTTCCGCTTCGAGCCCGCCGAGCTCGAGGTCCGGGCCGGCGAGCCGATCGCGATCGCCCTCAGCTCCACCGACGTGGAGCACGACCTGGTGATCGACGAGTTCGACGCCCACGTCTATGCCGGAGCCGGGGAGACCGCCGAGGGCGGCTTCACAGCCGGTGAGCCCGGGAGCTACCCGTACTACTGCTCGATCGAGGGCCACCGCGACGCCGGCATGGAGGGAACCCTGATCGTCGCTGCGCCCTCCTGAGCGCGCTCGGCGTACCGTCGGCGGCGGGTGGGGCCTCGGTGCCGGTGACCGACGGCCCCTAGCATGGCCGCGGTGAGCACCCCCACCGACACCCCCTCCACCGCCGGCACCGACGTCGATCTCACCGCTGCCGGGGTGCACTGGGACCTCGAGCCCCTCCTCGGCGGTGCCGGCATCGATGACCTGCTCGACCGGGCTGAGGCGCTCGCCGCCGGGATCGAGGACCACCGGGGCCGGGTGGGGGACCTCGACGCCGGGGGGCTGGCGACGCTGATGGGTCGTGTGGCCGACCTGCAGGACCTCATGGTCCGGGCAGGATCATTTGCCGGCTTACGACTTGCCGAGAACACGCTCGACGAGGAGCGCGGTGCGCTCGTGGCGCGGGTCACCGAGCGCAGCACCGTCATCGGGAGCCGGCTCGTGTTCGTGGAGCTGGAGTGGGCGGCGGTGCCCGACGAGCGGGCCGAGGAGCTGCTCGCCGACGAGCGCCTCGCGTTCTGCGCCCACCACCTGCGCACCCTGCGCCGCTACCGGGACCACCTGCTGAGCGAGCCGGAGGAGCGGGTGCTGACCGAGAAGTCGGTGTCCGGCGCACCGGCGTGGATCCGGCTGTTCAACGAGCTCACCTCGGCCGTGGAGGTGGTGCTACCGGCGAGGCTCGTGGGGGGTGACGGTGACGAGCCGGTCACCGCCGGCCTGGAACAGGGCCTGTCGCTGCTGTCGCACCCCGACCGTGAGGTTCGCCGCACGGCGGCCGAGGCGGTCACCGCCGGTCTGGCTCCGGGCCTGCGGACCCGGGCGTTCGTGTTCAACACCCTGCTCGTCGACAAGGCCGTGGAGGACCGGCTCCGGTCGTATCCCACGTGGCTGTCCGCCCGGAACCTGGCCAACGAGGCGAGCGACGAGTCCGTCGAGGCGTTGATCGCCGCCGTCGTCGGGCGCTACGACATCCCCCGTCGGTGGTACGCGCTCAAGGCCCGGGTGCTCGGCCTGCCCCGCCTCGCCGACTACGACCGCATGGCCTCGGTCGCCGCTGACGAGACCCGGATCGGGTGGTCGGCCGCCCGTGCGCTCGTGCTCGACGCGTACGCCGGCTTCTCCCCCGAGCTGGCCGCGGTGGCCCGGCGGTTCTTCGACGAGGGCTGGATCGACGCCCCGGTGCGGCCGGGGAAGCGACCGGGGGCGTTCTGCGCCTACACCGTGCCCGACCACCACCCCTACGTGCTGCTCAACTGGACGGGCACGACCCGCGACGTCAGCACCCTCGCGCACGAGCTCGGCCACGGGCTGCACGCCTGGCTCGCCCGTGACCAGGGGATCTTCCACCAGTCGACGCCGCTGACCTTGGCCGAGACGGCCTCGGTGTTCGGGGAGACCGTGACCAACAACGCGCTGCTCGCCACCCTCGACGACCCCGACGCCCGGTTCGCGCTGGCGGCCGCCACCCTCGAGGACTCGATCGCCACGGTGTTCCGTCAGGTGGCCATGCACCGCTTCGAGGCCGCCGTGCACACCGAGCGGCGCGAGGTGGGGGAGCTGTCGGTCGACCGCTTCGGCGAGCTGTGGGCCGACACCCAGCGGGACGTGCTGGGCGAGGCCGTGGAGGTCACCGACGGCTACCGCACGTGGTGGAGCTACATCCCGCACTTCATCGCCACCCCCGGCTACGTGTACGCCTACGCCTACGGGCAGCTGCTGGCGCTGTCGGTCTACGCCCGCTACGAGCAGCAGGGCGCCGAGTTCGTGCCCGACTACCTGCAGTTGCTGGCCGCCGGGGGCTCCCGATCCCCACAGGAGCTGGGTCGCATCGTGGGCTGCGACCTCGAGGACCCGGCGTTCTGGGACAGCGGGCTCGACATCGTCGAAGCTCAGCTCGAGGCCGCGGTGGCCGCCGCCCGGGCCGCCGGCCGGCTGGATGACGACGCCACGTCGCCCGACGACGTGCGGGCCGCAGGGTCGACGATGCCCTGAGTGCACCCGGCGACCCCGGGTCAGGTGCCTGCGAGGTGACGACGCCGACGCCGCGCCCGCCACCGGGGCGGCGGTAGCGTCGTGGGGTGAGCGAGCACGGGCGCCTCGAGGCGCTCATCGACCAGACCTGCTCACTGCTGCTCCACTACCACGGGCTCGGCAACGAGGTCGTGGCCGACCCCCAGGGCTGGTTCGTGACCAACCCGCGGCGACCGCGACTCGGGGACTGCAACCACCTGCGTGCCCCCCGTGCCGGGACCCCCCACGAGATCGAGGGCCTGCTCGAACGGATGGAGCAGCGCTTCGCCCACCTCCGGCACCGGGAGGTGGTGTGCGATCCCCACACCCCACCCGCGTTCGAGGCCACCCTCGTGCTGCGGGGCTTCGTCGCCACCACGGAGGTCAAGTTCGTGCTCAGCGGTCGGATGCGGCCCGCACCAGCGCCACCGCCGGGCCTTGACATCCGCCCCGTGGAGCGCGACGACGACTGGGCTGCGGTGGCCGAGCTCACCCGTTGCGCCCGGCGCGAAGCGGCGGGGCGGGAGCAGTCGCCCGTCGGGCCCCAGCCCGCCGGCCAGCAGGTGTCCGACGGCCTGGTCGAGGCGCGCCTCGCCCGACGGCCCGCAGTCCGGACCTGGCTGGCGTGGGTCGATGGTCGCGCCGTTGGCGTCGGTGACGCACTGGCGGGTGAGCACGGCCTCGGGCTCGTGACGGGCCTCTACACCGCGCCCGACCACCGTCGGCGGGGGGTGGCCTCCGCCGTGCTCCGCCACGCCGTGGCCGCCGTGCGCGCCGAGGGAGCCGGCGGCGTGGTGCTCGGCGCGGCTCCGGGCGGCGCCGCCCGGTTCGTCCACGGGCTCGGGTTCGAGCCGCTCTACGTCGAGCACGTCTACCGCCGCGAGGTGGGCGCCCCGGTCGGGGGCTAGCGTCGGCGCCGATGGTCGACGCCGAGCTGCTCGCGGTCTACGGCTCACTGCTCGCCGGCCTGGGCCAGCAGGAGCGCCTGGGAGTCGACGACGACCTGGAGCTGATCGGACCGTGCGTGCTCGCGGGCACCCTGTACGCCCTCGGTTGGTACCCCGGACTGCGTCCCGGCGGCGGGGGACGGGTGGTGGCCGAGCTGTACCGGGTCGCCGACCCGCGGGTGCTGGCGGTGCTCGACCGCTACGAGGGCTGCGACCCCGGCGATCCGCAGGCCGAGTACGTCCGCGTCCGGGTCCGGCTCGTCACCCCCGATGTCGAAGCCTGGGTGTACGCCCTCGCCCGGAAGCCCGTGGGCGCACCGGTGGTGGTCGGAGGGGACTGGCGGCACCACACCCGGCGGGCCGGGGCCTGACACCGTGGCCGGGTGGTGGCGAGGACGGCACGCCCGGCGCTGGGACGGTACCCGCGGGACTCCACCATCGGGCAACGGGGCATCGTCGTTCCATCTCGTCTGGGAGGTGCCCGTCGGACGGTGGGTGTCGGCCGAGGCGGTGCTGGAGGTGCTCGAGGCGCCCGCGGTGCCCCGGCTGGTGTTCTGGGCCCTGCAGGTGTCGTTCACCGAACGCGGCCGGCGCTCCGGCGGGGCCCACCTCGGACTGCAGTGGCATCCCGCCCACCCGGGCTCGACCGCCGTGAACTGGGGAGGCTACGGCCCCGACGGGCGGGAGCTGGCCGGCTCGACCTCGGCGTTGCCGAGTGCCACCGGCAACCCCAACACCCGCGACTACCCCTGGGTCGCCGGGCACCCCTACCGTCTGCGGGTGTCGCGGGTGCCCACGGGTTGGCGGGGTGAGATCATCGACGACAGCGGCGCGCTCACCGTCGTGCGCGACCTGGACGCACCGGGCGGTGCCGTCGAGGCCCCGGTCGTGTGGTCGGAGGTGTTCGCTGCCTGCGAGGAGCCGGCAGGTGTCGTGCGCTGGAGCGGGCTCGCCCTGACGGACGCCGGCGGCGCCCGGGTCGAGGTGACCACGGTCCGGGTCTCCTACCAGGCGCTCGCCGACGGGGGATGCGCCACGACCGACGTCGCGCTCGACGGGGACGGCTTCATCCAGCGCACCGCCACGGTGCGCCGCACCCGCCAGGGTGCGCGGCTGTCAGCGGGGCCCCGGCGATGAGCAGTCGCCGGGTCGGGGTCATCGGCCACGGCGCCGTCGGTTCGGTGGTGGCCGACGCTCTCGAGCGCGGCGACGTGCCCGGGGTGGTCCTCGCCGGCGTCCACGCCCTCTCCGAGGTGCCCGAGCACCGGCGGATCGACACCGTGGCCGAGCTCGTGGCTCACAGCGACCTGGTGGTGGAAGCGGCCAGCCAGGACGCCGTGCGTGCCTACGGGGCGTCGGTGCTGGCCGCCAGCCGCGACCTGCTGGTGGTGAGCGTGGGCGCGCTCGTCGACGATGTGCTGCGGACGCGCCTCGTCGAGGAGGCCGGCGCCGCCGGTGCCCGGCTGCTCGTCACCACCGGCGCCATCGGCGGCGTCGACCTGCTGCGGGCCGCAGCCGGGTTGGGGCCGCTCGACAGCGTGACCCTCGAGACCGAGAAGCCAGCCGCCGTGCTCGTGCGTCCCTGGATGCAGCCCGAGCTCGTGCACCGGCTCACCACCGGTGACGCGCCCGTCGAGGTGTTCGACGGCCCGGCCCGCGACGCGGTGGCGGCCTTCCCCGAGTCGGTCAACGTGGCGGCCACCCTCTCGCTCGTGACCGTCGGGTTCGACCGGGTGCGGGTGCGGATCATCGCCGATCCGGCTGCCACCCGGGTGACGCACCGCATCGGCGTCGTCGGTGCCGCCGGTGAGTGGCACCTGACGTTGCGGAACCGACCCTCGGCGATCAACCCCCGTACCAGCGCACTCACCCCCTTCGCCGTGCTGCGTGGCCTGCACGATCTCGGCGCCACCGTCGTGATCGGCTGGTGAGCGGAGGCGTCCGGGTGCGGCGGCGGACGGATCAGGGGTGCCGCTCGTAGCGCCAGCCGTCGTCGAGCATCCAGAGCCGGTGCCGCGGGCCCGGCCGCCGGGGGTCGAGGTCCTCGTAGCCGGCGTCGCCGTGGTAGAGGGCGACGGCACCGCCGTCGACGGGCGCGAACCGGGTCTCGAAGTGCTCGGGTGGTCGGGATCCGAGCGCCTGCAGCGCCACCTCGACCGAGGGGTGCACGGCCAGGTGCTCCAGGGTGATCCAGGTGGGTGGCGCCAGCTCGATCTCGGAGGCGTTGCGCCGGGCGAGCGCGTCCCGCGGGGTCATCCACGCGAACCCGCGGATCTCGCCGTCGTCCACGACGATCTCGGCGTCGGGGCGAGGGGCCGGGGCCACGAAGAACCACGTGGCGAACCGCTTCGGGGTGATCGCCGGTGGGGTCCAGTGGCTGAACCACACCAGCGATGCCGGATCGAGCTCGATGCCCGCCTCCTCGCGGGCTTCGCGCACCGCGGCCCGGCGGGCCGCGTCGGTCAGGTCCCCGGTGCCCGGGGGGTCGTGATCGACGGTGTCGATCCGCCCACCCGGGAAGACCCACATGCCGCCCGCGAACGCGAGGCGGGAGTCCCGACGCAACAGGAGCGTCTCGAGGCCGTCCGGCCCGTCGCGCAGCACCACGACGGTGGCGGCCGGGATGGGCTCGGCGCCCTCCGGCTGCCCGGTCGGGGGCTGTCCGGTCGGGACCCTCACAGGCCGGTGTCGGTCGTGCGGCCACCGGGAACGCGAAGCACCCGGCGAGCGTACCGGTGTCGGTCGTCGGCATCCCTGGGCCGTGACGCTTGCCTTGACCTGACGGCCATGTCAGGATGTGGAGAATGGCGTTCTCCCCCAGAGGGGTTCCGGGTGCACAGGCCCGTGTGGAGCGGTGGGGACCGCAGCCGTCGCTGGATGAGGCCCGGGCACGCTCGGTCCGGCAGCGCTCCCTGTTCGTGGCCGCCGCCCGCGAGCTGGCCACCGAGACCGGCAGCGCCGCGTTCACCGTCCAGCAGGTCGTGGCCCGCTCTGGCGGGTCGCTGAAGAGCTTCTACCGGCACTTCGCCGGGAAGGATGACCTGCTGGCCGCCCTGCTGGAGGAGGACATCGCCGTCGGCGCCCTGTTCCTGGCCGAGATGATCGACACCCGCGGCGACCCCGCCGAGCGGCTCGAGATGTGGGTCTGCGGCCTGTTCGACCTGCTGGCCGCCGGTGACGAGGGCTATGTCGCCGTGCTGGTGGGGGAGTACCAGCGGCTCGGCCAGACCCGCCAGGCTGCGCTGGAGCGGGCCGTCGCACCGTTCGTGGAGCTGCTCGCCGCCGAGCTGCGCGCCGCCGTGGATGCGGGCGCCGCCCACTCGCCCGATCCCGAGCGTGACGCCCGGCTGGTGTTCGACCTGATGATGGCGGCCATCTTCGCGGTGGTCGGGGGTCGCGACCCGCGTCCACCGGCCGAGGTGGCCCGCCACGTGTGGGCCTTCACCTCCCGCGGGCTGCAGGCCCGGCCGGCGGGACAGCCCCCACCGGCCGGGAGGCGCCGGTGAGCCCGACCCGTCCGACCACCACCGAGGAGACGTCGACCGTGCAGACCCAGCCCAGCGGTCTCGCCGACCCGGCGGACGCCGTCCACCCGGAACGGCGTTCGGCCATGCCCTACCTCCCCGAGGTCGCCGCCGACCCGCTGCCGTTCTACGACCGGCTGCGGTCCGAGTGCCCGATCGCCGCCGTCGACGGGATCGGCGAGGGCACCCACATCATCAGCCGGTACGAGGACGTGAAGTTCGCGCTCCGCCATCCCGAGATCTTCTCCTCGGACATCGTGGCGGTCGACATCGGCCAGGACCGGCCCCTCATCCCGCTGCAGATCGACCCACCCGAGCACGCCAAGTACCGGCGGCTCATGGACCCCCACCTCGGGCCGAAGGAGGTCGCGACCATCGAGGACGAGACCCGGGCGCTCGTCAACGACGTGATCGACGGCTTCATCGAGCGGGGCTCGTGTGACTTCCACGCCGAGTTCTCGGTGCCGTTCCCCTGCACCGTCTTCCTCACCCTGAGCGGCCTGCCGCTCGATGAGGTGGCGCAGTTCCTCGCCTGGAAGGACGCCATCATCCGACCCGACGTGCCCTTCGGCGATCACGCAGCGGCCGCCGAGGTCCGCCGGGCGACCGGTCGGGCGCTCTACGGGTACTTCGAGGGGGTCATCGACGACCGCCTCGCCAACCCCGGGGACGACGTCATCTCCAGGTTCGTACACGGTGAGATCGACGGGCGCCGGCTCAGCCGCGAGGAGATCCTCGACATCTGCTACCTGTTCATCCTCGGCGGGCTCGACACGGTCACCTCGACGCTCGACTGCTCGATCGCCTACCTCGCCCAGCACCCCGAGCGGCGGCGCGCCCTGGCCGAGCAACCGGAGCTGGTGCCGGCTGCGGTGGAGGAGCTGCTCCGCCTGCACACCCCGGTCATGCAGATCCTGCGGGTGGTGGCCACCGAGCACGAGATGCGTGGGGTCACCATGCGCCCCGGTGACACCGTGATGCTGATGCTGGGCGCGGCCGACACCGATCCCGATGAGTTCGGGCCCACGGCGAACGAGGCCGACTTCAGCCGGGACGCGAACCGGCACTTCGCCTTCGGCGGGGGTCCGCACCGCTGTCTGGGCTCGCACCTGGCCCGCATGGAGCTGCGGGTCGCGCTCGAGGAGCTGCACCGGCGCATCCCCGACTACGAGCTGCGTCCCGGCACCCGCCTGTCCTACTCACCCGGGATCCGCGAGCTGGCCGAGCTACCGCTCGTGTTCAGCCCCGGCACCCGTGAGGGCACCGGCCCGCAGGAGGCGCCGGCGTGAGAGTCGTCCTCGACGAGGGGGCCTGCGTCGGGCACGGTCGCTGCTACGCGGTCGCCCCCGAGGTGTACGCGGCTGACGACCGGGGCCACTGCGTCGTGCGCAACGCCGAGGTCCCGGCCGGACTCGAGCACCAGGCCCGCACCGGCGCGGCCAACTGTCCCGAGGGCGCGCTGGTCATCGAGCCCTAGGCTGGCGTCGGCTCCGCACCGGGCACCCCCGTCGGGGGCGGTGCCGAGCCACCGGCACCACGGCCGAGGGAGAGGGAGTGGACGGACAACCGGACCTGTCAGATCGGGTGGTGGTCGTCACCGGGGGGAACTCGGGGATCGGGCGCGCCGCCGCCGTCGAGCTCGCCCGGATGGGGGCCACCGTCGTCATCGGTGCGCGTGACCCGGTCAAGGGCGCGGAGGCCGTCACCGAGATCCGCCGACGGGCCGGCACCGAGCGGGCTGAGGCGCTCCCGCTCGATCTGGCGTCGACCCGCTCGATCCGGGCCTTCGCCACCGAGGTGCAGGCCCGGCACGACCGCCTCGACGTGCTGGTCAACAACGCGGGGGCGATCCTGTCCGAACGGCGCCTCACCGAGGACGGCTTCGAGGCCACCTTCGGGGTGAACCACCTCGGGCACTTCCTGCTCACCACACTGCTGCTCGACCGCCTGCGGGCCTCGGCGCCGTCGCGGATCGTCAACGTCGCGTCGGTGGCCCACCGCTTCTGCCGCGGGTTCCCGTTCGCCGATCCGCAGTTCGAGCGTCGCCGCTACCGGCCTGCGCCCGCCTACAACCAGTCGAAGCTGGCCAACGTGCTGTTCACCATGGAGCTGGCCCGACGGCTGGCGGGCACGGCCGTCACCGCCAACTGCGTGCACCCCGGCGGGGTGCGTACGGGGTTCGGCTCCGCCGAGGACACTCGGGGCCTGGAGCGGGCCATCATGGTGATCGCCCGGCCCTTCCTGCTGAGCCCGGAGCAGGGTGCCCGTACCGTGGTGTACGCCGCCGCCTCCGCCGAGCTGGAGGGGGTCACCGGCCAGTACCTGGTGCGCTGCCGTCAGCACACCCCGAGCCGCGCCGCCCGCGACCCCGACGCCGCCCGCCGGCTGTGGGAGCTGAGCGAGCGGCTGCTCGCCGGTGTCCCGTCGAGCTGAGCCCGCGCACCCCGCCCGGCCGTCCCAGGTCCGCCACCCACCGGGTGGGCGCGCTGCGCCGGGGCTCAGGCGAGGCCGGCCAGACGCAGCATGCTCGGCGGGACCCCGTCGTCGCCGGCGGCCAGCATGGCGGCGCGCTCCACGTTGACGGCGTCGAGGTGGCG
>Ga0308417_1001929_pt1 | contig 13956 bp, 16 predicted proteins | sample HotsprSampleOS65_FD_203528 | JGI IMG/M metagenome (GOLD analysis project Ga0308417, IMG submission 203528) | Hot spring phototrophic mat microbial communities from Octopus Spring, Yellowstone National Park, Wyoming, United States - 20090730_OS65 ... | reverse complement strand
ATTTCTCCGGATTTTCGATAATGGATCGATACTTATACATTGTTTTTCTCCATTTTCAGATTGTACAAAAATAGTATATCACTAAATCTTGATGATGTCTACTCTGCCGGAAGCGGGCGCCTCGTGCGACGCCGCAGATAGGAACGATATCAACGTATCTGAGAAATGCTGTCATTCTCAGAAAGAGGGCTGCTATGGCACTCAGGTTGACAGGCAAGGTAGCCATTGTCACAGGGTCGGGGCAGGGGATTGGCAAAAGCATCGCCCTGCGCCTGGCTCAAGAAGGCGCCGATGTAGTGGTAGCCGAGTACAACCCAGAGACCGCTCAACGTACTGCCCAAGAAATAGAAGAGAAGTTTGGTCAGCGCGCCCTTGGGTATCCCATAGATATCGCCAATGTATCGGCCATTCAAAGAATGGTTGAAACTGCGGTGAGTCATTTCCAGCATGTGGATATTCTGGTCAACAACGCTGGCATTGTCCAGACCAAACCTTTACTGGATCTTTCAGAAGCAGATTGGGATCGGGTCCTCAATGTCAATCTCCGAGGCGCCTTCTTCTGCTTGCAGGCAGTTGCCCGACAAATGATCCAGCAAGCGCCTGAAGAGCTGAAGGCCATGCAAAGACTAACGGATGTTTTCAGCATCAAGCCGGAAGAAGCCACATCAATGTCTCGTCCTACTCAAAGTTTCGGCAAAATCGTAAATATCTCCTCCATTGCTGGTCGGCGAGGACGTCCCCTCTCTGCCCACTATGCAGCCAGCAAAGCTGCCGTCATCAGTATTACACAATCTGCAGCATTAGCCCTGGCGCCCTATAACATCAACGTCAACGCCGTCTGTCCTGGTATCGTGCCTACACCCATGTGGGATGAAATCGACCGGGATCGGGCACGCCTTTTTGGTACAAAACCCGGCGAGGCAATGGCAGCATTTATTAAGACCGTGCCGCTGAAACGAGCCTCCTCTCCCGAGGATATTGCCAGCGCCGTCGCGTTCCTGTGCTCTGCGGATGCTGATTACATAACAGGACAGGCCTTGAACGTGGATGGTGGATACGAAATGGATTAGGAGGGTAATATGGAAGGTAACGACGATACCCAGACCCTGAAGCTCAAGGCCCGGCAACACCTCTGGATGGCGTACCAGCCTCCAGAACCCTATGCTGCCGAGGGAGGACCACCCGTGTTGGTTTCCGCCGAAGGTAGCTGGATGGTGGACACCGACGGCAACCGTTACCTGGATGGAGTCTCAGCTTTAGAAGCCTGTGTCGCTGGCCATATCCGACCTGAGTTGGCGGAGGCAGCCTACAGACAGATGCAGCAGCTTGAATTTTTGGACGTCTTCCGTTATGCATCACCGCCAGCCATTAATCTGGCTGCCCGTTTAGCTGAGATTACGCCGGGAACGCTGTCGCGTGTGCACTTCACTCCCGGTGGCAGCGAGGCTGTTGAAACAGCCATTAAGGTAGCCAAGCAGTATCACTACCTGCGAGGCAATCCCAACCGCTACAAAGTCATCACTCGTGAAGGCGCCTACCACGGTTGCACCTTTGGAGCCATGGCCGTGGATGGTGGTTACTTCGGCACACGTGTTCACCTTTACGATCCCCTACCACCCTTTGGCCGAATCGCGCCCGCCCCTTATCACTATCGTTGTCCTCATTGTGCTGATCAGCCGCAATGCAGGCTGGACTGTGCCGACGACCTGGAGCGAGTGATCGTGGAGGAGGGGGCGGAGACAGTTGCGGCTGTCATTGTAGATCCCTGCTCCACAGCTAGCGCCGTCTCGATACCGCCACCCGGCTACCTGACGCGCTTACGCCAAATCTGTGACCGATACGGCGTGCTCCTTATCGCGGATGAGGTAATCACAGGTTTTGGTCGCACTGGCAGGATGTTCGCTTCTGAACATTGGGGTCTCATCCCGGACATTATGACGGTTTCCAAGGGTTTGAGCAGTGGCTATATGCCCATCGGTGCAACGATTGTCAGGGAGGAAATTGCTCAGGTTTTTCTGGATTCCCCGGAGGGTGTGTTATCTCACGGCCAAACGTATGGCGGGCATCCTGTAGCTTGCGCGGTCGCCTTAAGAAACATCGAACTGATCGAGCGTGAGGGCTTAGCCGAGCAGGCCGCGGAGAAAGGAGCATATTTGCTCGAAGGATTACGCTCGCTCAGTCATCATCCGACTTTCGGCGATGTTCGGGGTTTGGGGCTGCTGTGTGGTTTGGAATTCGTGCATGATAAGGCGACCCGGCAACTTCCTGACAACCCACGTCGGGCTGGTTATTGTATGCGTACTCTCTGCCGGGATCAAGGCCTGATCACGCTCACCCTGCACCCAGGTAACGTGCTCTTTTTGGCTCCCCCTCTTACCATCAGTCACGCTGAAATAGATCAAATGGTAGGCATGATCGATCGGGCGTTAAGTGCCTACGAAGATCGTTATCTGTGACCATGAAAGGGGAAAGAATGCTAAGACTCGAATTTAATGCCACTCTGGGTCGCCAACTTCGCCTGGACGATCTGGAAACCCTGGGCATTTCCAGCCAGACGCTGGCAGAGGAGGCGATCCGGGCTGGACGCAAAGAGGAGGCTATTGCCCTGGTGGATTACTTCTACCAGGAGATGCGCATTATGCACGACATCCTTATCACCTGGCTGGAGGACATAATGCGCTATATTCTTGCGCGTCGAGGAGTGCCAGCCGATCAGACGCAGTTGCTGAGTTCCGAGTTGCTACAGACCTGGCGCGCTTATGATTTTGGCGTAGGTTTACGAGAGAAGTGTAAGCAGGCGATCTGGAATAGCCAAACAGAAGCGAATACTGTCAACATGATGATTGCGAACCAGGCCATTGATTTACTTGATCGTATGCGGCTACAGTTTAAGTTCCCGCACGACGTGCTGGTGGCTTGGGTTCAAGATCTGTTGACCTATGTAGCCAAGACGTGGGGCGAGGAAGCAGTGCTAGACTCAATTCTGGAGACGCACCAACATATCTGGGGCGACCGCTATCGGCGGTGGGACGAGATGACGCCTCATGAAAAAATCGCCTTAACGGTGGAAGGGATGCGCGGCGGACACTTCAGCGGGGAGCGGCGGCGTGGGGATATAACTATCATTGATCAGGGAGACCGCTATAAGATGGTGATGGATCTCTGTGGCAGCGGCGGAGTGCTGCGGCGAGGCGATCCCGAAACAGGACGCGGGCCTCATCCTATTGGCGAGCATGGAACTAACCATACGCCCTATCTGTGGACATGGCAGAAGACAGGCATCCACTGGTACTGTAGTCACTGCTGTATTGCAATGGAGTGGTTACCTGGCCGTAAGCGCGGTCGGCCTCTCCGTCCGTTGGATCATGTGCTGGACCCCCAGGCGCCCTGCACCTGGTACGTTTATAAGGACGAAGCCGCTACCCGGGCCTACCATTACCCCCGTAGCGGACTGGAGATACCAGGGGATGCCCCTGACACAGGAGAGGATTGGGCAAAGGAGTATCCTGGGGGAAGCTCATAATGCAGTTTTTTCACCAGGTTTCCTGGTACTGAGCCATCCTGGTCGTGTCACCGCAAAGAACCGAAGGCAAGGATCCCAGGGGGTAGATAACGGTGAGAAGCAAAACACTTTACACTCCCACTGAGTGGAAAGTGATATCGTCGTGCTGTCGTTTTGGCAGAGGAATCAAGTGGTGCAAGCACTAATCCCGGCCCCAGAGAAGTTTAGGAGGATGAGTATGACTGTGAAAAAGGTGGATGCCCACCAGCACTTCTGGAACCTGGACATAGTTGAGTATTCGTGGCTCGTGCCCGAGTACGGACCACTCTATCGCACCTTCGGACCGCAAGAACTTGAACCACAACTGAAAGAGGCTGGTATCGATCTGACAGTGTTGGTGCAGTCCGCGAACTCCTATGACGACACCAACTATATGTTAACGCAGGCTGATAGGTTCGACTGGATCGGTGCAGTAATTGGATGGCTGCCTCTGTGGAACCCTCGTGAAGTAGCTCGCATGCTTGATAACAAATACATGAAGCATCCCAAGTTTCGCGGGATGCGCCACCTGATCCACGAAGAGCAAGACCCCGACTGGGTGGTATGGCCGATGGTTGTCGAGGGTTTGAAACAGCTGCAAGAACGCAATCTGATCTTTGAGGTGGTTGCAGTCTATCCTAACCATCTAAAACACGTTCCTACCCTGGCGGAGAAACTGCCCGACCTGACGTTGATCATCGATCATCTAGCAAAACCTCCCATTAAGGATAAAGTTATGGACGCATGGACCGATCAATTGGCTGCCGCAGCCCGGTATCCTAACGTATATGCCAAAATATCCGGTTTGAACACATCTGCGGATTGGACAACCTGGTCGGCAAGTGATCTGAAGCCTTATATTGACTTCGCCATCGAGCAGTTCGGCGCTGATCGATTAATGCTCGGGAGTGACTGGCCAGTGTGCATCCTGGCGGGTGACTACCATAAGGTATGGCTAGAGACTAACAAGGCCTTATCCGGTCGCAGTGCAGCCGAAATCGATGCTATCCTGGGCGGCACGGCGATGAAAGTGTACCGACTCGGTGAATAAGAGGGAGAGCGACAATGAGGCGCTTTGGACAGGTGATCCGCATAAAACCAGAGCGTTTTGAGGAATATCGTGCGGCCCATGCAGCGGTGTGGCCCGAAGTGCTGGATATGATCAAACAGTGCAATATCCAGAATTATTCTATCTTCCACTACAACAACCTGCTCTTCGCCTATTTCGAGTATGTGGGAGACAATTTTGAGGCAGATATGGCCAGGATGGGCGCCCATCCCAAGACGCAAGAGTGGTGGGCCTGGATGATGCCCATGCAAGAGCCGGTACCGGAGTGTAGCGAAGGTGAATGGTGGCATACAATCGAGGAGGTGTTCCATATGGACTGAAAGACAGAACATTGCGACAGCTAATGAACTGAACACCGATAGAGGCGTCTAACAACATCAAGGAGGATCATCCATGTCTGAACATAAGCGGTATACTCGTCGTGACTTCCTCAAAGCGGCATGTGGGACTGCTGTAGCCAGCTTCCTGACTGCCGCGTGTGGTCCTGCTGGCCAATCTCCGTCTCCTACTGCTGAAGGAAGGCAGACTCAGGCGCCAGCCGTGGTCGGCAAGCCCTTCAACGGGATTACTGTGCGGATGCATGCCATTAGCGGTGCGAACTACGATGAGATATACAAACTCATCCCTGAATGGGAGGAAGAAACGGGTGCCAAGGTGGAATTCGCCTTCCGGGGCAACGGGTTTGAGACCGACAAGCGCCTGGTGCAGGACTTCGCCGCTGGCACGGTAGACTACGACGTCTGCTGGGATCACAGCAGTTTCTTTTCTCAATATGTCAAGGCTGATGGGTTGGAGCCGTTGGATAAATATTTTAGCGAAGAAGAACTGAGCGACTTCATCCCGCGCATCCTGGATGCTGGTCGAAAAGATGGACAACTGTGGGTCATGCCGCGTCACTATGATATTTCCTGTATCCACTACCTTACCGACCTGGTGGATACCCCTCCCAAGACGTGGGACGAGTTCAAGCAAATGGCAATTGATATCACTGATCCTTCCAAGGGTCTCTATGGTACTCAATTTGCTGGAAAGGAAGAGGCGCTCACCGGCCGATTCTACGAGGTGTTAATCGCCGAGGGCGGTAGTCTGTTTAATGATAAGTGGGAGCCCACCTTCAATAGCGCAGCTGGTGTGAAAGCAGCCACCATGTTCGCTGAGTTGTACGAGGCTGGCGCCATGCCCCCAGGAATGACAAACTTCCTGTGGGAAGATGTGGCTAAAAATTGGGCCAATGGAATCATTGGCATGTACACAGAGTGGTATGGATGGTACGGTTTTTTCCAGGATCCCCAGAATAGTAAAGTGGCTGGCAAGTTCGATCTGGCACGACAACCTAAGGGCGATGGCGGTATTCACAGCGGCTGGGCCGGACATCATGGCTTCTCTATTACCAAGGCGGCCAAAAACAAAGAGGCCGCTGCCTCCCTGATCAAACATCTGACCAGCGTTAAGGCTAACGAGTTGGAGGCATCTCTGGGCTTCACAGTGGTTCGGCAAAGCGTTTGGGATAACTTTATGATTCCAAAAGCCGCTGCATCGGGTAACCCCCTGGATAAGAAACGCCTGGAACTGGCACTTTTGCAGGCTCAGGAAGACTACAGGACCCCACCTCTCATTGCAGAGTGGGTACCTATGTCTAACATCATCTACCCGATCCTCCAGCAAATCATCCTGGGAGATTTGGAACCCCAGAAGGGCCTGGATACCGCTGCTGAACAGGTCCGTCGACTCATGGCCGGAGCAGGGTACTACGGCTAGGTACGGGCTATCATAAGTGCGATCCGAGTTTCGTTTCGAGCGCGTCGCTGGTAGACGCCAGGTGAGGGGGCAAGCCTGCAATTGTGCGAGCGATACACGCAGCAATCGCCTGTTTCAGCGCTGCCGCACCGGCAACATGATTCGGCGTCAGGAGTTTGCGTTGCAGCACACGGAACCAGATTTCCATCTGATCGCGCCACGAGGCATTGGCAGGGGCTTGCATCATCGGCGCCGTGACCGGTCAGTGCTGCGCCGCGATCCATGGCACCAACTGCTTCGGGGCATGCGTCGGCTCAGTATCCAGGATCAGCACTGCGCCCGGAGGCGCCTGCCGACGGATCGCCTCCGGCAGCAGCACCGTCGTCAAAACGTGCTGGAAGTCCACGAGACGCTGGCGTGCCGTGTACCATCTGATCACCCGCCTCTCCGCCACCCTCCACCTGGCGATCAATTGCCGGGCGCCCCGTTGGTGGGAACGCAGCGACTGGCGCAGCGGCGCCCCGGCTATCGAGGTGTCGGGCGCCGCGATCGCTTCCCACGCCTGGGTCGAGGTTGTTTCGTCACGCTCCCCCACCCAGGCATCCTGCGCCCGCACGATGCTGGCGCAGGCGTCTGGCGCCGGACGCGCGCGTCCGCAACGTGGCCGGGTCATAGATATGCTGCCACATCCGATAGCGCCAGGGGTGCAGGCGCTCCGCACGCAACCAGCCTCCGACCGTGCCGGGCAAGACCAGGCCATCCGGATACGTGGCCACAACGCGTCGCGCCGGTTTGGCCCGACTCCCTCGCGCCGATGGCACATCCTGCTGGCGTGGCAGCTGACAGGCCGTGGCTGTCACCTGCGCCTGCGCGTCAGGGGAAAAACGCCGGGGTGCGCCCGACCGTGGTGCATCATCCAGGGTGTGGGTCTTCGCTCTCAAGGGTAGAGTTTTTAGGAGAGATGAGCGATGTTCTGCATTCCCGTGCGCCTTTGGCCCTCATCCCCCCAACCCCCTTCTCCCACAAGGGGAGAAGGGGGAGTTTGATCGTCCTGATGGCTGAAACGGGAGATGGCACGCAGGGGCTTGCCAAAAAATCTACCCCTGTGAGGTGGGTCTTCGTCCAGCGTCTGCGCCACGTCTGCACGATGCGATCGGAGGCGCCGACTGCCTGGGCAATCGGTTAGTTGCTCCAATCGGGATGGTCATGGGCGGCCAACACGATTCGGGCGCGCATATAGTGGACCTGCAGTGTGGTGCGTGTGCAGACCAACTGCTGCAACTGCGGTTCGCGGGCAGTGGATATGTGAATGGGAGAGTAGGGCTTTGTGCCGCGCATACGTGATACCCCTATCGCCCAGGATAGGATGGCCAGTGGATCATAGCAAATTTGGATCAAACATGGGACTCCCCCTCGTTCATAAACAAGTCTAGACTTGCATCGCACAGTCATTCTATCCGAAATCTGGAGCACATTCATGTCACCGAATTTGACGGGCACGGACAGGGAAAAGAGGATCAGTGAAAAACAGATGACTATGAAACAAATCATAGGAAGGATTACAACGATCTGGAAAATACGTCCGAGTCTCCATCGCGAACAACTTTGGTTTCCCTTTTTCTTACTGGTGCCATCCATCTCAGTCATGATACTGGTCATCGTCTTCCCGATGCTTTACTCTTTCTACATCAGTTTGACGGATTTTACACTTACCACCGCGACTAATGTAAATTTCGTTGGTCTCGCCAACTATTGGAGTCTCTTCCAAGACCCTATCTTTTGGCAGGCTTTTGGACGTACCCTCCTCTTTGTAGCTCTGGCTGTCAACATCGAATTTCTTCTGGGTCTGATCATCGCTCACATGATGGCGAAGGTGGGATTCGGACGTGATTTTCTTCGCACTGTTATAATGATACCTATGATGTTTGCTCCTATCTTGGTTGGTTTCCAGTTCAAGTGGTTTTTTAATGACCAGGTAGGATTAGTAAATAATTTACTATGGACTTTGACCGGCCAGGCTCATATAATTCCCTGGCTTGTAGATCAGAGGCTGGGCTTTATCGCCATTTTGGTTGCAGAAATCTGGATGAGCACTCCCTTTATGGTAATTATCCTGCAAGCCGGCATCCTTTCCCTTCCTCGGGAACCTTTTGAGGCGGCTGAAGTTGATGGAGCCTCAGAGTGGCAAAAATTCCATCACCTGACTCTTCCTATGTTGATGCCTTTCATATATACGGCCATGGCTATTCGTTCGCTGGATATTGCGCGGATATATGATGTGGTTAGTATCATGACAGGAGGTGGTCCTGGCCATCGTACCGAGTTGATCTGGACATACATCAATCGTCTGGCGTTCACCGGGCAAAAATTCGCCCTGGGTAGTGCGATGTCTTACATCACTGTTGTACTGAGTGCCTTATTTACCTGCTGGTTTTTCTATCATGTCATCAATAGCCGCTGGTCAGGAGAAGAGAAATGAGCATCTCAAGACATACCTGCTCCGGAAGAAGATGCACGAAGTTCGATATATGCCGAGATACCCTCCTTTACGTGATCTTACTGATATTCTTCTTGCCCTCGTTTTGGATTTTTCTTACGTCCATCCGGCCTAACGCCGAGATTAACGCTCGTCCACCGGTCTGGATTCCTCAGGAAATCACCCTCGACTCATATAAAATCTTGCTAGGCATGCCAACACCCCAGGGCGCTTTTGGAATGGGTGCGAATATCCCTTTTGACGCATATGCACGAAACTCCATAGTAATCTCTCTAATCAGTACCATCTGTGCATTGAGTCTGGGTACCCTGGCAGGTTATGCATTCGCTCGATTTCGGTTTCCATACAAGAATATCACCTTTTTAGGGATGATGCTACTACGGGCGGTTCCGGGCATTGCCCTGAGCCTGCCGCTCTTTGTTCTCTTCGCACGCCTCGGCCTGTCAGACACGGTTACCGGTATGATCATCGTGTATACAGCCCTGAACATTCCCTTTACGGCCTGGTTAATGGATGGCTTTTTTCGAGCAATCCCTAAAGAATTAGAAGACGCAGCTCGAATTGACGGTTGTTCACACTGGGGTGCATTTCTGCGCGTGGAATTACCCCTGGCTCTGCCCGGCGTAGCTGCCAGCGCCATCTTCGCCTTTCTGACTGCCTGGAATGAATTTGCCCTGTCCAGCATCATTACCAGAACACCCGCCTCTAGAACGTTTCCGCCAGGACTCTTCGAATTCACGGGCCAGTTCGTGTCCGACTGGCGTGGAATGTGCGCTATGTCTGTAATGATGCTGATTCCGGCTATCCTTTTCGTCGCTCTGGTTCAACGTCAACTGATGGAAGGTCTTATCGCTGGCGCCACTAAGGAGTAAATCAAGGCCTTATGTCGAATGTATCGTCCTTGCGATCAGATCCATTAATTGATATGTACGCCACGCCGGAGATGCGTGCTATCTTCGACGCTCGAAAACAGGTACAGTATTGGCTTGACGTTGAGGCAGCTCTGGCTCGTGTCCAGGCTCGACTTGGCCTTATTCCTACTAGCGCGGCAGAAGAAATCAGCCGCCAGGCCCGAGCAGAAGCCATCGACATGGAGAAACTGCGTAGTGGCACCCAACTGGTAGGGTATCCTATCCTTCCCCTAATACAACAACTGGCCGATCTCTGTGAGGGAGAGGCAGGCGGCTATGTTCATTGGGGCGCCACCACGCAGGACATCATGGATACTGCTGTTGTCCTTCAACTCCGAGATGCCCTGGAATATTTGACCCGCGACCTGGACACTCTGATCAATATCCTTTGCTCACTGGCACAACGGCATCGTCGAACTGTCATGGCTGGGCGTACACACGGACAACACGCTCTTCCCATTACGTTCGGCTTCAAAGTGGCTGTCTGGATCGATGAGTTGCGCCGCCACAGTGAACGTTTTGAACAATGTCGGCCCCGGCTGCTCCGCTGTCAACTCGGAGGCGCAGTGGGAACTCTCGCTTCCCTTGGCTTAGACGGCTGGGCGGTTCATCAGGCACTGGCCGAGGAACTACGGTTGAACCCTGCCCCCATTGCCTGGCATACTGCCCGAGATAGCCTCTGTGAGTTCGTTGCTCTCTGCAGTATGCTCAGTGCAACTTTGGGAAAGATGGCCAACGAAGTTGCGTCTCTCCAGAAAACTGAGGTGGCAGAAGTGAGCGAGGCCTTTGTACCCGGCAAAGGAAGCTCCAGTACTATGCCACAAAAGCGCAACCCCATTCTGTGTGAAATAGTTGTCGGCCTGGCACGCCTTATGACCCAACCTATTTCAACTATGCTCGCTGCTATGATGCCCGAACATGAGCGCGCGATGGGTGAATGGCACATTGAGTGGGCAGCTATCCCTCAAACCTGTTATTTCACTGCAGCAGCGCTGCATCACAGCATAGCCATTTTTGACGATCTCACCGTTTCATCTGAAGCTATGCAGAAAAATCTGGCACTGACCCATGGAAATATCATGGCTGAATCAATTCAGATGCGTCTGGCCACCCGCATAGGTCGACATCGGGCCTACGAGCTAATGTATGAAGCCTGTCTACGTGCTGATCAAAGCGGTCAATCACTCCGGGCTATTCTTCTGGAGATGCCAGAAGTCAGGAGTATCCTCTCCGAATCCGAGTTAGAATACCTCCTTGAGCCAGCAAACTATATCGGATTGGCTGTTGAGATGACTGACAAAATTGTGCACTCTGTAAGAAAAGAGAGTCAATCACATAGTTAGAGTGCGATCAAAAACCCGGATTTGTGGTATCATGATGCCGAACGTGGTGTTCTAATGCGGAGAAGAAGCGTATGCCGAAACGTGAGCGTTGATGCTATCCAACGCAGGACGCGACCGATCTGACCGATGAGCAATGGGCCGCCATCGCGCCGCTGGTCGCCGCGCCGTCGCCAAACGGCGGGCGTCCGACCGAAATTGATCGCCGCGCGATCGTCAACGCCCTGCTGGACAAACATCGCACGGCCCGCCAATGGCGCATGCTTCCGAACGATGTTCCGCCGATGAGTTCGGTTCGATACGATTTCGACAAATGGAATCGTGATGGAACCTTTATCAAAATCAATGATACGCCGCGGAAACTGGCGCGACAAGCGCTGAATCGCGATCCGGAGCCGTCCATCAGCGTCCTGGACTCCCAATCCGTCAAAACGACCGAAGCAGGCGGTGAACGCGGCTATGACGGGGGAAAAAAAGGTCAATGGGCGCAAACGGCAGTTTTGGGTTGATACGAATGGATTCTTGTTGCGTGTGCTCGTCCATCCGGCGGACATTTCAGACACGGAAGGCGCCGAATGGCTTCTGGCGGCGCATCATCACGCATTTCCCCGGATGCAAGAGATTCGGGTGGATGGACGAATGGCTGCAAAAAAATACGGCGATACGCCTGAATATCATTGAAAAACCGCCTGGGCAAAAGGGATTTGCGGTCATCCCGAAGCGATGGGTGGTGGAACGCTCGATTGCGTGGGCGGGAAGCAACCGTTTGGCGAGTAAGGAATACAATCGCAATCCAGAATCAAGCGAAGCCTTTCTGTATCTTGGTTCTATCGCAATGCTCCTGAATCGGCTCTATCCGAGATGTTAGTTTTTGATCACGCTCTTAGACATTCTCTTGCTCCTTGAAAATGTTCTCTGAATTGGGTCTGTGTTTCAGACATTTGTGATATTATTACGGTATATGCAAATCGGCAAGTACGCACTTTTTTGGAATACACTATCCAAAAAGTAAGTAAGGAGAAAAAATGAATCACGCTACCCTGAAACAGGTTCACGTTTGCCCGGTCGAAACCGGGCTGGAATTGATTGGCGGACGCTGGAAAGCCCGCATCTTGTGGAAACTCTATAACGGCAACGTGCGTTTTGGCGAACTGCGGCGCGGCTTGCCCGGCATCACCGAAAAAAATGCTCGCCCAGCAACTCAAAAAACTGGAGCACGACCAATTAATCGTCCGCACCCAATACCCCGAAATGCCGCCGCGCGTTGAGTATTCGCTCAGCGAGTTTGGGCAGTCGCTTGCGCCCGTGCTGGAAGCGCTCAAAGTCTGGGGCGTGGAAAACCAGGCGCAAATTCAGCAGGTGATTCAGGCGGAAGAAATAGAGAATCCGATAGCGTAGCGAGCGCCAAAGAGCGCGCAAACCCGTTCAGTGCCATCGGATTTGATCTCCGATAACGGCTATAGAGGATCACACAGGGCTGTCTCGATAAACGGCCAGCAAGAGGATGGCCCCAAAACGTCCCGAAGGTTTTCAGTCGCCCACCTTCAGGACGTTTGCAATTACGCTACCCGCCAGTATTCCCCTCCCCCGCCCTCGCGCTCCATCAGGTTACTCCCGACCAGTTCGCGGCGCAGGGTGGCGGTGTCGCTGTGGAAGCGCGCCAGGATTTCGTTAACCTGTTGCTCGCTGTAGCGGGTTCCCGGATCGAAGGCTTTGATGACGTGCCGCAAGACGACCTCCAATTTTTTGCGCCGGGCAGGGATGGTTTTCAGGCGTCCATCAGGACAGGTGAAATCAGCCAGCACGTTGCGGTCGCAGGCATCCAGGTCAATGTCGGCAGCACCCTCAGACATCTCTTCACGAGAAAAAATGCGCCGGGTAGTTTCTTCGAGCGCGGTTTTATCGAGAGAATAGATAGTGTAGTAACTTTCAGCGCGGGCGCTGACCAGCCCCACCTCACTCAAGCGCGCCAGGTGATGGGAAACCGTCGATGGCTTCAGGTTGAGCAGAGCGGCCAGTTGCTCCACGCTGTAAGGCTGTTGAGCCAGCAATCCGACGATTTTCAGGCGGCTCGAGTCTGCCAGCGCCTTGAACATAGCGACAAGTTCCGGGTTTTCGGTCATTCTGCCTCCGGTTCGGTCCGCCAGTATTGCGAACCGTCACTTTTACGCTCCAGCATGCCCCGGTCGACCAGGTATCGGCGCAACGCAGCCGTATCGATGTGGAAACGGCGCATCAGCGTATTCACTTCCTTTTCGGTGTAAAGCACGCCAGGCGTGAAAGCTTCCACCACATAATCGAGAATGATTTGCAGTTTGCCCGGTTGGGAGGGGATCTGCTTCAGCGAGCCGTCCGCATTGAGATAAGCCTTCAGCACTTTGCGGCGCTGTTCGCTTAAATCCGGCGCGGGTGTATAGGATTCACGCGGCTGGCTAACGAACTGGCGGCGCGCCAGGGAATCCACGCCATCCGGGTTCAGGATGTACAGGTCGTTTTGTGTGCGCACTATGCCGAGACGCTCAAAAAAGGTCAGGTGGTGGAACACGTCACGGAACGGCAGGTTCAGGCTTTGGGCCAGTTCCTGGATGGTTGCGCCTTGTCGCGTGGTCAGCGCGCCAATTATTCGCAGGCGGTCGGCGTGAGTCAGGGCTTTCACAAAGTTGAGCATTTCGTGTTGCATAACGCCTTCTTTTTGTAAAAATAATTCGATAATAAGGAGCCGCCGCCCTTCCCGCTACACCCACCCATGTCGCAGGGCATAGATCGCCGCCTGTGTGCGGTGCGCCAGGCCGAGTTTGCGCAGGATGCTGGCGACATGCGTCTTGACCGTCTCTTCGCCGACCGACAGGCGCGCGGCGATT